>Ga0182011_10000305_pt1 | contig 42063 bp, 29 predicted proteins | sample 711E1DmetaG_FD_120481 | JGI IMG/M metagenome (GOLD analysis project Ga0182011, IMG submission 120481) | Permafrost microbial communities from Stordalen Mire, Sweden - 711E1D metaG | ecosystem: Environmental > Terrestrial > Soil > Wetlands > Permafrost | place: Sweden: Stordalen | collected...
TCTATAAATATTCCGTGCCTACGGCACAAATTATATCATTCAATTTCATTATCCCGTCAGGGATAAAATATTTATAAAAAAATTCATTCAACAAATTTCCTTGTCCCTTTAGGGACAAGATATCTATTTATAAAATTATTTCAATGTAAAATAAAATGTTGTTCCTTCGTTTAATTTGCTTTCAGCACGAATTTCTCCGTTATGCTTCCTTATAATTCTTTGCACTGTTGTAAGTCCAATGCCTGTCCCGGGATACTCCTTTTCAGAATGCAGACGCTGGAATGCACTAAAAAGTTTATCGGAATATTTCATATCAAATCCCGCTCCGTTATCTTTTATAAAATATATCAATTTTGATTTTTCCTGAATTACGCCAAATTCTATTATTGTTTTATCTTTTTTTGAAGTAAATTTCCAAGCATTGTTTAAAAGATTTTCAAGAACGATATTTAAAAGGTTAGCATCGCCTACTGCGGTTATATTATCATGAATAATAAAATCCGCATTCCTTTTTCCATCGGATTCTCTCAAACCTTCTGCGATTTTCTTTGCAAGTAATGATAAATTTACAGTTTCAACTTTCATCTCAAAACGCGATACCCTTGAAAGTTTCAATAAACTATCAATCAAAACGTCCATTTTTTTAGTTGCCACCCTGATTCTTTCGATGTAATATTTTGCGGTATCATCAAGATTATTATGATAATCTTCAAACAAAGCGAGGCTGAATCCGTCTATTCCTCTCAATGGGGCCCGCAAGTCATGGGATACAGAATAGCTGAATGATTCGAGTTCTTTATTTGCATTTTCTAATTGTGAAGTACGTTCAGTTACACGTTGTTCGAGTTCTGCATTTAGTTTTATTATTTCCTCTTCAGCCTGCTTACGTTCTGTGATATCTTTAATGTTGCATTGAATTACCTTTTTATTGTCCACGACATACAAATAACTGACGAACTCTACATTTATTTTTTGTCCCTTTCGGGTTTCCAGCGGTAAGCCGTCATATTTGATGTGTTCTTTCTTTTGTATTTCTGAAAATTTGTCCCGATTGGCAATTATATCTTTAAATAAACCGATATCCCAGATTTCTTTTCCAAGAAACGCTTCGTATGAATAGCCCAGCAATTTAATTAAAAACGGGTTCACATCTATAATCATTCCCGTCTCAGCATCGAGAATAATAATGCCGTCTCTTGACGCTTCGAAAAGTCTCCTGTAACGTGCTTCCGAAGTGACTAATTCTGAAGCTCGCTTTATTTTCTCTTCATTTTGAAAAACAAGTTCTCTGCTGGCAGTTGCTAATTCCGTTACACGTTTTTCTTTCTCTTCATTTTGAAAAGCAAGTTCTTTATTAGCAATTATTAATTCGTCTGCCCGTTTTTCCTTTTCTTCGTTTTGAAAAGCAAGTTCTTTGTTTGCGATGATTAACTCATCCGCTATTTTAGATTTCTCTTCGAAATATTTGACATTTTGATGTTTCCAGATAAAACCTACACCCGAACCCGCACTAAGTAAAAAACCACCGATAAGAATGAACATAAATTTCAGTCTTTCGTTCAAAGGAGTATTTATTTCAGATTTATCAATCCGTGCAATCAAATACCACGGTGAACCGGGAATTTTTCTTACATCTGTTATCACTTCTTCGCCGTTGTAACTAATTCCTTCTACAATCCCTGTTTCTCCAAGAGCTGCCTTTACGGCAGGGACTTCTGTTCTTTCCAATGAAATACGAAAATTAAGCGCTGTGTTCTTTTGAAATTTTAATTCATTCAGGAATACAACTTCGTTTCCTTCGCGTTTTATAATTAATGTTTCAGCAGTTTTGCTTGGAGTAGGCCATTCATTAATTAAAGGATAAAGATAATTTTCGGGGTCTATTCTCAACTCGATTATTCCAATCATCCTGTTATCATTTTTCTCATCAATTATCGGTACAAGAATTCTCAGGAATATTTTATTTTGCGTTTCATCACGGTAGAATCCTTCAAATATGATATTGCCTGATTTCAGCGAATCAAAAATAACCGGAGAAATGAATGCATCTACTCGTTCCGAATTTTCAGGAATTATTATTCTTTTTGTGAGGAGTGTATCTAATAAAAAAATCCCGTTGTAATTATCACCTGTCTGAACTTGTTTCATCCAGGCTTCAATTCTTTTCTTTGCATCAAGGTCTTTTGGGTTATTAAAATATTGCTTGATATGTTCAGTTAATACAATATTCTTGTAAAATACATTAGCGTTCCCGAGCCGCTCTTTCCTCCATTGAATAAGTTCGCCTTCCTTTAAATCTGCAATCGCAGTAAGCTGTTGTTTGATTCCTGTAAGGTACTGATTCTCGTAACTTTTGTAATAAAAATACCCTGCAATGATAATAATTAATGCAATGATTGCAAATAAAGATATCAGTTTAAATAGAATCTGTTTTCCCTTTTTGTCATAATTTTTCATACTCAGGAGCATTTATATTGAAAATAATTACCCGATGAATGAATTCTTTTTAAAAAAACATCATTTAACGGATTATTAATATTTATTTTATTTAACTTTTCTTCAAGTTAAAAATATTTTTTCTGCTTTGTTTCCGATTATTTCCTAAATTTTACACTATACTGATAATCAACAAAATAGCTGTGATTAAAAAGTAAAAGCAATAAATTTAATTGAAAACCGTGAAATATCATGACTTTTTTTCATTTTTTAAATGATTTGGCAGAAATAATAAATTTGAATTGCTCTTATAAATTTACATATATTTAAATGCAGTATGCGTTATTACGAAACAACTAATCTTATATGCATTTCTTCACCTGAAAGTGATGACATTTTCCCGTGCTATTACCTTTCGGTTTAGCAACTGTTTCTTACTATTATATAAAACAATTCAATTGTCCATTTAATTGCTAAAAAACCCTGACGTAAAACGCTTAATTCGACGAAAATCATTTATTAATATAATGTACAAATCCTGACTTTTCGGGATTAAAAGGAAATTGCGACTGCGAAGAGGGTGAAGAGCATAAGTTGAGAATTTAAAAAAAAGAAAATCATCCCCCCTACCCTCCTTCAAAGGGGCGTAAGAGCGAAGTCCATTTCCCTTTAAAAGGGGGTAAGACCGAATATATGTGTTTATTTTAAACCAAAATCTTCTTCAAATATTTTCAGATATCTTTCCAATACTTCAATATTTCTTCTATCTCCGCTTGTAAGATACCTTATTACCCTGTACATCTTTTCCTGTATACTTAGAATCTTATAATAATATATATCTCCTTCTATCAATATTTTTTCCGAATCGGTTAAACAATTTATTTCTCTTTCCTCTGTTCTTTCGCATTTATCTAAAAATGTTTTCAGTTTGTCTTTCTTTATAACAGCCTCTGACGGTTCGTAGGTATAACATTCGTTTAATAATATATAACCTTTTTTAAAGCTGCTTAATATTTGCTTAAAACATTCCTTTTTTCTTTGAATTAAATATTCTTTTTTATCCATCACGGATATCCTTATTTTTTTATTTTTTCTCTTTTACAAAGTTTTCCTAAAAGATTTAATTACAATATATATTAAGCAATTAGCCTGCCAATAAATATACTCTGTTTCTATAATAAAAAATGATGATTTTTGACAATATTTCTCATTATGATACAATTCTTCTCATTAAAAATATTCAAGGCTTATAAAATTGTGGAATACAAGTTTGGTTTAGCGGAATCAGGAGGAGAAGAGTTGAAAAAAAATGAGGGCTTTGCATTTCCTCCCTTTGAAGGGGGAAAATAAAAACTACGAAATCAGTCCTTCTTTAATGCAGTACTGAATGAGTTCGGAATCATTTTTCAGATTTAATTTCTGAAGTATTTTTGTGCGGAAAGAATAAATAGTAGGAACACCCAGCGTTAATTTTTCCGCGATTTCTTTGACGCATTTCCCTGACGCAATCAGACACATGATTTCAAATTCGCGAGCGGAAAGATTTTGATGAGGAGTTTGTTTTTTGTTTTTACTTATAACCGAGGCAAGATTTTCCGATAATGCAGGGTTTATATAAAATCCGCCTGCGATGATTTTTCTTATTGCAATTATCAACTGGTCAGATGCTGCCATTTTATTAATATACCCCGATGCTCCCGATTCAATCATCCTTACGGCATATTGCTCTTCCGGAAGAACACTTAAAATTAAAACGGGAATGTTAATTTTAGATTGTTTTATTCTATTTAATACTTCCATACCTGTTATATCGGGGAGGTTGATATCAAGTATTAAAATATCGTATTTATCTTCTTTTAATAATTCCAGGACCTGCATTCCGTTTTTAGCTTCTCCGCTCACAACCATATCTTCTTCATCTGTAATTATCTGCTTTAAACCTGACCTTACGATAGGGTGATCATCGGCAATTAATATATTTATCATAATTAATATTTTTCGATGTTAATAGTAATATCATTAAAAATAAATTTTTTTCGGATTACGAAATGAACGGGCAATACGAAAAAACAAATTGTAATATCCTAAAAATATCACAAATAATCAATAATAATGATTATGATTCCACTCATAATTATTAACCGGATTTTAATGATAAAATTATCGGCGGTAATTCCCTGTTTGAAATTAAATATAAGAAAAAAACATTTTTATAATACGAGTCCTTCTTTGATGCAGTACTGAATCAGTTCATTGTCATTTTTCATATCCATTTTTTCGAGAATTCTGGAACGATAAGTATAGACTGTCGGTATGCTTAAAAATAATTTATCGGCAACATCTTTAACTGTTTTCCCGGAAGCTATCAGACACAATATTTCGAATTCTCTTTCGGAAAGTTTTTCGTGGACATTTTCTTCGTTATCGTTTGTAATGGCGGAAACAAGTTTTTCGGATAAAGCGGAACTGATATAATGACCTCCCGAAATAATTTTTCTTATGGCATCTATTAACAAATCAGCAACGGCAATTTTGTTCAGATAGCCTGATGCTCCTGCTTTTATAAGCCTCACGGCATACTGTTCTTCCGGAAAAGCGCTTAAAATAAGAACCGGAATTTTATATTTGGAATGTTTTAATTTCTTTAATATTTCCACACCGTTTATATCCGGCAGGTTTAAATCAAGAATCAGCAAATCGTATTCGTTTTTTTTCAAAAATTCAAATACCTGCTTTCCGTTTTCAGCTTCACCGGTCACTTTAATATCTTTCTGCTCCGATATAATTTGTTTCAAACCATACCTTATCATAGGATGGTCATCAGCGATTAATATTTTTATCATTTTTTATTTTTTGGTATATTTATTAAAATCCGTGTACCGCTTCCTGATGCTCCAATAATATCTATTTTTCCGTTAAAAAGCAACGCCCGCTCATGCATTCCCATCAGACCGAACGAGTAAGGGGACGAAATATCTGCCTCTTTAATTCCTTTGCCGTTATCTTTTATTTCGATTGTATAACTATTATTTTTTTCAAAAATATTTACATTAACGAGATTTGCTTCGGAATGCCGGATTACATTTGTAAAAATTTCCTGAATAATTCTGAAAATTTCAGTTGCGTGAGAGGGAATGATATCAATGGTTTCCAAAGCAGAACTTACATTACAATCAATGCCGCTCTTTCGTTTGAAATCTTCTGCGAGCCATTCAATTGCAGGTTTCAGACCAAGCATATCGAGGACATTCGGTCTCAATTCCATTGACAATCTGCTTGTTAACATCGCGAGTTCATCAATTATCGATTTCATCCCTTTTATTTTTTCAAAAATATCCGAAAAACTTTTTGTGTCATCCTGCCGCGATAATCTTTTTTCCAAAGATGAGATACTCATTTTCAGACCTGTAAGCGACTGTCCGAAATTATCATGCAATTCGCGTGAGAGCCTTGTACGTTCCTCTTCGCGAATAGATTGCAAATTATGAGCGAGTTCACGCAATTGTTCTTCAGCTTTTTTTCGTTCGGTCACATCCTGCATTGTTCCCCGAAGCCCGATAAATTTTCCTGATTCGATTGTGATTACGTTTCCGCGTACTGTAACCCACTTTACAGGTACGTCCCTACCGGGCAATTCCAAATCGAGTTCGAAAGACTCTCCGGTATCGATTGATTTGAGTATAGTCTTTTTAATTAGTTCAGAGTATTCGGGTTTATAAAAATTGAAAAGTTCGTTTAAAGTGGGAACGGGTTTATCCGTGTTGAGATTATATATTCTGTAAATTTCATTTGACAATGTAATTACATTTGTATTCTTATTCCATGACCAGCTTCCTATATGTCCTATATGCTGCGCTTCAATAAGTTCAGCTTCGCTTTCTTTAATCTTTTTTTCTGCTTCCTTTATCTTTGTTATATCGCGGGCGGCAGCAAAAATTCCAACTGTATTCCCAAATTCATTTTTGTAAACGGTTGCATTGTATAAAACGTCAGTTGTTTTTCCCGACTTATGGCGAATCGTTAAAGGATAATCTCTTACAAGACCGTCAGATAAAACTTTTTTATAACCTGTTTTTGCTTTGTCAGGTTCAGTGAAATAATCTGAGAAGTCAGTTCCGATAAGGCTGTCACGCCTGATTCCGGTAATATTTTCAGTAGAATTATTGACATCATTAATTTTTCCGTATTTATCAATTGTCAAAAGCGGGTCAAGACTGGATTCAATAAGGGTTCGTGTATAAAGTGATGCCGCACGTACTTTTTCTTCAGCTTCTTTTCGTTGTGTTATATCACTTAATATATGAACTGCTCCCTGAATATTACCATTTTTATCAAAAATAGGGTCAGCGGATACTGTGTAATATTTATTTTCTATTTTTAATTCGTGAGATTCCCTTTTCTTGCTTTTCCTCATCGCAGCGAACGGACAATTTTCGATGAAACAGTTTGTACCGTGTAAAATACTATGACATTTTCTACCCATAATTTTATCTTCAGAAACGCTGAGCATATCCGTCATACTTTTGTTACATTGAACTATAATACCATCTTTATCGAGGAGACAAATACGGTCACCGATAGCGTTGAATGTTTCCGTCCAGTTTGTTAGTGCCAGCTGAAGTTTCTGTTCTATCATTCTCCGCTCGGTTATATCAAAAAGCGTCGTACGTGTATTTTTGAATTCACCGTTTTCATCATACACTGCAGTTGAATTAAGGTTGAGGAAAAATGATGAGCCGTCTTTTCTTAAGAATTCAAGTTCAACATTTTCTATAAATCCATTTTTAATTAATAGCGGGAAATTCTTATTAAAATTTCCAAGACCAGAGGGCGCAAGAATTTTTGTGATATGCATTTTATTAATAACTTCATCACGTTCATACCCGAGCCATTTAAGCTCTGTATTATTTATCCTCGTTATTATGCCATATTTATCAAGTGAATGATAACCGCATGGCGCGTTATTATAAAGGTCGAGTATTTCATCATTTAAAACTGTAAGTTTTTCTTCGGCCGACTTACGTTCAATATCATTCCTGATGGCTTTTACGCTATAGGATAAGTCTTCAGCCAATTCAGAAAGAAGCTTTACCTCTTCTACATCAAATGCTTCAGGTTCGACTGCATATATAGATATTGCGCCAAAAGCAACGCCACTGATTGTCAGCGGAAGAACTATCGAAGAGGCATAACCGCGTTTGATTGCTTCTTTACGCCATGGTTCGAAATCGGGGTCAGTAAGCATATTCCGGCAAATTGATATTTTCCCTGTCCGGATAGCGGTACCGGTAGGACCATGACCATACTCGTTATCCGCCCATGATATATGAGCTTTCTCAAGATATCCTTCTTCATAACCTGCACTGCCTATAGGAAGGACGGATTTTTTTTCATCATTTTCTGCATATCCAACCCATGCTAACCGATAACCACCTTCTTCAACAATTACTCTGCAAATTTCTTTCAGCAATTCGTTTTCCGTTGTAGAGTGTATCTGAGCCTGATTACAAGCAGTGATAGTTCGAAGTGCCCTGTTAATACGATAAAGTTCATTCGTGATTTTTTTAAGTTCGGCAGTTCTTTCCTGCACTTTGAATTCCAGGTTTTCGCGCGACCTTTTCAACTCTTCTTCCATATTCTTACGAGTTGTAATATCCTGAAGAACTCCAATCATTCTGTCTCCGTGACGATTCTGACCCTCTCCAACATAATGAACCTGACCCTTTGCGTAAATCCAGTATATAGTATCGTCTTTCCGGACTATACGGTATTCGGATTCGAATTCACCATTCGCTTCACGTTCGAAAGCACCTTTAATTTCTTTGTTCACTCGCTCCCTATCATCTGAATGAATCCACTCTGTGACATTTGTAATATCAAGATATTCATCTCCGGAATAATCATAAATTTTTTTCGCCTGTTCGTCAAAAATAATTTCACCTGTTTGAAAATTAAAATCAAATGTACCCAGTTGTCCCGCTCTTAATGCCAGCAATCTTAATTCAGAAGAATGGACTAATTCCTCATATAAATTCTTTATTTGTTTTTGAGATTTGACGGCATCCTCCATTAAATTAAGCGCAGCCAGACGTGAAGCTTGCAGGTCTTTATTAATTTTTTCGATTTCAGATGTACGACGCTTCACGCGTTGTTCGAGTTCGGAGTTAAGTTTCCGGTATTCTTCCTCTGCTTTCTTACGTTCTGTTATATCTATACCCATTTCCATTATTAATGTTGAGCCATCTGTATCTTTGAATGGAAAGTCATAAACATCATACGTCTTAGCATTAGGTCCCGTCCATTCCCAGCTATGCGGCTTCATTGTTTTTAACACATTGTATGTTTCGCATATTTCGCAGGGTTCTGTTCGTCCGAATAAATATTCGAAACATCGTTTTCCATTTGACTCACCGAAGTTTTCACGGAAATATTTATTTGCAAAAGGCACATGATAATCGGGATCCAAAAGTGCAACGTAAGAAGGTAAAGTTTCAAGAACATCAAATAACCTTTGTCTTTCGGCTTTTACCATCTCGCTTACCCGTTTCTGTTCTGTTATGTCCTGTGTGGTTCCCAGAATTCTTTTAATTTTACCGGATTCATTTTTTTCCGCTTTGATTCTGGAATTTACCCAAATTCGTTTTTTATTATCAAAACGATTTATTTCGCATTCATAAGATGCAGATTCTCCTGAGTCCATGCTTCTCTTAAGAGCTTCGTTTCGAATTGTTAAACTTTCAGGAGTAAATAATTCTTTATTATCTTCTATTTTTGTTGGTCCTAAATTTTTATCCCTCCCTAACATTTCGTATAATTCATCAGACCATGTGATTTCACCTGTTTCGAAATCATATATTGAACTTCCGATTTTTGCAAGGTGTTGAGCTTCTTTTAAACTTACTTCACTTTCTTTTAATTTTTGTTCTGCTTTTTTTCTGTCGGAAATATCACGAAATATCATACTTGTATATGCTTCACCTTTTTCATCATAAAATATTCGCGAAGTTATTTCACCGGGAATTTTAGTTCCATCTTTTTTTAACAAAGTTAATTCACCCGAATTATGTCCATCTTTTAATCTTTTCTCGAGAAAAGTTTTTAATCGCGGGTCAGAAACATCAACAACTCCTTCTCTTCCATTTGCAATAATTTCTTCCCTGCTGAATCCGAGAATGCGTGTTGCTGCAGGATTTGAATCAAAAATTCTACCATCGGGTGCTGTAAGTAATAATCCGTCATCACTGTTTTCAAAAATTACTCTATAAAGACGGGAAGCTTCATTTGCTTTTGCTTCAGCTTCTTTTCTTTCTGTTATATCCTGTGCCGTTCCGAACAACTTTACAACTTTTCCCGACTCATTTTTTTCAACATTAATAATAGTTTGAATCCACCTGTGTTCATTATTATCAAAACGAATTAATTCAGCATCATAAGATGTTTTAACTCCCTGCTCTATACTTTGTTTAACAGACTCATTGCGCATGATTGCACTTTCGGGAGTATAAAAATTTTCAGTTTCTATAGTCGAAGGAGGTTTTAAATTTTTATCCCTGCCGGTAATATTATACATTTCATCTGACCATTTAAGCTCACTCGTTTCAAGGTCCCAGCTCCAGTTTCCTATCTTAGCGAGTTTTTGAGCTTCTATTAAACTTGCTTCACTTTCTTTTAATTTCTTTTCGGTATTTTTGTATTCCGTAATATCTCTGCCGTATATACGTATAGTTTCGTAACCAGGAATATATCTTATATTTTCTTCTATAAAATGATTTCCAACCCGGACTTCCCGCAGAACGGGTCCATTATTTTCAGACCTGAGAATTTTAATAATTTCATTCATGTCACCCGGTAAAAAGGCGTGCGCGTCCTTAATTTTTAATTCGTTTAATATATTTGAGGCAGCTTCATTATAAAGTGTAATCTCTAAAAAAGAATTAATTTCTATTACCGGGTTTGGATTATACTTTGGATAAGACGCAAGATTTTCTAAAGAATAAAATTTTCCAATTTCCTCTGATGAGTTGACCTGTGCGGCAATTTCTCCGTTTTGCAAGGCTTTCAAAGTTGCCTGAGCTTCTTCGAGCTGAATCCGGAGTTCGGTATTTTCTTTTTCCAATTTTTCTAAATTTGCAGACATTTCTTTTTTCAGGTTTTATGAATTGTTAATTTATATGCCCGTATTCAGTATTCATTAAAAAGCATATCGTTAAAAAATTTATATTCTACTTCTATATAATACTATTCTTAATATCTTTTTTTTCCATTCTTTCTTCATTTAAGTAGCGGAAAGGTTCTCCGGTTTTATTGCATAGTTCGTTTATTTCCTTTTTAAGTTCCATCATACGAAGTTCACGCCCGACCATAGCATTATTGAAACGCGTCAGTTCTTCGTTTTTTTGTTGTAATTCCAATGTGAATTTCCTGATATCTTCTTCCCATTTTTTCCTTTCTGTAATATCGCTGAACACGGTAGCAAATTTGCCTTTTTCGGGAGAAAAGACAGAAATGCTGAATGATTTTTGCATGGGTTGAAATTCGTTCTCAAATTCTATCGATTCACCGGTTAGCGTTACTTTTGCATAAATATCCAAAAATGGCGGGCTGCCGGAACCGTACAATTTTGACGTAAGCTGACCAATTGCCTTTTCACGTTTTATTCCTGTAATTTTTTCAAAAGAAGGGTTAACTTCAAGAATTTTATAATCTATATAATTGCCGGACTCATCACTTATCATTTCGTGAAGCGCCATACCTTCTGTCATAGTATTGTAAAGAGAACGGAAGCGCTCTTCACTTTCCCGCAAAGCTTCTTCCATCTTCTTACGCTCCGTAATATTTTTAAAATATCCTATCAAGCCATCCACATTGCCTTTGGAATCGAATTTAGGAACGTAAGAACCATCGAAATATTCCAGTTGATTATTACGAGATGATAATGAAGTCTCGATATGAAGAGGTTGACGGGTTTCCAATACTTTGAGTTTGATTGAAGTCAAATTAACCGCATCTTCTTTTGAAAGAAAATCAAAATCTGTTTTGCCGATCATATCCTCCTCTTTGAATCCCATTTGAGGATTCACTACAAGTGTATATCTAAGTTCTTTATCCTGAACGAGAACATGGTCAGGTGTGCTTGATGCAATTACTTTGAAACGCTCTTCACTCTCGCGTAATTCTTCTTCTGCTTTTTTGCGTTCGGTAATGTCGACTGATAAACCAATAATTCCTATAATTTTTCCTTGCTCGTTTATCAGAGGTATTTTATCTGTTTGAACCCATTTTAAACCTTCAGACGTTTCCATTGGTTCGATGATTCCTAATCTTGGTTTTCGTGTTGCTATTACTTGCTTATCATCACTCCAATATTTCTCTGCTATTTCTAAAGAGTAGATATCGAAAAGAGATTTTCCTTCGAGTTCCTCTTTAGTTAATTTCATCGTTTTTTCAAAAGCATTATTAGTTCGAACGAAATGGTTTTCCGTATCTTTGTAGAAAACCATAGCCGGAACTGAGTCGAGAATAACCTGTAATTCATCTGCTTTTTTCTTATATAAATTTTCCAACTGTTTGCGCTCTGTCAGGTCGGTAATAAAAGAATAAAAATGAAGGGGCTTACCATTTTCGTCTTTAATAAGATGAACTAAAAGTTCGATTGGAACACGGGTTCCATTTTTGCGGATATATTCTTTTTCATAATATACAGGCTGACCTGTTCTAATTAATTTTTTGAGTGATTTATTTTCAATATCACGCCATTCAGGCGGGGTAAGAGTTTTTGACCAATCCATTGATTGCAGTTCATCTCTGTTATATCCGGTCAGGTTTTCAAAAGCTTTATTGATATATCCGAGAGAACCATCAGGATAACCAACACCAAAGGGCTGCTGAGAACTTTCAAGAAAATCCGCGAGCATTTTGCTACTTTCTTCGCTGTTTCGTAAATCATTTTCGATTTTTTTTCTTTCCGTAATATCATAAGATATTCCGATTATACCGATGATATTATTATATGCATCCTTAAACGGAGCTTTAACGGAAATGAATGATAGTGGTTTTTCCTTTTTAAAAACAATTTCTTCAAAAGTCATGCTTTTACCGGATTTTATTACCTGTAAATCATTTTTCCGGAGGGCTCCACCCACTATTTTGTTATTATAATATTCCGAATCAGTCTTGCCAATAATTTCGTTAAGAGGTTTCCCGGCTATACTTGCTAATGCGGGATTTGCTATTAATATACGGCTTTCGACATCTTTTATATAAATGGGTTCGGAAATATTTTCCATAAAAATAGTTAGCAATGCCTGTTTGTTTTGCAATTCGTTTTCTATGAATTTTTTTTCGGTTAAATCAATTAAAACAGCGTGGCATTTTTTTCCATCTTTGGAAGCGATAATTTCTATTCGTGTGTGAATCGGCTTTCTGGCAATATCGGATAAAGTAATTTCGCAGGATAATTTTTGTTTACTTTTAAAAATCTTTTTTAACAAATTATTGAATACTGGCAATGAATCTTTTGATAAAAAGCGCAGAAATTTTTTGTTTAATAATTTCAAACGCTCAATACCAAGAAGTTCGGAAGCAGCTAAATTACAATCATGAACCACTGAATCCCTGTCAAAAGTAAAATAGCTTATCGGTGCAAAATCATACAATCCCGTATATTTATCCAGTAAAGTATTTACTTTTTCAAAAGATATTTGCAATTTTTCATTCTGCATTTCAAGTTCGATATCATGCTGTTGTAATTCGCGGATAAGACTCTTTACTTCCGAAGGATTTGAAGAATATTTTATTTTCTTTTTATTGGTTTTTTTCTTAATTTTCGTTGAATTATTAAAGGGCGATTTTTTCTTCCCGGTTTTTAATAACTTAATTTTTGACTTCTTCATAATGTTTGATTTGCTTTGTATAAATTATACCCCCTCTTTTGAATCATATTTCATTAATCCGCAAAATTATTTTATAAATATGCGATTTAAATAATTTGATAAAAATTATAAGCGGTATGTTTTGTCAAAATGTTTTTAAATTATCTAATTTTAATAACGAATTTTTAACATTGATACTTGCTTTTAGATATACAGTCACAACACCGACAAATATTTCTTTGACGATCAATACTTACAAAACACTTGATAGTTAGAATTGGGTATAAATAACAATAAATAAACTTTTATTTAATTGCAATAATTATGTGATTATAATAAATAATGTTAAAAAAAACAAGTAAATTATATTAATGTCGAAGTGAAAATATGGTTTGAATCAAATAGAAATAGAGTTTCTGATGCTAAATTAATGCTATTACATTAACTTTTTATTATTAATGTATTTGCTTCGTTTTTATCCGGTAATTGCAGATTATTCTTCTTATCTGTTTTTTAAGGCGTTTAAAAAATAGAAATTCTCCTGAAAATATATTTAATGAATCCGTAATTATTATATAATACTTTTTTGAATTTTACCGATAATGGGATTTTGATAATTATATCTTTTTCTTTTTTATAATCCCCATCAGTCGGACGCCAGCGATAATCGTTGTAAATGGTTTCTAAATTCATAATAGTTTAATTAATAATATTTTCGAATATTTTTTTAAATACAAAAACCAGTGAGAAGTAAAACAAACGATACCTTTGTGAGAAGAAGAACGTGCTATTTCGTTCTGAGAAGCAGAACAAACTAAATCTTTGTTACTTGGAAATATAATAAATCTTTTTAATAAAAAACACAAATTAATTTTATCCTGATTTTAAATTTGGATTCGTAACACTTTTTAATATTTAATAATTAAGGCGAATGCTTAAAGTTGAATGTTAAATATTTTGGGGCTAAAGCCTGGATATAGATTAATTTTACCACAGGCTAAATAATTACAGATATAACTGGAACGCAGGCTTTAGACTGCGTGTTGTAGCCGCAGGTTTTAGACTGCGTGTCGTAGCCGCAGGCTTTAGACTGCGTGTCGTAGCCGCAGGCTTTAGACTGCGTGTCGTAGCCGCAGGCTTTAGACTGCGTGTCGTAGCCGCAGGCTTTAGACTGCGTGTACAAATGATAAATGAATAATAATTATGTCGTTGCGTTTACATAATCCTTAAATTTTAATCATGTGTCAAAATTAAAAACCTCACCCTGCCCCTCTCCTGAAAGGAGAGGGGTAAAAAGGTTCATTGTTTCGCAGGCTAAAGCCTGCGGCTACTATCATATAAAAAAAACGTTACCAAGCCGGAGCCTGGTAACGAGGAAAAAAAACATTCCCAATCAGGGATTGGGAATGAGGAATATGATGTTATTAATTTTTTATTTTCTATTTTCTATTTTTTATTTTTTGTAAACGTTTGCACGAGCGGCTGCGAGTCGTGCAATCGGAACTCTGAATGGTGAACAGCTAACATAATTCAGTCCGATGTCGTGACAAAAATATACCGATTGAGGGTCACCGCCGTGTTCACCGCAGATACCAATTTTCAGTTCCGGTCTGACTTTCCTGCCGCGTTCGACGGCAACTTCCATTAATCTTCCTACACCAACCCTGTCAATTTCCTGGAATGGGTCAACGGGCAGGATTTTCATTTTCAGATAATCAGGAAGGAAACTACCAATATCATCACGCGAAAAACCGAAAGTCATCTGTGTCATATCATTTGTTCCGAACGAGAAAAATTCTGCATACTGTGCAATCTTATCGGCAGTGATTGCGGCTCTCGGAATTTCAATCATAGTTCCGACCATATAATTAATTTTTTTCAATCCGAACTTCGCAAGAACTTCTGCATAGACCCTTTTAATTATTTCAAACTGATTTTCAAGTTCTTTATCCACGCCAACAACCGGAATCATAATTTCAGGAAGAGGTTTTTTCTTTTCTGAAAGAAGTTCGGCGGTTGCTTCGAGAATAGCTCTCACCTGCATTTCAGTAATTTCAGGATATGTAATTCCGAGCCTTACTCCGCGATGTCCGAGCATAGGATTATTTTCGTGTAATTTGTCCGCTCTTGAATTGAATTCATCGAAAGAGATACCGAGACTTTCGGCAAGTTTAGTTCTTTCTTCCTGATGATTAGGAACGAATTCGTGAAGCGGAGGGTCGAGAGTTCTGATAGTGACCGGATACCCGTCCATAGCATCGAGAGTCCCTTTAATGTCAGCTTTAACAAACGGGAAAAGTTCATCAAGAGCAGCGCGGCGTTCATTAAGCGTATCTGACATAATCATTTTTCTGAGAAGGAATAACGGCTGTTCAGCGCCCTTGCCGTAAAACATATGTTCAGTTCTGAAGAGTCCGATACCTTCGGCGCCGAATTCACGGGCTTTGGCAGCGTCTTCGGGAGTATCAGCATTTGTGCGGATTTTAAGTCTTCTTACCTTATCGCAAATTTTCAGAAATTCTGTAAGCGTTTCATTTTTTGAATCTACATCCATCATAGGAAGCGCACCATTATATATATAACCTTTCGTTCCGTTTAAAGAAATCCAATCACCTTCTTTGATAACTGTTTCGCCAACTCTGAAAGTTTTCGAATCGTGGTCAACTTCCATAGCACCGGCACCAACGATGCAACATTTTCCCCAGCCTCTTGCAACGAGTGCGGCGTGAGAAGTCATTCCTCCGCGAGCAGTAAGGATTGCTTCGGCAGCTCTCATACCTTCGATGTCTTCAGGATTGGTTTCTTCACGAACAAGCACAACTCTCTTGCCTTGTTTTGCCCATTCGACAGCGTCGTTTGCGGAGAATACAACCTGACCTGTTGCACCTCCCGGACCGGCGGGCAATCCACGGGTTAGACGTGTTGTATTTTTTTCGGCTTCAGATTGTAAAACCGGATGCAGAAGTTCATCAAGTTGTGAAGGCTGAACTCTGTTCACTGCTTCTTCTTTAGTAATTAATTTTTTCTTGAACATATCGACAGCCATTTTTACGGCAGCGGCACCATTGCGTTTTCCGACTCTGCATTGAAGCATATAAAGCGTGCCATCCTGAATTGTAAATTCGACATCGAGCATATCGCGGTAATGTTTTTCAAGACTCTTCTGAATTTTATCGAGTTGTTTATAAACAACGGGCATAGCTGTTTCAAGCGACGGCAAGTGAACGTTATGTTCTCCTTTTCCTATTTCATTCATCGGGTTCGGAGTTCTTATTCCTGCTACAACATCTTCTCCCTGTGCATTTGGAAGCCATTCACCGTAAAAGAAATCTTCGCCTGTCGCAGGATTTCTCGTAAACGCAACACCTGTTGCAGAAGTATCACCCATATTTCCGAATATCATAGACTGAACATTCACGGCAGTTCCCCATTCGTCCGGAATACTTTCGATTCTTCTGTACGAAATTGCTCTTTTACCCATCCAGCTCTGGAATACGGCACCTATTGCACCCCATAGTTGTTCCATAGCATTTTCAGGGAAAGGTTTACCGAGAACTTCAAGAACTTTTGTTTTATATATATCCACCAAAAGTTTCAAATCATCGGATGTCAAATCAGTATCGTTTGTATAACCTTTTTCCGTTTTCATTTTATGAAGTTCTTTTTCCAGCTGCTGTCTGATTCCTTTTCCTTCTTCAGTTTCAATTCCTGCGGCTTTTTCCATTACAACATCCGAATACATTTGAATTAAACGTCTCTGCGAATCCAATACGAATCTCGGGTTATTTGTCTTTTTAATCAGACCTTCACGCGTTATATCGTTCAATCCTACATTTAAAACTGTTTCCATCATTCCGGGCATCGAACTTCTTGCGCCGGAACGGACTGAAACGAGAAGTGGATTATCTTTGTCTCCGAATACAGCACCCATTTGCTTTTCCACTCTTTTCAAAGAATTCAAAACCTGGGATTTTAATTCAGGTGGATATTTTTTCTTATTTTTGTAGTAGGTAGTACAAACTTCCGTACTTAACGTAAAACCTGCAGGTACGGGCAAACCTATGTTCACCATTTCGGCAAGGTTGGCACCTTTACCGCCGAGTAACTCTTTCATATTGGCTTTTCCATCAGCTTTTTTTCCGCCAAAGTAATAAACAAATTTTTTAGGCATAGTAATTTTTTTCTCTTAATTATTAATTTTTAAAAACAACATTAAAGTTAAATATTTCGAATATTATATTATAGTCAATTAACTCACTATAACATGTTAAATTGCAGAATCTATATAAATAAATTATTAATTTTAAATGAAATTAATTAAATGAATTTGACTTCCAAACTCAAGAACGTATGATTTAGATTCAGGTTATAGCAAATAAATTTATTGAATTTCTTTAAATTTATCTGTAGACCGATAATTTAAAACTTCTGCGAGGTAGAATTATTTTAAATCAATCTTCATATTTTTTAGAACAAATTAAATATCAAGATAGTTTTGCTCTTCTTTCTGGAAGAGGGTTAAGACTTCAGCTTTTGTTCCGGCATTTAATAATTTTTCCCTGAACTCATCTTTGTTCATTAACCTCGATATGCGGCTAAGAAGTTTAATATGCATATTTAACATGCTGTCTTTTCCGACGAGCAAAAAAATGAAACTTACTTTTTCCGAATCTATTGAATCAAAATCTATGGGTTCCGCCATAATACCGAAAGCAGCCACAATATCACTGATATCATCTGATTTTCCGTGTGGAATAGCAAATCCTTTTCCAACACCTGTTGATACGAGTTTTTCTCTTTCGAAGACAACTTTTCTTACTTTTTCCAAATCCAATATTTTGCCTGAATTATTAGCAAGATCTATCATTTTATTAATTGCTTCAGTTTTATCGATTGCATTTAGTTTGACCTCTATTACATCTTCCGTTAATATATCACTGATTTTCATACTTTATATGTATTTTTAAAATGTATAAATTTTTTATTGTTTAGTAATTAATTTTAATATTTTTTAATTATCTCGTTTTTGTTTTCGCAGGCTAAAGCCTGCGGCTACAGAGTTCTACAAATATTTCTGCCGCAAAATAACAAGAAATATAAAATTTTTAATTTTATGAATCTTATGAATCTTATGAATTTTTAAATTCACTTTAAATATTCCTGAATTTTTTTCCTGTAATTATTTAAAAGTTTCTCGGATTTATTTTCGTTATCCGATTCAACATTTAAATGAACTATGTTATTAACTTTATCTGGTATACAAAGAACCGTATCCAGGTCATTAATAAATATTTTCACGCCATCGACGAGCAGTTGTTTATAATTCAAAGTGTCCTCCATAAATTTTCTCATTATTTTACCTTTATCTTCTTTAGAGCAATCGATGTTCAACTTTTTTGTATGAAGTTTCGGTACTAATTTATCAACTTCTTCGAGGCTCATATCTATTTTCGCAATCATTTCAAGTATTTTGGCAATAGCAAACATTCCGTCGGTAGCATAAATAAAATCAGGGAAAAACACACCGCGTCTTGTTCCGCCGACGAATTTTACATCTTTATCATTACAGGCAGTCATCATAGAATAATGAGAATCTTTAACTCTGATAACTTCGACTCCATATTCTCCTGCAACAAGGTCAATTTCGGTTGAAGCCTGAACGGGTACCGCGATTTTTTTTATACCGGGTGTAGCCATTAAAAACATTTTAAGTACGATTACAAGGAACCTGTAATCGTCAAAAACTTTTCCTTTGCCTGTAGAAATCCAAATCTTTTCGCCACCGGCATCAATCATAAATCCGATATCAAAATTGAGAGATTTTACCACGAACGGAAAATTTGAATATGCTTTTTTAAATTCCGGTAACGAACGTGTGATTTTGTCTTTATCCAGATGAGCAGAAAGAGAAACCGTTTCACAATTGAAATCTCCAAGTATGTTCGGAAAGATAGTAGATGCAATCCCAAAAGAGTAATCAATTACGATTTTAAATCTGCGCTTTCTAATCGCCTCGACATCGAGACATTCAAGGAAATGTTGTTTATATTTTTCATTCGTCCGTTCGGGATATTTTAATGAACCCACATTAAAATAATGTGCTCTCTGGTATTCGTCACTAAAGAATAATCGCTCGACAGTTTTGGTTTTACTCGTCGAAATATCTTTACCATCTTTATCCATGAAAATTATATCTGTGGAAGCCTTATCGAACGGAGATTTTCTTACGAAAATTCCGCCTGCTCCATTCCCGCTTTTAAGCTCCTGTCTTAATATGGGAATAGGTATTATCTGAAGGTCATTTACATTCACGCCTGCGGATAATATTCCGCTTGTAATCGACCGCTTAATCATATTAGATATGTCATCGATATCCCTGCCGACCATGACAGTCTTGTTATTCCCTATAAATGCACCGTAGACAGAGCCAAGTTTAGAGCCGAATTCAGGATTGACCTGCAGATTTGACAGACCCGTGATTCTTGAATCTGTGAACAGTTCGTTGAAAAACGTATCTTCCTGTATGAGGCTTCTTGTAATTTTGGCATTATTCTCGATTTTTTTCCTGTCCCAGATTTTAATGCTTGAACTTACAAAAACATTTTTACCTATGTTACAGTTATCACCGATAAAAACAAAATCATTTATTCTCGCATTTTCTTCTATTATGCAGTTATTCCCGATTACATCGTAAAGTATTTTTACATTATTTTGAATAACAACATTATCCCAGATAATCGAATTTCTGAGATTTGCATCTTTATTTATGACGACATTTTCTCCGATGATACTGTTTTCTATTTTTGAATTCGGGGAAATCTTTGCAGATTTATCTATTAAATTAGAATTTGCTTTATCAATTTTTATATGTCCGAGTTTCCCTTTTAGCACATCAAGGTTGGAATAAATATATTCTTCGAGTGTGCCGACATCACGCCAGTAGCCTTTGCTCTTGAATCCGAATATATTTACATTTCTATTCAGAAGGTCGGGAAACAGGTCTTTAGAAAAATCATAATTTTCTCCTTCGGGGATATAGTCGAATATTTTTTTATTGAAATAATAAATTCCCGTGTTTATTGTATCGGAAAAAACTTCGGATGACGAAGGTTTTTCGAGAAACCGCACGATTCTTTTTTCTTTATCGGTCAGAATAATTCCATACTGAAGGGGATTTTCGGAACTGTATAAAGAAATAGTTGCCGCAGAATTTTTTTCAAGGTGGAAATTATAAAAATCGGTGAGGTTTAAATCGGTGAGAACATCACCGCTTATTACGAGAAAATCTTCTTTAATATATTGTTCGGAGAGCTTTACCGCACCCGCTGTTCCGTAATCGCGGTCGGGTTGTACATATTTAATTTTTACACCGAATTTACTTCCGTCACCAAAATAATTTTTTATAATATCCGGCTGATAATATAGGAGAACAATAAATTCGGAAATATTATGTACTTTAAGCAGTGTGAATAAATGTTCGAGCATCGGTTTATTCACAATCGGAACCATCGGTTTGGGTATATTATTCGTAAGAGGTCTGAGCCTCGTACCGAATCCACCCGCCATTATAACTGCTTGAGACATAAAATTAATTTGTATTATCTTACTCTATTTTTTTTCGTCCGTTTTTTTATCTTTAAAATCAAATTTCACATCAGGCGGCTGGTCACTTCCTTCTTTTCCTTTAAAATACTGTTTCTCTTTAAATCCAAATAACTTAGCGCCAATCATGGTCGGAAAGGTTCTTGTTGTTGTATTATATTCCAGCACGGTTTCATTGAACTTGCGTCTTTCAACTGCAATTCTGTTTTCAGTTCCTTCAAGTTGTGACTGGAGCTGCAGGAAATTTTCATTAGATTTTAGTTGAGGATAATTTTCCGTTACAACAAGCAGCCTTGACAATGCGCTTGAAAGTCCGTCCTGTGCTTTTTGATAAGCAGCAAATTTTTCCGGGTCATTCAGGTCTGATGCACTTAATTTCACCTGTCCGACTTTACTTCTCATCTCCGTAACGGTAGTCAATACGCTTTTTTCAAAATCCGCTGCACCTTCTACTGTTTTAACAAGGTTCGGGATGAGGTCTGAACGTCTCTGATACTGATTTTCCACCTGTGACCAGGCAGAATTTACTTTTTCTTCCTGGCTTACGAGAGTATTATAACCACAGCCATAAAATTGGGATGTGAAAGCAAATAACAGGAATAGAAATAAAAGCTTAAATATGTTAGATTTCATCGTTATATTTTTTGTTTGACCTTAAAGATAACTGTTTTATCCCTTAAAAAAACCGCAAAAAAAACTATATAATTCGAATAATTTGTATAATTTGTAAGATTCATAAGATTCGTAAGATTCATAAGATTCATAAGATTCATAAGATTCGTAAGATTCATAAGATTCGTAAGATTCAAAGATTTGTAAGATTCAAAGATTTGTAAGATTTGTAAGATTCTATACCTCCTCTCCTTTCAGGAGAGGGGATAGGGGTGAGGTTTTTTTGTTTTCATTTTATTACATTGTGTGTTCTATGTTTTTTTAACCTCCCCGGCAGATAACTCAAAGTTTCCTCCGGGTTACCAAAAATAACTTCATGGGTTAACTTCACAAAACTTAACTTCTTTAACTTCCGGTTTTTTTCTACCGAAAAAATCACTTGACTTTTCAATTTTAGCCTTATATTATTATACCCTAATATAATAAGGTATATATTGATATGGATAATTTAAGTTCGTTTTTCTTTATAACGCGGAAAGAAGACGGTCTTCCCGACATTTTCAAGCGTGTCAGGATGATGCCTCTTTACTCTTTTCCGCATTTCAAGGATTTAAATCCGAAAATCACCGAACACAGGAAAAGGTTTTTCATTCATCTGGACTTCGATGCATTTTATGCGCAGGTAGAGCAGCGTGACAATCCTGCTCTGCGCGGAAAGCCCGTCGCAGTAGGCAGTACAACGGGACAAAAAGGCATTGTCATGACTGCATCATACGAGGCACGGAAGCTTGGAATAGATACTGCTATGAGCACGTGGCAGGCGAAAAAAATCTGCCCCGAGCTTATTTCCGTTCCCTGCTACGGTCCTAAATATGAAGCCATCACACAAAACCTGATGCGCGGCCTGAAGTCGTTCGTTCCGCCTGATTGCATCGAGCAATACAGCATCGACGAATGTTTTGTCGACCTTTCTCCTGTAGCTAAAAATTTTGAAGAGGCTTATTTAATTGCAAAACAGATTAAGGAAAAAGTAAGGGAGCTTGAAGACCTTACCTGTTCTATTGGACTGTCGTTCAACAAAAGCTGGGCAAAGATGGCAACGAAATTTCAAAAACCGGACGGACTCACGATGATAACGCAAACCGACAAAGGGAAAATGTACGCACTGCCGGTGAAGAAGCTATGGGGCATCGGTCCGCGAATCGCAAAGAGACTAAGTTTGATGAACATATTCACAATCGGCGAACTTGCCGAATCGAGCATCACAGCTATTAAGAAGGAATTCGGGATAAACGGGATTGTCTACAGAAAAATGGCGCGGGGCGAAGACACCTCGGAAATATTTCAAAAGACAGCAAAAGAAAAAATGCTGAATCACGGTCATACATTGTCGCACAATATTTATACGCAGGAAGAAATTGTGACTGAAATTCGCAGAGTCGGAGAATATATTTGCAGAAAACTTCGCTCGAAAGAACTTGTCACGGGACATTTGTATTTTACTATACGATATGACAATCTGAAATACGCAGGAGACGACATAAAACTCAAAAGACCTACTAATGACGACAGGGAAATATTTGAAGCGGCTTTGAAGATATACGAAAGATTTCCAAAGCCGGGACCGAGATACATGGCAAGGATGTTCGGCATGTCGGTTTTTGATTTGCATACAGACCAGAGGCGAAGCAATCTCGAGTTGTTTGACAACAAAGTTGTTCTGCCGTATTATGAGCTCGATAAACTGAAATATAAATACGGGGAAGCTATAATAAGAGTGGGACTGGCATCATAACAATGTACAATTATCAATGTACAATGTACAATTAAGAGCATTTAGAAGTCAGAAGTAGTATCAGTATTTGGTATTTTGAATACAGTATTTAGTATCTGCAACGTATTTTATAGTAATATTACGTTTTTACCAATTTCCTATTTTCCATTTTCTGTTTTTTCAATTTTCTAACTTTTGAATTTTCAAATTCGTTCTTTCGGATTGTTTTAATTATTTAAAAATAATATGTTTATTTTTTAAACGGGATAATTATTTGATAAATGGTGACGTGTGATTTCAGAGTAGGATATGGATATGACGTCCATAGATTCGCAAAAAGCAGAAAATTAGTTTTAGGCGGAGTTGAAATTCCTCATAAGGTCGGCTTGACCGGACATTCCGATGCCGATGTTTTACTGCATTCGGTTTGTGATGCTTTGCTCGGGGCTGCGGGATTTGAAGACATAGGACATCAATTTCCGAATACGGATTCAAGATTCAAAGATATATCGAGTTTAATATTACTTAAAGAAACTTATAAATTAATCTCGAAGAAAAAATTTAAAGTCGGAAATATAGATTGTATGCTGTCACTCGAAGAACCGAAAATTTTTAAATTTATAGATGAAATGAAAAAAAACATTTCTTCTGTTATTAAATCAAAAAATATTTCCATCAAAGCAACAACTGCGGAAGGTCTGGGATTTGTAGGGAAGAAGGAGGGCTGTGAAGCGACTTGCGTTGCAATTCTTTATAAATGATTTAGCCCGGTACAATTTTTAATAATAATAAATTAATTAATTGAATATATTACAGGCACTCGACGAAAAAATCTTTTATTTTATTAACGTAACACTTGCAAATCCTGTTACGGATAAATTTTTTCCGTTCATAACCGTTGAAGACCACTGGTATGTGTTTTATGCAATAATGTGGCTTTACCTGATGATAGCAGGTGGCAGAAGAGGCAGAGTTGCAGCACTGCTTGTGTTGCTGCTCGTATTAATCAGTGATCAGGCAAGCAGTAATTTAATAAAAAATTTCGTTCAGAGAATAAGACCCTGCAATACATTACCGAATGTGCATTTGCTTGTTGGTTGTACGAATTCTTTCTCTTTCCCCTCATCACATGCAGTAAATAATTTTGCGGGTGCTTACTTTTTTACTTATTTCTATCCGAAGGTAAAATACGGGTTGTATGTTGGTGCCTCTCTGATGGCGCTTTCGCGTGTGTTCTGCGGAGTACATTATCCGTTTGATATTTTTGGGGGAATGATAATCGGTTTGATAATCGGATGGATAGTAATCGAGATATGGAAAGCGGTGAATAAGAAATTAAAGATATTGTGAGTTTTTTAATTGTAATTGAACGGGAAACCCCTACGGGGTTTGATTAGTAGAGAATCATAATCCTATAAACGGAAAATCCCTACGGGATTAAACTTGATTTCATTAAAAAAGCTATAAGCGGGAAATCCCTACGGGATTAAGAAACAACTTGGTTTCAATATTAAATAAAATTATAACATCAAAAAGTTTTTAACATATATAATCGCGGGTTTATGTCTGGGATTAGCTTATCCGCCAGTCGATTTATATTTATTAATATTCGCCGGGTATGTTTTATTTCTTAATATCCTGGAAAACTGTGAAAACTACAAACAAGTATTTTTCCGAAGTTATATTATATATTTGGTCTTCGACCTCGTTGCAGTATCATGGCTTGCGTTAAGCGGATTGAGAGAAAATGCCGACAGGTTTCTTATACTCGGCGGAACTTTGACCATGGTATTACATTCGGTTTATCTTACTTTTTCGTCGCTTGCATATTTTTTCCTGAAAAAAAATCTTTCACCGAAAAAATATCCAATGTTTCATTTAATCTATTTTCCTCTTGTCTGGCTTGCGTACGAATACATCTCGTGCAGAAGTGAAATTAGTTTCCCGTGGATATTAGCGGGCAATAGTTTTACGACCAATCTCGACAAAATCCAGTTTATAGAGTATACGGGTGTTTACGGTCTATCGTTCTGGATATACGTTATCAGTGCGTTGATATTTTATCTCTATAAAAAATTAGAAGGCAACATTTCGAATTTAAAAAATAAAAAAATAATAAGTGTTATAATAATTATTTTATTGCTTTATATAGCGCCTAATATTTTAACGAAATTGTTTTTTGATAAAAATAACTATCCGGCAAAAGAAAAAATTAATGTTACCGTTATACAGCCGAACATAAATCCATGGCACAAATGGGAGGAACGGCCGGACAAACTTGTTGACGAATATGTTTCGATGATAAAAGACGTGATGAAAGAAAATAAGAAAAAAATTGATTTGATTGTTCTTCCTGAAACGGCATTTACTTTCAGCATATTATATCCGTTTTATGATGATAAATATACTATTATACAAAATCTTTGTGATAGTATTAATACACCACTTTTAAGTGGTACAAATTACGTTAAGGTTTATGATGATTCCACCAAAGCCAGACCCGATTCAAAAAAATTTAAATCAAACGGACTTTATTATGATGATTTTAATGCGTCAATATTATTTGAACCCTTTAAAGATAAATCTTTAATTCAAAGATACGCGAAAATTAAACTCGTCATTGCAAGCGAAAGAATGCCATACCAGGAGAAAATTCCATTTCTTAAAAATTTAATTACATGGGGAGTTGGATTAAGCTCTTACAGTACGGGTATCGATACGACAATTTTTCTATTGAATAACAAATATAAATTTAACACTGCTATTTGTTATGAATCAATTTATTCCGATTTTTTCTCCCGTTTCATAGATAAAGGAGCAGAGTTTTCCGTTATCATCACGAATGACGGATGGTGGGGAAAATTATTCGGTACATATCAGCATAATCAATTTGCTTTATTAAGAGCCATCGAAAACAGGCGATGGATTGTAAGATGTGCGAACACAGGCATTTCAGATATAATAGACCCGTGGGGAAATATGTATGACAAGACACCAATAAATGAAAAAACTACTTTTACAGATGAAGTTGGTATTCGGGATGAAAAAACATTTTACACGAAGCACGGCGATATAATCTGGTGTTATGTTACATACATTGTCTTAATATTAATTTTTGCGGGTGCGGCGATAAAAACATACAGGAAAATTTCAAAACGTATTTAGTTCGCATCGTAAAATAAATAAGATGATAAATCCACAACATGTCCCGACGGGTCGGGATGCAAAGAGCGCAAATGTTGTGATACAACAAAAAACATAAATGTTGCGGTACACCGATATTATTTCTTCATTGTTTCGAACGATGCTTTCGCAGCATCGAGATCAGGATAAGGTCCGATTTTCACACGATACCTGAAATCATTTTTGCCCAAACTAATTTTCTCGACGTCGGCATTGAATTTCTGAGTTTTCAACAAGAAAGCTTTTATTTTTGCTTCCTTCTCCGATAAATAAGTACCTACCTGTATAAATACTCCAAGTGAATTTTGTTTGAAGTAAACACCATTATCTTCATAAATAATTTTATCTACATCTGCAGGAACATCTTTTGTTTTAATTGACTCTGCGTCCGAATTTTTTTCGTTCTTATTCGCATCCGTCTTATTCTCATTTGTTCCTGTCGTAACAAGTACATCATCCTGTAACGCTGACGGATTTGGTCTACTCATTACAATAATTATAACTCCGAGTATTAACAGAATTATAATCGGGATAATAAGTTTTTTCATAGATTTTTTTTTCTTCAGTGTTTTTTTAGGTTCTTCAGTTATTTTAGCCGGTTGAACGGCTTTCGGTTTATAAGACTCAACCGATTTAAAAATATCATTATAATTTCTGACCGCGTTTTCTTTTTCAATTTTATCTTTTTCGAAAAATGTTCTTTCAGCTTTGCTAAATTCTTCAGGAAGTTCTATATTAACGAACGCATCTTCGAGCCGTTCGGGAATTATAATTTCATCCGGCTTTTCTGTAATAGTCAAATCATCAAATTGTTCTTTAAGCGAATCCAATCCCGTATCAGGTTTCAGGAATCGAGACAAATCTTCTTTCTTCTCTTCGAATGATTCTATTTCTGCTTCGGGTTCTTCGGGAATTACACTTTCCATTTGCTTTTCCGGAGTAAACAATACCGGTTCCTGCTCAGAAGGTTTAATTAAGTTATCATATTGTTCTTCGAGTAATTCCAAACTTCTGTCGGGTTTTATTTCCGGAGGTTCTGAAGCAAAGTGTTCTTCAATCAACTTATCGAATATTTTCATCTCTGCATTTTCAATATCCTTTTTCCCGTCTTCACTTTCTTCGATGAATACATCCTGTGGTAAATTTAAATCGGAAATATCGAATGACTTTAAAGAATCCGGCGGGGCTGAAACATCCGGTAGAGTTGATTCCTCCTGTAAATCCGAAACATCCTGCGGCGTGATTACAACAGGCGGGACGAAAACATCTTGTGAAGCTGAAACATCCGGTTGAATGAAAACATCTTGCGGGGCTGAAACATCAGGCACAGATGGTTCCAATAAACTTCTCAATTTATCTTCAAATGATTCATCATGAGCTTTAACGTTTTCTTCTATTGTAAATTCTTTTTTCGGCTTTACCGGTTTTGAACTAACTTTTAATAAATCATCTGACGTTTTAGAAAACGCATTGATTAAAGATTCGATTCTGATAATCTTTTGAGAATCGGATTCAAGTTGTTTAATTTCCGTAAGAATTTTTTCGCGTTCTTCGAGCATTCTTTCCAACTCTTCTTCTAATGCCTTCTCTTCCTCCGTCCTAATTTTCGCTTTAGATTTTACCGTTTCCCAATCCGAAATTACAGGTACCGGATCCTGTTCGTCGATAATATCCTGTTGTTTCTTTTCTTCATCAATTTTATCGTAAATAATTTTATCTTTTTCTTTTTCTTTAATTTTTTTCAACTCAATTAACAACATTTCGGCATCTGAAAATACGGTTTGAGCTTTTGATGATGTTTCTTTCTGCCTTGTGAATGTCGTAAAATCTTCCTTTTGAGTTTCTTCCTGCACGGTATCATCTGATTTTACTGTCAGCGGTTCAGGCTCCGATAATTCCGTTTCTCCTTTTTCGGTTATTATTTCCTCCGGAATTATTGTATCCGGAATATTTTCACCGTTAATAACTTCTTCGGGAATTAAAACAACGGGAATATTTTCTTCAGATGAGATATTTTTATCTTCGGGTTCGATTCCAATTTTATTTTCTTCCTGTTCCCGGGTTAATTGTTCCGGGGCGGAAATTTCCGGAATTTCTTTTTCCCCGACCGGAATTCCCGGTATTACTTCGGTTTTTACACGGGGCGTATCATTATTTATTAAATCATCTGCAAAGTGTTCATTAAGAAATCTTGATTTTAAATTTTCGGATAATTGTGAAAAGAGAAAATCATTTTTTTCGTCAATTTCGTTATCGACTACATCGCCTTCGGATTCTATAAGTATTACCTCATCAGCATCTGTCGGTTCATAATATTCTTCACGCAATGATTTTTCGTCGAGAGTTTTTATTTTAACGGGAACTAGGTCACTAAAATTGTAATTTATTTCAAGCGCAAATTTTTTCGAGGGTGAAAACGAAATGGTTTTTGTTTTGATGCCTCCGGTTCCGGTCTTTGTTCTTAATACAAATTTGCCAAATTCGGATATATTTACATTTTTATTCTTTATAAAAGCCGCATTTATCGTTTCAAAAATGCTTTCAAAATAATTTGAAACATCAATCTCATCTACTGAATATTCCCGGGCAATCTTTTTTATTAATTGTTCCTTAGTCATTACCTAAATTTACACTTTTAATAATATTATCAGCAGGTTTAAAAACGACTTTATCTTTAGGGGGAAGAAGAATTTCAGACATCTTATCCGGATCTGCAATCACCTTCATTTCGCGTCTTTCAACACTGAACTCGCCGAATTCTTCTATTTCAAAAAAGTTATTTTCTTTTACAGAACCTTTTATTAATTCAAAAATTCTGTTGAAAATACTTTTGCTGTGATTTTTGTTAAAAGGACTTTTTACATATATTTTGTTTATCAGGCTATCTTTGTTCATAATCAGAAAATAGATAAAATATTTTTTATAAGAACTTCAAATTTTTTTTTATCCGTATCGTCAAATGTATTCAATTTATTGCTGTCAATATCGAGTACGGCAATCACATCATTATTTTTGATGACAGGAATTACGATTTCCGACCTTGCGTCAGGGTCACAATAAATATGTCCCGGGAATTTTTCGACATCAGGTACGACTATAGTTTCTTTTTTCAAAACCGATGCACTGCAGACACCTTTTCCGATTGCGATTCTTGTACATGCTACTTTACCCTGAAACGGTCCAAGCACAAGTTGTCCGGGATTCGATTTATCGATAAAATAAAATCCGACCCATGAAATATCATCGAATGTATATTTTATAGCAGAAGTTATGTTAGATATATTTGCTATGAAATTATCTTCGTCTTCAATCAAAGATTTTACCTGTGGAATCAGGATTCTGAATTTTTCTTCTTTGGGAAGTTCTATATTTATTTGCTGCAATGCGTTCATTACTATTCTTTTCCAATTTTCGGAGCATAAGACACAGCGGATTCCTTTGAATCAAAAGACCCAACCCTGACCCTGTAGAATTTTCCTTTATCACCAAGATCAACTTCTTTAATCCCGGATTTAATATTACTGTTTTGTAATTTTGTTACTCTTGTTTCAGCGGATTCCCTGTCTTTAAATGAACCCACCTGTATAAAATAATTATTACCTTCGTGAATCAATATCAAATCCGTTCTGCCCTCTATAAGCGATGTAACAGGTTTCACATTATCTGCCGGCTGTTCTTTTACATTTTCTTTTGTTTCTTCTTTTGCGTTTTCTTTGGACACTTCTTCGTTTTTATTTTCCGTAATATTTTCATCCAATGTTGTATCTTTTGATTTGACTCCTTCATTTAACCCGGCTTTATTCATAGCGCTGTCCGTCAATAAATTCTCCTGATTTCCCTGATTGGTAACAGTAGAATCAACCCGGGCAGTTTCTTTTATTTCATTTCCTGTGTTTTTATAAAATGACTGGTATATAATAATGAAGCCGACAATAACGACAATTAAAACTATCAACGACCATATTAAAACGGGGTTTTGTTTTTTATTGCTTTCTTTTTCTTCCGGTGAAATTACTTTTTGTTTAATCGCATCCGGTACCGGAACTTTTTCAGATTGAGTAATGCTTTCAATTTTTTTATCTTTTACCTCTGAATCTTTCATAGCCGGTGCAGGAATTTCGGAGATCTCTTTATGCAATTGTTTGAGCTCTTCCGGAATAATATTTTCATCCCGGCGTGTAAATTCTTCTGTTACCGGGCTATCATAAACGCTTTCCTTCTCTTTGTTTTCGGTAAAAATATCTTTGAAATTTAAATCGGGAATAACAATTTCGTTTTCACTATTTTTCGTTTCAAAAGTTTTAAAGTAATCATCCATATCTTTAAATAAATCGATATTTTCACTGTTAATCTCTTCAGTTGATTTTTCGGTTAATTCCGTGTGAAAATTCAATGATTTTTCGAAAAAATCATTATCATTTGATTCTTCTGGTTTTTCAGGGACCGGCAAAGATGTTTCTTCAAACATTCCGGAATCTTTTTTCTTTTCTTCTGCTGCGATATTTTGATTTATATAATCTTCGAGTGTTTCCTTCGGGGCGGTCATTTCCGTCTCTTTTATGTGTTCAGTAATTAATTCCGCAACCTTTATTTCTTCCTTCGGCTCAGCAGTTTTCTCTTCAGGTTTATTGGAAGAATCGGTTTCCAAAATTACCTGCGGAACTTTAGTTATAGGATTTATTTTGTTTTCGATTTCTTTTAATTTTTCCGATAAATCTTTTTTGAAATCCGGATTCAATTCAATAGCCTTCTCCCAATCTTCTTTTGCTTTATCATAATCATTCTTTAAATAAAAATAAGTTGTACCCCTGTTAAAATATGCACCGGCATAATCCGGATTCAATTCAATAGCTTTGGTATAATCGTCTATTGCTTCGGATTCTTTGGAGAGCATATAATAAATATTTCCCCTGTTATTATACACTTCGGGAAAATCGGGTTTCTGAGCTATTGCTCTACCGCAATAGTCTAAAGCCAGTTTATACTCTTCTATATTACGGTATGCATTTGCAAAATTATTGTAAAGTTCTGGAAATTCGGGACGGATTTTTTCTGCCTGTTTAAAATCTTCTATAGCGTTTTCAAAATCATTTAATTTTATTTTTGCAAATCCTTTTCTATTAAACAAAGCGGCTAAATCGTTTTTTTGCTTTTCTTTTTGAGGGTCAATTTTTTTTATTGCTTCCTCATAATTTTTAATTGCATCAATGAAGTTACCCGTCTCCAGCATGCAATTACCTCTTATTTCATAAATAATATAATTATCAGGAAATGATTCGATAAGCTGGTCGCAATATTTTATCGCATCGACGTAATTTCCTTTTTCCAGTTCGCGGATAACATCATCGATTAAATTTTGCATAGTAAAAATTAAATAGAATAATGATAAAATCAAATTTACTTTATTATTTATTAATATTAAACGAAAAAGCAAAGTAAGTTTATCGAGTTTGTAAAGTTTGTTCCCGACAAGTCGGGATGCAAAGAACGCACAAGTTTATCAAGTTTATCAAGTTTATCAAGTCTATCAAGTAAGAGCAAGAACATGCTTCGTAACGCAACATTTATGTTGCGGAAAGAATGCATTATCATATTTTTTTTCAATTTTACTGAAAATAAAAAAATAAATTGCTGTAAAATCAATCTTTCGGTGCAAAAAATACTGAAAGAAAACTGAAGAAACGATGAAGAGACACTGAATGAATCCAGAAGTAAAGCTGAAAATACTCTGTAACGAAACTGATATAAAACTGAAGTTATCATGATTCCTGATTTTGTTTTACTGTTTCAGAATTTTGTTTATTTGAATCTATTTTTTGCTTGTACTCTTCTTCGCGTTGTTTTTTAGATTCATCATACATTAAACTTGTATATGAATATAAGTTCATAATTTCTGCATCCTGAGGCGGAAAATCAAAAAGTTTTTGTATTATATTATATTTCCATTTAAGAAGATGAGTCAGGGGCTGTGCGGTATAATCTTTTTCCTGCAATGCCGTTTCGATTTTCTTCAATTCCTGACCAAGAATTTTAAATTTATGAAATTCGGTCAAATTAAGAGAAGCGAGCAAATTTTCTCTTTCGACACTTTTCAAAAATTTAATTTCAGGTTCAAATTCCTTTGACCAGAAATAGAGGGAACGTTCGGATATTTTGAGAGTTTTGGCAATTTCCCGGTACGAATAACCTTTTGAACGAAGCTCGATAAATTGTTTTTTCTTGTATAAGTTTTTCATATCACTGATTATAATGATTTAAATGATTTCATTGATTAAGAGCAAAGATCAAAAACTTGAACACATATTTACACTAAAAAAACTGATATTCACAGATTTTTTTAATGTTTAAGAACAAAGATCAAAATCTTGAACACAGATTTACACTGATTTAGACTGATAAACACTGAATAAGAGCTATGACACGAATTATCACTAAATTATATTTTCAAAATGAAATCAGCCGCAATATTCCTTTTTTTCTTCATCAGTTAAGCCTTCGCTATTATTAAGTTTTAGCTGGACCTCGACAACCTGAGGTTCATTATCGATTTCAACTTTTGGTTCATCATTCCAGCCGAAACGGGATTTCATAACGAAAATCCACATATCCTGTTTGAAAAATTCTAAATTTTCCTTAAGAGCATTAGAAGCAAGAGATTCCCAGAATTTAAGTGAAGCACGTTTTGCCATTTCAATTTTATGCACAAGATTTTCTTTTTGTGCAAATTCCTCGAGTTGAGCGAAATCGCAAGGAACGAAGGATTTTTCCGAAAATCCTTTTTCAAGATGTTCACAATAGGGCTTGATAAGATTTTTAAGATTCATAAGATTTTAAGATTTAAGATTAAAAAAAAGATCTATACCACAGAGAAACACTGAGAATACACAGAGTTTCATAGAGAAGAACATATTACAATTTTTATATTTCATAAAATTTTTAATAATAATTTTATAAAAAATTCTTGAGTAAAATTAGAAAAAATGGATAGGAGTTATGTTTATATTGACAATTTTTTGAGGAAGTCAAGCGGGGCGTGGGTTTCGGTGAATTTAATCTTTTAGCACCCCCTGTATTTGGGAGTCTAATATTGAAATGTTGAGGGCTGGAATGCAGAATGGGTGCGGATAATCAAAATATTTTGTAAAATGCATTTTTGGGGTAAAAGTTGTATAAATGGATGTTTGAGTCCAATGATAAATAATGATAAATTACTGAAAAAACAGCTAAGAGATTTTCACCACTGAGGACACAAAGGACACTAAGAATAGCATTATAATGTTGAATTTTGAATGTTAAATTTTAAATAAGAACGAAAAAAAATTATAATTTTGGTATATCACATAGTTCTAAATAGAAGTTTTGGGAAATTGGAAAATGGTAAGAACATAATGTGTGAAACGTGTCCCGATAAAAAGAATCGGGATGCAAAGAACGCAAAAGATGAAACGTGAAAGAGAGCAGAAAAATAGAAAATGGAAAATTGGAAAATGGTATGAATATATTTAATTGATGTTTGTTGTTTGTAATGCTAAAGAACGGCTAACATCAACAACGGCAGGTAATAAGAAACTTGTTTTTATTAATATATGTTATTAATTTTACAAATGTTACAAGAGCACAAAAAATTATATTTTTCTTATTGATATTTCTTAAAATAAGAGTTATCTTTGTATTGAAAGCTGTCTTATTACCATAATTCGCTTCATGCGATGGATACCAGTACTGGTACGGGTGTAAGAGGGCTTTTTTCATTATATATTGAATTTTGATGCTTTAGAAATATCAAATACATTTTCGTTATTATATAACGTTTCTCCTTTTTCATCATAGATATCAATAATTTCCGTATATTTTTTTATTACAGCTTTAAAAAATCTATCTTCTCCTTTTATTAAATATCGTTGTAAAGCCCACAATAAATAATCAATAATACTCATTTCCGAAGTAACGCTACTTTTAACAACGTGACAATTATATTTTAAATTTTTATTTACTCCGCTTATTCCTTTTTCAACAGCTTTCTCAAAACGATGCATATTACTTTTTTTTCTTTGAGATAAATACAATTCATATTCAATGTCGTCATCAGAAATTTTTCCTTTTAAAAGATGATGAAGAACATCAAAATAAAATTCGCTTGGATTATTATTATGTTTATTATTAAAAATTTCCAATTCCTTTCTTCCGATTACAACAAAAGTCTCATAATTATCAGTATCTCTTAATTTTTCAAAAAATTTTGCTCTTACGTCAGGAAAATCATCTTTAGCATGTAAATACCAGCCGGCTTTTTTAACAGAATTAATAGTATTATACAGAGGATCGGTTAATATATTGCTTTGAAATTTCGTGATTTCTTCCCATAATTTTCTCCTATTATCAGTAATAATCATTCCTATTAGCAATAGAGGCTGATAGCCTTTTGTACCTATCATCAATTTTTTTCCGTTGCTATAAAATTCGGGGTCGCCGCATTCGTCGATGAAGATGTACTTTTTATTATGGGAATCTTCTTCTTTCATTAATGAAATTTATTAAATTTATATCTAAAATTAATTATAAATAATAATGAATCTTTTAATTTATAAAAACAAATTGAGTTATATAATAAGATAACCCGAGATATATAATCAGCTGAAGACCTTCAATATAAAAAAATTTATGCTACATTTGGCATTTCGCTGTAAGTTTTGCCGTTGAGTTCGCGACCGTTAGCTTTTTTATTCATACCGCCCCACTGTTTAAAGAAGAAAGCAACATTATTTTTTACGCATTGTAGATGAATTTCTTCAACCCAGGATTTTTCTATTTTTCTTGATTTAGTACCGGATTCACCGCCGACTATTACCCAGTCAATTTTATTTAAATTTAAATTCGGCAGAGAGCCGAGAAGAGGTTCGAGAGATAAAAATTTTATTTTTGCCTGAGTATTTGCGAGATGCAAAATTCTATTTTGAACTTTTTCATTTTCGACAGAAACACCCATCCATATATTATCAGACCAGTTCAAAAAAGGAGACAACTCTTCGAGACGTTCTGCTCTTTTTGTTAAAACCTGAAAAATATGCTGAGGGCAATCATTCATAACTTTGAATACTTTTTGTATGAATTCCAACGGAACTTTTTCGTGGAACAAATCGCTCATACTATTTACAAAAATCTTATGAGGTTTTTTGAGTTTTTTAGGAAAGTCAATAACATCGGGATGAAGTGTAAGTTTAAATCCGTTCTGATATTTTTCAATTCCCATACCTTTCAGTCGTTTAGAAAACGCTTCGGCATAGCAATTCTTACATCCGGCAGAAACCTTATTACATCCCGTCGTCGGATTCCAGGTTACTTCAGTCCATTCGATTTTACTTATAGACATAAATTTAATTTAATTCAATTATAACTTCATCAGGAAAAGTTTTACCTCTTCTTTTACATTTATTCGATTTGATACAATCAACTTTAATAAATGAATTCTCTTCCGCATATTTTAGAGCTTGTTTTAAATGTTTTACTAAATAAGGTGTATCATTTTCAACAAATAATCTCAAATCAACTACTTTATATTTTCCTTTTATAAACTTTGATTTTATAATATTAAATAACTTTTCATCATGCGAATCAGTAAATAACATTTGCTGATTTTCATCAGTTTCATCAGAAAACCGAAAACTACCACCAGAATCAACTTTCCACATGGCCTCTTTCATACGCATATGACCTGTTGGATGATTCGTAGCAAAGAATAAATAATAAATCGGTTTACTATGTTCATCACTCATTAAGAAATATCTGACAAATTTAGCATTTTCTGACAATTTTCCTTGATAAAACTTTCTAATTTCATCACGTCTTTCCTTCCATTTAGGAATTAAACTTATTATATCTTCCGAATCAAATAATTCTGTCATTGTACTTTCAACATTTTCAACTTCAAGAAATCTGTTAATAGAATCAATCATAAAAGTTATAAATACTTCAACTTTAGGCATTGCTAATAATCTCTTTATTAATTTAAAAGGTATACCTTTAAATCCAAATGGATCGATAAAAGCAAAAGTCGGCGCTAAACTACTTCCATCTTTATCTAAACTATTTAATAATTCTGTTAAATATTTATCATATTCATCATTTGCAATATGAATATTAAAATGATCGGGATAAGTTCGATTTTTTATTTCGCTTATTAAATATTCATATCTTTCTTTATCTTTTTCAATGAATATAAAATTAAATTCACCTTTTAAATCTCGTGTATGTGCCTTTACTAAATCCAATACTAATATTGGTGAACCGATTTCTCCGTCTGAATATTTTCCAGGACCTGCAAAACCATCAATATAATTCAACCGTTTATCAAATCTATTTAATATTGGATACCAAGCATTTAGATAATTTTTTAAAATTGCATGTTTGGCTTTTGTATGGGGTTCTATATTCCATAGAGTTGAAGTTATTGTAGACATTTGTTATAATAAATTAATAAAAAATAATTTCTTTGATCCTCAAAATACATTAATAGCCCATACTATTTTAAGGTAATATATTGTTAAATAAAAATCAACATTATTATTCTACTCTTATTTCATTAAATCTTTAAAATTGTAATATATTTATTTATATACGAAAATAATTCATCGGTTATTATTAAAAAAATATTATTTGTATATTCGTAAACATAACAATAGAGCTCTTATTTAATTGATAATAAATCTTTTTACAGGTAATTTTTCTATAATCTTTCAAATATACATCTTTCTAATTCGATAAAAGTTGAAGTATCTTCCGTAATTAATGTAGAAAGATTTAATTTAAATTTTTCTGAATTTACATTTGTATTAATACTACAAAAATTTTTAACTCTTGGGGTTTCATCTTTAATATTCTGATTGTTTAAGTCTGTTATAAAATTGTTATATTCTTCTTCTTTAAATGTTAAACTATTAATACTGCAATATTTTTTTAATATCTCCATATCAAATAAATAATTTTCAATTTCCCATCTTTTTAAAACACGATGATTTTTAGGATTATTATTTAAATAAATTTGCCTATCCTTTTCTGTATTTAATCTACCCGAAGAAATATCTCTGTCTTTTAAAACAAGTATTTCCATTTCATTTAATACTTTAGTAAGTATAGCAATTGCAATATCACTACGTTGATCCAATTCGGTATTCCCACCACTAGATACAAATAAAGTTTCAGGATATTTTTCAGAAAATATATTATTATAAACTTTTGCATCAAAACCATTCTCCTCTCCATCTACTCCTGGTTTATCTTTACCTTCACAATAAATAATTCTTTTTGGACTTATTAACCCTGATAAATCCTCTAAAGCAGTGAAAAAAATCCTCTGCCAATTTTTTCTTGTAGTTTTAATGGGGATTATTGTTTGGATCCCAGTAAAATAATCTTTTTCTGAAAAATCTAGAATTTGAGATTTGTCTTTTAATTCTTCTTGTAATGCGCGTAAAAATCCAATACTATATGTACTAAACCAAAGTTGACAATTATTAGGTATTAATTTTTCAATTTCTATAATTAATTTCCTTTGAATTGCTGTATTTATGTGCAATTCCGGTTCATCAATACAAAAGACAGTATCATTAAATTCTTTTGTTTTAACAATTAAATCTATAATTATATCTACAACTTCCTTTTCCCCTGAAGAAAGATTAGCAAAAGGAAAATTTTTAACATTACCCTTTTTGAAATAAAACTGTCCTTTGCCTTCCCAAATATTCCCCAAATCATAAATTTCAATATCCAAAATTTTCGAAAGGATTATATTTATATGATCTATTAATTCTTTTCGAACTTGAGCCCCAGTTTTAGATCCTGCAAAATATTCCGAATATGACGCGCCTAATAATCTTTTGTAATTAGATTCTAGTCTCGAATCTAAAGCAATTGAACTACACGGTTCATCCTGTGTGTTGAAAATAGTTGGCATTGCTTCGATATGTTGAACCTTAATTTTTGATGTAAATCTATAAGAAGTTCTTATATAGAAACTTTTTCTATCATAGCTTTCTGGAAGTGTTGTGACCTGTATTGATTCATTTTTATTATAATTTGTTTTCCTTTTTTTCTCATCTATATAAAAAAAAGCTTTTGAATAAAAGTGAACATCTTCTTGTTTTGGAGAAAATTTATAATTTTTTGACAATTCTTCAAATGCGTCAAAAATAGAACTCTTGCCACATCCATTTGGTCCAATTAATGCAACAACTTTCTTTGGATAATCACCTAAATCTATAGTTAAATCATCAAATCGTTTAAATTCCTTTAAATGTAAATTCTTTACTCTCATAATAAATATATTTGCTTAATATATTTTATTTTAAAATTTTATTATTTACTAATTCTTCACACTTCTTTAATATTTGAAGTTTATCGTTAAATGGAAGTTCATCAAAATCGGGAACACTTGAACCAATTACTTTTACTGGTCCATTACTTGTAATTATATATCCTGGATCGCCTTTCATTTCAATTAAATTAAAATGACTACCACAATTTTTACAATAAATATCTGATAACTCGTGTGGAGGTTTCCAATGGTTTGTAGTTCCACACATACATTTCAAATCTATTATTTTATTTGAAGCAATTAAACCCTCAACAATAAAAAAATAATATTGATTATTTCTTGTCTTTAAATCTTTGATAATTTTAGAAATAATATCATTAATTAAACTTTGGTATTTGATAAAAACATAATTTTCAAAAACTTTATTTAGAGAACAAATAATTGATGGAAGATAAATATTTGCAAAAAATTTAGTCGCGGTTTCAAGAATTTCATATTTAAGCTCGGAAAAATTTTCTGTACTTGGAAGATAAGGGCTAATATCATCACCAAAAATTACCTCTGCTCCAGCGGAAGTTGAAAAGAATGTAGAAACATATCCAATATGAGTGAATTCTGAAGAAAAACTAAAAAGATTTTTTATTTCTTCTTTAAATCCAACATCTGCTGTTAATCCCAAGTTGTCAAAGAGAAAATCAACTTTTTCCCCATATGTCTTTTTTTCACATTTTGTTATAGCAGATTCTTGTCCTCGGATTCTTTCATTATAATTAAGATTTTCAAACTCAGTTAATGAATTATGAATCGCGGAATTAAAAAGGGCTGATCGAATTGATTTTGTTGCATATTTATTAAAACTATTTAAAGAAGTTAAAACCTGGAAATTTGTTGATTTTGGGTCTAATAATGTAAGTTTATATGAATCAGTTACTAAGCTGTCAATAAACTGTCTTGCCGATGTTACTAAGTTATTAAAATCAAGAAAGGTCCTTTTAAGTTTTCCGACATCTTCAATATTTATTCCTTTTCTATCATCAGGTTGGGTAAAAGTAATAAATTTCTCAATAATGCTTATATCATTAAGCAAAATTCTCGGAATGATAGTTCTAAAATAATAAAAAGGTCTTGTATTATCTTTAAAGTCATTATTTACAGAGATATCATTTTTAAGTTCGTTAATGCATCGATCTTGAATTATATTTAATTTATTAATACTCCAAACAAATAAATCATTAACATATTTTATATTATTGCATAAAACTTCATAATTGTTTAATGCTGCCGAAGATTTTCTTTCGGATAAATTTTCTGCAATATTTTTTAATATATCTAATTCATTCATAATAATGTTTTATAAAAAAATTATTTTTAAGTAAATTAAAGTTTTATTAATTCAAACTTATTTCTTTAATATTTTTACGAAATATTTATAATTCTAATTACCTAAATATTATCAGGGATTTTCCAAACTTGTATTTATTAATTAAATAAATATTTATTATTAAAATCTTTCCAATAAACAATTTAAATCAATCAATTCAAGACTTTCGTCGTTTTCAGAAAAATAATTAAGATATATTGATACCGGTATTGCAATTATATCTAACCAAATATTATCAGTTCTTAATTCTAAATAATCACGAATCCATTTATAATTTTCTTCTATCTCTTTAAAACCTTTCTTTTTTTTCAAATAACCACAAAGATTTATTGACTCTAACCAATCATCACAAATAAATCCTTGTCTAACTTGAGGAAGAGAAAATAATCTTATACGGCGAATTTCTTTTTCAAGTTTAGTGACAAATCTGACAGGAATTTTTTCGTATTCATTATATCCTAATTTTACTGCCTCTATAAAAGCTAATAATCTTGATTTATCAATCGTGTAAATATTATTATTCTTATATATTACTTTTATGGGATTAAATTCAACAAAATTAAATTTATTTGATTTTATTTTATCTAATATGAAATCATAAGAATCAAATACATTAGATATATTATCAATGCATTCTTTTTCGTTAGGATAACAATAAATATCTTTTACAGGAACCTCTTTATACCAATTAAGTATTGGATAACCATTTTCATCTTTAGGAAGATCATTAATAGAGATATTATTATTTTCTGTATATTTATTTTTTTCTCCATCACAAATTTTTTCAAAACCGGCGCAAAATGTTTTCCAATAATACATTTGTTTATCAAAATCATACTGAAAATCCATCATCGGATTTAGATAATTCAATTCTTCAATTTGCTTTTCATTCAAATATTCAAAAGCCCAAATCATTAAATTAAATAATAATTAAAAGAATTCTATAAATTAAACAAACTCATTTGGTCGTTTTTGTTGAGTTGCCAGTGGTCGAGACCTTCGTGAACGGCGATGTCTTTTAAGACATTGAGAATGGTTTGATGTTCCGGTGTGACACCGTTTTTGAGTAAAGGCATAATGTTCAATACAATATCATCAAGAGTCGGTTTTTTATTCTCAATTTCCTGACGTCTAAGATATGATATTAAATAATTTTTTATACTATAGTTCAAATTAAATTTTATGTTGATTAATATTGAATAAATTCTGGTACGAGCATTAATTGTCATTGAGTTGATATGTGCATCTATTGTTCCGGGTTTAAGTTTAGGATAGTTTTTATTAAACCAATTTCGGATTTTTTCACGATTGAATTTTTCGCCTTTTTGGATATTTTCGGATGTGATGAATTGCTTCATCAATTCACGGGTAGAGCTTTCGTAAATACTTTTCACTTATTCCCCTCCGTATAGTTTTATATTGATGTTGTGCGGTATAGGTAATAATAAGGAATTTATTGAAATATAGAAATGTAATTAATTTGTAAAATTCATAAGATTTGTAAAATTCGTAAGATTCGTAAAGTTCATAAAGTTTGTCAAGTTTGTCAAGTTTATCAATTTAGAGCAAAGAGCAATCAACATGTCCCGACAAGTCGGGATGCAAAGAACGCAAATGTTGATATACAGAACATACTATCACCAACAACGGCACCAAAAATAGTGAAATGGTAAAAAGGCGAAATTGTGAATTAAAGAAGATGGATTAAATAAAAGATTTGATACGAATTTCACATAATGAACACTAAAGGCAGGGGATCCCCGACAAGATCATTCGGGGATGACAACACTGAGAAAATTCGGGGATGACAGGCTGAAAGTTTGTAAAGTTTATAAAGTTAGAAGGTTAATAAAAATAGTGAAATAGTGGAAAGGCGAAATAGTGAAGTAAAGAA
>Ga0182011_10000306_pt1 | contig 42034 bp, 36 predicted proteins | sample 711E1DmetaG_FD_120481 | JGI IMG/M metagenome (GOLD analysis project Ga0182011, IMG submission 120481) | Permafrost microbial communities from Stordalen Mire, Sweden - 711E1D metaG | ecosystem: Environmental > Terrestrial > Soil > Wetlands > Permafrost | place: Sweden: Stordalen | collected...
ACCGCCGTACCACTTCATCGAAGTCATGGCCTGCCCCGGCGGTTGCGTCGGCGGCGGCGGCCAGCCCTACGGCGTCACGGACAAGCTGCGGGCCCAGCGGGCCGCCGGCCTCTACCAGGACGATCAGGCCGGCCTGTGGCGTTGCGCCCACGAGAACCCGTACATCCAGAAGCTGTACGAGGACTTCCTGGGCGAGCCGCTCGGCGAGAAGTCCGAAGAGCTGCTGCACACGAGCTACCACTCGCGCCCGGAGTACCGGCGCTAGTCAGGCCGAGGCGCGGCGTGAAGCCTGCGGACCCGACGCCCTGAGGCCAGCATCAGGCCGACTCGAGCTCACCGGGGGCGGTGACCAGGCGGCGAGCCGAGATGCTGGCTCCGGCGCTGGCGAGCGCGACGAACGCGATGGCCACGAGATCTGAGGTCGCCAGGACCTGGCCGAGCAGGACGAAGCCCACCGCCGCCGCGATGGCGGGCTCCAGGCTCATCAGCACCCCGAACGTGGCCGCCGGCAGGCGCCGCAGAGCTGCGATCTCGGCCGAGTACGGGATCACGCTGCTGAAGAGCGCGATGACCACGCCGCCGGCCAGGGCCAGGGGCGCCACCACGAGCGGCCGCACGTCTGAGAGGCCCAATGTCACCGGCAGGATCAACGCCGAGGCCACGAGCATCGCCAGGGTCAGGCCGCGGCCGTCGGGCCACTCGCGCGCCACGCGGCCACCTATTCCGATATAGAGCGCCCAGCAGAAGCCGGCCCCGAATACTGCGGCCACGCCGACCAGATCGTCCGCCTCCAGACGACCGCCGGCCAGGATGTATATCCCCGCGGCAGCCATCCCAACCCAGACGAGGTCGAGAAGTCGACGCGAGCCGATGACGGCGACCGTCAGCGGCCCCCAGAATTCGATCGTGACGGCGACGCCAAGGGGAATCCGCGACAGACCCACGTAGAAGAGCGAGTTCATCGCCGCGAGGATGATCCCGAGGGCCAGGCAGCTCAGCAGTGCCGACCGCGAGGTCCCGCGCACGCGGGCCCGCTGGAAGGCCAGGAGCATGGCAGCCCCGAACAGGATCCGCATCGTGACGACAGGCAGGGGCCCGTATTCACGGATCATGTTCGAGGCGAGGCCGCCACCGCACTGAACCGATAGGGTCCCCACCAGGATCAGCAGTTCCGGCGGAACGGCGTCAAGGCGGCCGTGAACGCCAACGGCTCCTGCCCCGGAGGCATCGGGCGAGGTCATCGCACAGCTCCCAACATCGAGTCGGCGGACCTGCGGGATCCCGGCCGTCGCGGAGCCCTCGCGTAAGGTCGACGCATCGGGAATCGTATCACCGCCGCCGGAGCAGCCAGGCCGAGCCGCAGGACTGAGTGCCGGCCGCCCAATCGAGGCGACGCGCACCGGCTCGATCGAGATTCCGGGCCGCGGCGGTGAGGTCGCCTCCTCAACCGGCTCTCGCGCCCCCGAGCCGGTCGACCTCATGCGCTCCGCGCGTCACTTGCCGTCCTTCACGCATAACGGACGCACGACGAGGCCAAAACGTTCGCGCGGTCGGCCGGCCGGGGCGATCAGGACTCCGCGGGGACCTTGCCCAGGAGCGCGGCGTCCGGAGTCGCTTCGGGCGCTGGCGCATGGAACACAGGTTCGCGTCCCTGGGAGAGTGCGACGGCGGCGCCGATGAACCCGTCGAAAAGCGGATGCGGTCGATCCGGCCGACTGCGGAACTCGGGGTGGAACTGGCTGGCCACGAACCAGGGGTGGTCGGCCAGCTCGATGATCTCGACCAGGCGGCCGTCCGGCGACTGGCCCGAGAGCACCATTCCGGCGGCTTCGAGAAGCGGACGGTAGCGGTTGTTCACCTCGAAGCGGTGGCGGTGTCGCTCGTAGATGAGCTCGGTGCCGTAGACCGCATGGGCCTTCGAGCCGGGTGTCAGGCGAGCCGGATACAGGCCGAGGCGCATCGTCCCGCCCTTTTCCTCCATGGTCCGTTGGTCGGGCATAAAGTCGATGACGGGGTGCTCTGTGAACATGTCGAACTCGGTCGAGTTGGCGTCTTCGGTGCCGAGCACGTCACGAGCGAACTCGATGACGGCGCACTGCAGCCCCAGGCACAGTCCGAGGTACGGCAGGCGACGCTCGCGGGCGTACTTCGCAGCGAGAATCTTGCCCTCTATGCCACGGTGGCCGAAGCCGCCCGGGACGACGATTCCGCGGATACCGGCCAGCATCTCGTCGGCCGTCTCCTTCGTCAGCAGCTCCGAATCGACCCAGCGGATCTTGACGTCCACCTCGTGGGCCCAGGCCGCATGTTTGAGCGACTCACTGACCGACAGGTAGGCGTCCGGAAGCTCGATGTACTTGCCGACCAGGGCGATCTCGAGAACCGGCTTGGGACGCTTGATCAGCTCGACCAGGGCCCGCCAGGTTTCGAGGTCCGGCTCCTGAGCCGACTGTTCGAGCCCCAGCTCGCGAACCAGCAGCGTACCGAGGCCGGACTCCTCGAACAGGAGCGGGACCTCATAGATCGTGGAGGCCGTCTCGGCAGGGATGACGGCTTCGCTGGCCACGTCCGTGAATAGAGCGATCTTGTCGCGGATCTCCTGGCTGACCGGATGGTCCGAACGCAGGACGATGACGTCGGGCTGGATGCCGATGCCGCGCAGCTCCTTGACGGAGTGCTGGGTGGGCTTGGTCTTGAGCTCGCCCGTCGCTGCCAGGGCGGGCAGGAGCGTCACGTGGATGTAGATGACATTCCGCCGCCCGACATCCTTGCGCATCTGCCGGATGGCCTCGAGAAAAGGCAGCGACTCGATGTCGCCGACCGTGCCGCCCACCTCGACGATGACAACGTCGGCGCGACCATCGCGCGCCAGGCGCTGGATCCGCTCCTTGATCTCGTTGGTGATGTGGGGGATGACCTGGACGGTGCCGCCCAGGTAATCGCCGCGGCGCTCTTTGCCGATGACGGCCTGGTAGATGCGGCCGGTCGTGACGTTGGAGAGCTGGGACAGATTCTCGTCGATGAACCGCTCGTAGTGGCCCAGGTCCAGGTCCGTCTCAGCGCCGTCGTCGGTGACGAAAACTTCGCCGTGCTGATAGGGCGACATGGTGCCGGGGTCGACGTTGATGTAGGGGTCCAGCTTCAGCACGGAGACGGCGAGGCCGCGCGCCTTGAGGAGGCGGCCAACGCTGGCGGCCGTGATGCCCTTCCCCAACGAGGAGGTAACCCCTCCGGTCACAAAGACATACTTCGCCATCGCGCGCTTCTCCTCCGGGGGTTTTTCCAATTCTACGGATGCGGCGCCTTCCCCGCAAACCCGATCCGGCGAATGAGCCCCTGAAAGCGCGGCAACGGGCCGTTTAAGGCCGAACGACGACCTTCAACCCCTCACGGGCAGCGGCGCTGCCGAAGGCGGCCTTGTGCTCGCTCAGGGGGTGGCTGGCCGTCACGACCGATCGAACGTCGGCGAACCCCGCCTCCACGAGCCGGATGACCTCCGGGTAGACGCGGTTCATGCGACGTGAGAGCTTGATGGTGAGCCCCTTGCGGCGAGCCGTGGACGCGGTGAAAGACGTTCGATCCTTGGACGGGATGCCGACGACGACCACCGTGCCGCCCGGGGCTGCGAGCGCGATCGAGGTTTCCACCGCGTCCTCCTCGCCCGCGGCTTCGAAGGCGACGTCGACGCCGTGCCCATCGGTCGCCGCCCGGAGTTCGGCCCGCTCCGAGCCGCCGGCCACGAGCGCGGTGGCTGTAGCTCCGGCGTCGCGGGCGGCCGCCAGGCGATGGCCCAGCACATCCGTGGCCACGATCGACGTTGCGCCGGACGCGCGAGCGAGCTGGATCAGGAATTGCCCGATCGGGCCGCAGCCGAAGACGCCAACGCGTTCGCCCGGGCGGATCTGCGCCAGCCTGACGGCATGCAGGGCCACGCCGAGCGGCTCGAGCATCGCCACGTCGGCGTCGCTCAGGCTGTCGGGCACGGGCACGAGGCTGCTGCCGGGCCAGGCCACGAGGTCGCGCAGAAAGCCGTCCGTGGCGCCGTCACCGGCGAAGCGAAGCGCGAGACATAAATGGGCGTGGCCGGCGCGGCACTGCTCGCACTCCTCGCAGGGAATGGCCGGATCGATGGCGACGCGCTGGCCGGCGCGCGGCCCCGATTCGATCACGCCCGCCGCCTCGTGGCCCAGGACGATCGGCCGCGACAGCTTCGCGTCGCCGATGCCCGATTCCGAGTACCAGTGGAGATCGGACCCGCAGATGCCGACCGCGGTCACCCGAACGAGCTCCTCGCCCGGACCGGGCACGGGCGGAGCCTCGTCGACAAGGCGGAGATCGCCGGGCCCGAACAGCCGAAGCGACTTCATGCCGACGGCTCCGACGCTCCGGCGACCCGCAGCAACTCCTGCTCGGCCGCCTTCGTCCAGCCACCGTCGCGGAGCGCGGCCGCGACGGTCGGGAACCGCGCGGCCATCTCGGACAGGCGCACGAGACCCAGGTCCGGCAGAGTCGGATAGACCATGATCTTGCCCGTGGCGGTTCGACCCTCGACAGCTGCGAGCGCGTCGGCCACTCCCTCGAAGCCGGCCACCGCGTCGAGCGAGATGTTCGTGTCGAGATCGCCGGACTCGAGCTTGCGGAGGACCGCCTTCATGTCGGGGATGCCGGAGCCGCTCGTGCCCAGGAAGTAGCAGTGCCGCTCGAGGTAGCGATCGAGGTCGATCTGGGCCCTGGTGCCGGTGGCGAAGCCGGCGAAGATATTGATCCGGCAGCCCGACCCGGCGAGGGCGACCGCCTGACCTACGAGCGGCGGCGCCGGCACCATCAGCGCGACGTAGCTGAAACCCGGCGCGACCTCGACGCTCCGAGAGTTGATCACCGCGAGGGCGACCCCTCGAGATCGAGCGACCGGACCGGCCGCCCGCGCGAGACGGTCGAGGCGGGCGTCGTCGATGTCGATCGCCGCGATCGAAAGGTCCCTCCAGCCCGCCGAAGCCGCCCGAACGACGTGCATCAGGCCCATCGGGCCGGCGGCCCCGATGACGCCTAAGCGATCCCCGGCGCGAAGCTCGCCGTCGGCAGGGATCGCCGCGTAGCCCTCTGTCGCCGACGTGCCCGCTGTCCCCGTCCAGCGGGTCAGATCGTAGTGGACGCGGCCCACGTCGAGCGCGACCGGCCGGCCGATCGAGACGCCGCCGGTCACGACGTTGATGAGGCCGCGAAACGCCAGACAGTCCTGGAGCAGCTCGATCCTGCCGGCATCGGCCCCGAAATACACGATGTCGTCGAACCCGGCACGGCCGAGATCGGCGAGATCGGCAACGTTCGTCGCGGCGAAGCCGGTCGCCTCGAGCGCCCGCCGCTGAGCGGCGTCGGCGAGATGAACCGTCAGCTGGGCCGGGCGGGCCTGCTCGAGCAGCGCGGCAAAGCCATCGATCGCATGGCCGGCGTCCGCAACGACAAGCATCCGACCGTCGCGGAGCGGCCCGCGCCGCTCGCGATAGACGTACGACGCCTCGACGCACGCCCACGGCTCGACCAGGGCAACCGCCGATGCGCTCGGTTCCTCGCCCACCGCGATGAGGAACCGTTCGTCGGTCCCGGGCTCGATGATCATCCGTTCGTCGAGCAGGACGTACTCCTGAAGCCCGCCCTCGAAGTTGTAGCCAAAGGCCGCGTTCGCGGCCGCGGTCGGGAGGTGCCGGTAGTCCGTCTGGATCAGGCAGCGCTCGCCGACGCGGTGGCGCCGCACTTGATCGCCCAGGGCGACGATCCGCCCCACGGCCTCGTGGCCGGGGACCGTCGGCAGCCGACCCGGCACATACGAGGGGATCTCGGCCAGCACAGCCGGGTCGAGCCCGGAGAGAACCTCGCTCTTGCGGGGATGGCTCGTGAAGGCATGCAGGAGCTTCGTGTCGGAAAAGCAGATGCCCACCGCCTCCATCCGCACGAGGATCTGATGCGGCCCCGGCTGGAACACCGCTTTCTCGCGGTTGTGTACGGTCCGTCCGGCGTCGACGATCTGGATCGCGTGCTGGGTGGCGGGAATCGGCCGATCGTTCGGCTTCCCTCCGGTCACTCTTGCGCTCCTCACTATTTCAGCATCACCTGACCGCCGGTGACCGGGATGGCCTGGCCGGTTTCGTAGCGCTGGGCGACGACGTAGTAGAGGGCCTCGAGCACGTCGGCCGGCGTGCAGCCCCGCCCCATCGGCACCTTCGCTTCGTAGAACCGGCGCACGTCCTCGATGCTCTTCGCGCCGGGGACCTTGCCTTCACGCAGGTACTGCACGAAGAGACCGTTGTCGGGATCGGCCCACAGCGGCCCTTCGAGGAAGTTGCCGGGGCAGATCGCGTTGACCTTGATGCCGTCGCCGACCAGCTCCAGGGCGAACGACTGCGTCAGGCCCACGCCGCCGAACTTGCTGCCCGAATACGCGCTGTTGCGGCTCGAGCCGGCGAGCCCGGACTTCGAGTTGATCTCGACTATATCGCCCCAATAGTCGGGCCGCGTCCGATGCTGGCGGGCAAGGATGGGCGCCGCGTGGCGGACGCACAGGAAGTAGCCTCGGTAGTTGACGCGCGTCACGGCGTCGAACTCCGCGACGGGCTGGCTGGTCACGCTGCCGGCCCGGAGAATGCCGGCGTTCGAGACGAGAAGGTCGAGCCCGCCGAAGCGGCGCACGACCTCGTCGAAGCAGGCCGCGACCGCTGCATCGTCGGTAACGTCGAGCGCGACACCGACGGCGCGCCCGGAGCCGAACTCGGAAGCCAGAGACGCCGCCTGGCTCTTCGCCAGCTCGACGTTGATGTCGGCCAGCACGACGTGGCCGCCCTGGGCGATGAGGTCGGCGGCGATCGCATGCCCGAAGCCCTGGGCGGCACCGGTCACGACGACGACAAGCCCTTTGGCGCGCCCCGCGGCCGACCGGCCGACGGCAACCCGCCGGCGATACTCCTCCGCCTCCCAGCGCTCGATGAACTGACGCTCCGCGTCCGACAGCGGGCGGATGCCGCCGAGGCGGTGGGCCTCGATGGAAACGCCGACGGCGTCGAGGAAGACCTGTTGCACCATGTCGGCCTGGGCGGCCGAATCACCGGCCGCGAACATTCCGAGCCCGGGCACCAGGACGATGGCCGGCGCCCCGGCTTCAGTCGCCGCCCGCGCGGCGATAGCGGTCGTGAGCGTATCCACGAGACGGTCCGGCGCCGCGTCCGCGGTCGCCTCCACGAGAAGTGGGAACGAGCCCGTGTACACGATCTGATCGGGCGTCAGCGGGCCGACGAGGGCGAATTCCCGACCCAGCGGCGAACCCGCCATCGAGACCGCGACCGGCGAGTCGTCGAACGACACGACCTTGAGCCGGCTCCCCGTCGCGAGCAGCGCCCGCAGCGCCGGACCGACCGCGCCCAGCGCGGCCCGGGCCTGCTCGGCCTCGAGCCTTTGGACGTTACCCCACGAGATAGCCGGCAGCTCCGCCAGGTGGGCCTTGATCGTGGCGACCAGCCGCGCGGAGATGTCGTCGATCTCGGCGGTCGAGTCGGCAGCGACGATGAGGCCGTGATTCTGGAGGAATATCGCGGGCGGAGCGGCCTTCCCCGTCCGCTCTTCGTGGCTCCGCCTGGCGTCGCGGATGGCGCGGGCGAGGGGCAGGCCGGGATCCGTGTACCGGACCCAGAGGACGCTCGAGCCAAAGAGTCGTTCGGCGATCTCGGCTCCGTGCGTGGCGCATGCCACCGCGTTCACGGTAGTCGGATGCGTATGCAGGATGAATCGCTCCGGCAGGAGCGCGTGGAACAGGGTTTCGACGGAGGGGCGGCGGTCGTCGCGCACGCCGACACGGGCTTCGATGGCGACCTGCATCACCAGGTCCGTGCCGCCGCCGACCGGGCGCTCCGGCGACGCGTCGAGGAGCTCCAATAGCGGTCGGACGTCGAGGGCGATGACCGATTGCGGAGTGAGCGTCGAGAGCGACGTCCCGCTCGGCTTGATGTACAGGATTCCGTCGGCTTTGACCGAGATGTTGCCGCCGCCGCCGCGCGTGAATTCCGGGTCCTCGCCGAACCGACGCGAGAGCGCGACCATTTCGTTCAGGAGGCCGTCGACGGTGGACTGCCCCTCCGGCGTGGACTTGGTGTTCAAGCTTGGACCCTCTCAGTAGATCGGTTGGTGATGAGATCGGCGCCGACCTGGCGGAACGATCGGATACGCGCTTCGCCGTCGGCGAACCCGGCCACTGGCCGTCCTTCACCGTCAATGTAGCCCGGCTGGCCGGACGTAGACAGCGCCTGATGGGCGGCCACTACGCAAGTTCCTTCCCAGAAGGCCTCGCGCGATAGGTCGGACAGTGGTTCACCGCCCACCGCCGTCGGCTCGACAGGGATCATCCGCTTCGTGTTGTGCTCGGTGCCCGCCATGACAACGATACCGGCCCGACGCAGCACGGTCACGTAGCGATCTACGACCTCGCCCCGGTTGCGCCCGGGGATCAACTCGGCGCAGTGGATGCCGCGACCGAGCAGCCGCTCTGCAAGGACCTCCGGCGGGTCCTCGAAGGGGCAGATCGGCGACGCGCCGTCGGCGAGGATCGGGTAGCAGGGGATGCCGCCCAGCTCGAGAATCAGCCGGTACGCGTCGTCGAACGAGACGGCCGCCTCAGGTACGAACGCCGGCTTGCCCGCCTTCATCAGGTTCGATCGGATCGCCTCCTGGACCGCGACGGCGTCGGTCGCGTCTACGCTCGTCGGCGCCTCGAACGAGCGGCCCAGCACGGCAGCCCGATCGGCCAGTTCCACGTCCCGGAAGAGCGACTCCTGGAATGCCTGCGCAACGTGTCGCTCTTGCAGCGACACCCACTCGACCGGAACGCCGCATCGCGCGGCGACCGATGCCGCGATCCGCTCGTCAGTGACGCCACCGTCCAGCCCGGCCTGAGCGAAGCGAGCCGCGATCAGCGCCGTCATGCGTCGCATTCGGTCGTCGCCGGCCGCACGGATCGTGGCCATTCGACGTGCCGCCGAAGGGATCGGCGGGTCGAAGCGGGTCAGCGCCTTTCCGCACAGGTACATCCGGTTGAGATTCGTCGGGTCGTTGATGAGCGAGCCGCCGCCCGGCAGGTCGTCTATCAGCGCGATGATCTCCAGCCCGAAGAGCGGCACGACGCCCGCTTCGACTGCCGCCGCGGCGAAGCGGCGATACACGCCAAAGTCGAAATAGTTGGCGGTTCCGAGCGCCGCGACGCCCTCAGCGGCGGCAAACTGGATCGCCTGGTCGGCAGTATCGAACGCGGAGAAATTGGGCGGCAGGTGGACATGGGTGTTGACGATCGGCCGACCCGATCCGGCATGCGAGTCGCCACTCAGGCGATGACTGTCGTCCATGCTTCCCTTCGACCGATGCTGCCTGACGTGATCCCCGTTTCAGGCGCTGCCACGAAGGACGAGCTTGCCCGAGCCTGCAGGGCTTCAGTTTCGTCGCTTTACGCTTAGTTTCGGCTCTTTACGATTCGGCCGCTGGCGCAGATATTACGTGCCCGTGCGTCGGCTATCAAGCCGGTTGTCGCAGGCGGACCTTTTCGCAAGGTCGTGCCTCCGAGCGCGGGCGCCGGCAGTCGTCGATGCCGGCCCTTCGACATCGGCTCGACCGCTCGGATGAGCGCTTGCCGCTCAGATGTGAGAATGCTAGGATGGCTCCGCCCCGCTTGTCGAGGCGGTCCCCAGAGCCTCTCGGTGCCGCCGGCTGGCAAAGAACGAGGAGCAGATGAACCCGCCCGCCCGATCCGAAGGACATCCCGCGCGCCTCAACGTGGTCACGACCGTGCTCGTCGCGCGCCGCTACTTCCTCGACGGCGCGAGCAAGAGCGAGATCGCCCAGGAGCTCGGGGTCTCGCGCTTCAAGGTCGCCCGCCTGCTGGACGCCGCCCGCCGCGATGGAATCGTCCGAATCGAGATCGGGGCGCCCCCGGAGATCGACCTGGAGCTCTCCGGCGAGCTCGCGGCGCGGCACGGCTTGATGGATGCGCTCGTCGTGCGGACGATCGATGGACCCGAGGAATTCAAGAGAGAGCAGCTCGGGCGGACGTGCGCGGAGCTGCTGACTCAAACGCTCGAGGCCGACGACGTCCTCGGGATCTCCTGGGGGCGGACCCTCCACTCGATGGTTGGGCACCTGTCCAAGCTGCCCGGCTGCACGGTCGTCCAGATCGTTGGCAGCGTTCCCACGCTCGAGTTGGACGTCAACTCCATGGAACTCGTCCGACGCGTGGCCGACTGCGCCGCCGGCCCGGTATACCCGCTCTACGTCCCCTTGCTGGTCGACAGCCCCGAGATGGCCGCGGCGCTGCGGAGCGATCCGCACGTCCACAAGACCATCGCCATGTTCGATCGGCTCACGAAGGCGGTCGTCGGCATCGGCGCGTGGACGGCCAGCGGATCGACGGTCCGGGCGGCGCTGCCCGAGGTGATCGCCGCGGAGCTGGACGCGGCCGGTGCGGTGGCGGACATCTGCTCGACGGTCCTGGACGCGAGCGGCGCCGAGATACGAGCCGCCGGACTGCCCGGTCGTTTCATTGCCATCAGCCCGGATCAGCTGAGAGCCGTCCCGGATGTCACGGCGATTGCCGGCGGCGCCGCAAAGGCGCCCGCGATCCTGGCGGCCCTGCGAAGCGGGCTCATTCATCGATTGATCACAGATGAGGAAGCGGCCAGGCTGCTCCTCGCCGCATGAAGAGGACAGCCAGCCGAATGAAGACCACAGCAAGCACAGACCAAGAGGTGAAGAGCATGGTCACGGGACCGGCCTACCGGAGCGACACTCGACCCGACCTTGCGCCGTTCGAGGAGTCCCTGGGCTCGATCCGCGGCTTCGACTTCGCCGGCGACGCCGGCTCCGAGATCGCCGCGGGGCGGGTCACCGCCTCGGGCGCGCTCGACCTGCTCGACGACATGCTGGCCATCCGCGAGCTGGAGGAGATGATCGTCCGCCTCCGTTCGGGCGGTTACGACCCGCTGCCGGGCTACGACTACCGCGGTCCCACCCATGTCTCGATCGGCCAGGAAGCGACGTCCGTCGGCGCCTGTGGCGCCCTGCGCCCCGACGACCACATCACCAGCTCGCACCGCGGACACGGCGACGCCATCGCCAAGGGCTTCGCCGCGGTGCGGTCGATGTCCGCCGACGAGTTGCGGGCTCGCGCGCCCTGGTCGAAGGCCAAAGACCGGGACGGACTCCTGGCGGACGCGCTCGAGGAACATATCTACCGCGTCATCGCCGAGCTGTTCGGTAAGGAAGAGGGCTACTGCCGCGGTCGTGGCGGCGGCATGCACATCGGCGACTTCTCGACCGGCCACCTTGGCGCGAACGCCATCGTCGGCGGCAGCGTGCCGATCGCGACGGGCGCCGCGATGGCGCTCCGCTATCGCGGCTCCGACAAGGTCGTGTGTTGCTTCGCCGGCGATGGCGCGTACGCCAATGGGGTCGTCCTCGAGTCGCTCAACTGGGCCTCACAGGAGCAGTGGACGAACCACCTCGCCGGGGCGCGCGCAGCCGGCCTGCCGGTCATCTACCTGATCGTCAACAACCACTACGGGATGACCCATCGGACCGACGAGGAAGTGATGGGCGTCGACCACCTGGCCCGCCGCGCGGCCGGTTTCGCCCAGAACAACATGCACGCCGAAACTGTCAACGGCATGGACGTTCTGGCCGTCCGCGACGCGATCGAGCGGGCCGCGGCGATCTGCCGCGAAGGAGATGGCCCGGTCCTTATCGAGGTCAGCACGTACCGCTACTACGGCCACTCCCTCTCCGACCCCCGCAACGAGTACCGGACGCGGGAAGAGGAGGCGGCCTGGCGGGCAATCGATCCGATCGAGCGACTCAAGGGCCAGCTGATCGCGGCCGGCGTCGCCGACGCGGCAGCGCTTGCCAGGGTAGAGGCGCAGGCTCACGAGCGGAACGCCCGCGCCGCCGTCCGCGCCTCCAAGGCGACCGACCCGGACCCGGCCGATGTGCTCAAGTATCTGTACACCGACACGGCCGCCGACATCGTTCCCGACTCCGAGGGCGCCGTCGTCACGTATGCCGAACCGCCGGTCGCCAAGCGCGCCAACGGCCTGACCACCTACAAGGACGCGCTCCGCGAGGCGCTCGTCGAGGAGATGCTGCGCGACCGACGCGTCGTCGTCTACGGCGAGGACGTGGCCGACTACGGCGGAGCCTTCAAGCTCACCAAGGACCTGCTCGAGGCGTTCGGCCGCGAGCGTGTCTTCAACACGCCGATCTCGGAGGCCTGCATCTGCGGCACGGCCGTCGGCGCATCGATGGTCGGGCTTCGACCGGTCGTCGAGCTGATGTACATGGACTTCGCGCTCATGGCCTCGGACCAGATCGCGAACCAGGCCGGCAAGTGGCACTACATGTCGGGCGCCCAGGTCGAGGTACCGCTCGTGATCCGCGCCTCCGTCGGCGCCGGCAAGGGTTACGGCGGCCAGCACTCGCAGTCGCTCGAGAGCGTCTTCACCCACATTCCCGGCCTATACGTCATCTACCCGGCGACGCCGGCCGACGCGAAAGGCCTTCTGAAGTCCGCGATACGGACGAACAACCCCGTCCTTTTCGTCGAGAGCCAGAGCCTCTACAGCACCAAGGGCGTGGTGCCCGAGGGTGACTACTTGGAGCCTCTCGGCGTCGCCCGTGTCGTTCGCGAAGGCGCCGACGCCACCATCGTGGCCTGGGGCCCGGCGGTCCTCGACGCTCTGACGGCAGCGGAACGACTGAAGACCGAGCAGGGCATCGAGACCGAGGTCATCGACCTGCGCAGCCTGATCCCGCTCGACATGGAGACCGTCCTGGCCTCCGTGCGCAAGACTGGCCGCTGTGTCGTCGCGAGCCAGGCGGTCCTCATCGGCAGCTACGTCAACGAAATCGTGGCCCGCATCCAGCTCGAGGCATTCGACTATCTGGACGCGCCGGTCGGTCGGATCGGCGCCGCCAACGGCATCTCGCCGCAGGCCGAGGGTCTCGAAAAGGCCTTCCTGCCGAATGCCGGCGATATCTACGCGGCGGTGGCCGCGCTACTGTAGACCCAGGCCACCCGCCGACTCCGCGAGGGACACCATGGCTCATCCGATCCTCATGCCGAAACCCGGCCAGATGACCGAGGAGTGCGTCCTCGTCGCCTGGCACAAACGCGAGGGCGACAAGGTCGAAAAGGGCGACGTGCTCTTCGAGATCGAGACCGACAAGTCGAACATGGACGTGGAGGCCTTCGAGGAGGGCGTGCTGCTGAAGCGCGTCGTCCAGGAGGGCCAGACCGTCCCGGTCAATGCCGTCTGCGCCTACATTGGCGAGCCCGGCGAGGCCATCCCCGACGGGCTGCCGGTCGCGGCCGCCCCGATCGCGACATCGCCGGCGGTGGCGATCGCTCCAGCGCCGGCGCCGGCAGCGGCGAGCGCGAAGGCCGTTACCGCGGCCGCGACGGGCGTTCCGCCTCGCTCGGACGACGCACGTCTTCGCATCAGTCCCCGAGCCAGCCGGCTGGCGGCCGATTCGGGTCTCGACCCGCGAACGATCTCCGGCACGGGGCCGGAGGGCCGCATCACCGAGCGCGACGTCCAAGCCGCGCTCCAGGCGGCCTCGGCGGCCCTGGCGGGTGCGGCCGTGGCGGCGGCCCCGGTCGCACCCGCGGCCCCGGTCGCGTCGCGTCCCGCGACGCCGACGACGGTCCCGCCAGCCGCCGGCTCGAGGCCGCCGGAGCCGGCGACCTTCGCCTCGGACCCCGATGACGCGGCACCCCGCCAGATGACCCGGATGCGCCGCGTCATCGCCGAGCGACTCACGTTGAGCGCGACGACCGTGCCTCAGTTCACGGTCACCGTCTCCGTCGACGCGACACGGCTGCTCGCCCTGCGGACGGAGTTCAAGGCCGCCGGCACCGCGCTCACCGTTACCGACTTCATCGTCTCGGCCGTGGCGCAGACGCTGGTGGAGTTCCCCGACGTCAATTCGCGTACCGACGGGACTTCCGTTTGGGCCCGCCGCCGGGTCCACGTCGGTCTTGCCGTTTCCGTGCCCGACGGCCTTGTCGTGCCGGTGATCCGCGACGCCGATCGGCGCTCGCTGGTCGAGCTGCACGCGCGGTCCGCGGAGCTCGCCGAGGCGGCTCGAAACGGGGCGCTCACGCCGGACGACATGACCGGCAGCACGTTCACGATCTCAAACCTCGGGATGTTCGGCGTCGACGAGTTCAGCGCGATCATCAACCCCGGTGAGTCGGCAATCCTCGCCGTCTCGAGCGTCGTCCCAACGCCCATCGCGGTCGGCGATGGAATCGGTATTCGGCAGATAATGAAGCTGACCCTGACGGCCGATCATCGGCTCGTCGACGGCGAGCTTGCCGCCCGGTTCCTGAACGCGCTGCGCCGCAGGCTCCAGGATGCCGACGCGTTCCGCGGCGATGTACTGAACGGCTGAGAGCCAGCCGCAGACTGGAGGCACCATGAACCGGACCGCAAAGCTCGGTCGCATCGGGCAGAGCGTCTGGCTCGACAACATCACCCGTGACCTGCTGACCAGCGGGACGCTCGAGCGGTACATCACGGACCTGTCCGTGACCGGCCTGACCTCGAACCCGTCGATCTACGACAAGGCGATCGGCGGTACAGAAGCCTACGACGAACCGATCGAACGGCTCGCGGCGGCAGGTTCCGACGGCGAGAACATCTTCTTCGAGCTGGCGCTGGACGACCTGCGCCAGGCGGCCGACCTGTTCCGGCCCATTCATCAGCGGACCGGGGGCGTCGACGGGTTCGTCTCGCTCGAGGTGTCGCCACTGCTCGCCAACGATGCCGCAACCACCGCCAGCGAGGCGAAGCGGCTGCACGCGCTTGGCGGCCGCCCCAACCTGCTGATCAAGATCCCAGGCACGACGGCCGGTCTCGGGGCCATCGAGGCAACCGTCTTCGCGGGCGTCCCGGTGAACGTGACGCTACTGTTCTCGACGGAGCAATATCTCGCGGCCGCGGAGGCCTACACCCGGGCCATCGAGCGCCGGGTCGACGCCGGGCTCGATCCTTACGTCGCCTCGGTAGCCTCCGTCTTCGTCAGCCGTTGGGACGGACCGGCTGCCGGCGACCTGCCGGCCGATCTCCGTCTCAAGCTTGGCATCGCGACGGCACACAAGACCTACGCCGCCTATCGCACCCTCCTGGAGAGCGACCGCTGGCAGCGACTCCTCAACGTTGGAGCGAGACCGCAGCGACTCCTCTGGGCGAGCACCGGCACGAAGGATCCGAACGCGTCCGACGTCCTGTACGTCGAGGCGCTCGCCGCCCCGCTCACCGTCAACACGATGCCGGAGGCCACGCTGCTCGCGTATGCCGACCACGGCACGGTCTCCGAGACACTCGCGGCCGGCTCCACCCGCCAGAACGAGGCGCTTCTGGCGCGGTTCGAGGCGGCGGGAGTTGACATCGTCAAGCTCGGGGACCTGCTGCAGCAGCAGGGCGTCGAGGCCTTCGCGAAGGCCTGGCAGTCGCTGCTGGCGCGGATCCACGAGAAGGCCGCGGCCATCTCCGCCCGCTGACTCCACGCGGCCCAGATAGCGAAGCGCGGTAACCACTGCCAGCTGGCTGGCGGTTACCGCGCCGAAATCGCCACGGGACGTTGCTCGGCCGGGATCGATTGCCCGGCCTGGGCAAGTCCCGCCGGCCCCCGGGTCGCCACGCGGCGCCCGGGGAACCGACGGTTCGTTCTTACAGCGTTACTTGGTCGCGATCGGCGCGCCGCCGCGGAGCGGAGCCGGCCGGGTGAACTTCTTGGGCAGGGTCTCGGTACCGACGAGGGTCTGGTTGTCCTCGCCGCGGATGAAGGCCTCGACCCGGGTGTAGGCGATGTCGTCGTGGAGCTGGATCGGCGGGCTCTTCTTGAAGTACGCCGAGGGCGCCACGAGCGCGCCCTTGAGACCGCGATCCAGGCCGAGCTTGAGACAACGAAGGGCATCGATGACGACGCCGGCGCTGTTTGGGCTGTCCCAGACCTCGAGCTTCATCTCGCACTTGAGCGGCACGTCGCCGAACGTCGTGCCCTCCATGACGATGTAGCAGTACTTGCGGTCGAGCAGCCACGGCACGTGGTCCGACGGGCCGACGTGGATGTTGTCGGGGTCGATGTCGTAGTCGAGCATCGAGGTCACGGCGTTGGTCTTGGAGATCTTCTTGGACTCGAGGCGCTCGCGCTCGAGCATGTTGAGGAAGTCCGTGTTGCCGCCGAAGTTCAGCTGGTAGGTGCGGTCGACGCGGACGCCGCGGTCCATGAAGAGGCGGGTGAGGACGCGGTGGCTGATCGTCGCGCCGACCTGGCTCTTGATGTCGTCGCCGATGATCGGCAGGCCCTTCTCGGCGAAGCGGCGCTGCCAGTAGGGCTCACGAGCGATGAAGACCGGGATGCAGTTGACGACGCCGACACCGGCGGCGAGAGCCTGCTCCACGTACCACTTCGTCGCCTCTTCGGAGCCGACCGGGAGGTAGTTGATCATGACGTCGACCTTGCGCTCGCGCATGATCCCGGCTACGTCGGCCGTGGGTCCGGGCGCCTTCTCGATGATCTGGCTCAGGTACTTGCCCAGACCGTCGTGGGTCATACCGCGCTCGACCTTGACGCCGAGGTGGGGCACCTTCTGGAAGACGATGGTGTTGTTCGGCTTTTGGTAGATCGCCTCGGACAGGTCCTTGCCGACCTTGTTCTTGTCGATGTCGAAGGCAGCCACGAACTCGATGTCGCGGACGTGATAGCCGCCGAGGTTGACGTGCATCAATCCCGGGACGAAGTCGGTCTCGGCCGCGTTCTCGTAGTAGTAGCGGCCCTGGATGAGGCTGCTCGCGCAGTTGCCCACCCCGACGATCGCGACGCGGATCTTCTTGCCCTTCTCGGGGGTCTTGGCCGGCGCCGTGGCGGTCGCGGCGTCGCTGCTGGTCTTCTCGCTCACTGTGCTCTTTGCTCCTCTTTGCGAAGCTGCGTACGGACGTCCCAGGTTCGTTGAACCGCGGAGATGCTGGCCTGACGACGATGATGCCGAGCCGAGCAGCAGCCGGAGCTGGCCTCGGGAACGGGTCCCGTCCTCGTCCCAAAACAACGCGCCTTTATATAAAGGCTTGTTGATGCTAGGACTCCGGCCTCCGCCTGTCAAGGCTGGCGAGGATGCCCGGCCGCCGCGGGGAGCAGGATCGCGTCGGTGACGTCCTGGGTCGCGATCGTGCCGTCGTAGTCGACCAGGATCGCGAGCGGCGGTTGGCCCGGGCGCAGCGGAGGCACGGCCGGGCCGGCGACGAAAGCCGGTGCCTGACCCGCGGCGCCATGCGTGGATTTGAGGTCGTCGAGTGACATGGCGGGTCCTACCCCACCGCGCGGGCGAGGCGGCGAGAGCGAGAGACCAGGATGCCGAGGGTGATCACCAGACCGCCCAGCACCTGACCCAGGACGATCGCCTCGCCCAGAAAGAACGCGGCCATGACCACCGCGAAGGCCGGGACGAGGAACTGGAAGAGCATCACCCGCGTCGGCCCGAGGACCTTGATGGCCGAGAACAGCACGACGTTCGCTACCGCCGCCGGGAGCAGGGCGCAGAACGCCAGCAGGCCCAGAGTGCCGAGACTGACGTGTGCCGGCACGAACCCCGGAAGCTCGGCCAGGGCCAGTGGCAGCATGCCCAGACAGCCGAAGCCTATCGCCCACGTCGCCGTCCGCAGCGGGGAGTGGCGTCGCAGAACCGGCGCTCCGAAGGCGACGTAGCAGGCCCACAGAACGGTCGCGGCGAGAGTCATCAGATCCCCCGCGGATGCTCCCGTGAGCCCGAAGCCGTGGGTGGCCGCGACGACGCCCACCGCCCCGCAGAAGGAGATGCCCGCGCCGATCGCCTTCGCCGGTGAGAGCGTGTCGGATCCGATGGCAGCGGCGATCAGCAGGGTCGAGACCGGCGTCGCGGCCGTCAGCAGGGCAGAGTTGGCGGCGGTCGTCTGGCCAAGCGCGGTGGCCCACAGATCCTGGTACAGGCCGAACCCGGCCAGGCCCAGCAGGGCTATCGGGATCACGTCGCCGCGAGGAAGAGAGACGCTCCCCTCGCGCCAGCGCAGGAATGCCAGAAGCACCAGGAAGGCCGCACCGAACCTGGCAAAGGCAAACACGACCGGCGGCACGTCGGCGATCGCGGCCTTGACGGCGACCACGTTCGCGGCCCAGCTCACCATGACCAGGAGGGTCCCCACCTCGGCGCCGAAGCGGACCCTCGCGCCAGGCCCGGCGCCTGGCCCACTTAGCCGGCCTGTCCTCTGCGCCCCCGGGGCGTCAACGGCGGACGTGGGAACTCCGGCGCGAATCATCGGGTCCGGTGTCGGGCGGGGTCGAGCCGCCACTGCGGGGGGCTGGATACGCAATCGCCCGGGCCAGCGGCCCGGGCGACCGGCGCGGATCGTAGGCACTTGATGTCAGACGTTCTCCTGGTCCAGCTCGAGCGACTCCTCGTCGCCCTCTTCGGTGAGCTTGAGCCAGACGAACAGCCCGGCCAGGACGATGAGCGGGATGACCACGAGCGCGGCGAGCGTGACCAGCACGAGCACCATCAGGATCTTCAGAATCTTCATGGGCCTACCTCACATAGCCACTTCGTAGCTACCGCTGTATTGCTCAAGCCCCGGGCTGGGGCCTGACCACTTTCTCGCCTCGGAACTCCGGCGCCGAGGCGATCAGAGACTCAACCTCTTCGCGTGTGAATTCCGCGATCACGTGCCGGCTGCCGGTCTGGGTCCCCATCAGCAGTCGAAGCACGAATGCGCCGTCCTGCTCGAAGAAGAAAATGTCGCGAGGCTTCTGCTCGTCGACATAACGGCCGACCACGCGGAACGCCTGCTCATAGTAGCCTGCCTGCCCCCAGGTGACCGCGCTCTGCTGGTTGTCGCGCCTGGCGTGGCCCTCTTCCATGAATCGGGCGATGTCGTCGTCCAGGAACGTGAAGGTCTCCTTGGCCTGCTGGCCCAGGTGCTCGGACCATACTCCGGCGGAGGACGTTTCCATCACCATCCCCTGCAGAACGAAACCGTCCGGTGCCTCAACGAGGAGGACTTCCTTCATGCCTCGCTGGTCGAGGAAGGCGCCGATCGAGCGCAGCACTTCCTCGTAGTTCTGGCGAGGACTGCCATCGTAGATTCGCATCTGCTTCCTCGCGCTTGCGGGACCGATTTTCGAAACCGCCGGTAACCTGCGACTGTCGACAACGCCCGACTTCCCCGTCGCGACAGCGCCGGTAATCCGAGTGTACCAGCCTCTCCACCAGGAGCAACAAGCTTCGCCCCCGGAATCGACATCGCCGCCGTGCCCGGCGGACCGACGCTTCTGACGGTTGCCGTCGCCGCGGACGGCGCTGCAGGCCATGCGGCCGATCGCGCGAACCGGCTCGCGCCATCCTGGCGGGCGACTCGCCCTGCGGTGGCGGGCGATCCTCCGGTGTGGTTACCGGGCCTCGGGTCGGTAGAATGGCGTCGTCAATGGGCCCCGCGCCCACCTCGAGGCACCGGTCCGGATTCGCTTCCGGCGTCGCTCCCTCTTTCGGGATCGATGGCTTCGGCGAGCGCACTCCGGCCCCGGCGAGCCGCATCTTGCGGCACGCGGCAGCCAGCCGGCCCGGGTCGGTATGCGCGTTAGAGATCGGGAGCGAGTTCGAATGACGGAAACGGCCGGAGCGCTGGACCAGCTTGCGATCGACACCATCCGGACACTTTCAATGGACGCCGTCCAGAAGGCCAATTCGGGTCATCCGGGCGCGCCGATGGGGATGGCGCCGATGGCTTACACGCTGTGGACGCGATTCCTGCGCCATGCCCCGAGCGAGCCGACCTGGCCGAACCGTGACCGCTTCCTGCTCTCGGCCGGCCACGCCAGCATGCTGCTGTATTCGCTGCTGTATCTGACCGGCTACGGACTGACGCTCGAGGACCTCGAATCATTCCGCCAGTGGGGCTCGAAAACGCCCGGCCACCCGGAGTACGGGCGCACGAAGGGCGTCGAGGCGACGACGGGGCCGCTCGGCCAGGGATTCGCCAACGGCGTCGGAATGGCCATCGCCCAGCGCCGTCTCGCGTTTGAGTTCAACCGGCCGGGCCACACCCTGATCGACCACTACGTGTACGCCATCTGCTCCGACGGCGACCTCCAGGAGGGCATCTCCGCCGAGGCCGCCTCTCTGGCGGGGCATCAGAAGCTCGGCAGGCTCGTTTACCTGTACGACGACAACCACATCCAGCTCGACGGGCCCACGGCTCTCGACTTTTCCGACAACACTCTCGAGCGCTTCGACTCGTACGGCTGGCACACGGCCCAGGTCGAGGACGGCAACGACCTCGCCGCCATCCGGGCCGCGATCGAGGCGGCGCGGGGCGACGAGCGGCCCAGTCTGATCGCGGTGCGGACGCACATCGGCTACGGCGCGCCGACGAAACACGACTCCCAGAAGGCTCACGGCTCGCCCCTGGGTGAGGAAGAGGTCCGCGGCGCCAAGCAGTTCTACGGCTGGGACCCGGACAAGCATTTCTTCGTCCCGGAAGAAGCGCTCAGCCATTTCCGCGAGGCCGTGCCCGCGGGTCAGCAGCTCGTCGCCGAGTGGGGCGAGGCGCTGGTGCGGTATGCCCACGACTATCCGGGCGAGGCGGCCGAGCTGCGCCGGCGACTGGCCTGCAAGCTGCCCGAGGGCTGGGACACGAGCCTGAAGAGCTACGCCATGGGCGACGGCCTGGCCACGCGCAAGGCCAGCCAGGAGGCGATCAACGCCCTGGCCAAACCGCTTCCGGAGCTCTTCGGCGGCGCTGCCGACCTCTCCGAGTCGAACCTGACCGACATGGCCGGGGCCGGCATCCTCGAGGCCGACCAGCCGGGCGGACGCAACATCAGGTTCGGCGTCCGCGAGCACGCCATGGGCGGCATCGTCAACGGCATCGCCCTGTACGGCGCCTTCATCCCGTACGCGGCCACGTTCCTCACTTTCAGCGACTACATGCGCGGCTCGGTTCGTCTGGCGGCAATGCAGAAGCTGCGCCTGGTGTACGTCTGGACCCACGACTCCATCGGCGTGGGTGAGGACGGTCCCACTCATGAGCCGATCGAGCAGGTCGCCGGCCTGAGGGCGATCCCCCACATGACTCTCTTCCGCCCCGGAGACGCCAACGAGACGGCCGCGGCCTGGGCCTGCGCCATCGACCGAGGCGACGGCCCAACCGCCCTGATCCTGACCCGCCAGAAGCTGCCGATCCTCGCCGGCACGGCCGAGAAGGCACGCGACGGAGTGGCGAAGGGCGGCTACGTTCTGCGCGACGCTTCCGGCGACGCTGCCCGGCCGGACCTGATCCTGATCGGCACCGGCTCGGAGCTGCAACTGGCCGTGGCCGCGGCCGAGGCGCTGGAGAAGGAAAGCATTCGCTGCCGCGTCGTGAGCCTCCCGTCCTGGGAGCGTTTCGAGGAGCAGGACGCGGCGTATCGCGAAGCCGTTCTGCCGCGCGCCAGCCGCAAGCGTGTCACGATCGAGGCAGAAAGCCCATTCGGGTGGGAGCGCTACGCGGGTGACGAGGGCCTGATCGTGGGTATCGACCGCTTCGGCGCCTCCTCTCCGGCGGAGAAGATATTCGAGGCATTCGGCCTCACCGCCGACCCAATCACGGATCTCGGCCGAAAGGTCGTCCGCGAAGGGCTGCACGGTCGCGCGCTCGCGACCGATGCCGGCCTGAGCATGCACTGAGAGGAGACCGATGCGCATCGCATTCGCAGCCGACCACGCCGGCGCCGACCTCAAGAGCGAGCTCCTGACCCGGCTGGCGCCGCTGGGCCACACTTTCATCGATCTGGGCGGCGACGGCAGCGACCCCGACGACGACTACCCGGACTACAGTCTTGCCCTCGCCGAGGCGATCCTGGCCGGCACAGCCGATCGTGGCATCCTGGTCTGCGGCAGTGGGGTCGGAGCCTCGATCGCCGCCTCCAAGATGCCCTGCATTCGGGCCGGGCTCTGCCACGACTATTACTCGGCCGGCCAGGGTGTCGAGCACGACGACATGAACGTGCTTGCGCTCGGGGCCCGGGTCATCGGCGTGGAGACGGCCGTTTCCTGCGCCACCGCCTTCCTGGCGGCCAGGTTCAGCGGCGCGCCGCGCCACGTGCGCCGGGTCGCCAAGATCCGAGCCATCGAGCAGGAGGCCGCGCGCCTGGAAGCGGCCGAACGAACCAGATAGAGCGCGTCGCTCGAGCCGCTGTCGCTCGCCGTCGCAGCCAACCGAAATACCAGTCATGAGGCTTCCGCAATGACCGAACTGAAGGCTCAGGGATCGCTCGCCCTCGATCTCACAACTGGCGACGCCGGGCTGGACGCAGCCCTGGCCGAAGCTCGCGCCAGAGCGACAAGCGAGAACTGGGCCGATCGAGCCGTCGGCCGGCGCGACCCGACCGTGTGGTCGGCAGACGAGATCGTCCAGCGCGCGGTCGCCCAGCGCCTGGGCTGGCTCGAGGCGCCGTTCCACTTCGCCGAGGAAACGGGCGAGCTGGTGGCCTTCGCGCAGGCCATTCGCGACCAGGGATTCAGCACCGCCGTCCTGGGCGGGATGGGCGGTAGCAGCCTCGCGCCGGCGCTCCTGGCCCACGTGTTCGGCACCGCGGCAGGCGCCACGCCGGTTCGCGTTCTGGATTCGACCGATCCCGCGGCCGTAGCCGCGACCCTGGACGACCTGGACCCGACCCGCACCCTCTTCATCGTCTCAACCAAGTCCGGCACGACGACCGAGTCGCTCTCGTTCCAGGCATACCAGTGGGAACGAGTGGCGGCCGCCCTCGAGTTGGCCGGGGTGGGCCGGCCGACGCAGCCGGGCGATTTCATGGTGGCGATCAGCGACCCGCAGAAGAGCGTCCAGTCGATCCCCCACCACGACCAGCTGCGGGAGCTGTTCCTCAACCCGCCGGACGTGGGCGGCCGATACTCGGCGCTGACGTATGTCGGCCTGGTCCCCGGTGCGCTGCTCGGCCTGGATCTGGACGAGCTGCTGCGCCGGGCCCGCGAAATGGTCGTCGCCTGCAGTCACTCCGACGCGGCGAGCAACCCCGGCCTGGCCCTGGGCTTGGCCATGGGCGTTCTGGCGAAGAACGGGCGCGACAAGCTCACATTCGTCATCGACCGCGAGCTCGCCGCCTTCGGGCCGTGGGTCGAGCAGCTCATCGCCGAGAGCACCGGCAAGCACGGCGTCGGCGTCGTTCCGGTGGACGGCGAGCCGCTCGCCGCCGCGGCGGCCTACGGCACGGACCGCGTCTTCGTCCGGATCACGCTGGCCGGTTCGGCCGGCCCGGATCCATCCATCGGCTCGAACGTGGACGGCCGCCTTGGAGAACTGGCCGCCGCCGGCCACCCGGTCATCCGCATCCCCGTCGGCTCGAAGATCGACATCGGCGCCGAGTTCGTGCGCTGGGAGATCGCGACCGCGCTCTCAGGCGTGGTCCTGGGCATCGACCCCTTCGACCAGCCCAACGTCGAGGAGGCCAAGACCAACACCCGCGCCGTCATCGCTTCGTTCGAGAGCGGCGGCCCCGCGGCGGGCGGAGACGCCGTGGAAGTCGCGGACGAGACCGCCCTCACGGCCAGGCTCAAGACCGCCCTGGCCCGCCTCGTACCGAACGGCTACGCCTCCATCCAGGCCTACGTCGCCCAGACTCCGGAGCGCGACGCCGCCTTGACCCGCATTCGAACGCTGCTCCGCGACAACACCCGCCGGGCCACCACCGTTGGCTACGGGCCGCGCTTCCTCCACTCCACGGGCCAGCTGCACAAGGGCGGCGCCCCGATCGGCTGGTTCCTGCAACTGGTGGCCGAACACCCCGACGATCGCGAGATCCCGGGCAAGGCGTACACCTTCGGACAGCTGATCGACGCCCAGGCGATTGGAGACGCCCGAACGCTCGAAGACCACAAGCTGCCGGTTCTTCGAATCAACCTCGGGCAGAGCCCCGACGCCGGCCTGGCCGCCCTCGAACGGGCTCTTGCCGCGGCGCTCAAGGAAGCGTGAAGCCATGGACCTCGGCTTCATCGGGCTCGGCCGCATGGGCGCCAACATGGTCCGTCGCCTCCTCCTCGACAAGCACCGCATCGTTGCCTACAACCGCACCTCGGAGAAGACGCGCGAGATCATGACCGACGGCGCCGACGGCGCCTTCTCGCTGCCCGAGCTTGTCGACAAGCTATCGAAGCCGCGCGCCGTGTGGGTCATGGTCCCGGCCGGCGACGCGACGGAAGCGATGATCGACGAGTTGCTCACGCTGCTCGAGCCCGGCGACACGATCGTGGACGGCGGCAACTCGAACTTCCACGACTCGGTCCGACGCCACGCCATGGTGGCCGCGCACGGCGTCAACTTCGTCGATGCCGGTGTCTCCGGCGGGATCTGGGGTCTCAAGATCGGCTACTGCCTGATGGTCGGCGGCGAGCCCGAGCCGGTGCAGCGCCTGGAGCCGATCTTCCGCTCGCTCGCGCCGACAGACGGTTACCTCCATGCCGGCGGACCCGGCGCCGGGCACTACGTGAAGATGGTCCACAACGGCATCGAGTATGGGCTGATGCAGTCCTACGCCGAAGGCTTCGAAATCCTTCACGCGTCGGACTTCAAGCTGGACCTGGCGGCCATCGCCGACCTGTGGAACCACGGATCGGTCGTGCGCTCCTGGCTGCTCGAGCTGGCCGCCTCGGCCTTCTCGCAGGACCAGGACCTGACGCACCTGAGGGGCTGGGTCGCCGACTCCGGCGAAGGCCGTTGGACCGTGCAGGAGGCGATCGACAAGGACGTTCCGGCACCGGTCATCACTCTCTCGCTGCTAAACCGCTTCCGGTCTCGGCAGGACGACAGCTACCAGGCCAAGGTGCTGGCCGCGCTGCGCAACGAGTTCGGCGGCCACCCGGTGAAGACAGAGTGACGACCGGATCGCGCCCCGGTCCGGGTCGCTCCGACCGGCCACACCACACTGACCGGCCCGGCCGATGAGCCCGACTCGCGCGCCCGTTCCGCCTGTGCCGGCCAGGACCGCCCGCCAGCTGCGGGAGGCGACTTCCTCCGCGCGCCGCCGGCATCGCGCGGACCCGGACCTCAATCCGCTCCGTAAGGGGCTCCGCCTGGAGCGAGTCCCGGACCCGTGCTGCTTCGTTCTGTTCGGCGCCACCGGCGACCTGGCCCACCGCAAGGTGATACCGGCCATCTACCAGCTGTGGCGGACGAACCTCCTGCCGGCCGAGTTCAGTCTCGTCGCGGTGGCCCGCAGGCCGTACACGGACGAAGCGTTCGTGGCCGAGATTCGCGCCTCGGTGGAGGCGAATTCGCGCGTGCGGCCGATCGACGAGGGAGCCTGGGCGGAGCTGGCGAAGCGGATCACCTACCAGCAGCTCGACTTCGGCGGCGACGCCGGATTCGACCGCCTGAGCGAGCGGCTCGACGCGCTGGACGAGGAGCGAGGCACCGCCGGCAACCGGCTCTTCTACCTGGCCACGCAGCCCTCTCAGGTGACGGAGATCGTCCACCAGCTTGGCCGCGTCGGACTCGACCACGAGCTGCGCGGGGCGGGCTGGCGCCGAGTGGTCATCGAGAAGCCGTTCGGCCGCGACTACGAGTCGGCCCGCCGCCTCAACCACGAGGTGGCCAAGGTCTTCCGCGAGTCGCAGGTCTACCGCATCGACCACTACCTCGGCAAGGAGACCGTCCGCAATCTGCTGGTCTTTCGCTTTGGCAACGGCATCTTCGAGCCTGTCTGGAACCGCAGCTATGTGGACCATGTCCAGATCACCGTGGCCGAGTCGCTCGGCGTGGAAAGCCGCGGCGCCTTCTACGAGGAGACCGGCGCCAGCCGCGACATTCTCCAGAACCATCTGCTGCAGCTGATGACTCTCGTGGCCATGGAGCCGCCCTCCTCCTTCCACGCCGACGCACTGCGCGACCAGAAGCTGCAGGTCCTGCGGGCCATCACGACACCGGACACGGAGCACGTCCGGCACGATGTCGTGCGCGGCCAGTACGGCCCCGGCTGGGTCGAGGGGGCGGCCGCCGCCGGCTACCGTGAAGAGCCCGAGGTGGACCCCGAATCCGAGACCGAGACGTACGTCGCCGGCCGTTTCACGATCGACGACTGGCGCTGGAGCGGCGTGCCTTTCTACTTGCGGGCCGGCAAGCGGCTGCCCAAGCGTGCGACGGAGATCGCTATCCAGTTCAAGGAAGTGCCTCTGCCCCTCTTCCGCGAGTCCACCGGCGACCCGGCAGCCAACGTCCTGGCGATGCGGATCCAGCCCGACGAGGGCATCATGCTCCGCTTTGCGGCCAAGGTCCCCGGCCTGGGCCTGGACGTCCGGACGGTCAACATGGACTTCGACTACGGGACTTCGTTCGCGGTTGACTCGCCCGACGCGTACGAGACGCTGATCCTCGACGCGCTTCTCGGCGACGCCTCGCTCTTCACCCGGGCCGACGAAGTCGAGGCGGCCTGGGCCGTCGTGACGCCGATCATCGAAGGCTGGGCGGCGATGCCGGCGCCGCGCTTCCCCAATTACGCGGCCGGAGCCTGGGGGCCCGAGGCGGCCGACGAGCTGCTGGAACGGGACGGGCGCCGATGGCGCCGGATCTGAGGCAGCCCGGGGTCGTGCACTCGGTGCCCGAAATCGAGCGGGCACTGGCTCACATCTGGGCCGACACGGTCACGCACCGTGGCGATGGCGAGCATCACGTCGCGGCGCGTTCGAGCGTGCTGAACCTGGTCGTCGTGGCGGGGCGGCGGGAGACGGCCGAGAGCTGCGCCGCCATCATCGAGGCCACGGCCGGACGGCACCCCTCGCGGTCGCTGATCCTCTCCGCGCTCGACGCGGAAGGCCGGCCCGGTCTCGACGCCACGATCCGGACGGTCTCGGTGGCGCCCGCGGCCGGAAGCGCCGGAACCGGGGCCGAAACGATCTACGTCACGGTGCACGGCCAGACGAGCCACCACCTGGCCTCGATCATCGTGCCTCTGCTGGTTCATGACCTGCCGGTGGCGCTGTGGTGGCCGCGCGACCCCCAGTTCGTCTCGCATCGCGGCGATCGGCTGCTGCCGATCGCCGATCGCCTCATCGTCGATGGCTCTTCGTGGTCCGGCGACGGCCTGGACCGTCTGCGCGAGATGGCCCGCGTGGTCCAGGGTCGACGCCTGGTGGTGGCCGATTTCGCGCTGCTTCGCCAGGCCCGCTGGCGAGAGGCGCTGGCCTCCGTGTACGACCTGCCGGACCTTCGGCCGCACCTGCGAGCCATCCGGTCCATCACGGTCGAGTTCGCCGCGCGGGAGGAAGGCGATCCCGCCGGGCTGACCAACATCGTGCGGCCCGTCTATCACGTGGCCTGGCTGGCGTCTCGATTGGGCATGAGCGTCATCGAGCCGATGCGCACGCTCACCGACGGCCGCCGGAACGCCACTCTGCGCCAGGGCGATCACGCCGTAGCCGTCGAATGGCGGCCGGTCTGCTCGGACCTGGGCGAAGGCTCGACGGTTCGGGTGGAGATCGTCTCCCGGTTGGCCGGCGCGGAACTGGTGGGCGACGTGGCGGCGGGAGACTGCAGCGTCGAGGTCGCCGTCCACGACAAGGGGCGCGAGCGCGTCCGGCGAACCTATCTGGCTCCCCGACTCGGGGATGTAGACCTGCTCGAGCGGGCGTTGGAAGATAGCGCCAGCGATTCGGTCGCCGCCGAGGCGCTGGCCATGGCCGGCCGCCTGGTCGCCGCGGAGCCGACGCCGCGCGGAGCCGTCGCTCGCAACCATCGATTGACGCAGGAGCCCGGACCATGACTGAGCACGAGCCGGACCTGTCCCCGGCGCCCGAACGCCTGGCCGGCACCAGCGTCTCGGGCCTGCCCACCCCAAACCAGGGCGAGCCCGAACTGATGGTCGTGGCCGATGCCGGCACGGCCGCGCGCGAGTCCGCGGAGCGGATCGCCGCGGCGCTCGTGGCCGCCGTCGAGCGACGCGGCCGGGCCGACTTCTGCACCACCGGCGGCAGCACGCCCATCCCGATCTACCGGCTGCTGTCGCGGTCGCCGCTGTGCGACCGCATTCCGTGGCAGCAGGTCCACGTCTGGTGGGGCGATGACCGCTACGTGCCGCGTGGCCACCCGGAGTCCAACGTGACGAGCCTGGACGACGTACTCCTGGGCGGCGGTGACGGCGAGCACGGCAGCGCCCCTCTCCCGACTGCGAACATCCACGCCTTCCCCGTAGACCGGGCCATCGCAGAGCTCCACGACAACGGCTGGTGCGCCGAGCGCTACGCCGAGGAGATGGCCCGCGAGCTGCCCCTCGCGGACGGGAACTGGCCCGTCTTCGACCTCATCCTGGTCGGCGTCGGCGACGACGGCCACGTTCTCTCGGTCTTCCCCGACAGCCCGGCCCTCGACGGAATGGATTGGGCCATGGGTGTGCCCGCGCCCGCGCACATCGGCCCGCACCTGCCGCGCGTGACGGTCAATCCGCGCCTCCTCGAGGCGGCGCCGGTTCTGGTCGTGACGTGGGGCGCGAAGAAGGCCGAGGCTCTGGGCCACGTCTTCGGCGAGGTGCGCGACGACCGCCGCTGGCCCGTCCAGCGAACCCGCCGTCCCGGCGCGGCCTGGATCGTCGACGTGGCCGCGGCGGCACGGATCCCCGCGAGTCTGCGCGGGTAGGTCGCCGGACGTCGCAACCGCGGGTGCGGCACCGCCGGAGATTGCGGCGAGCGGCTAGCTCTGGCCCGCGGAGGCTTCCTTGGCCTGCAGCGCCGCGAGGGCCGCGCTCACGTTGCCGCCGAGGGACTTGAGGATCTTGCAGGGTACAACGCCCGATCCTCGGGCTTGACGCTAGCCAGCATCGACGTGACGGTGGTCGTCGCCGCGGGTGTCGTCAGCACCGCCTCGCCCACCGGCGGGGCCGCGGGCGGCGCCTTCCTGTTCGGCGGGCCGGCGACGGCCGCACCCTGCGCGGAGGTTGCGGCGGAAGCGGGATCTATCGCGCGGACGTTCATGACGATTGCCTCAGGTGCGTGCCAGGGGTATCGGTCGCGGCCGCCGATTAGCAAGCCCGCGGAAGGCCCGCTCAGCCGGCCACGGCGCGCAAGACAGGACCGCCGCTCAGGAGAGCGGCGGTCCGATCGAGCGGCCGGTTGGCGGAGGCGCCGCCGCCTACGCGATCTCCGCGGGTTCGAACTTCGTCTTGCGCAGGAACCAGGCGAAGATGACCGCGCCGGTCGCCGCAAAGCCGAACAGGCTGAGATTGAGGATCGGGTAGGAGACGTTGGGATTCGAACCGCTGACGAGCGCGGCCGGAATCCCGCCCAGGCTGGTGGAGATGCTGTTCAACGCGCCCACCTGGTCGCCGGCCTCGACGCCGTAGACCTGCGGAATGATGTAGAGCATCGAGGCGACGACAAGCAGGATCGAGACGATCCGGAAGGTCCTCGCGTCGTCGTCGGAATCGCCGGTGAGCTTGGCGAGGAGGGCCCAGAAGAGGACGAGCGCGGCGAGCGGCGCCGTGATCGGGACGCCCAGGTCGGCGCTCATGTAGAGGTTCGGGAAGAGGAAGATGACGCTCAAGGCGAAAGTCACGACGAGCAACGCGTCGCGCATCAGGATGTAGCTGAGCCACCACACGTCACCGCCGAACCGCAGGGTCAGGGTCTGCAGGTAGCGGATGACGTACGGCCTGGCGAAGTGGAGGGCGAGGGTGAAGGCCCACAGGATGGGCAGCACGGCTGCGATGGAGAGGATCAGCCAGTACTGACTGCCCTGGACGAGTGCCTGAGTCTGCTGGTCGGGCGACATCGCTGATCTCTCCTAACTCTTCGCCGCGGGCTGGCTGGCAGCGCCGGCATCGGCCTTGCGCGGGGCGGGCGAGGCAAGGCGGAGGTTGTAGACGACGGCCGCGAGACTCATGATCCCGACGAGGAGCGCGGACAAGTAGCACAGCGCCAGCGCGATCGTCTGGTTCTGCGAGCTCACGAGGATGGAGGCCAGCTGGTTGGAGGTGCTGCTGCCGACCGTCGTGACCTGACTGCCCAGGAGGTAGGCACCCAGATAAAGGGACGCGCCAAGGGCGATGAAGAAGGTCTGCGCGTAGAAGCTCCGCGCGTCGGCGTCGGCCCTGGTCATCAGCTTGAGAAGCAGGGCGGCGAAGGCGCAGACGGCGGCCAGCCCGCCGGTGATCGGCAGGTCGTTGTTCTTGACGACGTCCGGGTAGAAGAAGATGAAGCTGCCCAGAAAGACCTGGAGCAGGAAGATGTCCCGCATTCCGACGTAGATCGTCCACCACAGGTCGGCCCCTAGCCGCAGGGTGAACTTGCGCGTCAAGGCGAGCATGTACGGCCTGGCCAGGTGGAGAGCCACCGCCAGCAGCCAGAGGGCCACCAGGGCGGCGGCTATCGTCCCTTCGATGAACTGCTCGGCAGCACCGAACGCCGGGGATTCCATCAGTCGCGACCTCCCGAAATCTGCGGAGGAGTGCTCGCTGGGCCCGCGAGCGGGGGTTGGTTTGGGGGAGTTCCGGCGACCCTGCGCCCGTCGCCTGGGCCGTCCCGGGGACCGCGGCCCGACTGGACCTGGACCGTCGCGCAGCGGTAGATCGCGTCGCAGCGGAAGCAACGAGCCGCTTCGTTTCTGGCCACCGCCGCTTCCAGGCTGGGTTGGGTCGGCGTGAAGGAACCCGGCTCGTACGCGGGCAGCTCCATCCCTACTCGCGGTCTGGTGGCCAGATCCACTGTGAGGACCGGCTCCGGGCCCTTCGGCACGCGGACCGTGGCCATGATCTCGGCCTCGCCGTCGCTGCTGCCCGAGAGGTACTCGTGGATCGAGCCGGCGGCGCGGCGGCCGGCCCCGACGGCATGGATGATCGTTTTGGCGCCCGAGACGACGTCGCCGCCGGCGAAGACACCCTTGCGCCCGGTGGCCTGACCCGCGTCCGCAACGATGCCCGAGAAACCGCTGGTCTCGATGCCTGCGCCCTTGGGCAGGATTGAGGGATCGGGCTCCTCGCCCACAGCCACCAGGACCGTCGTGGCGGACTTCTCTCGGTTGCTCCCGGGGATCGGCTCGTAGACGGCGCGGCCGCCGTCGAACCGTCCCGTCGGACGCTGGCTGACGAACTTGACGGCAGAGACGCCCTCGGCCGAACCGACAACCTCCGAGACGGCCGCCTCGAACTGGATGTGCACGCCTTCGTGCTCGGCCGCCTCGACCTCCTCGGCCTGAGCCGGCATCTCGTCGCGACCGCGCCGGTACAGGACGGTCACCGAAGAAGCGCCCGATCGGAGCGCCGACCGGGCCGCGTCCATGGCGGTACTGCCTCCTCCGACGACCACGACCGAACCGCGCAGGACCGGCTTCTCGCCCAGGTTTACCTGCTTGAGGAAGAAGGTCGCCGGCACCACGCCCGGCAGTCCGTCGCCCGGCACGCCGAGCTTTCGACTGCGCGACGCGCCCGTCGCCAGGAAGATGGCGTCGTATTTCGCCTCGAGATCGGCCAGGGTGAAGTCGCGGCCCATGGCGCTGTCGAGCTTGAGCTCGACGCCGAGGCCGACGATGCGATCGATCTCCGCGCGCAGCACGGTGCGCGGGAGGCGGTATTCCGGGATGCCGATGGCCATCATGCCGCCCGGCACGGGCATCGCCTCGAGGACGGTCACTCCGTAGCCGAGACGGGCGAGGTAGTAGGCCGCCGACATTCCGGCAGGTCCGCCGCCGACGATGGCGACCGCCTTCGTGCGCTTCTTCGACGGCGGGGCGACGGGCGGCAGGTTGCCCTGCTCGGTCGCGAACCTCTTGAGACGCCGGATCGCGATCGGCTCGTCGAGGGTGCCGCGGCGGCAAACCGCTTCGCACGGAGCGGTGCAGATCCAGCCGCAGACCGACGGGAAGGGGTTGACTTCGGCGGCGACCGCGTACGCTTCGTCGTAGCGTCCCTGGGCGATGAGCCCGACGTAGCGGCCCGCGTCCGTCCCGGCGGGACAGGCTTCCTGGCACGGCGAGATGGGATCGCGGCGGCTGTCGGTGACCATCGACCGCCAGACCTGCCAGTCGCTCGGCCGCTCGCTGGTTCGCCACTGGAACAGGTCGCCCCACGGCGACACGCGAGCCGGCTTGAGCGATTCGCGGGTCACTTCGCTCAACGGCTGCCAGGCCGGAGCCGGCTCGACGGGCCGCGAGACGGGGCCCTGGCGAGCGGCGAGCGGCGTCGGACCCACGACGGTATCGAGCGAGACCACATGCGTGGGGCACTCGCGAACGCAGATGCCGCAGCCGACGCACTCTCCGACCTGGACCGGGTACTCCATCATCCAGTCGAAGGGCTTGCCGAAAATGCCCGCTCCTTCGACCCCTGGCCGCTGCGGGCGGCTCATATCCAACGCCTGAACCGGGCAGACGTCCATGCAGACGCCGCAGTTCAGGCAGTTGCCGTTCTCGATCTGGATCCGATAGCCCATGGGACGCCTCGGCCGTAGGAATTCCTGACCGAATGGTCGCGGGCAGCGGGTGCGGACGCATCTGCCGGAGGACCGGAGTTGTACTACCCGGCCGGGTGGGCGGTTACCTGAACCCGGAGGCGCCGCTCAGCCGGAAGTGGCGGGTTCGGCAGCGCGAAGCGCGCCTCAGCGGCGGCGGAAGGGCGCGTCGCGGCGAGGACCGTCGACGCCGCCACGCCGGTACGTATCCGGCACGAGGCCCTCGCGCACGGCACGGGCGGCAAGCTCGGCCCGGTTCTGCGCGTGCAGCTTCTCGACGATGTTCTTGAGGTGGAACTTCACAGTGTTCTCGCTGATCCCGAGCTCGACCGCGATCTCGCGGTTTCGCAGGCCCTCGGTCACCAGACGCAGCACTCCGAGCTCGCGCTCCGTGAGCCGCTGCGAGCGGGAAGCGGAACCGCCGCCGGGCGAGAGCAGGAACTCGTCGATGATCCGCGCGGCCGTCCCCGGCGTGATCGCCGGCTCCCCACGGGCCACGCCCTCCAGCATCGAGCGGAGCTGGGGCGCCTCGAGGTTCTTGAGCAGATAGCCCTGTGCTCCGGCCTTGATGGCGCGGAAGAGATCGGCCTCCTCCTCGCTGACCGTCAGCATCACGATGGCCACTTCCGGGTGGCGCGCCTTGATCTCGGCCGTCGCCTCCAGGCCCGACACGTTGGGCATCCGGACATCCATCAGGACAACGTCCGGCGCGGTCGACTCCACCATCTCGATGGCCTGGGCGCCGTCGGAAGCCTGACCCACCACCTCGTGACCCCAGGCGAGCAGGAGCGAGGCGACTCCGTCGCGGAAGAGCGCGTGATCGTCCACCAGCAGTGTTCGCATGACCTCAGTCTGCCTCGGAGCGGGTAGGGACGGGCGATTGGACCGCCTGGTGCCCCGCCGAATCGCGGATTGCCCCGTCAGGCGGTCCGGACGGCCGAGAGCCGCCGCCGTTGCCACCTGGGGCGACCGGCACGCGCATCTCGACTGTCGAGCCCGAGCCCGGTCGGCTTTGCCACTCGATTCGACCGCCCACGGCTTCGGCTCGCTCCCGCATCCCGGCCAGCCCGAAATGGGGCCACTTCTCGGGCTCCGAGCCGGCTCGCTCAGAGTCGAAGCCGATGCCGTCGTCGGCGACCCGCAGGAGCACCTCCGAACCTTCGACCGTGAGGCCGATCGTGACCCGCTGCGCATGGGCATGCTTGCGAATGTTGGTGAGCGCCTCGCGGGCCACACCAAACATCTCGGCCCCCACTTCCTGAGCCAGGGAGAGGTCGCGGACTTCGGAAGATGCCTGGAAGCGGACGGCCATCTTGGACGATTCCGCGAACCTCGCCGCGTATTCCTCGAGCGCCGCGGCGAGGCCGCGCTCGGGCAGGACCGGCGGCGAAAGGCTCAGGATCGCCTCACGGACATCCACGTACAGGGACCGCGCCACGGCCGCCAGCTCGGCCATCTGCCTGCCGGCGTCGGCGACCCGACCGGCCGCGAGCAACTCCTCGACGGCCTGGGACTTGGTGTTGACGTAGCCGAGCACTTGGGCCATGCCGTCGTGCATCTCACGGGCGATCCGCTCGCGCTCGCCCTGGACGGCCAGCGCTCGCAGCTCGTCGCGGAGCCGGGCCGCCTCGAGTGCTAGGCCCACCTGAGTGGCCAGCGCCGACAGGGTCTCCAGATCCGCCGCGGAGAAGCGGCGCGGCAGCGCCGTTGCCAGCCCGATGGAGCCGACACGCATCTCGCCGTGACCTACCGGCGCCTCCAACCTGATCGAATAGCCGGGCGCGAGATAGCGGGCTAGGTCGCTGCCCGGGACGCCGTGGGGGGCCGTCTCCGACGCCCCGGGCGTTCCAGCGGTCGCTATGCCCGTCCCTTCGAGCAGCACGCCCGGCGAGGCGCTGAAGGCGCGCAGGCGGGTCTCATCCTCGGGGCCCTGCAGGGTCAGGAGGGCGGCATCGACTCGGAGCAGGCGCCGGGCATGGTCGACGATGGCGGCCAGGGTCTCCTCCGGGTCGGCCTGCCCGGAGACGGCAAGGCTGACGTCGTACACCGCGCGCAACGCGGCATTGCGCGACTTCAACGCCTGATGCCGGTGGATGAGGTCGCTTGTCAGGCGGTCGATGATCCGAAAGGCATACCACGCGGCGACGATCGCGACGGTCGCCACAACCGCGATGACCAGGAGGGTGTCGAACGGGAAGGGCAACACCGCATCGAAGAGCGAGTCGCTGAGCGCCTCCACGACCCCGACGAAAAGGATCGCCCCGAAGACGACGGCCCAGCGGCGGCGAGGATACATTCGCGCCTCCAGGCTTATAGGTGAGAGCCGGAGGCAGCTGGGGCCATCCGGACCACCCATTCGGGGAGCAATATGCGCCCGGTCGCGGATGAGTGCCATGCCCGCGCCGGCTCGTTCTGCCGGGCGGCACAGCCGTGGCGTCACGGCTCGGACGAAGATTGGGGCGCGATCGGCCCGTCACCGATCGCGCGACCACGATCGAAGCGACTCCTCGGCGGAGGCAGAGGCCGTCCTAGGCGGAAATGCGTCGTAGCGACCGATCAGATCCGTTGACGACCGCCGTGGCCGCGGGGATAGTCGTAGCGACATGGTCGCCACGAGCAGATCCACCCCGAACCCGAACCGGGCCGAGGCCGCCGGCACGACAGGTGCTGTCGCGCCCGAGCTCACGGCTCAGGAGGCCGGCCGCCGCGTGGCCCGCCTCTTTCCGGAGGTCTACCGGCGGTATCACTGGGCTCAGCGGGTCCGGGGCGCGGATCTGCCCGTGACACGGCGCGCACTGGAGGTGCTCGTGCATCTCTCGGTGGGCGGCCCGCTGACGGTCGGCGAACAGGCCGAACATATGGGCCTGCGGCGCAACTCGGCATCCGAGCTGCTGGCACGCCTGGAGGCGAAAGGGCTCGTCGCCCGGATCCGCGACGAGCGCGACGAACGCCGGGTGCTGGTCTGGCTGACTGATGCAGGTCGCGACGTCGTCTCTCGGGTCGGCCAGGTGCTGGCCCCGGACCTGCTCGCCGAAACGATGGCGACCCTGTCACCGGCGGATCGGGCGATCGTCGTCCGCGGCTTCGAGCTGCTCGCGGCCGCCGCTTCAACTCCGACCGAATCGAGCGCCTCCCGGCGCCCCGAGCAGACCGAAAGGACACCCCGATGACGATCGTTGCCAACTGCGAATCCTGTGGCATGCCACTCGCCGGCGCCGAAGATCACGCCCTGGCCAACGCCCAGATCCCCTATTGCACTTACTGCGCCCCGGAAGGCAACCTGCCACCGCTCGATGAGCGCCTGGAGCGCTTCACCCAGTGGACGATGCGCCAGGAAGGCCTCGACTACCAGGCCGCCCGCGCGAAGGCGATCGCCTACATGAAAACGATGCCGGCCTGGAAGGACGCCTTCTAGCCCGAACGGCAGCCGAACGCGCGGGGCGCCGGAGCCCGTCCTCGCCCCGCGCGCACCGATCGCCCGCCGCGGCCGGTATCATCGACTCGATCTATCGGGCCACTTCATCGACGCCCGCTAGCCCACGCGGAGGAGAGTTCGGCCGTGCCGCATCTGGACATCGTCGGCTGGATCGTCGTCGGCTTCCTGGCCGGTTGGATCTCCGGAGCGGTCGTCGGGCGTGGCGGACCGACCGGCTGCCTGGCGAACATCGCGGTCGGCATCATCGGCGGCCTGGCCGGCGGTTGGTTCGCGACCGACGAGATGCACATGAGCGGACCGACAACCTTCCTCGGCGCCCTGGTCGTGGCCTCGCTCGGCGCTATCGTCGTACGGCTCATCCTCGACGCCCTGGGCAGCGACCGGCGGGGCGGGCGCCGCAGTCGCCTCTAGCGCCGGCCGACTTCGACGGGCCCGGAACCGCCTTCGAGGCTCGCTGGTCCTCCTACCCCATCGAGCGGGACAGTTTCGACGCGGTCAACGCCGGTATCTGCGATAGCGGTAGCATGCGTCCCACGATTCCGCCCGCGGGGAGAGCTGCCACCCCGGGGCCCGAGAACGAGAGACGGTCCTGAGCCCCAAGGAGGGCCACGATGACGACGATTTCGGAGAAAGCCACTGCCCCCATCTTGGACGAGCCCGCGGCAGCAGGGGCGGCGACGCCGGCCGAGGCGGCGCCCAAGCCAGAGCGGACGTACTCACCCGGCCTCGAAGGCGTGATAGCCGCCGAAACGGCCGTCGGCTTCGTAGACGGGGCGAATGGCCGGCTCCTCTACCGCGGCTATCCCATCGGCCAGCTCGTCGAGAAGGGCACCTACGGTCGCGTCGCCGAGCTGCTGTGGACCGGTGAGTGGCGCAAGTCCGCGCGCCTGGTGCCCGCTCCGGTTCCGGAGCCGGTCATGTGCGCGCTGTACGAGCTGCCATCGCACACCCACCCGATGGACGCCCTCCGGACCGCCGTCTCCGTCTGGGGCGCGTGGCGCCGGCCGCACTGGCCGCCCACCGTCGACCAGGCCCGCGAGGTCACCGCGTTCGCGCCATCGGCGCTGGCCGCCTTTCATCGGCTTCGCAACGGCCTTGAGCCGGTCAAGCCGAACCCGAAGCTCTCTCTGGCGGGCGGCTTCCTGCAGCAGCTGACCGGCAAGGACCCCGACCCCGCGGACGCTCGTGCCCTCGACGCCTACTTCATCGTCGGCGCGGAGCATGGCCTGAACGCCTCGACGTTCACGTGCCGCGTCATCATCTCGACCCGCTCGGATCTGGCCAGCGCGATCTGCGGCGCCATCGGCGCCCTGAAGGGCCCGCTGCACGGCGGCGCCCCGGCCGAGGTCGTAAGCCAGCTTCACGAGATCGGCTCCCCCGAGCACGCCGAGAAATGGGTTCGCGAGGCAATCGCCCGCGGCGACCGGATCATGGGCTTCGGCCATCGCGTCTATCGCGCCTACGACCCCCGCGCCGCCGCCCTCCGCAAAGTGGCCGAGGGCATGTCCGACATGGCCGCCTGGCTCGACGTGGCAGTCAAGGTCGAGGACGTGGTCCTGCGCGTCTTCGGTGAGCTCAAGCCGGACCGTGTCATCAAGACCAACGTCGAGTACTACGCCGCCGCCGTCCTCCAGGGGGTGGGCCTTCCGCCCGACCTCTTCCCACCGACATTCGCTCTAGCGCGCATGGCCGGCTGGGGCGCGCACGCCATCGAACAGGCCTCGGCCGACAAGCTCATCCGGCCGGATGCGCGGTACGTCGGCCCGGCGGAGATGGACGTCCCGGCTCTGGGGCGCTAGGGCTACCAACGCCGCAACCCCGGCCCGTGGTTCCCGGCCTGAAGCCGCGGCGTCACTCGGCCGGGTCGACGGGCTCGACGGCGTCGACCCGCGGCATCGTGACGTCGCCGGTCGTCCGGCGTGCGAACGCGATCGCCATGACGAGGCCGCCCACGAGCACAAGGGCCGCCAGGTAGAAGACCGTCCGCAACCCTGAGCCGACGACGGCCGAGCCAAGGGCGGGTCCCACGATCCCGCCCAGATAGAGCGGCAGGAAGACCAGGTTGAGCGTCGCCGAGCGACGTTCGGCCGGCACCTCCCTCGCCAGGATCCCCGAGACCATGGCCCCGATGGCGGCCTGGAAGGCGACTGCGAGGCTGTACGCTACTGCCATCCAGGCCGCCGACGGGGCGAACGGCAGAGCCGCGAAGGAGAGGGCCAGGCCGCCCATCGACACCACCATGACCGTCCGGAAGCCCACCCGGTCGGCAACCCAGCCGCCCAGGGGCGACAGGGCCGCGCCGACGATCGTGGCCACGCCGAGCACCAGTCCGATCGAGCCCGCCACGTCCAGAGGCGTGTGCTCCACGTCGTGGACGAGCAACGCCAGGTACTGCGTCGACATCTGGCGGCCCAGGAAGGAGATCCCGTAGATCGCGAAAAGCCACCGCACGGTCCGGTCCGACAGCACGCCCCGCACGGCACCGAAGGCCAATCTCAGAACGCTCCCCTGAGGGACGACCTCCGGCCGGACCTCGGCCGAGCCAACGGCCAGCATCAGCGCCACCGCCGCCGAGAGGATCGCCGCGACGGCGAAGACGTTGCCACTGGCCAGGTGCAGCCCGTCGATCATGACCGACCCCACCGCCGGGCCTACCCCAAAGCCGAGCGGGCTGCTGGCGGCGAAGATGCCCATCGCCAGACCCAGCCGGTGCGGGGGCGTGACGTCGCGGATGGCCGCCATCATGACGCCGCTGTTGCCCAGCTGGAAGGCGACGAGCATGACTCCGACGACGAGTTGCCACGGCTCGCGGCTGGCCGCCACCACGCCGAAGACCCCGACCTCGACGAGCGCGCTGCGGATGATCACCGCCTTGCGGCTGTACTTGTCCGCCCAGACGCCCCACAGCGGAACGAGCGGCAGCCCGGTCAGAAAGAAGAGGGCGCCGAGAACTCCGACGAAGCGCTCGATGTCGGGCGTCGACATGCCCACTTCCGCCAGTCGATTCGGCAGGAAAGCGTAGACCTGAGCGACGCCGAAACCCTCGACGAACGAAGTGATCCAGTACAGGGCAAGCAGCAGACGCCAGTCTTGCTGGCCGGGGCGGCGCATCGTGGCAGCGTAGCCGAGCCGGGCCGGCGGGGTCACCCGACCCCCGCGGTTATCGCTGGTATGCCCGCAGGAGGTATCTTGTGACCCGCAGATCGAGGACCGGAGGAGATAACCAGGTGAACGACTCTAGTTGGCGCAGCCTGTCAGCCATGTTGGGTGTGGCGTGCGTGGTGCTGATAATCGCGGCCGGCGCGCTGCTGGCCACCTCGGGCGAGTCTTCGCCCACGCCATCCCAGCCGACGGGCTCCGTCGCCGGCGACATACCGTCCAGCTCGGCCTCTATCGGGTCTTCGGGTTCTTCGGGTTCGCCCGCGCCGTCGCCTTCGGCCACTGCGTCCGCCCTGCCGGTCGCCACGCCGACCGGCACGCCCGTGGCCAAGGCGTCGATCGCGCATGTCACGTTCAACAACCTGCAGCTCGACGCCTCGACAGACCCGAAGGGCAAGGCGCGGACATTCACCTTCATCACGGACGGCTCCGGCCCGGTCGGGATCGCGATCGTCAAGAGCTCCCCGGCCAAGGCCACCACCAGAATCTGCGCCCAGCTTGACGGCGGGAAGCCAGACTGCCGTACCGGCACCGCAGTCAACTACAAGGGAGCCCTCACGGACACGGCGCACTCGGTCTGGGTCATCACGCTCATCGGGCCGGCGAGTGTCGGGCCTACGGTGGACATCGCCTTCTCATGGCCGACCAGCCACGCCCAGATCACACTGACCCACGGCCGATTCCAGGGCAGCTCCAGCCCGGGCATTCCCCAGGCGCTCAACGGCTTCACGGCGACGTTCAAGACAGTCGCCGCCGGCAACCTGACCGTATCCGCTGCCTGGACCGTCATAACCACCAACGTCGAGGTCACGACCGAGGACCTCAACGCCCCAACCGCGACCATGATCGATCAGAAGCAGCTTACGAGCGTCACGAGCCTCGGCACGCCGGGCTACGCGTTCGGTGTCGGTGCGGGCAAGTCGTACCGGGTCTCATTGCGAAACCTCTCTGCCGACAGTCAGCGACCGGACCTGACGGCCGTGATATCGGTCCCTTAGTCACTCAAGGCGCGGAGGCCTGTTGCCAGGACCCGACCCGACCGATCTGTTGAGTGGGGCACGTTGAGCCTGCCCGCCCGGGCGGGACCACCTGGCTGACGAGGAGGCGAGCGCTTGGAGGACCCCCCAATCGAGGGCTCGGCGGGCGACGGTCCGGCCGGCGAGGATTCGGCCGCGGCCGGCTCGACGTCTCGGAACCTCTCCCGGCGAACGGCAATTGACGGACGAAGCCTCCACCCGAGGGCAACGCTGAGAGCAGATTCGTCCGCGCGGTGGCGCAACATCTCCCTGGGGCTCGGCCTGGTCGCGGCGATCATGATCGGCGGTACGGGCGAACTCGTGTTCTCGGCTCTGACCAGCGGCCCCGCGCCCACGAGTGGCACCGGCAGCCCGGTGGCGAGCCCGGCAACCGCGTCGCCCACGCAAGCCAGCCAGGCACCCACCACGGTCGGCCCGACGCCGACCGCCGGCGCCAGCGCCACTGCCGGCCCGACCGAGACCGCCGGCGCGAGCTCCACTCTCGGCCCGGACTCGACCGCGACGGACACCACCACGCCTGCGCCGCAGGTGGGCGGAACACCTTCGCCCGCAACGATCACCTTCCGCGAAATGATGCTCGACTCCGCGGCCGACTCCGCGGCAACGGCGCGCACTTTCGCGTTCACGAGCGATGGGCCCGGGCCCGTCTCCGCCCAGGTGGTGGCCGCCGCGCCGCTGGCCACCCTGAAGATGTGCATCCAGGTCAACGGTGGCCCGCAGAGCTGTAGCAGCGGCGCGACCCCCGGCTTCTTCACCATGGCCCCGTCCTCCGGGGACCAGGCCCAGTGGATCGTGACGCTCATCGCGACGGATGCGGGCGCGACACCGGTCGTGGACGTGGCCTTCACCTGGCAGACCAGGGCGCCTGCGATAACGCTCAGCCACGGCCGGTTCCAGGGGGCACCCAACCCCGACTCGCTGTGCGGCTTCACCGCCACGTTCAAGCCGCGGGCGGCCGGGTCGGTCGGAGTCATTGCCTCGTGGCCACCCGCGTCCGCCGATGCGGCACTGACTCTGACCGATGCCACTTCCTCGCCGGGCTCGTCGGTGGGCACGACCACATACTCGGCGACCGGGTTGATCGCACCGGCATACGCCCATGCCGTCGCCGCAGGCAGGACTTACCAGATACAGCTTCTAAATACCGGCTCGGACAGCGGGCGACCGGATCTCACGACGACGATCTCGTTCCCTTAGTCCGGCTTCGCCCGATCGGCCGCGCTCGATCTTCCGACCCGGGTCAACCGGCCTCGATCTCGTCGCGGCGGACCACTCTGCCGATGGCTCGGGCCCGGAAGCCCGTCCACACGCCGGATCGGGCGTATACGTCCGAATTCAGGATCGCCAGAGCCGCCGCCTCGTCGGGGGCGCGCACGAGCAGCAAGGAGCCGCTCATGTCGGCATAGCCGCCTGCCTCGACGACAGTCCCGACCGCCCGGAGCTCGCCGATCCTCTTGAGATGCTCCTGCCGAACGGCCGGGCGTCGTTGGGCCGCATCCGGGCCGTAGGTGGCCTCGACGGCCCATATCGACTCGATCGCCAGGCCGTCCGGGATTTCTCCCGCCATCGCGTCCTCCGTCAGTCTGCGAGCTCCTCACCCGGCACCGAGACTTGAACGTCCGCCTCACGATCGACCTCTTCGTCGTCCAGGTGGGCGTCCCCCATGGCCGGCGATTCGGCTCCGCCGGTCGTGGAGGAAATTGCCTCCGGCAGGCCGGCAGCGGCGTCGCCCGGCGCTGCCGCAGCGGGCACTTCGGCAGCTGGCTCGGGCTTGGCCGGCTCGTTTGCGGCAGCTGGCTCGGGCTTGGCCGGCTCGTTTGCGGCAGCTGGCTCGGGCTTGGCCGGCTCGTTTGCGGCAGCTGGCTCGGG
>Ga0182011_10000308_pt1 | contig 41866 bp, 30 predicted proteins | sample 711E1DmetaG_FD_120481 | JGI IMG/M metagenome (GOLD analysis project Ga0182011, IMG submission 120481) | Permafrost microbial communities from Stordalen Mire, Sweden - 711E1D metaG | ecosystem: Environmental > Terrestrial > Soil > Wetlands > Permafrost | place: Sweden: Stordalen | collected...
TCAAGATACGGTACCCCCCATTAACGTCACTAATCCGGGCGATACCATCACCTACACCTTTACGGTAACCAATACCGGCAACGTGACCCTGACCGGGCTGACCGTGGTCGACACGGTTGGTGGCATTACCATCAAAGGTGATCCTATTGCTACTATGCTGCCTGGCGCTATTGATTCCACTACTTACACCGGCACGTACACCTTGAAACAAACGGATATCGATGCTGGCATCTTCAACAATACCGCTACCGTGACGGGAACCACGCCGACCAATGGGACAGTGACCAATACGGCCGGTTATTCGCAACCGGGGCTGGAGACCCCGTCCATTAGTCTGATCAAGGCCGGTACGTTGCATATAGGTACAAACAGCCGTGTGGACGCAGGAGATACCATCACTTATACCTTTGTCGTGGTAAACACTGGTAACGTGGCTTTGACCAATGTGCACATCACTGATCTTAAGGCTACGATCAGCGGTGGGCCGATCAGCTTGGCCATTGGTGCCAGTGACACGACGACCTTTACAGGCACATACATGCTAACCCAAACCGATGTGGATGCAGGCACCTTTACCAACATGGCTACGGTTACCGGTACGCCGCCGACGGGTAGCAACGTCACAGCGCAATCTAGTGACACGCAGACTTTACTGGCTGATAAGCAGATCGCACTTGTGAAAAATGGCACCGTGAATTTGAATCTGGTTGCTCCCAATGGGATTGCTAACGTTGGCGATCAGATTACCTACACCTTCACAGTCTCGAACCCTGGCAACGTGACCCTGACCAATGTGATCGTGACCGATCCTAAAGTCACAGTCAGTGGTACGGCAATCACCTTGGCCCCAGGAGCGACGGACAGTACTCACTTCACAGGGACGTATACGCTGAAGCAGTCCGATATCGATGCGGGTACATTCACTAATACAGCCACTGTAAATGGCACACCTCCTTCAGGGACCGAGATCACGGCCACTGACCACAATACGCAAAACGGATTCTCTTCTCCGGCTATCACTCTGGTGAAGACCGGTACGTTGAACGAAGGCACCAATGGCAGGGCCGATGCGGGCGATACGATTACGTATACATTTACCCTGACCAACACCGGTAACGTGGCATTGATTAATGTCCATATTACTGACCCTGATGCCGTCATCTTTGGTGGGCCTATTAGCCTGGCGATTGGTGCGAGCGATTCAACGTCATTCACAGGTACGTACACGTTGAAACAATCCGACATCGATGCGGGAACTTTCACTAATACAGCCACGGTAACCGGTACGCCACCGACTGGCAGCAATGTCACTTCTCAGTCCAGCGATACAAAGTCGCTTGCGTCAGGGCCACGGATTTCCTTGGTGAAATCGGGTACTGTAAATATGGGCAGTAATGATCGCCCGGATGCGAATGATACGGTCAGCTATAGCTTTACCGTGACAAACACAGGGAATGTGACTCTGACGAATGTAATGGTCACTGACCCTCTGATTACTGTTCATGGCGGACCGATTACACTGGCCCCGGGAGTAACGGATAACTCGACTTTCACTGGCACGTATACATTAAAACAATCCGATATTGATGCCGGCACTTTCACCAATACTGCCACAGTGACGGGCAATCCGCCTATCGGCAGCCCGGTCAGCGATTCTTCTACTTTCATCGTAAAAGATTTGGAAGTACCCGGAATTGCCTTGGTCAAGACTGACACACTGAACATGGGCGGGAATGGCAGGGTGGATGAGGGTGACACGATCACTTATGCGTTCAAAATAACCAATACTGGTAATGTAGCTTTGACTAATGTCCAGTTGAGCGATTTGACTTCCAATGTCACCTTGAATGGTAGCACGATCTCTAAACTGGCAATTGGCGCGAGTGACTCGGGGACCTACGCCGCGACGTATACATTGACTCAGGCAAATATCAATAGTGGTACTTTTACCAATACCGCCAAAGTGACCGGCACACCACCTACCGGTAGCGATGTTACTGCCCAGGATAGTGTGGCTACCGATCTCCCGGCTGACAAACAGATTACCTTGGTCAAGACAGGCACTTTGGATTTGACTGCGGTTGATCCGAAAGATGTGGCCAATCCGGGCGATCTGATTAGATACACCTTTACGATATCGAACCCAGGCAATGTTCCTTTGACAGGCGTTAAGGTGACGGATCCAAAAATAACTGTTTTTGGTGGACCGATTAGTCTGGATCCTGGTCAAACAGATACCACTACCTTCACGGGTGTTTATACATTGGCCCAAACTGATATTGATGCGGGAACCTTCACCAATACTGCTACCGCCGCGGGTATGCCACCGATTGGCCTGCCGGTTGAGGGAAGCAGTTCGGATACCCAGATCAATTTGGCAACCCCTGTCCTGACGCTCCAGAAAACGGGCGTATTGGATATGGATGTGGTTGCGCCGACTGGTGTTGTTGATGCAGGCGATCAGATCAATTACACCTTCACGGTGACCAACGCAGGCAATGTGGCCTTGAGTAATGTGCGTGTCACTGATCCGAAAGCCACGATCAGCGGTGGTCCCATTTCATCTCTGGCAATTGGTGCCAATGATACCGCGACCTTTACAGGTACTTATACGCTCACCCAGGTGGATATCGATGCGGGAACGTTCACCAATACTGCCACAGTCACAGGTACGCCGCCGACTGGCAGTGATATCACTGCGCAATCCAGCGACACCAGGACTTTCACGCCGGTGAATGCCATCACCTTGCAAAAAATTGGTACCTTGCATGAGGATGTTGTCACGCCGGACGATGAGGTGGATGTCGGTGATCAGATCACTTATCAGTTCATAATCCAGAATACCGGTAATGTGACTCTGACCGGTGTGAAGGTGACCGATCCGGCTGTAACAGTCTTCTCTTCGTCTTTGGCGAGCGATGGCTCGATCACACTCGCTCCGGGCGCTGCGGATGATTCCACTTTTACAGGTACGTATACACTGACTCAAACAGATATCGATTCGGGTACATTTAACAACACAGCTACGGTTACAGGCACTCCACCTTCAGGCCCAGCCATCACAAATACGGGTGCAAACAACCGGCCTTTGGGGAGTAATCCTGTCATTGGTGTTGCCAAACGTGTAGTCAGTATCGACAAGGTCAGTGCTGGTGTCTATGATGTTACGATGGAGATTCTTGCCAGGAATTATGGCAACGTTACCCTCCATGATGTGAACATCAAGGATGATTTGAACCCGACCTTCCCGGCGCCGACGACGTTCAATGTGCAGTCGCTATCCAGCACGGATTCGTTGCTCTTGGTGAATTCGAAATATGACGGTGATAAAGATATTAATATGCTCCTGGCGGGGAACACCCTTGCAGCAGGGCAAAGTACTAAAGTAACTCTGGTGGTGAGAGTGACACCAACCTCCAATGGGCCGTATGATAATATTGCTGTGGGATATGGTACCAGCCCGTCGGATACCATCGTCACCGACCAATCACAGGATGGAACCAATCCAGATTCCGATAATGATGGTAATCCGACGAATAATAATGAACCGACTCCGGTTAACTTTGGCTCGCACATTTTTGACCCGGCTTACGGAATGAAGACGTTCGATGGCAGTCAAATGCCTGTAATGACCTGGAACATGGTCTGGATCAATGATCAGAATATCGTTTCCGTGGCCAATGAGGTGCATGATCCGATTCCTCTGGATACGGCTTACATTACTGACTTTACTGACAGTGGAGTGGCTGTCCCAGCCGGTGCTCCAACCGGTTCGACTTCAAAAGGCGTAACCTGTACAGTAACTGGTACGTCGGTGACGATTCTTTGTTATTATGAAGGACCAACCGTGGCGAATCCGCGTGGTCAAATTGTTTGGTCAGGTGTTCTGGGCCCTGATTTTGGTATCACAGACCCGGCTCTGGCGAACAATGCAGTTCATATCACTTTTTCAGTGAAGTATCTCGGCACCTCTCCGAAGGTCACGAACATAGCAACGGTCGATACTGACCTGAATGGCAATGGAGATACTACTGATTCTGGTGAACAAAATGTTGCCAGCGCGAATGCCAGTTGGGTTTACTCGCCGCCGGTATTGCCGAAAACAGGTTTTGCTCCTGGTGACGTGACTCAGTTGCCGTCACAACCTCAAGCCCTTGCTTATTCTTCCTATGGCGATATGATGATCGATATTCCGGCCTTGAATTTGCAATCGCAGATTATCGGGGTTCCTGAATCTGGAGATAGCTGGAACGTAGCCTGGCTTGGCAATAATATCGGTTGGCTTAATGGAACTGCCTTCCCGACTCACACTGGGAATGCTGTACTGACAGGCCACGTCGTGGACGCCAACGGGCTTCCTGGGCCATTTGATGATATCGGCAAGTTGAAATATGGCGACCAGATCATCATCCACGCCTGGAACCAGGAATATGTCTATGAAGTACGCGAGATTCAGCTCATTTCCGCCACCGATACCAAGGATGTCCTCAAACACGAAGATCTGTCTTGGATCACCCTATTGACCTGCCGAAACTATGATGCGGAGACAGGAACCTATCTGAACCGCTATATTGTCAGGGCTGTGTTGGTGAAAGTGCAGTAGTTCGATCAGCTTTTAGGAAAAAGCATTTCATTTCCCGGTTTCTTTTTCCAAGGAGCCGGGAAATTGTTTTTTATTCATACACTAGAAGTATCTGAGAATTGATTATAGATCTTTAAACAAGCGTTTGATCCGTGCGGAATTGAGCATGCCTAGGCGTATATAGAGAAGGGTGCTGCTTATTAAATATATAGCTCCGGTAAAAAATCTCTTTTGCCGAAAATAGGTTTTTGAAAGTCACCGCTCTGCAGCGGCCACCCCCGCTTTATTATTCATTTAAACGATTGCTCCCGGTAACTCAGGCGTCTTGTTGGCTGATTGCCCGGGATGCCCTCCGGATGGCCCACATTAAACCGCTTCGCTAATGTTCCTTCGATACAGGTATGCTGAATGCATATCAGTATCGATTTTAATAGTAAAGAGGATAAACTTTGTCATACTTTACGGTTTTCCGATACAACAATACCCTGCCCAATCAGCAACTTCTTTTTGGTCCTGGATAAACGCCCGTTGTGTTTTTGCGAGCGCCACAGCAGGTGAAGAGCCCTGCATATGGTAACGATAAAAGGTGGTCATAAAGTCCACGGCTGAAATATCAGTCACAGGCCAGTTGCTTCCGATTATCGACTTGGCTCCTGCCATCAGGCAGGTGGTGGCTAGACCGACGTGTTCATCTCCCGGGTAAGTACAGCTGAAAATGCTGCTGCACCCTGAAAGGGTGACCAAATCTGGTAACGGAGCCAGTTCGCGCAATTGGTCCTGGTAAATGGATTCACCCCATAACGCCATCCCACTCAACCGGCCGCTCACAGAGTCCGAGAAAAAGTGGCTGGCTAAATGCAGGAACATATAATTCGACAAGCCTTTTCCGTGACTTTTCAGGCTTATCTGCAGCAGATTTTTCCAGCTGGCGTTTTCTTCCTGCAAGATCAGCCCGTTGAAAACTTCATTCGTCGCAAAGAATTCGACCTCTTTTTTGACAAAGGGTAATTCCGGGTGTATTCCCATGAACTCAGAAACGCCAACCACGATTCCATTACCCTGTTTAAATTCTGTCTTGCTTCCCGTTTGGCTCCACATCATTGCGGCACTTTGCAATGAGGGCACAATGACCGGAATGCAATTTTCCACCAGAGTGGATCCATCCTGGCCGATTTGCAGTGCATTCCACGGAATGCTGTGAAGTTGGTTGTGTGGAGAGATAATTAACGTTTTCTCTGGATCGAGTGTTTGTCTCACTTTCCGGGGGAAGAGCAATTGACCCAGAGCATGTAGATCGGTGGGTTCCGGAGCCTTACCGTTTTGTTGGCTTTTCTCGCAAGCTTCCAATGCAATCCTGGCCCGGGCTGAAATGTTGATTTGATAAGCTTTGCATGATTTTGGCGAGATCAAGGAAAGGAACACCTGGTCATTGGTGAGATAGTAATTTATGGCCACCCACTCCTTCCCTGAGACGTGTTCGAATGCAAGGCAGATGTCATTGAGGGTGAGCGCCAGCGGAAATGTGCCTTGTTCATGCAGGTTTGATTTTCTCTCCAAATGCGAATTGAGCTCATCGTATTTTTTGCTTTTTTCAACCAGTCTTTGTCGATATTGCCGGGTTTGCAAAGCGGTATTTAAGTTATTTTGTGAATTCGTAGAAGTGCTCATTTGGCTTTGTAGCCAGTTGATTTCTTCGACTAGAGTTTCCAATTCATTGGTAGTCTTGTTCTTATTGGGCTTGAGAGTGAAATTCGACGGATTGGACAGGCTGACGGCTTTATCGGCTTCGATGAAAACTGCGACATCCTCCGCAGATTGGCAGGTGATCGCCACTGGAATTGCTCGTGAAAACACTTCGATTGGTTTGCTGGAGTAAGAACCGGCCAGATTCGCCTGCCAGAAATTACTCCTGATTTTGCTCAAACAATTGATCGATTTTCGGTACCTGCGCAATGCTTCGTCTTGATCTCCGGCTTTTTCAGCCAGGGAGGCCAGCCCGGCATATGCCCGCCAATCGATTTCGACAAACGAACCATCACTGAGAGTTAGGGCGGCACGATAACTTTTTTCTGCCTTCTCCGGAGCTTCGATGGCGCGGTAATAATCACCGCGGGCTTTCAGACAGGCTGCATGCTCGACGCCCATGCCCATATTGGTAAAAAGACGCAGAGCATTTTGCAAATGATGTTCCGCCTCTGGAAATCGTCCGTTTCGGATGAATAATTCTCCGATCAGGCGGTGAGCTAGAGCTGCTTGCGGGCGTAATTTGAATTGCAGGCTTCTGGCCAGGGAATTTTTCAGGCAAAGGATTGCATTATCTGTATCATTTGACTCGAAATAGATTCTGGCCTTGAGATTGCTCAAGCTCGTGAGAGAGGCATTTTGTTGATGTAAATGATAAAGATCCTCCGCGATTTTCAAGTGGTCAAGTGCGCGCGGATAATCATGCAGGAAAAACCAGGTTGAAGCGATATCGGCTTCACAGTCTGCTACGGCCAGGGAGTTGTTGACCGAGGTAAGCAGGTCTTTTGCCTCCTCCTGTTGAGAGAGAGCGTCCTGATACCGACCGGAACTGCGATAAGCTTTGCCAAGGTTGCTGGAATCCACACCAACGCTCACCACTCGGCCGACTTGTAGATAGAGCCGTTTCGCCTTTTTGAATTGGTCGATGCTCGCTTGTGAATTCCCTTTGGCCAAATTGAGTAATCCGCTGGCGGTGTAAGCGTCGGCTAACTGGCTGAGGTTATGGTGACGATGAAAGACCTTTTTTGCTTCTTCGAAGGATTGTTCCGCCCGCTCCAATTGACCATCTTGTAAAATGGCCATTCCCAGATAAGATTGGCAGATCCCATGCCAAAGGTCTACTTCACTATCAAGAAAATAACCATCTGCTTGTTCGAAAAGAGACACTGTTTTTGCGATGTCAGTAGTGCTGAAGAGGGAGATCAATCCCTGCTGATAGATAGTCCTGCCGATGCAGGGGATATTGTTTTCGCCAAGAAATATTTTCAGGGCAGATTCCAAAGAATTTGAAGACTGTACAAAACGGCTTTGTTGTCGCAAATAATTAGCAGCTGTCAATGAGCACTGAGCTTGTCCAAAAAGGTCGTGATTGACAAGAAAAGCAGTTTCACAAATTTTTAGGTTGTTCCAGGTCTCCTCGACCTGGTTTAAAAAGAGCTGATTGCTGGCTAAAGCCAGGCGACAATACGGTGAAAAATTTCTCAAATTTGACGATTCGAGAATTTGCAGGGCTTTTTTTAAAACTTTAGCTGATTTGGTTTGATCCGTTTTGGTCCAGGATAGCTCATTCAGTTGCCAGTCGCACGCAGCTACCCAGGCGGGTTTGTTTAATTTCAAGAATCCAGCGCGGGCTTGATGGATCGCTTGGGATACCAGTAAAGGGTGCACCCAGGCGTTGGCTGCCCGGCCCAGATACCACGCTGAGAGGGATTGGAGAAAAAGATCAGCCTTTTGCTGGAAGGCGGCTGCGTTGGCGACCTTGGTGATCGTCCAACCCTGGCGTGGATGTTGTTTGGCGGCTTTTTCCGCTTCGGTAGCCAGCTCTTCCAAAAGACTCTGGTTCAAGCTCGGAAGTAAAGCTACTGAAGTTGGCAGGTCAGCTTCATCGATTAAGTGGTGATATAGCTGGTCAGCCAGTGTCAGATATTGATTGGCGTGCATAAGGGATTAATGTGACGAAGAACTGAGGGTGAGGAACAGGTCTGCTTTTACTTTATTCAGGCCGTCATCGAATACCTGAGAAAGTGGAATATCCGGTAAGGGATATTTACCTTCTTGATCGATGGAGATCTCGCTGGAATATTCTCCCCAGCGAAGTGTGGCCTGAACGGGGAAAGCGGAATTGCCGGGTTCATCATTGGTGGCCAACGCGAGAGTTGCACTAAGGGCATTTTTCGACTCTTCAGAGAGAGTACTGTCGATCAGAAGGGTATAGGTGACTCCAGCCAGTAAGAAATCCCTGCGTAAGAGCGAATAAGTGGGGGTTGCGCCGAGGTCGATTGTTCCGCGGTACACTGGCTCTTTGGGGAAGAAAAGGTTCATCAAATGGGCCTTGTCCTGGGTGATAAAAATGGGCCAGTTCGAAACCTCGAGTGGTTTATTGGTCAAGAATGAAAGATCGAGTTTTGAATGATGGAGGTAAGGGTCTTTGATCGATTGTTTGATCGAGTTGAGAAAAGAGAGGGCATCTAAGAATTGCTGGCGCAAAAATTGATTATGCAGCAATTTCTTGTAGAACTCGGGGAAACGGTTGCGAATGTCGATCCCGTTTACCGCTTGATCGACGATCAGATCAAGGGCTTCTTCCTCCACCCTGAGGTCCTGGTTGGTTGAATTGCCAAACTGGTTAAGATCTTCCATAAGATCTTTGATTGCTTTATCTTTATCGAATTCGCTTAAATTTGCATAATCATTACTCATTTAAAGATATTCCAGTTTTAATAAAATTCTTTCGTAGATCTTTCAGGGCATTGAATTGCAAACAGTAAACGGCTTCGATGCTTTTTCCCAATCTTTTGGCAATTTCGATTGGGGTCAATTCTTCGAAATATTTCATTTGGATGACTTCCCGTCTGGCTTGGGATAGTTGCGAAATCGCTCTTGCAATCGCAATTTGAAGCTCTTCCTCGATCATGGGTTGAAGGATGGTTGCTTGGTCGAAGATTTTTTCGCAGATTTCTTCATTCAATTCGACCAGTTTGTCTGACGGGATTTCTTTCTTCCGTGTTTCATCACGCATGAACCGCAGGCATTGGATCTGTACAATGCGATGCACCCAGGGGTCAGAATCGATATCATAAGGGAATTGTGAATTGAGGATGGCTTCTGCTGCTTTGCTTGCAACATCCACGGCATATTCATACGTCGTAATGCTGTATTCGAAATTTTTTCGTAAGAAATATTGAAAAGCATAGGTGATGAGTTTGGGATAGAGTTGCTCCCATTCGGTGGAATTTCGTTCGATCTGAATGGAATGGAGAAATGCATGCCAGGAAATAAATTTCTTGGCAACTAATTGAGTATAGTTATCAATCAACCCCAGATCGCCGTTGAGGAAGGTTTCGATTCTTTTGTTGGTCAAGTTTGTGAGAATGATGGGCCGGATCATGCGTGAAAATTCTTCCCCTTGCTGCTTGGCCAGAGTTTTCAATGACTCTTCGATTCTTGCTTGTATGATTTCGTTTTGTGGGTTCATCATTCGTATGATCGATAAAAAATGTGTGGCCTTGGCAATAAGTCTTATATAAAAATTATACAAATATTATACGCTTTTCTTCATCTATTCCGACAATTGTTAAAGAATTGCCGGAAATGAAAGAAATTCCAGGGAATAGGAATAATTAATATAGAAATTGTTCACAACCTGGGGTCACCGGTAGAGGGGTAGACCGGTGACTCTAGGGGGGCATTTCGAAATCTTGACTGTAGAGGATTGACCATTTCCTCTGCAGTTTTTATTTCTCGTTTGCTGGTTTCTTCTTCGCTGGACGTTGGAACGGTAGTGAAGAATGATCAATAAGGCATTGGCCCTAGGTCTTTCCCTATTTTTATTTTTTCAAACAAACCACATTCTGTACTGGCAGCCAGAGTGCTACATTTTCATGTCTCTTCACTGCACGATTGGAGTAGTATAGAAATGATTCTCCGTTGGAAAGTTGCAATTGCACCTGATAGTATTCGCCTTTGAACAGGCATTCCTTGCAGATTCCGGTCAGCGGATTGATCGCGGTCGTGCCCGCTGAAGTAAGATCCGTCCCTGGAGTGATGACTAAAATGACCGCTTCCCCAATGGAAAAATTATTTTCAACTGCCGCACTCGCCTGGAAGGAACCGATTGCAGTTTGTACATGCAGAGGAGCGATAGTGGTGACTCGCCCCTCGATAAAATTTTGCATCCCTAAGAATTGAGCCACCCATCGGTTTTTTGGCCAGCGGTAAAGTACTTCTGGAATATCGTTTTGTACGATTTCGCCTTGGTTGAGAAGTGCCATGCGGTCTCCCAACGCCAGCGCTTCCTCCTGGTCATGGGTGACATAGATGGCCGGGATGCCTGTCCGGTGCAATACATCTCGTAATTCTTGCTGTAATTGCTCGCGCAGACTGCGGTCGAGCGCTGCCAGCGGTTCGTCGAGCATCAGCAAGCGCGGAGCAGCGGCCAGTGCACGTGCCAGTGCCACGCGTTGTTGTTCACCACCGGAAAGGTCAGTCACAGACCGCAACGCGAATTTGTCCATGTGCACCTGTTCCAGCACGGAGCTTACCCGTCCTTCGATTTCACTTCGGGATGCTCCTTGCATGCGCAGGCCAAATGCTACGTTTTCAGCCACGTTCCGGTGCGGGAAGAGTGCATAATCCTGAAACATTAGGCCGAAACGCCTCAAATGAGTGGAAATACCCCTGAGATCTTTGCCATCCCAGCAAACTAGGCCACTGTCAGCATTCTCGATGCCAGCGATGATGCGTAGCAGTGTGCTCTTACCACTGCCGGACCGGCCCAGCAGGCACAGTACTTCGCCGGATGCAACGTCAAAAGAGACACCATTCAATAAGGGTTGTCCTTCGTAAGTTTTTTTGATTTCATGTACGGAAAGCTGGTGGGTTTCGGGCATCTTAAATCTCGCTGACTCCAGGTAGACGAATATGTTCCAACATGAAAATGGCTAGACCACACACGAGCAGGAGTAGGGTCGACATGGCCAACGCTTGCCCGTAATTCAGATCGCCGGGTAGTGAAAGGTAACGGGCGATGGCGATTGGCAATGTTGGCCTGTCTGGGCGAGCCAGGAAGGAGGTTGCGCCGAATTCACCTAGGGATATGGTAAAAGAAAAAATGGCGCCAACCAGAGCTGCCCGCCCGATGATTGGGAATTCCACCTCGCGCCAGACCTTCCAGGATGACGCTCCAAGCACTGAAGCGGCGTTGCGCAGCGACGCAGGGATGGAGGCCAGCACCGGTTGTACGCTACGTACAACAAAGGGTAAAGCTACCAGTGTGTGTGCAATCGGGATGAGCAGCGGGAAGTGCTCCGGATCGAAGGGAGGAATATTGAAAGTGACCAGAAAACCCAGCCCCAGTGTTACGGCCGAAGCGCCCAGAGGTAGGGTGATCAGGGTGTTCAACCAGCGGGCTTGCCTGGCGCTGCGTGTGATGGCATAAGTAGCCAGTAACCCTAATCCAATGGAAAGGATCACGGTGATCGTGGCATAATACAGCGAATTGACCGCTGCTTGGGCAGGCGGCACGTAGAAGATGGATTGGTTCGAATTGATGAATAGTTGTTGGTAATACTGCAATGTAAAACCGATAGCGACAGCGCCGGATTCGCCGCGATCTGCACCCAGGCGTAAAAAGGAACGCAACACCATTGCCAGCATCGGCAGTGTGAGCAGGAGAATGAGAAGTGTGGTCATACTGTGGAGAAACAATTTCTCACTTCGTGTTTTGGCTGTTCGTAGGCCTTCGCTGTTCAGGTGCGGCATGAGCGGAATATTTCGGCTGCCATTGATTCGCGTGTAGATCAGAGTCACCAAAAAAGTACAGGCTAGTTGGACCACTGAGAGCAGTCCTGCCAGAGGCAGGTTAAGCATGGAATAGACCTGCTGGTAGATGGCTACTTCCAGGCTGGTGAAATGCGGTCCGCCCACCAGCAGGATGACGCCGAAACTGGTGAAATCGAACAAGAAAACCAGCAATGCAGCGGCCAGCAATGAAGGCCGCAGCAAAGGGATGGTCACTTCACGCAGGGTTTGCCAGCGCGAGGCCCCCAATACGCGCGCGCTGTGTTCCCAGCGCGGGTCGAGCTGGCTCCAGGCGCTGCCCACCACCCGGATGATGATCGTCGTGTTGTAAAACACGTGTACCAGTAGGATGGCGCCCAGCGTGTTCATAAAAGTGATGGGTGCGCTGCTCAGGTTGAAGAGGTGCATCAACCCCAGGTTGACCAATCCGCGCGGGCCGAGCAGGGCGTTAAAACCCGCCGCCGCCACTACGGTGGGGAGGATGAAGGGGATGGTGGTAAGCACTTTGAGCGTGGATTTACCTTTAAATGCATAATGAGCAAACAGATACGCTGCCGGCAAACCGAGGAGTAGCGTTAACAGCGTGGAAAGTACAGCTTGCCAGGTGGTGAACCATAAAGGCTCACTGACCTGCCTGATGTTAAATGCGATCGTCGTACTCTTGAGGGCGGCTTGTAATGCCGTCCACAGGATTCGTCCCAGCGGGAGGAAGAAAAAGACAGCCAGAAAGACCAGTGGGATTCCCCACAAGAAGATCCCCAATCGTGTCCTGGTGCGCTGATCCGTTCCGGTCAATGTAGAATGGCCTCGGTCCAGTCGTTGATCCATTGGTCACGGTTGGCAGTGATGACTTCCGGGCTCAATGTCGCTGGTTCTTCAGGAACTTGCGCGTATTTCACGAATGAATCCGGTAATTTTGCCCTCGAATTTACCGGGTAGACGTACATTTGCAGGGGCATGTCTTCCTGGAATTGTTGGCTGAGCATGAAATCGACAAATTTTTGTGCCAGCACCAGATGTTCCGTGCCTTTGAGGATTCCGACGAACTCGATTTGCTGGAAGCACATATTTTTTCCAATGATCGAGGAAATGGGCGAATCAGTCACAGGGCTGGAGGCGTTGATGACCTCGGCTGCCGGGTCACTGGCGTAAGAGATGACCAGCGGTTGTGCTCCCTTGCCGGATGAACCGCTGAAGTTGGTGTAGTAGGCCGTTTCCCAGCCGTCGACGACTACCAGACCGTTTGCTTTGAGTTGCTTCCAGTAGTCCAGGTAATGGTCAGGCCCGTACTGCGCGATCGTGGCCAACAGAAAAGCCAACCCCGTGGAGGAACTCGCCGGATTCTCCATCACCAGTAAGTTTTTATAGGCGGATTTGGTCAGATCGTCTAGGCTTTGTGGAACGGGGAGGTTGTGATCGACGAAATAGGCTTTGTCATAGACAACGCAAACGTCGCTGTAATCCACTGGTAATGCCTGATTGGTGGCGTCCAATTTGTATTGTTCTGGAATATCCGTCAAAACCGGGGAAGCGTAGGCTTGATAAATCCCTTCGGAAATAGCACGGGAAAGAAAGGTATTATCCACCCCGTAGAAGACGTCAGCTTGCGGGTTGTCTTTGGTGAGGATGGCTTTATTCAATGCTGCACCCGCGTCTCCACTTTTCACGAAGACGAGTTTAGCGTTGTTGGCTACTTCGAAGGCGGCGATGACCGAATCGCTGGCCGCAAAAGAATCGTGGGTCATGATGGTCAGGGTGGTTGGGCCATTGCTCTGGGTCTGGCAGGCACTGAGTGCCAGGCTGAACAAGCCCAGGATGATTACGATTGAAAGGATTTTGGATTTCATAAACTTTCCTCTATTGCTGAGTTTAAGTGGTGCGCATGGATGCACAACAGTTCGCCGCTCGCGAGGCTGACGCGGGCCACTGGACCGTTCATCACATTGCTGATTCCTCGTGTGTGTTCCGGGTAGAGTGTTTCTTGTAGTAAGGGGTAAGCTAAGTTTTCGGTAACAATGCCTGTGGCTTGTCCCCAGAGTGGCAGTAACGATACGATGTCCCCTGGCTGACCGCTGAGTTTTGCCTCGCTTCGGATGAGAAAGACTTCTTCGCGCCCGTCCTCGAAGCGGGTTGTGCAGTCGCGGAACTCTTCCATGCGCAGCAATGAGAGGTTGGCCAGTGTTTGGTCCAATCGTCCGCCCAGACCGGCGATGATGACGAGTTCCCTGCCACCCAACTTTTTTGCAGCCAGGAGTGCCAGCTCAAGGTCGTTCTCGTCTTTAGCCGCCGGGTAAAGCTCGATTTGACTCCCGTTCGTTTTGGCCCACTCCATTTGTGCAGTGGTTACCGAGTCGAGGTCACCGATCAAGAGATGCGGTGGGATTCCCAATGACTGCAGGTAAATTAACCCGCCGTCGACGGCAATGAGAAGGTCTTCCCTTGTAACGAACGATTTCAACCAGGAAACTTCGGGTGGTTGTCCGTTGGCAAAGAGCAGTGCACGTTTATTTGGCAATAAAAAACCCTCCGTGAAGGAGGGATTTGGAAGTCGAATGGTTTGAAATCCCTCCGCCGGTATGATCCGGATCAGGTAATGCGGGTCGAGGACCTTGCGTCCTCCTCTCAGCCCGGTGTTTCGGGCTCCCCGTTCTATTTGATTAACCGCAGTATAGACCTTTTGATACCGAAAGTCAAGCTGCTTTATTCAGTATGGATTTTTAAGGATTGCGTATAATGAATATATCTTTCCGAATTTAAATGACATCGCCAGGCTCAAGAACGTTCATAACCACGAATCATGAGAGGGATTATGTTCAAGTTCTTTCGCAAACCCGTTACCTCGAACGATAAAAAAGACCATTCTGATGCGGATGAAATACGTAAATTTGCCAAAACTACATTCATCACTCCTGCCCGTCAGCGCGGAGATAAAACGGTGGCTTTTTCAGCCTCCGATGTTCATGATGGCCTGGGATACAAAGCACGCTATCCGGCGGTCTGCTCTGCCATTGATGCCAAAAAGTTCTGCGAATTTGCTCGCGTGAAACTCAACAAGCGCACTGGTCCCAAAGGGGGCGCCGGGGCGAAGTGGATATTTTCTCTTTAGTTTCCACCTGAGTCTTTCTCTTTTTTAAATAACCATTTAGGTAGGTCTCTTCCCCCTGTCCGGCATTTTCAGATTTCCAGGTCAATTTAATGATCGCAGGCTGAGTAATTGAGCGCCAGATACATTGACTTGAACATTTTTGGAACTCCTGTCGGAATTAAGGCTGCCATTTTTTCAGCTGCACTGTTTTTTCAGATATAATTCATAACATGCGGAAATTGCTCATCGGAATAGTAGGCTTCATCATCTTCCTGTTGGCAGCTTGCACCGGAAGTAGTGCAAATTCATCTCAATCGGGGAATCCTGGCGTTTCCGCGACCTCCACCAGTGCTTACATTCAGAATGCAGGTTCCGATACCATCGTGAATTTGGCCTTGGCCTGGGCGGAACGTTATCAGACAGTAAAACCGCAGGTCAGTATTTCGGTCACCGGTGGCGGCAGCGGTACGGGGCTGGCTGCTCTCATCAACAAGACCACGGATATTGCCAACGCTTCACGTCAGATCAGTTCTCAAGAATTGGATGCTGCTAAAAAAGTCGGCCTTGATCCGCAGGAATTTGTCATTGCGCGCGATGCCATCGCTGTCATCGTCAATCCCAACAATCCGGTGAATCATCTTACCATCGAACAGCTTTCCCAGATTTATCGTGGTGAGATTAATAATTGGCAAGAGGTCGGTGGTGAAGATCGCCCCATTGTCCGCCTTTCGCGCGAGACCAATTCGGGTACTCATGTTTATTTCCTGGATGCCGTGATTCGCCTTGGCAACACTAAAGACAAGGCCATTTTCTCCCGGGATACGCTTTTATTACCTTCTTCTGAGGGGATCATTTCCGAAGTTCGTGATAATCCGAATGCTATTGGCTACGATGGCATGGGGTATGTGACCTCTGAGGTCAAGGTGGTCGCGATTTCAGGGTTGCAAACTCCCGATCAATATGTGCTCCCTTCGGTTGCCACAGTTAACGATGGTACTTATGCCATCAGTCGCAACCTTTACATGTATACCCAAAACCCACCCACTGGTGCCATTAAAGAGTATCTCGATTGGATTCTCTCTCCCGAGGCACAACAAATTGTGACCAATCTGGGATTCGTTCCGGTGAAAAAATAGGATAGCATATGAAGCCAATAAAGGTCAGCGGTGATTCAGTGATTTCTGGAGTGATCAAGATTTGCGGTTATTCCAGTATCTTGTTTGTTACCCTCATTTTGCTCTTTTTACTGCGCGAAGGGTTGCCGGCGTTATGGAATGTACCGCTTTCGAGTTTGGTCAGCACCATCTGGTACCCGATCGAAGGATATTTTGGCCTTCTGCCTTTGATCGGTGGTTCTTTGCTGGTCACCATCAGTGCCACCCTGATTGCTCTGCCTTTCGGAATTGGTACTGCGTTATATCTCTCTGAGATGGCTCCGCGCTGGATGAAGGAAGTTCTCAAACCCGTGGTGGAAATCCTGGCGGGGATTCCTTCGGTGGTGCTTGGTTTCATCGGCATTCTTGTGCTCGTTCCATTCTTGCGCACGACTTTCAACCTGCCCACTGGATTGACCGCTTTTGCAGGTGCGATCCTGCTGGCGCTGATTGCCATCCCCACGATTGTCTCTATATCCGAAGACGCGTTGAATAACGTTCCACCCGCTTACCGTCAGGCGGCGTTGGCGTTGGGAGCCACGCGCTGGCAAACGATTTGGGGAGTGACACTGCCCGCAGCAAAATCAGGCGTCTTGACTGCCGTGATGCTTGGGATTGGCCGTGCTCTGGGCGAAACCATGGCTGTGATGATGGTCACCGGCAACGCCCCCGTCATGCCCGATAAGTGGAACTCGCTCTTTTTACCTGTGCGTACCATGACAGCCACCATTGCCTCTGAAATGGGCGAAGTCGCCAACGGCAGCCCGTATTATCAGGTACTTTTCTTGATTGGCATTTTATTGTTCTTGCTCTCTCTGATCATCAACGTCACCGCCAGCTCGGTCAGTACCAGGCAGCGCAAGCGTGCGGAGAGAATTCTTTCATGAGATTGATTAATGGCAAGCCCTGCCTCATGAGTATTTTTGCGAGAGCTTTATTCTCGGATCGCGAGGATCGATGACCGATAACATGATGGAGAAAAAAACCTTTTCTTCTGCCAGAGTCACCCAGGGATTCGGTTTCATGCTCTTGAGGCTGATCACTCTACTGACGGTAATACCGATCCTTGGTCTGGTCGGCTATATCATTGCCAAAGGGGCTCCTGCGATCAATTGGCAATTCTTGACTACCATGCCGACGGATGGCATGCGGGCGGGTGGTATCATGCCTGCCATCGTGGGTACGCTTTACCTGACGCTTGGCACCGCTATATTCTCAGTCCCGTTGGGGATTGCCGCCGGCATCTATATCTCCGAGTATGCTGCAGATAACAATGCCACCCGTTTGATCCGTATCGCCATTATCAACCTGGCGGGTATTCCCTCCGTGGTTTACGGCCTTTTCGGCTTGGGGTTGTTCGTGCTCTTTCTCAAATTTGGTACCAGTATTCTGGCAGCTTCACTGACCCTCTCTATCATGACCTTACCGGTCATCATCAGCACCACCGAAGAGGCCCTGCGCGGAGTACCGAATTCTTTCCGTGTGGTCTCCACCTCGCTTGGCGCTAGCCGCTGGCAGACCATCTGGCGTATTACCTTGCCGCAAGGGATGCCTGGGATCATTACCGGCATCATTCTGGGTCTGGAACGAGCCGCGGGTGAAACTGCTCCAATTCTCTTCACTGGCGCCAGCTTTTTCCTTCCCCAATTGCCTAAATCTCCCCTGGATGCGACGATGGCTCTGCCTTATCATATCTATGTGATTTCCACGCAAGTGCCGGGTATGCCGATCCAAATCCAATATGGAACTGTGCTGGTATTGCTGATATTTGTTCTGGGCATGGACCTGACGGCCACCATTATCCGTTCACGCGCGCGAGCCCGGAGGCAGTGGTAGGCTATGAAGAAATTTATTGTTGAAGACCTTTCCGTCCGCTATTCGGATGACAACGAAAGCCTGCGTGGGATCAATCTGGAGATCGAAGCCAACGCGATTACCGTCTTGTTTGGCCCGGCCGGAGGGGGCAAATCAACTTTTTTACGCGTGCTCAACCGCTTGAATGATCTGGCTGACGTCAAAGAGATGAAGGGCAAAGTGTTCTTCGATGGAGTCAATATTCTTGATTCCCAGACCGACGTGATTGATCTCCGCCGTAAGATTGGCATGGTCTTTTCACGTCCGGTGCCCCTGCCGCTTTCGATTTACGAGAATGTGGCTTATGGTCTGCGTATGGCCGGGGAGCATAGTAAGGCGAAGCTGGATGCGGCTGTCAAGAATGCCTTGCGTCAGTCGGTCCTCTGGGACGAGGTCTATGATCGCTTGAATGATTCGGGCTATGCCATTTCCGGTGGGCAGCAGCAGCGTTTGTGCCTCGCGCGTGTACTGGCCTTGGAGCCCGAAGTCATTATGCTCGACGAACCCACTTCTGCGCTAGACCCGGTGGCAACATCTAAGATTGAAAGCTTGCTTACCGAGTTAAAAGAGAAGTACACCATCATTTTGGCTCCTCACAATGTACAGCAGTCCGCTCGTATGGCTGATTATGCTGCCTTCTTCCTCATGGGCGAACTTGTCGAGTACTCCAATGGCAAAGAAATGTTCTTGACCCCCAAAGATAAACGCACCCAGGATTACGTCATGGGCCGGTTTGGATAAATAAAACAACCTTGGAGGGTTCAACCCTTTCCAAGGTTGTTTTTTATGTACCTCGCTTTTATTTTCTGTCTTGCATTAATTTTTGCGCCATCAGGGCCCCGTCTCGGATGGGCTCGTACCCTGTGCAGCGGCACAGGTGCTTGTTGAGCGCGTTTTGCATCTCGGCAAGTGTGATGTCGGGATTGTTTTCCAGCAGGCCGTACAACTCCATGATTATACCCGGCGTGCAGAAGCCACATTGAACTGCCCCGGATTCCGAGATCGATTTCTGGATGGGGTGAAGTTCCATCCCTTTGGCCAGGCCTTCGATGGTAATGACCTCAGTTCCTGCCACTTTGCTCACCGGTGTATTGCAGCTTTTAATTGCTTTGCCGTTGACTACCACCGTGCAGGTGCCGCAGGTGGAGTTATCGCAGCCGCGTTTGGTACCGGTCAAATTCAGATCTTCACGCAGTACGTCGATCAATAATGTCTCCGGTTCCACATCCACAGTAGTCGAAACGTCGTTGAGAGTAAAGGTTATTTTTTCGCTCATTTTGTCACCTGGCCTTGATTTTCGAGGGCTTTTTTCATGATTTCAGGAGTGACCGGGATTTCGAAGAAATCCACTCCGGTGGCATCGTAGATGGCGTTGAGGATGGCCGGAGCTGGACCGATGACCGAATGTTCGCCGATCCCGCGTGCCCCGAAGGGGCCGATCGCGTCCGGGGTTTCCACAAATTCCACATCCATCTCGGGAGCTTCTTTGTAAGTGGGCAGGTGGTACTTGAAAAAATGTGGGTTGGTAATTTTACCATTCTCGTCGTAGTCCACTTTTTCATAGAGCGCTGCGCCGATCGACATCAACACGCCGCCCATGACCGACCCGCGGATTTGTTTGGGATTGATGACCTGACCGACGTCGAAGACGGAGGTGAACTTATCCACGAAGATTTTACCGGTTTTCTTCTCGATACGGATTTCGGCAGCCTGCACACCGAAAGTGTAGGAAACACCACAGGACCCCTGACCGTTCTTATCTGGGTTGGAGTAGCGGGGTAACCGGGCATCCGAGACCGCCTGGGCCATGTCACCGATAGTGATACCATCGTCTGTGATGTAACCGCGGTTGATGTCTTTGATGGCCACGCGGATATCGGGATCATTGCACAGGTATATGAATTCACCGTCGTATTCCAGATAATCGACGTCCGTCTTGAGCACTTGGGCTGCGGTGGCTTTGAGGATAGCGATGAGCTTGTCTGCCGCGCGGATGATGGCGCGTCCGCCTTGCGTGGTGAACATGGAGCCGATGGTTTGCCATTCATAGGGGGAGAATTGGGTGTCGATTTCGGTGTAGACGCGTACCTTCTCGGGCGGGATTTTGAGCGCTTCACCGGCTACCTGACGAATGACCGTCCGCAATCCCTGACCGACTTCGGCGCCGGCCATGACCACTGACACGCTGCCATCGATATTCATCTTCATGTAGCAGCCCTTGGTGGAGAACGGTGCGCCTTTGGGACTTTTCATCACTGCAGCAAAACCGCGGCCGTAGTAGAAATTCTCGTCTTCGGCGTGTTTGGCTTTGCCATAAACTTTTTTCTTGACGATTTCGGCGCATTTGTAGATGTCGCCATGGGTTTTCCACATTTTCTCACCGAGGGCATTGACTTTGCCTTCGCCGAGAAAGTTTTTCTCCCGTAATTCCCATGGATCCATCTTGAGTTTCCGTGCGAGCATGTCCATCATTCTTTCGGTGGCCAGTTGGCTTTCCTGGTGTCCGTAGCCGCGGAATGCGCCGACCGCCGGAGTATTCGTGTAGACGGTATAACCGGTCAGGTCGCAATGTTCGAATTCATAAGGGCCGGTACAGTTGTGGGTTGCTGCCATGGTGACGTTTACCGGAGTGTCGGCATAAGCGCCCCCTGAGTGAAGGATCGTTGCCTGGATGGCGACCAGTTTGCCGTCTTTTTTGGCACCGATCTTCATGATGGTGCGGATGCCGTGCCCGAGCAGGGTGGAGGTGTAATCTTCCTGCCGGGTGGCGACCCATTTGACTGGTCGACCGGGCACGAAGCTGGCGATCCAGGCTACAGTTTGTTCAACGGTGATGTCGGATTTGTAACCGAAGCAGCCACCCACGTCGGGGATATGCACGCGCACGTCAGAGACCGGCACACCGTATGAAGTAGCCAGATCTTCACGGATGATGAACGGGCAGATGGAGGAGGACCAGGCTTCGATGGTCTTGTCTTCTTTGAACCAAACGATCGAGCCGTGGGGTTCGATGGCACTGCAAGAACCATGTGGAAAAAGGAATTCGCCTTCTAGGATGACCTCTGCATCTTTCATCCCATCTGCACCCTTACCTTTGACCAGACGATAAGTATTGGCGATGTTGGTTCCGGGGGTGGGGGTAAGGGTGGGCAGGTGCCAGTATTGGCCGTTTTCTTCGTGGATCAGGGCCGCGCCGGGTTTCATAGCGTCGCGCGCATCCACGTAGACGGGCAGGGGTTCGTATTCTACCTTGATCGTTTGCATGGCTGCTTCGGCATGTGCCAGTGTGTCCGCCACGACCGCTGCCACCGGTTCACCGATGTAACGAACTTTCTCGACGGCCATAGGTACCAGGTCGCGAATATTATCCCCGTAATGATAATGACAGCCTTTACCGGTCACGACCTTGACGACCCCAGGCATCTTTTCAGCGCTGGCTGTGTCGATGCTCAAGATTTTGGCGTGCGCATATTCTGGTCGCAGGATCGCCGTGTGCAGCATGCCGGGCAGCCGAATATCGTCGAGATAGATTGCCTTGCCCGTAACCTTGCTGATTGCATCCGGCCGGTTATAGTTCTTCCCCACATACTTATATTCCATGGTCTCTCCTTGCTCTATGAATAAAATGACAGGAACATGGTATTGATAGAAAATCCCCCGCATAATTTCATTTGGGGGTTCTTTCATATTAAATTATACGTTTTTGTCTGCGACGGTACAACAGGAATGATATGCTGTTAATCATCATTTTCGATGCAGAAATACATATACGGAAGGCTGACTGACTGATTTCGCGAAAAGTAAGACATTGTCATCGTGCGTAATTGAGTATGAGGGGTGACGTGGCAATGGTGATCAGATTGATAACAAATTGGCTACTGCAGAAGAGCGCCACTGCGCCCCAAAGCACTCTTTTTGTAACCGGTATTGCCAGGATCTTTGCAAGTCCTGACCTTTCCTTTTTTATACTTAACGATGGTAGCAGGAATGCAGCTGGATAAAGGGGAACCAGCAATTCCATCATGTACCAGTAGGATTTTGCTGCCAGGAAATTGACCATGAAGATGGTTACTGTCATGCACCACGCCAGGATCATCGCCGCCATCAGTTTTTCTTTTCCCCACAATGCGCCCAAGATCAGGCAGGCAAAACTGAAGAAGAAGAAATACTCCTGCAGATAATAGTCTGCGAAGAACCGCATCCAGGTGGGAAAATCTTTGGCATACACGTCGCTTGAACCCGCTTCTGCATACCCCATCGATCGGTTGGCGATTTGCCCTTTTAACCCGGCAATCAATTCTTTGGCCACTGAAGGCACCAACAGGCTGGGATCGGAAATCACTATGGTGGCGATCATCACGAGGATGAAACCGGCTCCTAACAGAAGCGCCTTTTTTATCGGCAGGAGGTTGCGTGTAATTCCCCAGATCAGATAGACAGCCACAGCCAGGAAGAAGAACAAACCCCACAATTTGATCACTGCTGCCAAGCTGCACGTTACCGCTGCCAGATAGAAATTCTTCCGGTAGCTGAATTGGTCTCGTTGTAAAAAGAACAGGGTCAACACGATGAGCAGCAGGATCACCGCATCCGGGTGTAAAAAGCGGATGTTGAATTTGACCAGGCCGGGGATGGTAAGGAGCAGGAGGTATAAAGAAATTGATTTCCATGCGGAGCGGAACCGCGTGATCATGAAGACCAGCAGGAAAAGCGCCAGTACGATAGGTAACACATTGATGAACTGCCGCAGCAGGAACAGGTTGAGCTGGATTCGCTCACCAAAACTGGGCCCAAAGATGAGCCGAGAGGGCAACAGGATCAAGGCTTCCAGGGCTACGTAGGGATGACCGTAAACGTCGCTTTCATTGACCATCACGTGATAAACCGTTGATGCGAAGGTGTTCCCGGTGGTCAGTGTTTGTACGGCGATGGGATATTGGATGCCCTCGTCCACTCCGCTCATGAAGGCTTGTGCCGGTCCGTTCCACCCTTTTGCGTTGAGCGGAATGAAGGCGCAAAAATAAACCAGGCCGATCGCTGCCATGATGAGAAATACTTTCTGTTGTGTGCCGGAATACGAGCGCCATTTATTTCGGATTTTCTGTCTCCATGGCAGATATTTTTCCGCATACGTGATGCGCAGGCACAGCCATCCTTGCAGGCAGGTCAACCCGCCCCAAATAAAGAGAGGTCGCAGAAATGGGGGAAAGGCGATGAACGTCAAGAAGAAAAAATTGATGCAGGTGACGAAGGTCCAGAAAAAGATTTCCTGAAACAAATGCAAATGATTGTTTACAGTTAGCGTCTGTTCCAGCCGTTCTGCCAACCGGTTTCCTGCTTCAGGCCTGTGCAGGAATCGTATCCACAGGCCCAAGCTCAAAAGGATCAGGATCAGCATCGCCCCTGCAAGCATTAGTCTTGGCGTGGATTGATGCAAAAATCGTGTACTTCCTGATTCGGAGGGAATCAGCAGGTAGTCGATTAACGCCCCGCACCCTTCGATAAGGAAAAGGGAGAGGAAGATTTTACAAGTTTTTGATTTCATGGCGACCTGAGTCTGGCTAAAATGCCTGAGGAACGCTGAAATTATACCTGAATGTTTCGCAACTGGATTGTTATGTGAAGGGATCAAAGAAGGAAATTAGTTTGGCTATGACTAACCTTGAGACCAATTTTGGCAGAGCTATCCTGCTGATAGATGGCATTTTTAACCCTGGTTTATCTACAGTTTAATCATTGGTCATTGTATTGTTGTAGAAGCTAATAGGCTGTAAGAAAATTGAAATAACCAGTGGCCGCAATTTGCAACAATAGATTTGTCAGGTTTGGTGGCGAAAGGAAATGATAATTTGCGATTTGAAAGATAAGCCAAATCAATACGACACTAAACAAAAAAAGGCTTCCCGCGATGAAACCTTTTTCATTTATCCCAATTAATTTGGTAGATCATTTTATGTTGTATTGTTGCAACTTGTCTTTTTCTTACTTCGCCTGAACGCTCAGTCAATAGGCCTTTTCAATAGGTTATTCTGGCCTGTTCTTTTTTGTCCTGAAAAACTTTCCACTCAAAAAAGCGGCAGCCACAAAACCAAGGAGAGTAGGTAGCCAAAATGAAAATAATCTGTAAGCTAGAATAACAACAACGCTGATCGAATTAGGGACCTTTAGGCTGTCATATAATGCCACCATGGTTCCCTCGATCACTCCTACGCCACCCGGGAAGAGGAAAGCCATCTTCCCCAAGATGATGGGTAATCCATAGCCGGCAAATAGCACCCCAATACTGACGTTATTTCCCGCAGCGACGAAGAGGAAATACAGTGTAAGCATATCAAAAACAATGTTGGCGATAGCTCCCAGCAATGGACGCCGCCATTTCCCTTTCCCCAAAGAATTCCAGGCTGCGACAAATTGATTTACGAAAGCGATGGTGCTCGCTGGATTAAACGGTTTGTGACGCAATGCTGCCCAACGCCCGGTCACCCAAACACTAAAACGGATGCCTGTTGTGGGATAATGCAAAGCCGTAAGGATAAGGACGGAAATTAAAGCCAGAACTAACAGAACAGCACCAAATTCGATCAATTGGGTATTTGTCAGATCATGCACAAGCATCAAATATGCAGTTCCGGTTATGGAAACACCAACCAATACGCCATTATTCAGTAGTGCTGGTAGCGTTCCCGCCATGGCCGCAGTATTCCCATCGTGATTTTCTCGACGTATCCAGCTATACGTTGACGCGATGCCACCGACCCAGCCAGCTACCAGCCCCATGCTAAAGGAGGCCATTGTAATCAAGGCCCCCTTCCAAAGGGATAGCTTTTTTTGATTAATCTCCAGAATAGAACGCAGCATAAACCCGCTGCTAAGATAACTGAGAATCTGTGCGCAGATTGCAAAAGCAACAGCCCACCACGCCATGTTGTGAACCACTGACCATGACTGCGCAAGCGTTGATATCTGTGGCAAGAGCAGGTAAACTGCCAGCCCCAGGACAATCAAGATCGGTAAATATCGCCAAATACGTATTTTTGGAGATGGAAGGAGTTCTTCAGGATCAGCCATAATGCATGTCACTAATAAGGAAATCCGACTTGAAATATCAGGATAGGTCCGATATTTTTTTCAATTACCTGAATTCCAGTCAAAATAAAATTCCCTTCATTTGTGTCCAAATGGCGAAGAATTTTTAGGAATCTTTCTATATTGTAACATTTTCGTTCCTCCTTGCCTTGAATTTTACGAATAATTCTTTTGAAATGGCCCCCTTTTATAATACGATACAATTTAAATCGCTTTTGAAAATAGTACAAATATCTTTGTTGGGCTTTGATATATATTCTTGCAGTTTACCTTCGACAATGATAAAATCTTGACTGCAATACGGTTCTCGATCATTAGCTCAAGACTATAAAGTGTCTAAACGTCTACAAGAGCTAAAGGTTTTACAAATAGGAAGATTGAGACACTGTGTATTCTTCAAGGGCGCATAGCTTACATCCCCATTCTGGGACAGGTGGTTACGCACAGAAATAGCAAGAAAGTTAATTATGGGCGCGTAGCTCAGCTGGTTAGAGCGCACGGTTCACATCCGTGAGGTTCGTAGGTTCGAGTCCTATCGCGCCCACCTCGAAAAGACATCCTGAACAAGGATGTCTTTTTTTATACGCGATTCTAATAGATGGATCCTTTTAGTCATTACCCTACTCAATTATCACCGGAATGTGATTGGCTCGATCACTTGCGAAAAAGACTTGACAAAATAGAATATGGGTTCTATTATAAGAGCCTCTATTAATTGGCTCTTTAACATCCTACATTAATTCAGACTGATGCTTGCATGGAAAGGGATTCGTTTCAACAGTTATCGAAACCATGATTTTTCCTTTACCATAGGTGGTCATTATTGGTCTTTGATCTATTTCAATAATTGAATTGTTTCGAATTGATTTTTAAAAAAAATTCAATCCATTGACCCCAGCTCTATCGGCGTCTGCACCAGTTTTATCGGCGTCTGCCTTTTGAGAGACATTATTTTTCATGGGCCTAAGAACCGCTTGCTATTTTTACGCTTCTTTTTATGTAGTACTTATTGAGGATATATTTAGTCCGCATTGATGTGCCTGCTGCTATACTAACATGGATTACTCCTCTTCAAACGATCAAGAGGTCAGTACTTCAAGTTTTAGCACGAAATAGCGAAAGGACAAAAATGGAAAAAGATAATAAGAAAAGCGCTCAAAAGCCGACTTCCCCCGCCAGCGGTCCCAAAGGGCCTATTACGGTAGGTAAAGATGGAAAGCCCATGCCCCCGCCGTCAAAGGGGACTCCCCCGGGTAAGGTAACTGGTAAGAAGTAATCGCTACAACTAGCGCCCACATTGTGGGCGCTTTTGATCGATGCTGTTCGTTGAGTTTTATAAAGGGGGGATTTCCTTCTTTTTCATTTCTCTGTGTATCAATTCAGTGATGTAACCGCTGGCGTTTTTCTGCGCGCGTAAAAAATCTGCCACGTCATTCGGTAGAATAAAACTGGTCCGTTTGACGCGCTCCTCTGGCGATTTGACTACTCTTGCAGGTTTCGGTCGGTGACCGTTGCGTTCAGCCATATTTACCGCTTTCTGTTGCTTGAGTGATTATTCCCGTTTCTTTCATTATACCCACCCCGGCTGAATATTAGGCAATGGTCTTGCCTCTGATTGATTACATGTATAAAAGTCGACAAAAATGATAAGCCGGTATTATAAAATCGCAGTATACTATATATGAATAAGTGCATATATACATATTAAATTCAGTATCCGGAGAAACTCCTATGGCCGATACCTTACGTGAGGAAGTCACCCGTCTGCACGCACAAATTTGCAGCGGTTTGGCTGATCCCAACCGCATCTTGATCATTTATAGTCTGGCTGGCGGCTCGTGTAATGTGACCGAAATTGCCGCAACCGTTGATTTACCCCAACCCACCGTTTCGCGACATCTCAAGATCCTTCGTGAACGCGGTATCGTCCGTTCCTCGCGGGATGGGCAGACGATCAACTATCAACTCTGTGATCAGCGTGTCGTCCAGGCTCTTGATTTACTGCGCGCCACTCTGGGTGATATGTTGAAGGACCAGGCGGCTCTGGCCCAGCAGGTCAAAGAAAGCAAGCCATTCTAGCTTCTGGAGAGAAATTGCATGAAGACATTTCTGATTTTAGGGGCTGGAACTGGCGGTACCATGATGGCCAACAAACTCGTCAGGTGCTTGGATACCAAGGAGTGGAAGATCATCCTGGTGGATAAAGACGAAACTCATTATTACCAGCCAGGTTTCCTCTTCATCCCCTTTGGTCTATACCGGCCTCAGGACGTGGTCAAGCCGAAAAAGGCTTTTATTCCTGCCAGTGTCGAATTCATCCTTTCAGATATCGAACTGATCGAACCGGCAGCCAGTAAAGTCACCCTGGCCTTGGAGAAGCGCGTGATTCAATATGATCAGCTTCTAATTGCTACTGGTACCGATATCCATCCCGAAGAAATTGAGGGGCTGACAGGGGCGGGTTGGTATCAGAATATCTTTGACTTCTACACATTCAGCGGTACCGTCGCGTTGAGCAAGTTTCTCGACACTTTCCAGGGTGGGTGCGTGGTCATCAATGTGGCCGAAATGCCCATCAAATGCCCAGTGGCGCCTCTGGAGTTTGCTTTTCTGGCGGATGATTATTTCCATCGACGCGGCATCCGTAATAAGGTGGAGTTGGTCTATTCCACTCCTCTTTCGGGCGCCTTTACCAAACCCAAATCATCTGAAATGTTGGGCGGCTTGTTGGAGAAGAAAGGCATCCATTTGGAAGCCGATTTTGCTATTAGCGATGTGGACTCGGGCAGGAATGTGATTCATTCTTACGATGGCCGCGAGATTCCTTATGACCTGTTGGTCAGCATACCCACCAACATGGGTGCTGATATGATCGGTCGTTCTGGCATGGGTGACGACCTGAATTTTGTTCCGACCAATAAGTACACGCTGCAATCGCAGAAATGGCCGAACGTGTGGGTCATCGGTGACGCCAGTAATGTACCCGCTTCCAAGGCGGGTGCCGTGGCGCACTTTGAATCGGATACCCTCACCGAAAATATCGAGCGCTCCATCCACGGACAGGCGCTGCAGGAAACCTTCGATGGTCATGCCAACTGTTATATCGAGACCGGTCATGGCGAAGCTCTCTTGATCGACTTCAACTACGATACGGAGCCGCTGCCGGGTGCCTATCCGCTGCCGGTGTTCGGTCCCTTCTCGTTGCTCAAAGAGAGCCCCATCAACCACCTGGGTAAACTTGCTTTCAAGTGGATGTACTGGAATATTCTGGTCAAAGGGCGACCCATGCCCGTGCCTTCTCGCATGTCGATGGTCGGCAAGCGGGCTTGATCTCAAAAATAGGATTTCAAAGGAGACAAAATGTCTAAGTTAATCGATTCGGTCAAATTTGATGCAGATGGTTATTTGGAAGATCCTAATTTATGGACCGAAGAATTGGGCAAGGAAATTGCCGCACGCGAGGGTATCACCCTCACCGACCGCCATTGGGTGGTCATCAATTACGCCCGCAATGAATGGAAGACCAAGGGCGAAGCTCCAACGTTGCGCAACATCACCAAGAACACTGATGTCGATACCAAAGCGTTATACGGTCTCTTCCCGGGTGGACCGGGTAAACTGGCGGCCAAGGTTGCCGGCTTGCACAAACCTACCGGTTGCATCTAATCCATCATTCAAACAGGAGAAAATGAAATGGCAGATAAACCCGTTCGCAAACTTTCGATCATCGCTTCGAAGGGCTCGTTGGATATGGCCTACCCGCCGTTGATCTTGGCCAATGCCGCCCGCATGTCAGGAATTGAAGTTCATCTCTTCTTCACCTTCTGGGGATTGGATATCATCACCAAGAAGAAAATGGATCACTTGAATGTGGCTGTGGTCGGTAACCCCAGCATGCATCCTTCCTTCCATATTCCAACTCTTGTTGGTGTCATCCCTGGCATGTCCGCGATGGCGTCGGCGATGATGCGTAAAGAGATTGCCAAGCTTGATTTCCCTCCAGTAGGTGAATTTGTGCAGCTGGTGATGGATTCAGGTGCTCATGTCTATGGATGCAAGATGTCGATGGATATGATGAAATTGACGGCTGCTGATCTTGTTGATGGTGCTCAGGTCCTCGGCGCGATGGAATTTCTTGAGCTATCCGAAGGAGCACAGACGCTTTTTATCTAAGCTTTCGAGCTGATTATTAAGTCGGACAAGATCTCGTCCGACTTTTTTTCTTAGTCTTCTCTAATGTAAACTGGCAGGGACCTGAAAAGGAGGTAAAATCCAACAGTTGGAAGTTGAAAATTGGTGAATGAATGGTTGAAAATAAAATAGATCCTGGTGAGGGTGAGGATTACTACAACACCCTTTCTGAGGATGATGAAGCAAATTTCCCGGTTTCGCCTCTTGTCAAGTCTAATCAAAATAAGAAGAATCACATCTCCAAAAAGAATTTCTGGATTTTGGCAGTCATTATGGTGGCTGTCATCCTGATCTTCTTTACACCGTTCCGCATTAATATCTTGTTGTTGGGTATCGACCCGACCTACAGCGATACCGCTCAGGGTCGCAGCGATACCATGATTTTGACTACCGTCCCGCCGTTGAGTCCCTACATGCACATGCTCTCCATCCCCCGCGATCTGTACGTGGATATTCCGGGTCATGGGAAGAACCGCATCAATACTGCTCATTTCTTCGCTGAAGTAGCTCATGCCGGCGCCGGCCCTGCGGCAGCAGCCCAAGCGGTACAACTGAATTTTCATGTCCCGGTGCCTTATACAGTGCGCATCCAGATTGACGGTTTTACCAGGGTGGTGGATGCTATGGGGGGTGTAACGGTGTATTTGCCTACCGATATGTCTGGCTTGAACGCCGGTTACAATACTCTGGATTCCACGCAGACGCTACGTTTGGTACGCGACCGTGAAGGTAGTGATGACTTTTACCGGCAGATGCGTGCCCAGATTTTTATTAAGGCAGCCGTGCAGAAGATGTTGAACCCGCTTAATTGGTGGCGTATTCCCGGGGTGGTCACGGCGATTGCCCAATCGATTGATACGAACATACCGGTCTTTCTCTGGCCACGATTGGGGTACAGCCTGCTCTTCTCGGCAGTCAAGGGGTTTGATATGCACTCGCTGGATCGCACCATGGTCACCAATTGGGTCACTCCGGATGGCGCTCAGGTGCTTCTGCCAGTTTGGGAGAAGATCGATCCCCTGTTGGATAACCTCTTTCATTAACCTTTACACAACGAGTTAAGTGATACAGTGCCGCCGCACATTGCACGACTCTTACTTTATTAAAACAAGGCGCCTAGTGATGATCCAGGCCAGCAGTAGCAATAACAAATCACCGGCATCGAAAAGCATAAATCTTGAGACACTGGCGCTCAACATCGCGTGATTGGCAGGGAGTAAATATCGGAGGGTAGTTTCACCCAGGACGCCGATAGTTTGCATACAAATGGCTTCGATCAACGAAAGTCGATGCTTCACCGGATTTACCAGCGCAACGATGTATGGCACGTTCCACATGATAAATAAAAGGCCAATGCCCTGGATCATGGCATTCCCGGCGACGCCGCTTAATTCGAAACCCGGTGCATAATCTCCCGGCTGCAGCAGAAAGTAAACGGCGGCTTGCAGGTTGAGGAAGACCACAATGGCGATCAGGATCTTTCCAGCCCAGAGCTTCCATTTTGGTTGTGTATCTGAATTTACGGGTGTCATGATCGGTGCCTTTGAAAAAGAAAAAGAGATATCGAAAAATGGATATCTCTTATTATAGTGAATTGATAATTATTCTGATAAAGTGATACGGTTCCTGGCTTGACTCACCAATTATGGATCACCTCCGGTTTTTCGAAGATTGCATCCAGTTCTTTGAGAAAAGGGACCAACGCGTCCAAATCTACAGCACGGTGATCGAAAACCAGGCACATCGGCAGGGTGTTGCGAATGCCGATCTCTTTCTCGCCGTTTTCTCCGATAAAAATACCAAGTTTTTCCTGGATCGCACCCAGACCTACGGCGAAAATTTGCGGGGGCACGATCTCGAGCAGACTGAAGTTTCCTCTTTGTTCTTTGTACAATGCCCCGATGTTTGAAACCGTAACCGTGCTGCAGGTCAGGTTGTCGTCGGTCAAGCGTTCACTCTCAGGGATAGCATAATATTGCTTTTTCTCTTTGCCGGGAAGACGTTTGAACCGTGAGAAATTCGCCAGAATTCTCTGAATAACACTCAGGTTGCCTTTTTTGAGCTCGTTCAGGGTATCCGTGACTACAGCCTTATCGATAAGCTCGTCGATGTTGGTGTGGTCGATCTTTTTCCCTAGGACCACGATAGCCTCACTAAGAGCTGGCGGAGACATTCTTTCGGCACGCTCAATGATGGGGGTGATCATCCTTCCGTCAGCCAGTTTCCAGGGGAGGGTAAGGTTGATCCCCTCATAAACTGTCACCGTGCCTCTTGCCCTGAGAAGGTTGTACTCGAGCCGGGCGTTCAGGTCTGGGTCAGCTTTTAACCCTTCGAAAACGATTTTGATAAAAAGAGTATTGAGTGAGATTTTGCTCTGGAGAGATTCATATTCCTTACCCAGTAACTTGAATTCTGCATAAAACTCGGTAATATCCGGCTAATAAAGATAAGAGATATGTGAAATATTTTGCCAGGATAACGAGGTCATATGTGCGACCATCTGCCTCTGGATGTCGAACTCTTTTGCATACTTTACACTACCGACTTGTTTTTCCATTAATTTATCCTGACGTAGAATGGCCATATTTATTATTTATCTGGATAAAGCTTGATTCGTAGGGCTGCTTTACCACACCATCCCGCTGAAAGGGGCAAAGCCGAAAACCCAGAGAACCACGATTGCAATTACGCTGGACATGGTAGCACCCACTACTGTCTGCCACAGGTTGTGGCCTTTGGCGGCCAGGCGCGCCCAGGTGACCAGCGGCAGCAAGAGCAGCAGCGGAGTCGCCCAGATGCCGAAGATATAGATCATCGACGCCACCGGCCCCGAGACTCCTGCTGCGTGGCCGCTGGCTTTGTAATGTAGCAGCAGATTGAAGAAAATAAGGCCGAGCGTGACAAAGGTATAGGTGGCGGTTGTCGCTGTGAAAATCCGTGGCGCATGTGTCAAAGAAAGTACTAACCAACCAATTGGATAACTGACGATCATAAAAATAAAACTGGCTACTCGCTGGCGGTGGAGTGTGGATTGTCTTTCTTCATCTCTGCCGGGAATATAGAAGAACAAGCTGCACGACGGAATGACGCATAAGAACAGCATCACCCATAGATACCCGGAGAGAGCATGGGGTTCAGTTGCCGGGAGGCGAAAGTATAAAAAAGTGGCCAATGCGCCTGATAACAAAGGCACATTCAGGAGTTGTGAAAGGACTTCGCCAATAATAAATCTTGTCTTTTTTTGCTTCTCAGTCATGATGATTTCTTTAAATAATGTTAGAACAAGTTTACGCAAAATACTTGCAATTCGCATGTGTCGAAAGGTAGAGCAAAATCAGGGTTTGATCGGGAAGGGAATATGACTACTGTGGTTATGCTTGCAAACTTATACAGAAAGATTTTGTTTATGCAGCGAATTTTCCGGACATCGAGGTAGTTTTCTCCGTGGTTGATCCGTTTTGGCGATTAACTGTTGAAAAAGCGTGTAGGAATGGCTATTGCAACAAGCTCACGGATTTGCTATAATACTAACTGGTCAGACCTCTTACCAATAAAAGAATAAGCTAGGAGTAATGCTATGATGCAATGGGACACGCCAATGAAACCTGCCGAATTGGCGGAAAACCGTTTGGTTGAAGCGATCCTCGAAGGAACTTTCCCCATCAATTCTTCATTGCCGGCTGAAAGGGAACTGGCGGAGATGTTGGGCGTCACTCGTCCGACTTTGCGAGAAGTTTTACAACGCCTCTCCCGGGATGGTTGGCTCGAAATCCATCATGGTAAGCCCACTCGCGTGCGTGATTACTGGCAGGAGGGCAACCTGACTATTTTGGGGGCCATTGCTCGCTACCAAAAGATTATCTATCCCTCCTTTGTTAAAGACCTGCTTCAAATCCGGTTGCTCATGGCCCCGGCATATACACGCCAGGCATTTCAGAATGCTTTACCGGAGGTCATTGAATTTTTAGGCCCTTTGCAAAACTTGCCTAATGAGATGGAAGCCTATGCCGGGAATGACATGGAATTACATCTGCGCTTCACTAAACTCTCAGGAAACCCCATTTTCACTTTAATTTTCAATGGGTTTGGAAATCTGTACATCACCATGGCGAAACTTTATTTCTCCAATCCTGAGGCACGGGCAAATTCGCATTCATTCTATGTGCGTCTATTGGAAGCAGCAAAAGCGAATGACCCCGCTCGGGCGGAAGAAATAACCCGTGAAATAATGCAGGATAGTATTGTTTTTTGGGAAATTGCTGAAAAGAACACTGCATACTAAAAAAGGCATATCTTTACGTCGAGGAGTTCCTTATGTGGGAAAAGGGTTGGAGAAATTCAATTTGGCAAAATATCGACCGGGATTGGGATATTCTGATTATTGGGGGAGGAATTACCGGTGCTGGCGTTTTTAGAAAGGCAGTTACCGCAGGGTTGCAAACCTTATTGGTGGATGCGGGTGATTTCGCCGGGGGAACTTCTAGCCGATCGTCAAAACTCGTCCACGGGGGTTTCCGCTATTTGAAAAATAAACAGTGGGGCGTTACTCACGAGTCTGTTCGTGAACGTGAATGGTTGCTTCACGAAGCCAAAGATCTGGTCACTCCACTGGGTTTCTTGATGCCCAACTTTGCCGAAGCCAATACCAAAATGATGTTTGCCTTTGGTGTAGTCATCTACGATTTGATGGCTCCCAAGTGGCAGCACAGTTATTATTCTAAAGAGCAAATGTTGCAGTTGTGCCCCCAGTTGCGTTCCGAAGGGCTCGAAGGTGGTTATCTGTACTACGATGCCGAGATGGATGATGCCCATCTGGTCCACCATATTCTCCGTGAAGGCGTAATGGATGGGGGTACTGCTCTCAATTATGCTCGCGCAGATAGATTGTTGCGTACTTCCGATGGCCGAGTTTGTGGATCTATGATTTCCGATACCTCCGGACAGGCGCAACAGAATGCTGAAGTCAGAGCCAGAGTGGTTATCAATGCGACTGGTCCCTGGAGCGATAATCTTCGCGTTCAAGTGGGTGCCACTCCACGTATTCGCCCGTTACGCGGCTCGCATCTCATTTTTGACCGTCAACGCATGCCTATCCCGCACGCCGTCACTCTCTTGCATCCCATCGACCAACGGGCAATGTTTGGTATTCCCTGGGAGGGTGTGACGATGATCGGTACGACCGATCTGGATCACAAGTTTTCACCGGATGCGCACGAACCTTATGCACAATCTGAAGAAATTGATTACATCCTTGAAGCGGGCAACGCCACCTTTGGTACTGCCAATCTGACGCGTGCTGACATTCTTTCTACTTTTTCCGGTCTGCGACCCATAATCAGTAGTGGAGCGGCTGACCCATCTAAAGAATCACGCGCTCATGTGGTCTGGAAAGAAGAAGGTTTGATCACTGTGACCGGCGGCAAGATGACCACTTTCCGCATCATGGCTGAACAGGCGTTGCAAATGGCCTCATCCTCCTTACCCGGTCATCCCAATCTCACCCGCCGTGAACGTTATTTCGATCCATTACCGCAAATTAATCCTCCTTCTGGCCTTTCCCTTAAGGATTGGACGTATCTGCTGGGACGTTATAGTGGTGAGACCGAAGGGCTGCTGGGAGCAGCTCAGCCTGGAGAGTTGAATCACATTGGCAACTTGCCGAATGTCTGGGCGGAGATTCGTTGGGCGGCGCGCTGCGGAGGGGTTCAACATTTGGATGACCTCCTGCTGCGTCGTGTTCGTGTGGGTATGCTGCTCCCCGAGGGTGCCATGCCGCAGATGGATCGTATTCGTGCCATTGCACAACCAGAGTTGGGTTGGAGTGATGACCGCTGGAATGCTGAATTGGTACGCTACCAGAAAATCTATAGCGCTTATTACAGTCCGGAACCGACCGGAATAGAAAAATAAAGGAGGCAATCATGTCGAAAAAAACGAAGGTTTCACCCGCCTGGTATGAACAACGTGTCCCAGAGGGCACTTATCGTTCTATTTTCAAGTGGGGTGCTCCGGATCAATTCAAACATCCCAATAGTGGTCTGGTACGCTTGATGCTCGATACCTTTAAATTGTCGAGCATAGACATGATGGTCCCCGAAGATTTGGCCCTGGATAAGGTTGATGTCGAGGTGCCGGTCACACTGGCAGCAAAACATCTTGAAAGATTCACGGGCATTTGTGGCGCTGAAAACGTCCGCACGGATACCTATACCCGCATCGACCGTTCATACGGCGGCGGTATGATCGATGCCCTGCGCCTACGCAAACATATTGTCGAAAATATCGCCGACGTGGTGGTGGCTCCTCGCAGTCAGAGGGAAATCGAACAACTGGTCGCTTATTGTAACCAGAATAAGATTCCGATGTACGTTTATGGCGGCGGTTCCAGCGTTACCCGCGGTACTGAAGCCGTGAAGGGTGGAATTTCCATCGACATGAGCGTGCATATGAATCAGGTGGTTCGCTTTGACGAAATTGACCAGACCATCACCGTCGAGGCGGGCATGTCGGGCCCTGACCTGGAAGACATTCTTAATCACGCCCCTGAAAAGTTAGGCGCCAAACGTCGTTACACTTGCGGGCATTTTCCTCAATCTTTTGAATTTTCCTCGGTGGGCGGTTGGGTCGTCACCCGCGGCGCCGGGCAGAACAGTACCTACTATGGCAAGATCGAAGATATTGTCGTGGCTCAGGAATACGTCACCCCGGTTGGCGTCTTCAAAACACAGGAAATTCCCCGTTGTGCCACTGGCCCTGATTTTGATCAGATCATGATGGGCAGCGAAGGCACTTTCGGGATTTTGACCAACGTCACCCTCAAACTTGGCCGTTACATGCCCCAAAATCGCCGCCGTTACAGTTATATGTTCAAGAACTGGCAAGATGCTCGCGAAGCGTGTCGCGAGATCATGCAGAGTGAATTTGGATTCCCTTCAGTGTTCCGTCTGTCTGATCCTGAAGAATCCGATGTGGCCATGAAGCTTTATCATATCGAAGGAACCATCGCTGATTCGGTTCTCAAGTTGTTTGGTTATCAGCCGATGCAAAAGTGTCTGCTGTTAGGGTATACCGAAGGCGAGCGCGGATTCTCGAAACATGTCAATGCCAAGATTCGCCAAATTTGTCGCAAATACGGTGCCTTTAACATCTCGTTTGCCCCTGTGACCAGCAATTGGGAAAAGGGACGTTACCGCGATCCGTACATTCGTGAAGATTTACAGGATTTCGGTATTTTAATTGATACTCTGGAATGTGCAGTGAATTGGTCACAGATGGAGCACGTCCACGAATCCGTACGCGCCTTTATCAAGAGCCGCCCACAGACCGTGTGTATGACGCATCTTTCACATGCATATCCGCAGGGAGGTAACCTGTATTTCATTTTTATAGCAAAAATAAATACAATAAAAGAATATCTTGATTTACAATATGGTATTCTAGAAGCCATTCAAAAAAGCGGTGCGGCCATGAGCCACCATCACGGTGTGGGCAAACAGACTTCTCCATGGCTCGAAGGCCAGATTGGCACTGCTCAGATGGATGTTATCCGCAGTTTGAAAGAGCATTTTGATCCAAACCACATTATGAATCCCGGCGGAACGCTCGGCCTGGATATGACCACAGAACAGAAAGAAAAACGCTGGAGTAAAAACCTGGAGGCTTGAGATGTCTGCTGATCAGTTGCTGGCAATTGATAATGGCACACAGTCCGTACGCGCTTTGATTTTTGATTTGCATGGTAATCTGGTGGCGAAATCGAAGGTTCCGATCGAGTCCTACTACTCGACCGAGCCTGGCTATGCTGAGCAAGACCCCGAAGTATTCTGGAAGGCGGTTTGTCAGGCCTGCCAGCAACTTTGGCTGATGCCTGGTGTGAATAAGCAAGCAATCGTTGGGGTAGCCCTGACCACGCAGCGCTCGACGTTGATTAATGTCGACCAGGCTGGCAAGCCCCTGCGCCCGGCTATCCACTGGCTGGATCAACGCCGTACTCCTGGCCAAAAACCTCTGGGTGGAGTTTGGGGTGCTTTGTTCAAGGTCGCCGGCATGAGCGAAACCGTTGCCTACCTGCAAGCTGAAGCTGAGGCCAACTGGGTTCGTGTCAACCAGCCGGATATCTGGCAACAGACCTATAAATTCCTTTTCCTTTCTGGTTACCTGACTCACAAGTTGGTTGGTAAGTTCATCGACTCGGTCGGCTGCCAGGTGGGTTATGTACCCTTCGACTACAAGAAATTGGACTGGTGCGCCAAGGGCGACTGGAAGTGGCAAGCTGTGCCGATGGATAAAGCACTGCTGCCCGATCTTGTGCCGCCGACTGGTTTGTTGGGGGAGATCACCCCGGCTGCCGCCGTCGCTACAGGTATCCCGGCTGGGCTGCCCCTGATCGCTGCCGCGGCCGACAAAGCTTGCGAAGTGGTCGGTTCTGGATGTGTCGACCCAAGCATTGCCTGCCTTTCTTATGGCACCACAGCTACCATCAACATCACCCTTGAAAAATATACCGAGGTCATTCCGCTTATTCCACCCTACCCGTCGGCGGTGCCTAATTCCTACTCGCTTGAAACCCAGATCTTCCGCGGTTACTGGATGGTCTCCTGGTTCAAACGTGAGTTTGGCATGAGCGAAGAACGACTGGCCGCCGAACGCGGTGTGGAACCCGAAGAACTTTTTGACGATCTGGTCAATTCGGTTCCGCCCGGTTCGCGTGGATTGATGCTGCAGCCTTACTGGTCGCCTGGCCTTAAAGTACCCGGCCCTGAAGCTAAGGGTGCCGTCATTGGTTTCGGCGACGTGCATACACGCGCCTATCTATACCGTTCCATTCTTGAAGGGCTGGCCTACGCCTTGCGCGAGGGTATGGAGCGCACTGCCAAACGCACTCACATCCCCGTGCAGGAGATCCGTGTTTCAGGCGGTGGCAGTCAGAGCCCGGCTGCCATGCAGCTTACCGCTGATATCTTTGGCCTGCCCACCAGCAAGCCACATACTTACGAGACCAGCGGCCTGGGCGCTGCCATGGATGTGGCTGTGGGGCTGAACCTGCACCCGAACTTTGATGTGGCCGTCAAAGAAATGACCCATCGCGGCGAGACTTTCGCGCCGATCCAAGAGAACCACGCCATGTACGATGAATTGTACAGGCGAGTTTATTGCAAGATGTACGACCGCTTGCAGCCCCTATATGACGAAATTCGCGACATTACCGGTTACCCGCCAAAAGACTAGTATCTGAAAAGGACAATTTATATTTACTACCTTTTCAAGGCCATTTACTCTGGAAAAAGCATGAAATCCTTTGATATCATCCTCAAAGGTGGCGGAGAGTTCTTAAGATTGCAAACAGGGTCGAATATCGCATTGCCGTATCGGCTAGGTAAAAAAAAACAAATTGATGCCCTCCTGTTATCGTTAACCCCACAGCTGTACACTTTACGGGCGTTTGTTCTTTAATCAATTAAGAGAATCGATGGGTAAATAAAACTTCGGGGCTGTTTGTCAGCCCCGAAGTCTGTTAAGCACGGTTCTTTATAAAGCGAATTGGATGGCGGTACCTGCAACCATGATCCAAACGAGGATCATGGTGTTCAAGAAAGCGCCCACCCATACATGTCCGGTCTTGCGGAAGAAGAAGGTTGACAACGCTCCCGAGATCCCTAGGATCGGGATGAACTGGTACATTACAATGGTTGTGAGAGCATCATTTGGCAGGGCTTTCCCCATATACAAAGGGATGTACTCCCAGAGGTTCAAAATGATGTAAGGGACGATCATCAAAACGACATTGACGAGCATCGCTTTCCACATGGGAGCCTGAGCCTTTTCGCTGTCCAGCCGCATCTGGGCATTCAACACCATGCCCGCGATGAAGAAGTAAACGAAGAATGGAATCAGATAGCCGAGGTAAACCTTAAACTGGGTCAAGCTCATTAGTTTGACCGCGAAGACGTAGATGCGGAAATCGGTTTTGAAGAAGAAGTCGGACATCGCCAACAGCAGGTAACCGCTAAAGGTGACTATGATGGCCAGGAGCAAGGATTTACCGATCTTGCCCCAGCGCAATTTACCACCTTCCCAGGTCAAACCGTAGCTGTGGAAGTTGCCGCCGGCTTTCTTGTTCAGGAAGAAATGCCAGAGAAGGAACAGAACCAGGAAAATGACGGCATTGACAAGTGCCCAGGTCATCACCCCATTGGTGATGGTCTGCGGAGTCAATGTACCCAGCTTGACATAGGTGCTGGTCAACATCGGGTAATAAGTGGCGATAGGAATGGCAATGGAGAGCACTGCCCCTAACCACCATCCCCAGCCTATGGCGGGTTTTGCAACAGGCATGGGTTCAGCGACATCACCAAAGAATCTGGTCTTGAGCAGCAGGCTGCCTAACGGGAACAGGAAGAGGAAGAACCCGATTAAGGCGATGAGGTTGCCGATCTCTTTCCAATACCAGATCTGGTTGGAAGGAGGAAGGCTGCTACCACCGCTAAGGGTTTTCTGGAACCAATCAACCGCATCGCCGATGGCAACGGTTGAGAAGGTATCACCGGGATGATTGGTGGTGGGTTGGTACCAGTAGCGCGCGGTTCCATCAGCGATGGAACCGTACAACTGATTGGGTATGACCGGGCTGGTGGTAGCGAATTGAGCTTCTAATTTTGGCCCCGAACCAGCATTCAGCGCGATGGGGATTCCCCACATCAATGGGGCAAATTCATCAAATTTTGAATAGATTAAACCAAGGTTGTGAGGGAATGTGGCATCCCCGGGGTTCCCGCCGAAAGTGCCGGTGGAAGATCCTTCAAGGACCATTGATTTATAGTAGGTTGGCAGGGTTTGAGCTGCAACAACTACGGCCCAACCGCCCATCGAATGACCGGAAATACCGATGTTGTTAGGATCAACTATATTCAAAGAGTGTAAGTAAGCCAGGCCATCAGGACCGCCAAAACCGTTAGCAAAGGCGGGACCATCCGAATATCCATGCCCGGTCTGGTCAAGTGCCAGCACGACATAGCCGCGGCGGGCATATTCGATGGCAAAACCATCCTGGGTTTCACGTGAATTGATATAGCCGTGAATGGCTAGGATACCTGGAGCTGGGGTAACAACAGTTGCACCCTTTGCATCCGTGGAGTAGATACTCTTTGGGATATAGAGTAAACCGCTCATCTGGATCCCATTGGTACCCATAAATCGTATATCTTTAATGGTTACTGTTCCCCCAACCGTTTGAATACTGCTGGCAAGGATATTACCTGCCAGTACGAGAACCAACGCGACAATTAACACAATATTGACGGATTTTGATGCTGTGGTCGTTTTCATAATTTCCTTATTCTCCTATTAAAAACTATGAATGGGCATCTTATTAGTACAACCTGTGAAATTCGTCTCAAAAAATCGGTAATAATGAAAATATTTACTCAGTGAGTTCTATTTCACCTCCAATCCTTGGGAATTTTGAACCATTTCTTTTACCCCTCTATTTTATTAGAGATGAGAGTTCTCTGAAGTTTCTGCTTCTTCATTCTTCCACCATCTCAACGATGATCTGATTAATCAGTCTCGTACCGGTAAGCAACTACCCCAACATTTTATTTAAACTTTTTTTGAGTTCTCGGTTTCAATTAAAATTATTCTCTTGCTGCTAAATTGGAAAGGAGCATAAAGCATGGTATCTGACGTCTAGTTTCCTTTGAATTAATTACCAGTTTGCCTCCCTCAATGGAAGAAAATAAAGAAGCACTATGATTACGAGTTTCTATGGCCTTACCAATTCGAGTAAAGATTAAAGCAAGATTAATTCTTATTGTATAGAATTCCTTACCCTGTGGTTTAAAACTGCACAAATGTGCAGAGAAACCCCTCTATTTTATGTGGATATTTGAGATTTATTTCATAGCCATTTCACAATCGTGCAGCGTGGTATACTGGCCTAAGAATTAAATAAGCATTTAGAAATTTGGTGATTGCGTATGGAAGACTACGACAAGGTGATTGAGGCAATCCGGGCAGCGCGCATGTACTATTACCAAAACCTCACAACCGAGGCTATAGCACATGAGTTGAATATGTCGAGATCCACTGTCTCCCGGCTGCTAAATTTTGCCAGGCAGAATGGTCTGGTAGACATCCGGATTGTGGATCCGATCGAACATCCGCAGCAGTTCGAGAAGAAAATCACCGATTTTTTCAAAATCAAGCGTACCCATGTCGTCCCTGTTCCAGATATTGCCGGTGAAGCGGAGTGGCTTGAGCGGGTGGCTCAATACACAGCTAATTACCTGAATTCTGTTTTTGATTCAAACATGATCTTGGGCATCGCCTGGGGAACGACGATCAGTGGAATTTCCAGACATCTGCTGCCGAAGA
>Ga0182011_10000310_pt1 | contig 41837 bp, 38 predicted proteins | sample 711E1DmetaG_FD_120481 | JGI IMG/M metagenome (GOLD analysis project Ga0182011, IMG submission 120481) | Permafrost microbial communities from Stordalen Mire, Sweden - 711E1D metaG | ecosystem: Environmental > Terrestrial > Soil > Wetlands > Permafrost | place: Sweden: Stordalen | collected...
ACATTGAAACATTTTATAATCAACATCGATTGCATTCCACACTTGGTAATCTTTCACCTATGCAATTTGAATTACAATTCACTATGACTTAACTTGATGTCCGTCTTTTGGGGTGAAGATCACCACCTACCATATCAAAGTTGGAACGAATTTTTATTGTCCAAAACCATGCTCTCTTTTCAACCTCGCTGCACCAGATAACCTTATTTCTTCATGATCAATATCACCGAATGTCACCTGTGAGATATTCGTCATGAAACTCACTCCATATTTATTTTCTGCTATCTCACGGCCTCAATATTCAAGATCGCGCGTTCAAATCGTGACCGGCTATTCTCTTTTCGATGAATTTATCCTATGAATATTTTTTCCGAATCATTCATAACAGTCTATCTCACAATGTAAATCGAATACTTTTAACCGGATGGACATCCTTTGCCGATATCATCGAATCATTGATAGTCGGGTACAAATAAAATGATCATAGACGATTCCAAATGGTAATTTTGATAGAATAGGAATTCATTATTGCACATTTACACATTTCTCGATAGTGCGGCAGGCACAATAGCAACAAATATTGAGTTGTGAGTTTTGAGTTATTGACTGTTTTGTAGCATTTCAAGGATGTCAAAAGTATTTTGTGGGGGCGGGCATTCCGCCTGTTCAAAATGCCTTCCGGGTGATTACAGGGGAAGTTTATCCCAAGGTACTTGATTTCGTAGATATACATCTATATTTTTCCTGTAATGATTGGGGGAGTATCGATGCAGATACAAATTAAAGAAGTACATTCCAGACGTGAATTAAAACAATTTGTTTTATTTCAGTATTCTCTCTATCGCGATAACATGTATTGGGTGCCTCCTCTTCTGAATGATGAAATAAAATCATTGAGGTCGGATAAAAATCCAGCATTTGAGTTTTGCGAAGCGGCATATTGGCTCGCGTTGAATAACGGAAAGATTGTCGGCAGAATTGCAGGGATCATAAATAAAAAGTATAACGAAAAATGGAAAACCAGAGCCGCCCGTTTCGGATGGTTCGATGGTATTGATGACTCAGAAGTATTCTCTGCACTGCTCGGTACTGTAGAGCATTGGGCTAAAAACAGAGGCATGGAATACATCCATGGCCCGTTAGGTTTTACGGATATGGACGGGGAAGGAGCGCTCGTCGAAGGCTTCGAAGAAGTCAGCACATTCGGTTCAATCTACAATTACCCCTATTACTCCGCCTATATTGAGCGAACAGGGTATATAAAAGATACCGACTGGGTTGAATACCGGGCGACCATGCATGCGGAGATTCCCGAAACTGTACGGAGAATAGCCGAGATCGCATTAACGAGGAACCGGCTTTCGGTCCTCAAAGTGAAAAAGGCGAAAGGGCTGCTTCCCTTCGCAGAAGAAATTTTTCATGTGCTGAACGCCGCTTATAAAGATCTCTACGGGTTTGTAGAACTCTCGGACAAGCAGATCAGTTTGTACGTAAAACAATACTTCGGTTTTATTCTCCCGGAGTACGTACCGGTGGTTTTGGATTCTCAGAATCGAGTCGCCGCTTTCGGGATTGCCATGCCTTCTCTTTCTGAAGCATTACAGAAATGCAAAGGCCGGCTGCTTCCGTTTGGGTTCATCTACATCTTGCGGGCGATGAAACATCCTACATGCGTAGATCTGTACTTGACTGCCGTGCGTCCCGACTTGCAGAATAAAGGCGTCAATGCCATTCTCATACACGAAATGAATAAAGTGTTTATTAAAAACAAGATTGAAAACGTAGAGACGAACCGTGAATTGGAAGGAAATGTTAAGGTCCAGGCGCAATGGAAATATTATGATCGCCGGCAGCACAAACGAAGAAGATGTTACAAGAAGGAATTGAAATAGGCGGCATCAAACGGGCACAATCTCTTGTACCCCATCTTACCATTTGTCAGGATTTTCATCGTCGGACACCATGTGAGTTGGGTATTAAAAATATAATCGCAAATGTTGTTCCGTTCTTTATCGCTCAGGATAATGCATCTAGAATACCCGCGTTGCCAGACCTCTCGTGCAATGCACCTCCATAGATTTTTTCCAACCAACCATACTCTTTATCCTTCTTCATGAACGACAAGCACAATTTTTCCTTCGACGTCACTACGGTCGAGAAGCCTGTGAGCCTGCACTGCTTCGGTCAGCGGCATTTTTCTGGCAATAACGGGCTGGATTTTTCTCTGCTTCAATAACTCCATGAGCTGCACTAAGTCTTCGTTGAACCATGCCGGATGTTTTTTTCGCATGGACGTAATTGAATAGAACAATGCTTTCCGATTATTCGGCATCAAGTTCCAGAACTGCAATTTCAGAAAACCGGCAATAATATCGACTATTCCTCCTTTTCCCATGATAGCTTGTTGGAAACCGTATGCGACTAGAATACCTCCGGGCCGAAGCACACGGAACGAACGCTTGAAGTAGTCTCCGCCTATACAATCGAACACTGCATCAATGCCGCCGCCTGGTTCGCGTTTGATGCGTTCGACAAAATCCTCTGCCTGGTAATCGATCGGAATACCGCCCAACTGTTTCACGAGGCCATGCTTTGATTTCCGCGCGGTTCCGTACATTTTCAGGTCGAGAAGTTTTCCGAGCTGCAGCAGCGCCGTTCCTACGGCTCCACCTGCGCCATGCACCAAGAGAGTCTGGCCAGAATGGACCTTTGCCGAACGGTGCAGCATCTGATAGGCTGTCATATACGTGAGAATCAGACTGACGACTTCTGCAGAATCTAATCCTTCCGGAACAGGAGTTAAACTTTCCTGCGGGAGGCACATATATTCCGTGTATGCCCCATACACCGTCATGGCCGCAACTCTCTGACCGGTCTTTAGCGACGTGACACCTTCGCCGCACCGGTCCACGATACCAACCATATCGTATCCGGGTGTAAGAGGCGGCTTTTTTCTCACTTCCGGATACATTCCTTTACGCAGCAGCGTGTCGGTAAAAGCTGCGCTTGTTACCAGCACTTTGACACGTACCTCTTCAGAGCGTGGCTCAGGTAAGGACTGTTCTTCGATAACCTGAAGCACTTCGGGCGGACCGTATTTTGAAATAATTACTTTTTTGTATCCCATAATTCTCCTTGAATTCACCATGTGAAATAATTCTTATTATTAATTTTCAGATCGGGCTCACTTTGTAACTGGTTTTACCTCAATGTAATCTTTCAACCGTTTGAGTTGTTCTCCCATGACTTTATCGACAAGCGGTGCCATTTTCTGCAATCCTCCCGGACGATATCCTCCGATAGTATATATCACTTTTACGTTCGTGCCAATATCTGTTCGAGAAAGCGACCATGTCATACTTCCTGTCACAGCCATCGATTGAAGAGGCCCAAGTCCTCCAATCATCCTGAGAGTTTTCCCCGGTTCAGCAAATACTACTTCGAGATGGCGGACACTGCCTCCGTTATCTAATTTTTCACAGAAACATCCGCCGGCCCTGTCATCGATAGAGAGATTGCCGGCATTTCCCGAAAAAGTGTGCGCTGAATCCCACCAGAGGCTGATATCCGCTACAAGAGAATGATATACCATGTCGGGATTCTTAGCAATAATCATCGTATCCTGGATTGTGAATCCGGCAGCAGAAGAATCTTTCACCTCTGCCATTAACGGATTGAGTCCTGCCGATACGAGCACTGCCCAGAGGATAAGTTTGAGAAGATAATATTTTTGCATAGCATATTCTCCATACTTCAGAATATTATAAGGAACAATAATTCTATTCCATTTTTATTTTCATAGAATATTGTATCAAGGAATCGGATTTAATGAGTGATGAGTCCATCATTTCAATCAAGTGTATTTTCTTTTCCTTTCAGAATAAACCATACGGTACCGACGATGCCGAACACGAACGCGGAAAATAGATTTACGAATGGAGAGATTTCCCACAGCCATGCACCGGCAAACGCCGCGAGTGCAACAACGCTATCCCGGAGCAAATAGTAGAAACCGAACATACCGGCCTTTTTATTCTCCGGGCAGAGTTCCATAATAAGGGCTTTGCGTGTCGGCTCGCCAAATTCTTTTAATCCACGAATAAAAAAGGCTAACACCAAAACTGTGAAGGATTTTGAGAGCAATAAAACGACAGGAAAAGCAGTAAAAAAAATAAATGTTGTGATGATAAAGGGTTTCTTCGTTGTTTTATCTGCAAAGTGTGCAACGGGAATATAGATAAGAAGTGCAGTGAGCATCTCAACGGTCGTCAGTTCCGCAAATTGCACCGGAGTAACTCCAACGTCTTTGATACACCAAAGGACAACAAAAGCGTAGGGAATCTGTTCACAGAAGCGTATGAGAACGTCCGAAAAAAGCAACTGTTTCAATGCCGCGGACATTTCCTTCCAAAGCGCAGCCGGATTTACTTCTGCATGGTTCTCAGTTTTTTCCGGGGCGCTGATCAGCCACTGCTGGAGAAGCGTGGAAACAACGGCAAGAGCTGCCGCTATGATAAAAGCATAGCGAATACCATCTGTTTCGCCGTACCATTCAACCAGAACTCCGCCGATAAGCGGTCCAATTATCATCGGTACCCGACGTGTGAGAGAATTGAGCGATACACCCATGGCATGCTTGTTCTTGGGAACGCTGCGCGTGACAAGTTCAAGGGTTGCAGGCATCGATATCGCAGTCCAGGAAAGAAAGAATAACGAACCGATGATCACCGCCTGCCAATAAGGAAAAAAAATGACAATCAGGTATCCTGCGATAGTCATGACATTGAAAAGGAACAATGCGCGCTTATGACCGATACGGTCGCTCATATAACCGCCGAAAAACGAGTAGAGTGCATTCGTGAGGTTGTTCGCGCCAGAAAAAATTCCGATAGAAGCGATGCCCCCGCCAAGAGCGAGCAGATAGAGCGGCAGGAACCGTTCGGCGATTCGCTCACCGATTCCAACAAGTATCACCATGAGCAAAAGAACAGCGGTATTTTTTTGAAGTGCGAGATACTCTTTTATTTTGTGATCCATGAGTCTGGTCTCAGATCATTGTAGAGATATTCGTTATGGCATTTCCTTCATTCGCTCTCTTGTAAATTATATTTCTACTGTTTCTAAAAATTTTGGGGGCCTGCGAGAGTGTGTTGCGTGCTCGAAGGCATACGCATATTTGAGAAGTGCCGGTTCGCTCCATGCAGCGCCAAAGAATGATATTCCCACCGGTAATCCAAAAACAAATCCCGCTGGAACGGTAATGCTCGGATATCCCGCAACGGCAGCGATGGTCGAGCTGCCGCCAAGAAAATGATCGCTATCGATCAGGTCGGTAAGCCAAGCAGGGCTATCTGTCGGAGCGACGAACGCATCTAATTTAAATTTTTTCATCGCTGCATCAATTCCATCTTTGCGCGACAACCGGCGGCACAACTTTAGAGCATCGAGATATTCCTTGCTCGTCAGCGGCCCCTTTGCTTCCGCCTTCAGAAAAAGCTCCTGCCCAAAATACGGCATTTCCGATTTGGAATTCCGCTCGTTGTACTCGATAAGTTCCTTCAAAGAATGAACAGGCGCATCTGCGCCAAGACGCTTGAAGTATGCATTAAGATCTGCCTTCAATTCGTACATCAAGACCGTCAGTTCAGCATCGTCAAATTTTCCTATCGTTGGAATATCTGCCGGATCAACCAGCGTCGCCCCAAGTTGTTTGAGAACTTTCAGTCCATCATTGATAACCGTATCGACACCCGGATGGAATCCAAAGTATTTTCTCACGACACCAATTCTCGCTCCCTCCAAACCTTTTGAATTGAGATATTGAGTATAGTCGGCGGAAGATTTTCCGCGGCTGGCGACTGATGCCCTATCCTCTGTATCGAATCCGGCAAGAGCACCAAGAACGATCGCTGCATCCCGTACCGTGCGCGCCATAGGTCCTGGAGTATCCTGCGTATGTGATATCGGAATAACACCTGTGCGGCTGATAAGCCCGACAGTCGGCTTGATACCCACAATACCATTGATCGATGACGGACTCACAATGGAACCATCGGTCTCTGTGCCCACTGCCGCAGCACAAAGATTGGCGGAGACTGCCGCGCCCGATCCGGAACTGGAACCTGATGTATTCCGATCCAATGCATACGGGTTTTTCGTAAGTCCGCCTCTGCCGCTCCATCCGCTGGTCGAGCGGTTCGAGCGTATATTTGCCCACTCGCTCAGGTTTGTTTTTCCCAAAATCACTACACCCGCCTTGCGTAACTGCTGAACGAGGAACGCATCTTTCGGCGGCTTTGATCCAACTAATGCTAGAGAACCGGCGGTCGTTGCCATCTTGTCGGCGGTGTCGATATTGTCTTTGATCAACATCGGAATTCCATGAAGCGGACTGCGTACGCCTTTTTCTTTTCGCTCCTTGTCGAGCTCATCGGCAATTTCAAGAGCATCGGGATTCAGTTCGATGACACTTCGAAGCGTCGGACCATCCCGGTCAATATCTTCTATGCGATTTAAGTATCCTTCGGCAACGGAATGGGCAGTGTATTTGCCGGACGCCATCCCTTCCGCAAGTTCGCTGATGCTCGTCTCATTCAACTCAAAAGATGAATTGACCGCATGAGACGTTGGAGAAGCAGCAGTTTTTTCCGCGAATGCCAAAGCAGGGAGTGTCGCAGCAACGATGCTCCCAAGCAAACCAGACTTCACGAAACCTCTTCGTGACAGATTGTCGTTTTTGGATTCTTCAATGTGATCCATAGCTGATTCCTCCTTGAAGAGTGAGTATCTCTGCAGCCGGAGTCGTTGACCCCGGTTCATTCTTCCCCCTCAATCATCGGTCGCGGAAGTAAAAATAATTTCCATAGCTCTTTAGCCGGCGTCATTGATGTCGGCTTTCTTTTCTGGGAATGTACTTTGAATCTTTCTCGACTTCAATATTATATCCCGGAAATATTTGTTCAACGTGTACAACCCGTAAATCGAGGCTCGATTTGCGGTGTGAGGGCAAGAAAAAAAAAGAAAAGAAGAAAAGTGAAGACCATTAAAATCCATTACCTCAACGAATTATTATCCGGATCATCTCTCTTGATTGCCCATTGGAGAATATTGTTTTTCCCCCCTTGAGAAATACAATCGAATGGATCTTCGATGGGGTCGGTTCATTGTTTTCATTGGAGCCATATAATATAGTAATTATGGCTGGTTCAAGATTTTTTTTTAACGTCAATAAATTATATTTTGGAGTTAAACGTTCATCTCAACTTTTTTTATTTGATTTCCATTTCTTTCGCGTCAGGGACAATCCGCCAAATCCGCTTATGATGGCAATATAGAATCCAAAATCATACCAAAATCCTGTATTATTAATTTCATAGATTCTCACCGAAGTACTAAAGAAACTAATAACTAAAGAAACGGGTGCAATCCAGCCGTGCCATATTCCGAAAAACAATCCGGCAGGATTTTCTTTATGAAATTCCCCACCGCCCGGCACGCACGCAACCATTGTCACCATGACCACTCCGATGAGAATAATAAAAACGAAAGTGCTTGTCTTCATAATACCTCCATCTTTGAAAATAGCGTACTATCAATTTTACCGTGGAATGTTTGCTCCATCTTCATTGTTATTATCACATGCCAAGAATGTAATTAAACCTCATGAAGATTGCAACGGCTGACACTCCAAAGTGATCGCATAGATATGAAATGAACGTGGAATCCACGAGCATGTGTTCATAGCAATGTTAACCCTGATGACTCTTTATTGCTGAAGGGATATTACTTTTACTGCGTGTTATGTATTCACGCTGGAAGTCACATGCACATCATGTCTGGAATTATTGAAGACTGAAACAACAATCAGGATGGATTATTTCATGATGCCGTACACGTAATCACGAAGGTTGGGATTTATATACATGCGCATTTTGCAAGTGCCGCATCGTGTAGTATGCACCGCCAAGAAAAAGTCCAATGAGCGGCACGATCAAGCCGCACGCGATCCAATACCCGTAGGGAGTTTCCGGTGTCAGCCGGATAGCGACATAGGACGGTAAACCGCCTAGCCAGAAGGCTGCAATAAATGTCACAATGCGGTTCTTCCTTGACAAGCCGCGATAGAAAAAAAGACTTGCTACAAGACCGTCAAGAAATGGTTTGTGCTTCGATTCGTTCTGGCTCCAGGCATTCCATAACCATATTAAGTACATTGCAATAACCGTGCAGACGATGCAATACCAACCGAGAAAGAGAATCCAATAGATATCGGTCGGTGTCCTGTCTGCCCGGTTAAGCTGTGCAAGGTGAATTCGGTGTAAACACAATACACCTACGACCCACGCTGCTAAAAGCGCCATCGCAATACGGGACCGCTCAACCGAATGGCCGTGGAGAGCAGATTTAAGATTATGATATCGTCGAACAAGCCGCGGAAGCCATTCTCGTTTCGTTAAATATATTTCAAGCATTCGTGTGAAATAAAGAGCAAACAGAATACAAACGACCGACGCCGCAAGGGTTCCCAATACCCAATAGGATCGGGCAAAGAACACGATTAATCCGACAAGTATAACGAGTACTTGAATTTCTTCACGATGATACCATGTAAACAAGAATTTTTGTTGGTCCTCGTTTGATTTTAACGTCGGAATTTCATTCATACCTGTGCACCATGATTGAAGGCAACCGCTGCAATTTCGGATAATTTTCGTGGGTTAAAATAGGAACCTTCTAATTTACGCAATTCAGAAACAAGTATTCCTGTTTTCATAAAGGGATAAAACACTTCCGTACTATCTTTGTTCGTACGTTTAGCTCTGCACATCAGAAAATAACTTTCGAAGAACGGAATATATGGTTTCAGCCATGATTCCGAGTTCATCGATTGTAAAAAATCATACACTTGACGATTGAACCGTAAAACAATCATCTCATCTTTAAATTGAGCTTCACGGAATTCCGGAAAATCGATAAAAATGGTAAGTCGTTTTCGATTAGGTTCAATTCTCACCTCTTCAACTTTTTCACAGAATGGATGGAACGAATGCATCTTCGTTTGTGTACTCCATAATTCGCTCATGTTGATCGTTGTTCCCTCTCGCAAAAGGGCGAATTGAGCATCCAATTCTTTTACCTTGTTCAAGTTCGTCTGCAGGCGGGCTCGCTGAAGTGATTCAGGATCGTTTCCGGCAGCAGGCTGAGTCCGCTGTCTTTGTCGTTGCTGCATCAACGAAAGCAGGTCCAGCCGGCTCTGTGCGGAACGGCGAAATTGAATCGCCTCTTTGATATAATCTTTCGTTTCGTTAAGATTAAATTCAGATCTTGACCGGAGAAAAAAATTAGCACCAAAACCTGTGAGCATGGTTGAGAATATTAACGCCCAGATATCGAGGGGAGCATGTGACGAAAGGTATTCAAGAAGGGTCAACACCATACCGCCGAACCATATAACCATGGAAATAAGGAACACCCATGCAGCAATACCAGCCACTAAGGATTCGATAAATGAGATTTGTCTATCGATCCAGATATTCGTGAACCGGCGCAGCATGAGCCATGAAAGAACAATAACAGCAAGCGCTATGGGTAAGATCACGTACACAATAATGCCACGAAATGGTTACGTTTCAGTTTGAAAACTGCGGTAAGCTTCCACGGAGATTCCCTCCATCGAGGGGATTTTGCCATCGTAGAAGTACAGATTCGTGTATCACGACAGATACAGACAAGTTGAATATCCGGCAAGATCTGCGTTTGTTTCTTGTGTTAAAGCACATATTATTTAAAACTTGCAACAGCGCGATCTACCGTTTCGTACGTTTTGAATACTTTGACTAATTGCGTAATGGCAAACAGACTTTCTACTTTCTCTGTGATATTTGCCAACCGTAAATCGCCGGATTTGTTCCGGACAGACGTTAATGCGGCAATAAGTGTTCCCAAACCGGAACTGCTTATCCATCGAACGCCTTTCATGTCTACCACAACGCTGTTAAAGCCTTCCTGAAGTAAGCTGTAAATTTTATCCCGCAAATTCTCTGTATCCGGTTCGCCAACCAGGTTTCCCTTTAAACTAATAACTGCAACAGCCCCATGCATTTTTTCTTTGATTGTCATAGTCATATCCTCATAATATTACAGGTTATTAATACATAAAAAGGTTCCTAAGTAAAATAATACATCCTTTTTGACGGAATGTCAACGCCGATGCATCACCATAATTGCAATGAATAAATCCTTTGACAGAACTTATACATGGTGTTAAACACCAAGTCAATGAAAATTGTAGAATCCTTAGGCAAGCCACTGAATTGTTTCTAACCGGAAAAACCGAGAATACCATAACAGTTATTTCGAAGATACCTGCGGTAGCGACAATATTGCTAATGTATCGAGAAATGATCTTACTTCACCCAAACGCTCTTTTTGGTTCGCGCTGAGTTTGATTCTTACGATTAACTTCAACTGTTTGCCGTCCTGTTGTAAGTGCGGATGGAACGGTTTCAGTCCGTGAATACCTGCCATAATTTTCTGGAAGGGTGCGTCTTCGTTTTCATAAAATGCCGTTTCTTCCGGCGGAGGAAAATGCAAAGCAAGAACATCGTCGCCCAATTCCACTTTAATAAAACCCATTTTCGCTGCGATTACTTTTAATTCGATTTGCTGAAACAAGTGTTCTGCTTCTTCAGGATATTCGCCGAACCTGTCTTTCAATTCTATACGGATCATTTGAATATCTTCTAACGATTCGCATCTATACAAACGGCGGTAAATATCCAATCGCTCTGCATCGTGTTCGATGTAGATGTCTGGAATAAGCGCTTCAACATCGGTTTCGATAACCGTCTCTCCTTGTATCTTTCTTCGATGTTCAACTTTCTTTTCTACCAGTTCATGAAATTCCTCTTCTTTCAACTCTGCAACAGCTTCCTCCACGACGCGCTGGTACATTTCAAATCCCATTTCTAAAATAAACCCCGATTGTTCACCACCAAGCAAATTGCCGGCACCGCGGATTTCCAAATCGCGCATCGCAAGGTTAAACCCGGATCCAAGCTCGGTGAATTCCTGAATCGCCTGCAACCGGCGCAACGTCACACGCGGCAGAATGGAAAGTGGCGGTGTAAGAAGGTACGCGTACGCCTGAATATTCGACCGTCCAACACGGCCGCGCAGCTGGTACAACTCTGCTAATCCAAATCGATCCGCACGATTGATAATGATCGTATTGACACTCGGAATGTCGATACCGGATTCGATAATCTTGGTGCAGAGCAAAACGTCGTACTTCTTCTCTAAGAAGTCCATCATCGCTTTTTCTAATTCATGCCCTTTCATCTGTCCATGCGCAACGTGAAAACGCGCCTTCGGTATATGTTCTTCCAGCATGGATCGAATAAGGTCGATATTTTGTACTCGGTCGTGCACAAAGTACACTTGACCGCTGCGATGCAGCTCCTTCATAATGACTTCGTGAATCAGCTGAAGATCGAACTGGGCGATTTCTGTTTGAATGGGAATACGATTTCTCGGCGGAGTATTGATGAGTGACAGATCGCGCGCACCCATCAGCGAGAATTGCAGCGTGCGCGGAATCGGAGTCGCAGTTAACGTCAATGTATCGACACTCGCGCGAAGTTGGCGTAGCTTTTCTTTCGACGCTACACCGAAACGCTGTTCCTCATCGATAATTAACAATCCAAGATCTTTGAACACAACATCCTTCGACAGTATTCGATGTGTGCCGATGAGAACATCGACCTTGCCTTCCTTGAGGGATTCCAATACTTCTTGTTGTTCTTTTTTTGAACGAAACCGGGTCAGAGATTCAACTCGCAACGAGTACCGTCCAATGCGATCGAGGAATGTATGAAAGTGCTGGTGTGCAAGAATCGTTGTCGGTACAAGCACAGCTACCTGCTTGTCGTTCATCACAGCTTTAAATGCCGCACGTACGGCTACTTCCGTTTTACCAAACCCGACATCGCCGCAAATAAGCCGGTCCATCGGTGAAGACTGTTCCATATCCTGCTTCACGTCGAGCGTGGACTTTGCCTGATCAGGCGTGTCTTCATAGAGGAACGATGCTTCCATTTCTTTTTGCCAGTGGGTATCTGAACCAAACGCAAAGCCCTGTTCGTGCTTACGTCTCGCATACAGTTTAATGAGATCGCGGGCGATATCTTTGATTTTCTTCCGCGCACGCGACTTGAGCCGATCCCAGTCTAAGCCGCCAAGCTTGCTGAGCTTCGGTGTATGTCCTTCCTGCGATGAATATTTTTGTACTCGATCGATAAAGCTCAGATGAACGTACAGGGTGTCGTTATCTTCGTACACAAGTTTCATAACTTCTGTTTCAACACCGCGCACTTTTATCTTTTGTAATCCCACAAACCGCCCGATACCGTAGTCTCGATGAACGACAAAATCTCCGCGCTTGAGCTGCTGGAGTTCCTTTTGAGTAAAACCCTTAAACTTTTTCCTTCTTGCAGTGCCTCGCCGTTTTAATCTGCCAAAGATTTCGTGTTCGGTGAAGATGGCAATATGAGCCGGAGGATAGATGAAACCGGAATGAAGCGCCTCGGGAAGATGTTGATATCGTATTGGAGATAAGATATTTTCCACCAGAGGCAACTGTGCCTTTAGCGCAGAGTATTGCGGTTGAGAATTTGGATAAAGAGTATCTTCATTGTGACCACCCTCTTTCTCAGCGCCCTCCCGCGTTGAGAAGATGTCTTCCGAATCAAGACGTGCAGCTTCTAATGTTTGATTTCTGGCTCCTGCTTCATCAGGTCCTGTCAATTCCTCTTCGATCAATCCGTCGAGGCGCTCACTTTCTTCTTTAGTATCAGAAGCCAGATAGATTGTGTAATCTTGATTAGAATACACGCGAATTTGTTCAATCAATCGCTTGATACTCCCCGCAATTGGAGCTTGCGGGTGACTCCGAAAATCTATAAAAATTTTTGATTGGGAACTTTGAATTGCCGTATGGTCAATTCTCACAAAATCCCTTACATTCTTTTCAATCGTTTTCCAATCGAGAATATTGGAATATCCTTCTTGCTGCAATTCTTCAATTTCTTTTTCAATGAGTAATGGTTCGTCGAAAAAAAGAAGAGCATCGTTTGACATATAATCAAATATTGATACTCGCGTTTCTTTTTCATCTGCGGAATCCGGCATCTGGGCTAAATCCGCGTCATTATTAAAGAGACTTGCTACCACACTTGCTTTCTGTAAATCGCGTATGGATCGCTGAGAAATCACATCAAATTCTCTGATGGATTCCACTGTGTCGCCCCAGAATTCGAACCGGATTGGATTATCGCCGACAAATGGAAAAACATCGAGAATACCTCCGCGTACCGCAAAGTCGCCGTATTCCTCAACGAAATCTTTTTTTACAAAACCCATAGTTGCAAGTTTCTGAATCAATTCTTCAAACGGAAATTCTTTGTTGACTTCCAACTCGATTTCGCGTTCGACAAATCGTTTTGCTGGAGGAAGTTTCGTTGTTAATGCTTCTGCGGAGGCAACGACGAGCACAGGCAAGGATTGCAAAAGTGATCGAAGAGTTTCTATTTGGGCAATGGGCGCACTCATATCAAGGTTTATTGCGGCATGTGCGGGGCCTGAGACGTACAAACACACTCGATCATCACCAAGAATAGTTGCACAATCGTCACGGAGTTGTTCTGCACGGTCTTTATCAGCCGTCACAAGCAATACATGGGTCTGTCGCAATTCAAAGAGATGCGCCGCTGCAAACGTAATCAATGAGCCGCTGATTCCCCGCAATTGAACGGGACTTCCCGGCTGAAGCGACTTCATTGCACCTGTCAATTGCTGGAACGGTTCGCTACTGGTAATTCGTTTTCTAATTTGTTCAATCATTTAAATTGCCGGCAGTAAAATCATAAAAATCCAATTATCAAATCTCAATTATAATTTTATGCGAAAATCACAAAGTGATCTTCAGTAATTGTTCATCCTGCATCTGTCACCCGAAGTCCACTCACCAGAAATTCTAAAAACACCTTACCCCGATCATCTCAGAATTTCCGCACAATCAGGGTATGGAAAAGCTACCAAAAAGTCTTTCTACATTCAAACAATGCAAAAAAAGCCGTTCTTTCCGAAATTTGCCGGATTAGAACGGCTGCAAATTTTACCATTGAGAATATTTATTTCTTATTCTCTATTTCACCTTCCTTATTTATTATTATCTTTTTTTCCATATGTTTCTTCATATCTTGGTTTTTACACTTTGCCGTGCTGTCCATAATGCATTTTTCTTTGTTTCCCATTTCACATTTTTCTTTACATGCTTTTTTGCATTCAGCACACTTTGCACAGCACGTACCGTCGCACTTTTCTCCCGAGCACTTGTCACAGCATCTTTTGTCTTTACAGCATTCCATTTTATCCGAACATTCTTTTTTCGCATTTTCTTCTTTATTTGAATTCTTTTCGATTTTTACAACTTTTTCAACTTTTTTCTCTATAGCTTTATCCTGTGCAAACATCGTCTGTGATACCGCTACGGCAAATATCACCATGGAAACAAACATGAGCTTCTTTATAACACGCTCCTTAGTGTTTAAAAAATCAGTAAAAGATGAATAAACATATTGCGGTACTGGTTGTTTTTCTTTGATTTCAATCTTCCTTCCGCTCAAAATGAATTTAATAATATAGAGGAAAAACTTTTGATCTCCAAAGTAACCAAATTGTGGGTAATGTCCTAATTTGAATTCATTCTTTGTTTTTATTTCGCTTTCAATCATTTCTACTACTTCTGTTTTATATGGTCTTGGGGAATATACGGGATTGAGATAATCTTCAATTTACCGAAATACAGAGGGTATGGCAAGTACTCTGTAAATGTTTATTTTTCGCTGTTTTCATGATTTTCTTGCCCTCATCTCCATATTTCGGTATCTTAATGTGTAGGAAGGCACAAGTTTAACAATCCTATTAAACAAATTCAAGACCTATTAAGAAAAGTATTGCATTGTGTTCCTTCAAATAGAATTTGGGTACTCAACATACCCACTGTCAAACTTGTTGAGTTTGGCTGAATGGCAGAACCTTGACAAGGCTTCTCTACAAAGAGAACACCCGAAAAAGGCAGACTGTCGAATTCAAGAACATTGTAACGTTCAACGCTCTTGACGCGGTAGCAACGCCACGAGAAACAAAGCCATTCCATTAACGGTTTGGAGCGCTCCAGCCTTTTTCAATGGATTCTACAATGAGAAAGACGGAAATTAAAGTAGAAATCAAGGTTAATGTTACTTCAATTATTATCGCTTTAGCATTACTCTTGAAAACTCTACTTCGTTAATAGTATGGCGAGTTTCGGCTCGCCATACTCCTTGTTTCCAGAAACACAATGCAACATTTTTCAAAGAACAAAAATACTTTATTTTGTACTTGACAACGTTAGAAATATTACGTATAATACTATGTAGTTAAACTAACGTTAGGAGACAAAATGCATCTCGAATTAAATGAAAAAGCTTTACTAAAAGGACTTGATTCCAGTATCAAAGGACAAGTTGACGACATCAAAGAGTTAAACAAACAACTTGAAGAACTACAAGACAAGAAAAAGTTTTTGCTTAAAAGTCTAAGGTCATATCTTGAAGCACGCAACAATTTCCGAAAACTCCACCCAAACGTTAGGGCTGAAGATTTACGGCTTCCATCGGAAATATTCATCGGTAATAATACAAAGATTGGCGATGCTATCGAAACCATTCTTACGGAATATGGTGCAATGACGCGTAAAGATTTATTAGACTTATTACTAAAAAGCGGAGTGCATATCAGCCCAAAAAATCCACGAGTAGTTTTGTTCAACGCGCTTCTTAAAGACACAAAAAAGCGTTTTGCTGTAAAAGATGGGAAAGTGTTTCTAAATGAAAAATAAAAGGCATGCTCAAAATCTTGTACGAAGCCTAAGTTGTCAGCTAAAGTCTCATACTGCTTTTGGGTGTATGAAGACGGCAAAGCTGGAAATGCTGAGAGATAACCTGACCGGGAGGACTCAGCCGATTTTAGAGCATGCTCTTTTTGATTCTTAATAAATAGTGAGCTTGCAAGTGTTTCAGCACCTACAAGCTCCGATAATTCAAGCCCGAATGAACGAGCTTTGAACCACATTTCAATTTCGTTCATTGCGAGGCAAAAGTCAACCTTAAATTTTAGGAGCTTTGCAATGAACGCCTTATCTTTAGAGAAAAAAACCTTAATACTTTCCCACCTTGTAGAAGGACTTTCCGTTCGTTCTATTGAACGCCTTACGGGTGTCCATAGAGATACAATCATTCGCTTAATGATTTCTACGGGCAAAATAGCCCGCGAAATTATGGATTCAGAAATGAATTCACTTGATATAAAACGTCTCCAAGTAGATGAAATTTGGGCGTACGTATTCAAGAAACAACGCCACCTTAAACCCGAAGACCCAATAGAATATGGAGACGCGTACACATTCGTTGCGCTTGATCCTGACACTAAACTCATTCCCGCGTTTCGTATAGGTAAACGAACGCGCGAAATGGCTTTATCTTTTATGTCTGAATTGAATTCACGCATTAGAACCCGCTTCCAATTGAGTACCGATTCTTTCCCTGCTTATAGAGACGTTGTGGACACTGTTTTCGGTGATGATATAGATTATGCCCAAATTCATAAATCATACGCCCAAGAGGTTTCTAAGGGCGAGAGCCGTTATTCTCCCGCCTGTATCGTCTCTATCGACATTATCCCTATTACTGGAAACCCTGATAGAAGGCACATTTCCACTTCTTTGGTGGAAAGGCAGAATCTTACTATTAGAATGAGCATGAGACGTTTGACTCGTCTCACTAATGCCTTTTCCAAGACCTTTAAAAGTTTGGAATCTGCCTTGAGTATTCACTTTTTTCATTATAACTTTATCCGTATCCATCAATCGTTAAGAGTTACACCAGCAATGGAGGCAAAGCTAACACACCATGTCTGGACTTGGGAAGAACTTTTAACTTATAAAGAACAATCACAAGTTGCATAAGGAGGCGTTATGACAACGCAAACAATTGTTAAACTATCAAACTCAATACGCGATGCTATAGTTAAAATTCGTCCACTATATAAAAACATACAAGACGAAGACGATAAAATAATCCTTTCCGATGTAATGTCAAATCTTATTCAATCACAAGGATACCTTAGCGATATACAACTCTCTTATCAACAAGTCTTGGATGATAACGAGACCGCCAGAAAAAGAATAATGCAATATGAACAATGGGCGGAGGACTTGTCTAAGTATAAATCTTTCCGTCTTAAATCTGGATGCACGATAATAATTCCCAAAGAACCTGATAGCTCCCCCTACTCCAAAGAATGGTACTGCAAGCATTGCTTTGACAATAAAAAGAAATCTTTGTTTCAGCCTGAACTTGGGACGATTACATTTATCTGTCCGGGGTGCAACAAAACCATTTTTGTTACCGACGATGAACTTGAAGAAGTCCAAAAGTTTTATGGCACTCCTCCAAGTAGGCCTATTAAACACATACAAGTTGACCCAAATTAGGACACTATCAAATTGTGATATTTACTTCTTTTTTTGTAGATTTCGATAAAATAAATATGCAAACTATATATGTTCTAGAATAATTTGCATAAAACGTCTCTTTGATTCTATCGCGTCGCTAAAAGCATTTGAGCCCTTTATCGGTTGTTTCAAGGTCATTAAAAGGGTTCAAATACTACACACTTTGAAAGTGTATTTATGCCAGCTACTGATTCAGAAAAAGTAATGAGAATCCGGTATAAGTTTCAGTTTGAAAACGGAGAGGAGAAGCTCTTCGATGTACTCCTCAATGAGCAGACTCTTCAAGTAGTACAGCGTTCGACGGTAAGCAATCCCGAATGGACGAAGCTTCAATATCAACAATGCGATAACTGTCCACTAAAAGAGGATGTCGAATACTGTCCGGTCGCAGTGAACATTGCGCATCTCATTGATGAATTCAAGTTATCGACTTCATACGATAAGACGCTGGTCATCGTGGAAACGCCGGAACGAACGTTCGAACAGGAGACGACTGTACAAAACGGCCTCAGCGCCATTCTCGGCATCTATATGACGACGAGCGGCTGTCCTATTCTGGATTATCTCCGGCCCATGGTACGTTTTCATCTTCCGTTCGCAACGGCGAATGAAACTGTTTTCCGCGCTGTGTCGATGTACTTGGTGGCGCAGTACTTTCGTGAACGCAAAGGACTTGAACCAAATTGGAATTTGGATGGACTCGTGAGTATCTACAAAGAGATTGGAACTGTGAATAAAGGGATGTGGAACCGGCTCTCCAAAGCTTCAAGTTTTGATGCTAATGTGAATGCGCTTATAGTCCTGAGCACATTTGGCGATGCTCTGCGTTTTTCACTCAAGATTGATTTAGAGAATTTGGCTCCGATATTTGAAAAGTACTTGAGCGATGACTTATAATTATATACTTGGTGGATTTTAACAATTTATTAAGAGACATCCTTCTTTGCACTTCCTTCAAGCAATTTGTTTACTGCAAAACTCATGTGCTTGCTCTATCGTTTATGAAAGAACAATAATTCTACCGTGAAACATCATGAAATTACTTGCGGTAGTGCCTAAAATTTGCTAACAGCATAAGCAACCAATATGTCTCGAAAAACGTTACGCATATGTGCAGAGAGAGAAATGAGCTGTTCATATATAAAAAATTGATCTTGACGTATTATCGTCGCTATTTTCAACATAGGAGGTTATAAATGAAATTCGTTTTCCGAACCGCCATTGCAGTCTTCAGTATATTTTTACTTGTCGGCGGTATTGCAACAGCACAGGATTTACAGCAACAACTATCAAAATTAGGGCGCGAAGCAGCAATCGGTTACACAGCACCGATCTTGAGTGGATGGGGTAATGATTTAAATTCAGGTATTTATTATTCCGCCGATTTACATAATGTACTTGGTTTTGATATAGACGTGAGCTTGGCTACTTCAAAAATTACTGATGCTGATAAGAAATATGTTTTGACTTTGCCTGCTTCGATGACAGTGAAGGCATCTGATCTTGGATTGAACGGATATGCCCCAAACACAACTGTCACTTTAAGTTCATCAGGCACAAATCCAAGTTATCCGGCATCCGTGATAGCTAATACAGCCGTAGGGAATAAAGATAAAGTGCCAATTAAAACCATAGCAGGAGGAACCGGTATTATAAAAAATGGAACAACTGTCCTTGGTACAGATTCTATTCCTGCTAATCTGACTATTTTGTCTCTTCCGGGCGGCTATGATCTTGGATCTGTTGGGATTGGCGGAGTTCCACTGGTGGTACCGCAACTTACACTCGGTTTACCGTTTGGTCTGGAGGTCATGGGTCGCTGGATTCCGCCCATAAAAACAGATCAAGGCAAGTTCACCAATATGGGTTTTGGACTTCGGTACGATATCGATCAATGGTTTCCTTTCTGCCCGGTCGATATTGCCATTCATTTTATGACACAAAAAATGACTTTTAAATCAAGCACCGATCAAAATATTTTTACATGTAAAGCAACTGCATATGGAATTGAAATAAGTAAAAAGTTGTTCATTCTTACACTTTATAGCGGTTTCCAGCTTGAAAGCGCAAGTTTAACCCTGAGCGATTATACCGGTTATAATTTCGAAACAGGACAATCTATTTTTGTTCAAGGTTTTGAAATTAACGGGAAGGACAAGTCACGGTTTACCGTTGGCGCTCGCTTATTGTTATTTTTTATTAACCTTCACGCCGATTATAGTTTTTCCGCAAATAACGTATTAACTCTTGGCGCCGGCATTACAATACGTTAAGCATCATTCTCATTATTTTGCAAAAGCTGATCCCATAGAGGGGTCAGCTTTTTTTTATTGCACAATCATGGCAGATTCCTGATATCATATCCTGTTTCATCCGAGAGAGATTTCGGGAATCCATCCCAGCGAACCAGTTTTTCTGGGAAAATTTTCATATATTATTTATGCCTCAGGTAGAAAGAGACTGGGGCATTTTTATTTATCCAGGTCGGGATAACATCTCGATCTACGTTTATAAAGGGCACCATGCAAGAAGTCACACACATACGCAACATAGCAATTATCGCACACGTTGATCACGGCAAGACAACACTTGTAGATTTTATGCTTCGACAAACAGGAACATTCCGTGCAAACCAGGATATGGGTACACGCGTCATGGATTCCAACGATTTAGAGCGCGAACGCGGCATTACAATTTTAGCAAAGAATACTGCCGTGCTCTACAAAGAACCGAAAACCGGTGAAATCTATAAAATTAATATTGTTGATACGCCAGGCCACTCTGATTTTGCCGGTGAAGTAGAACGCACGTTAAAAATGGTGGACGGCGTTCTCTTATTGGTGGATGCAGCAGAAGGTCCTTTGCCAGGAACAAAGTTTGTCCTAAAAAAATCACTCGATCTCAACTTGCTTCCTATTGTCGTAATAAACAAAATTGACCGCAAAGACGCACGGGCGCATCAGGTATTAGATGAAGTGTTCGAACTGTTCCTATCGCTCGGCGCACACGATCAACAGTTAGACTTTCCGACAATTTATTCCATTGCAAAGCAGGGAATCGCAAAGAAAGAATTAGAAGATGTAAGCACAAATCTTGAGCCGCTTTTCGAAGCAATTATTAAATATGTCCCATCGCCTAGCGGTGACACGCAAGGACCGTTCCAGATGCTGGTTACAACCATCGATTACAACGACTATTTAGGCCGCCTTGGAATTGGAAGGGTTTCACGCGGCAAGATTCGGCTCGGTTCTCCGATGAAAATTGTTCATCGCGACGGTGTGGTTGATGATGCGCGGGTAACAAAAATTTATACTTTTCAAGGCTTGAAACGAATTGAAGTTGATGAAGCAGGTACGGGCGAAATTATAGCAGTTGCGGGTATGGAAGACGTCGATATCGGCGAAACAATTGCCGATGCTTCCGATCCGACTCCGATGTCATTTGTTGCGATCGAAGAGCCGACACTTTCGATGAATTTTATAGTCAACAATTCACCGTTTGCGGGTTTGGACGGCAAGTATGTTACCACACGCCATCTTGGTGATCGTTTGGCTCGCGAGCTTCGTTCCAATGTCAGCTTGCGCGTGGAATTGACAGACTCACCGGATGTATTCAAAGTGAGCGGCAGAGGTGAACTGCATCTCGGCATTCTCATAGAAACCATGCGGCGTGAAGGATATGAATTCCAGGTCTCACGTCCTGAAGTAATCCTTAAACGCATTTCAGATGTCGTTTGCGAACCGATCGAGCATGTCATCATTGACGTACCGGACGAACATGTCGGTGTCGTGATAGAAAATCTGGGAAAGCGGAAAGGCGAGATGCGGCAAATGATGCAGAGCCAGGGCAACACGCGCTTGGAATTTCTCGTCCCTGCACGTGGACTCATTGGATTCCGTTCGGAATTTATGACGCAAACCAAGGGCACGGGTATTTTACATCATATCTTTCACGGCTACGAACCGTTCAAAGGTGAGTTGTCCCATCGAACTCGCGGCGCTTTGATTGTTCTGGAAGAAGGCGATGCAGTCGCATACGGTATGTGGAAACTGCAAGAACGTTCTACGTTCTTCATTGAACCCGGCATGAGAGTTTATGCCGGTATGATTGTGGGTGAAAATTCCCGCGAGTACGATATGGTCGTCAATGTCTGCAAGACAAAACAATTGACCAATATGCGTGCTTCCGGTTCGGACGAAGCCGTTCGTTTGGAACCGCCGAGAAACCTTACACTTGAACAGGCAATCGAATGGATTGGCGAAGATGAATATGTTGAAGTGACGCCCAAGTCTATGCGCCTGCGCAAGAAATATCTGGATCACAACGAGCGCAACCGCATGTCGAAGAAAAAAGCGGAGACGCTAGAAGAGTAGAGATATAATAATTTTGTAATTGGGATGTTGTAGGATTTATATTTGTTCACGAGCAACCGGTTATGAGCCAGCGGCGATAAACCATTGTTCGCTGTTTGTTGTTTATTGCTGTCACCGGTTTTTGAATTCTATTTTCTAAATTCTATATCCTCACGACTGGTTTTCTTCGAAAATGTTCTCTTCGCGCACAAAGTGGAATATGCTTCCCAACGAACTCTCCGACGTGGTTGCAGCAAAACGGTTGCGCGGAGAAACCATCATAGATCTGACAGAATCAAATCCAACCCGTTGTGGAATTTCGTATCCGGAAAAAGAAATCTTATCCGCACTTGCTGATGAATCGTCGTTGTTGTATCAACCGGAACCACGCGGTATTCTTCTTGCACGCAAAGCAATAGCAGAGTACTATGCAGCACTTGGTGTTGCACTCATACCGGAAGACATCACGCTTACGGCGAGCACAAGCGAAGCGTATTCGTTTCTCTTCACGCTCCTGTGCAATGCCTGTGACGAGGTTATCGTCCCCCGGCCAAGTTATCCTCTCTTCGACTATCTTTGTCAACTTAACGATGTTGCACTCCGGCATTATGATCTGGAGTACGATGGTGAGTGGCATATAGATTTCGAATCGCTTGAATCGGCACTCACGAACAACACACGTGCTATTATCCTCGTTCATCCGAATAATCCGACCGGTTCATATATAAAACAAGAAGAATTTGAGCGGGTGTGTGCGGTTGCCGCTGAACACCAATGCGCTGTCATCGCCGATGAAGTATTCGGGCCCTATACTCTTTCATCAGATACGCATCGGGCAAGCATGGTAACATCGCATGCATCAATTTTATTTTTTTCGCTCAATGGCATTTCAAAACTTCTGGGACTCCCACAATTCAAACTCTCTTGGATTATTGTACGCGGCAATTCTCAACAAAAAAAAGAAGCTTTAAGCCGGCTTGATATCATTGCCGATACATTCCTCTCGGTCAATACGCCTGCACAGGTGGCGCTTCCCAAACTTCTTGAACAATCGAAATTCATCGGAGAACAAATCCGTACACGAGTTCATTCCAATTTTCATGTGCTCCAAAAAATATTTGCAGATTCGAGTGCTACGGTGTTTCGTGCCGAAGGCGGGTGGTATGGTATTCTTCAACTTCCTCAATTCCACAGCGATGATGTATGGGCCGTCGAATTACTACGGCAACGAAATATTCTTATCCACCCGGGACATTTTTTTGATATGAAGCAAAAGTCCTGCATCGTGCTTAGTTTGCTGCCTTCTCCGGAATTCTTTTCTGATGCTATGTTACAAATTCAGTCATTTGTTGAACACTTGTAATCAACCATGATAGGCGTAGACACCGTTTTTGAGGAAGATATTGACAGAAGATAGAGACGTTTGCAATTGAATCTTTGCCTTCCAATCAGTTTAAAAGCGACAGTTGACCATCATTCAGAAAACTTTCTAAGATGGAAGTTGACTCTTTTGGCTTTTTCGTCTACTTTCGTATAGATATTTTTCATAGAGGAGATTTTCTTATGCCTATACCGGTACTGAATCCAGAAGAACGAAATTCCCGTGTTTCCGCTTTATTACGCCAGGTGGATGAAGATGTGAAAGCTCAAAAACTTGATGAAGCGCTGGATCGCATTCGTAAAGTATATGCGTTTGACATCAAGAATATCTACGCCCGTGCGTATGAAGAGCGCATTCTTATTTTGATGATGGAAAAGGACCGAGCAACCACAATGCGTGAAGCAAAGCAGCAGGCTGCAGAACAAGTGGATCAAGAGGTAAAGAGGCGGCTCAAAGATTTCTATAAACAACAAGAACTTGAATCGCAAAAACGTAAACAAGAAGAAAAGGCGGATCAAGCTCTGGAAAATCGCGCACGTAAAGCCTCCGTGAACGAGGTACAGGAGGTGGCACACAAAGATATTTCTGCAATTGAAAAAGATACAGCACGGAAAATTGAAGAACTTGAAAAGAGATTAATTGCACAAATCCAGCAAACAATGCCGGGAACGTCTTCTTTTGGCGATGCAGCCGTTGCACAAAGTATCCGCGCAGAGTACGAAGTAAAACTTCAACAGTACAAAATTGCCGAAGCTGAGCGGAAAACAATTCAGGACGAGGCATTCCTCAAAATGAAAGAGGAACAGAAACGTGCAGAAGATGAGTTGATGCACCAGATGGAAGAAGAACGAGATGCGCTGTTAGAACGCGAACGCGAAAAATCAAAACAGCAAGGAATTGATTCCTACCAAACACTCATGAAATTGATGATGCAGTTAGCAGTTCCCGCCGAAATGCAGTCTTCTTTGCTCCAATCACTGAAGATATCGTTTTCCATTAGCGATACAGAACATATGGAAGCAGAGCGCTCGGTTCAGGTAAGCGCATACGTTGATGCGGTGCGCAAACTCTGGCAAAGCGGTATTCCATCCGATGAAGATTTTATGCATCTTAAAAATCTCCAACAGTTTTTTAAAATTTCAGATGACGAACATGGTTCTATAACAAAACAAGTCAAAAAAGAATTAGGAATGCCGGACGATACTGCCGTCATTGTCGTTATCGATGATGATCCGTCCATCCGAAAATATGTAGATCACATTCTCAAAAAAACTTATGCGACCGTTATCACCGCGGCAACAGCAGAGACAGCACTTCCGGAAATTCAAAAAGTAACACCGTCTCTTATTATCAGCGACGTCAATTTGGGCGTTGGTATGATGAGCGGATTTTCTTTCTACGAAAAAATTATCGCCGGCACCTACGGCGAAGGATTAAAATCTGTCGCGTACGTCTTGATGAGTTCGATGGAAGACGAATTCTTTGTGCGAAGCGCCAAACAAATGGGAGTCAAGGCATACCTTGCAAAACCATTTACACGCGAATCATTAGAAACAATGGTAAAAAACGCACTTGCCTGACGGAGAGCGTTTCATTGCATGAATATCCTCCATGTCCTTTCTCAATTTGAGGTGACTGGTGCGGAAGTGTATGCAGTTACCCTTGCATCGGCACAAAAAAGATTCGGTCACACAGTCACTCTCGTCTCAGACACCCTCCATATACCGTTCGATGGTATATTCATTTCGCAGCCAATCGGAAAAAGATCATACCTTCAGCGACTTCGGAACATTACATTTCTTATCCGCCTGATACGAGAAAAAAACATTCACATTGTCCACGGACATTCGCGGGCGGCAAGCTGGGTATGCAACCTTGCAGCGCTCTTCACCAACATACCGTTTGTTTCCACAATACATGGACGGCAGCATCTTCACATAAGCAGTAAAAGTTGGAGCGTATACGGAACGAATATCATTACCGTAAGTGAAAGTTTAAGAGAACATCTTGTTTACGAGCTTGGTCTCAACTCTCAACACATTACCACCATCCCCAATGGATTTGAGACACAGCGCTGGATGAGTGCAGCGTCAATTCAACCGGACTCGGATATGTTCGGAGTACCGCCGGAGATTCCTATTATACTTTTCATAGGAAGATTCTCGGGTCCAAAAGGCGATATTGTGCGATTTCTTGTCTCAAAAGTCTATCCTGAATTATCAAAGAAAGTGCATTGCTCTTTGCAAATTATCGGCGGATTGAATGTTCCGGCAGATATTTCACAGCGTGTTCAGGACATACAAAATCGTATTGGCAAAACAAGTGTCGTGCTAAGAGAATTTCAACGCGATCTTCTTCCATTTCTCAGCGCGGCGAATATTGTCATCGGGGCGGGACGTGTTGTCATGGAATCGATTTTGGCCGGCAAACCTACTATAGCATTTGGCGAAAGCGGCTACGAAGGATTAGTTTCTCCGGGTAATTATGATACAGTATGCCGGACCAATTTTGGCGACACAGGAATTCGGCTGGCATTGAACGCCGCATTGGTTATAAACGACCTGGCTGCGATTCTCGACAGACCACCGACGGCAACTGATACTCGAACATTGCAGAAACGCATACAAGAATCATGCGAAATTAATATGGTAGAACAAAAAATCGACGCGGTGTATCGATTCGCTCTGGCTGCTGCAAAATCTCCTGCAGCCATTCCAGTGTTACTGTATCACCGCGTTGTCCCAGAAGCGCCGAAAGACTCACATCATGGCATTTGGGTTACGATCCAATCATTTGAACAAAATCTTCATTCACTGAAACATCGCGGTTATTCGCCAATTACCTTTGAACAATATCAACTTTTTCTCAACCGTGAATTCATATTACCAAAGAAGCCTGTCATCCTTACTTTTGACGACGGATATGAAGATAATTACACGTTTGCATTCCCACTCTTGAAGAAATATGGATTTCCGGCAGTCATCTTCCTTGCTGCAGAAACAAAGCGACGAACTAATTTTTGGGACGCTGACGAACCACAGGTCCCATTGATGAACAACGAACAAATACGTGAGATGTCGGGGGCAGGCATCGAGTTTGGCTCTCACACGGTTACGCACCCGAACCTTTCTCATTGTTCGCCAGAGCAGATGAGAAAAGAACTTTTTGAATCAAAAAAGATACTTGAGCAGCTGACTGGAAAAAAAATTATTTCTCTTGCATATCCGTATGGCGCCGTCAATGAACATATCAAATCTCTCGCTGCAGAAGCCGGATACATATTCGGCATCGCAACGAACAGCGGTCCGCTGAAGTTTTATGAAGACTTTTTAGAGATTCGACGCACACAGATTTTTCCATGGACGGATAGATTCGGTTTTTGGAAAAAGACACAACAGCGGTACTTACGATACAAACAGTGGAAATCACATGAGACGGGTTAGCTTTTATTTTTCAAAAATGCAGGTTTAAATACGTTCGCATTGGTTAACCGGAATCCATCCGACCTTTCCATCGACGAGTGTTGCCTTTACCCACTCACCGACTGCATCAGTTAATTTCACTTTCACTCCCTCATGAATCACAAACGCATCGACGGCTTTAGCGTCCGGAGATGATTTCGCTGTAACGGTCTGCGCAATGATAACAGCCTTATCATGCGCTGTATCCCTCAACGATTGAATTCCTAACATAGCCGCCCAGAGCACGACCGACACACATGAAATAAAAAATACAATACGTGCGGAACGAAGAATTGCATGGTGCAATACCAAGTACATGGTTGCAAGCGAACAAAAGAGCAATACCCAGCTAATAATAAAAATAACGTGAACATGTTCGGACGATATCAACAATCCGACTGCACGCATCCATTGAATAAGAAACATATCCGGTATCGGTTCGATTCGATCGACTGTTTTCAGATATGCCAATTTTAAATTGTGTTCTATATCCGGATCATCAGGATGTACCTGTGCAGCACGTTCGTATGCAAGGATTGCCCGTGCAAGCTGGCCGTCACGGTAATATGCATTACCGAGATTGAAATACAACTCGGCGCTGATTTTTCCCTCTTTGATAATGCCGTCATATTCTTTTGCCGCATCCTGAAATTTACCGGCGCGGTACATTTCATTGCCGCGGTTGAATGCGGCTTCCGGTGTTTGCGCCGGCGACGAGTACTGTACGAACACCGTTAATCCAGCAATCAAAATCCATTGTGCTTGATTCATGCACCGCCTCGCTTGCCAAATGATTGCTCAATACCGTTGATCGCACCGGCGGCGATGTCGAGCAATTCCTTGCGGGCATCCGTTGTATCTGACCCGGGCGCAAAGCGTACAAATTCCGCCCGCTCCATACAGAGCTTCAGCGACTGAAGAACCTCTTTCTGTATGCCGTATTGCCTTAACTGTGCCACGGCATCTTCCATGACAAATTTTGCTTTCGGTGTTCGAAGTTTATGTTCAAGATACATCATCAGTGCCCTGAGAATTTCTGCGTGATAACTTTCTGTGTTGCCTTGTTCAAGCAACGCACGTGCTTTCTTGAGGCGGCGCGATGCTTCGCGGCCAGCCTTCTCAAATAAAAGCCGCGGCATATCGCCGTAAATCTTTTCCATACGTTTACGATAGAACCACGCACCGGCAAACATGCATGGCGGCAGAATAATGCCCAACACAAACCAGCCTGAAGATTTGATATCATCTGCACGTTGCAGACGACCGATGGAGAGTTTGAGAAACCTAATATCTTCACCAAGCATCAGCACATCTTCTTTCGCATTCACGCTGATACCGGAACTCGAAAAATCTTTTCCCGGTGCAATGGAGAATTCGAATTTGGGGGAGCGAAGAGTGATGTATTCTTTCTTATCAAGATCGAAATACACAAACTGCATCGGTTCCAGTACCCGTTGACCCGCATTTCTTGGTATCAGGAGATACTCAGCTGTTTTCTTTCCGCGAATGATACCGCCGTCGCGGGAAATTTCTTCCGATATTTTTGGCTCGTACGATTCAATATCTGCTGGCAGTTGAGGTTTTGGCACTGTCACTAACTTAATATTGCCGGAACCAAGTACGGATACACGAAGCGTGATGGGATCTCCAGCCTTAACATTTCGCGTGTCCACGTTTGCATTGAAAGAGAAGCGTCCGATGGCACCGGAGAATCCTGGCGGTGCATTTGCTGGAATCGGATCGACCACAATCGTCAGCGGATTAGATTTCACATCCATATTGACAGTTTGCACTTGCTGAAAGAACGGATCGTTAAAAAATTGATCGAATGGATCATTACTGCGCCGCTTGGATTGCACCTGTACAGCACAGCGAGCTTCGAGCGGTGCAATCTTTAAATTACCTGATTGCGTAGCAAACAACGCTGTCTTCTTTATCACGATTGTACGATATTGCTTGCCATTCAACGTTTCCGTTGCCTGAGTCGGCTGCTTTGGCATTTCAAAATCTTCACTCCAAAACCCGTCAAATGTCGGAGCTTTTGCGAGATCATATCCGGTTACAGATACTCGCGTATATAATTTGAATGTGACAATCAGCTGTTCGCCCTGCCTCACTCGTTGTTTGTCGGAAAAGGTTTTAATGATGAGATTATCGCCTGCATCAGCAGCGGATTGATTCGATGGAGATTGCTGCTGCTTTGGTTTCCCTTGCGAGACCTCAATCTGAAGAGAATTGGACTTCAGTGGAGCGCCTTTATAATCTATTGTCGCAGAGCCAATAGTTATTTTTCCGGGTTGACGCGCATATAAAATATACGTATAGCCGATGGAAGCCGACATCTTGCCGTTCACCCATTGCATGTTTGTTGATTGATTCGGACCGGAAACGATAACGAATTGTCCAAAGTCCGGTGCTTTAAAATTCTTTACACTGTTGTAATCGCTTCCATCGAACGTGAATGTGACTTGAAATTGTTCACCCGCTGCAAGTTGCGACCGCTCTGCCGAAGCAGTGAACGTACCGTCCTGTGCAAAAGCTTTGGAGAGACCGATGCTCAATGATAGTACTATCAAAAAGAATGCTGTTATTTTTTTACCATCGTACATGGTTATTCTATCTTGTTCGTTTTTCAATTATCAATTACATGCAAAACTGATAACCGACGGTTGAAATCTTTCTTACCAATCTTTCTCCACTCTCATGTGCACTGCTTCCCGCTTGCGAAGCTTCTTCTGAACATCCTTTTCGTTATTGCGCATAGCATCTAATATTCTATCAGCTTCCTGCTTCGGCATTTGGTTCTTCTTCTGAATTTGCTGGCGCGTTTGATCCTGCTTCGCCTCTTCTTGCTTTTGCTGTTGTTGATCTTTTTTTTGATTCTGCTGCTGATCCTGTTTCTGGTCCTGCTGTTGATTTTGTTTTTGCTGATCTTTCTTCTGATCCTGTTTCTGCTGCTGCACTAATTTTGCACGCGCCATTTGTAAGTTGTAACGAGTATCTTCATCGTTCGGATTCAAGCGAAGTGAGTGTTTATATGCATCGACTGCTTCCTGATATTTATTGGATTGATAGAGCGAGTTGCCGGAATTGTAATATGCTTCGGCACGCTCTTCAGGCGATTTCATCGAACCGCTCGAATTACCGTATTCCCGCATCGCTTCATCAAACCTCTGCTGTTTATAATACGAATCTCCCAGATTAAATTGTGCTTCTTTCGACTTCGGATTCTTCTCCAGTGCTTTTTTGTATTCCACCTCGGCATCAGTGTATTTACTTTTTCCGTAGACGTTATTACCTTCACTAATATGGGAACGAACTGTCTGTGCGGCAGCATTTCCCGAAAAAACTGCAACCATCAACGCTGTTACCACAGCCGGCATAAATTTTTTGAGCCATACGGCCAACTTCGTCCGTCGTTCAGAAAGCATGAGTTCGATTATAAAAAAAATAATTCCGAATGCTAACAGATATTGATACTGTGTTTCATAACCGGTAATTTGCTTTGTTCCGAATTCTACTTTTTCCAGCGAAGCTAATTCCTTGAAAATGTCGTCAATTTCATTGCCGCCGCTTGTAGCGCGGTGATAGGATCCGCCCGTCGCGGCAGCAATTTGCTGGAGCATGGTCTCATCCAATTTTGACAGGACAATACTTCCCGATTGATCGCGCTTATAATCAGTGCGGACTCCGTTTTGATTGAACACAGGAATTGGTCCACCCTCCGGCGTTCCCATACCAATAGAATAAACCCGCACACCGGCTTTCTTCGCGTCTTCCACTGCGCCCATTACATCGCCTTCGGTATTTTCACCATCGGAGACAACCACGATAGCTTTTTGCGTGGGCATATCCTTTGAAAAAGATTTTAACGCAACTTCTATGGCACTGCCGATCATTGTGCCCGGTACAGGTACGGCATCAACATCGATAGCAGAGAGAAATAAATCCGCCGCGGTATAATCGGAGGTAAGCGGAAATTGTACAAACGCATCGCCCGCAAAAACCACCATGCCGACACGATCGCCTGAAAGTTTTCGTAATAATTCCGACACATCACGTTTGGCTTTTTCCATTCTGCTTGGGCGTATGTCTTCTGACTTCATACTCAATGAAACGTCAAAGGCAATAAAGAGATCGATGCCTTTGCGTTTTACTTCTTCGAGGCGTGTTCCAACCTGCGGGTTTGCAACGGCGAGAATCAAGCAGGCACATGCTATCAAGACAAGAGCTTGTTTTACAATGCGCATTGCCAGACTTGCTTCCGGTGCAAGCTGAGGAATGAGCTTTTCACTGACAAACCGGCGCAGCTGGTTCCTCTGCCATATGTTGAGAAAGAAATATCCGGCACCAAGCGCAGGAATCAGCAGCAAGAACCACAGATATTCAGGATGTTCAAAACGTAACATAATTACGGATTTCTCCTTAACACAGAAACGCTCAGTCCAGTTTCTATCAACACGGCAAGCAATCCGGCCAAGAGCCATCCTCCATACAATTCCGAGTATCGCTTGTACGCTGTCACTTCGATCTTTGTTCGTTCAAGCTGATCGATTTCCTTATAGATCGCTTTCAGTTTTCGGTTGTCCGTAGCGCGATAATATTTTCCACCGGTCATATCTGCAACCTGCGTCAGCCCTTTTTCATCCAGATCGACAGGAATTAATTGCCTGCGAATTCCAAACTGCGTCTGCACCGGGTAGGGCGCTTCACCCTGCGCACCGACGCCAACCGTATAAATACGAATGCCGTACGTCGCCGCAATCCTTGCTGCAGTTATCGGATCAATCTCACCTCGATTGTTCACACCGTCCGTCAGTAAAATCATAACTTTACTTTTTGCTTTGGAATCTTTCAAGCGATTAACTCCATTGGCAATCGCCAGCCCGATGGCAGTACCGTCAGCGATCATCCCATTTTTCACTTCCCGCAATAAATTTTTCAGCACCGGATAATCTGTTGTCAGCGGGCATTGAGTAAAACTTTCCGCCGAAAATACTACAAGTCCGATACGGTCATTCGTACGTCCATCGATGAACTCCGAGGCGACCTGCTTTGCAGCTTCAATGCGGTTCGGATTAAAATCTTCCGCTAACATACTGCCGGAAAGATCGAGTTCGAGTACGATGTCGATTCCTTCGGTCGAAATATTCTGTTTGTCCGATACTGACTGCGGACGTGCAAGTGCAACAATCAAAGCTGCAATCGCCAACATACGCAGCACAAGAGGGACGGGCCGCAATCGTTCGCGCAACGAGTGCGGAATATTTTTAAAAATCTGAAGCGACGAGAATTGCAGTGTCACGGTCAATTTATTGCGGCGCCGCCAAAGATAATAGCCGATTGCGGGCAGCAACAACAAGAGCCAGAGAAACCCGGGATTGGCAAAACTATCACCCAGCATCAGTAGCTGCCTCCTGGAGTTGCGGTTCTGTTTCGACCTGTGTTTTTGGCACCATCGTCCGTACAATTTCGTATGCCGAACGTATTTCAGTTTCATGCTCGGCAGGCGAAGGTTCGTACTTGGCAAATTTTACCAGATCCGCGGTGATAAAAAACGTTTCCATTTCTTTCCATACATTCAAAGCGTCGGGAATGTGTTTCATCTGGACAAGAATTTCGTCCGTCGTCAATTCCAATGCAATGATACTCCACCGGCGCTCAAAGAAGTATCGAATGATTTCGGTGAGCTCCGAATAATATTGCTTTACCAATCCCTGCTGCCAGAGTTTCTTTTCTTCGAGCAAACGCAGTGCCGTTAGCGCTTCGCGGTGCGGTGGAATGATCACTTTGATATCTGCAAGCAAATCTTTTTTCTTCTTTTTCATCCGCCAGTAATAATAGCCTCCTCCGGCAATAGCTGCAACAACGACCAGCGCGATAAGATACGGCACATAATCTTCAAACAGCCATGGAGCATGCATTGGCGGTTTTATATCTCTGATCTCGCCTTTGGGATCGATAGAAACTCCGGCGATGTTCAACATCATCGAATTTGTATATGCCTTGTGCTTGCCGGTGTCTCCTTTAATAGTGTAATCAAACTCGATAGGTGGAAGAAATACCTTTCCGGAGTCGATCGTTGTCAGCCGGACCAACCATACCGGCTCTGAACCATTCCGCTCTACGTGTACAACTTCTAGCATGCCAAGACTATCTTTTACGACGGGTGCTATGGTATCGACTGTTGTCGCAATCTTACCTTCCACGTGCACGTCAATCCAACTGCCAAGCCGAAAAGTATCTGACTCAGTTTTAGCAGTCAAGTGCACTTCTTGTGCCAGCAACGTGCTTGAGAGAAGGAAGAAAAAAAAGAATACTTTTCTCACCATCATCTTCTTCTTTCCCTCAGCTTGAAAAAGTCTGCCAACGGTTTGATATAAGGTTGATCAAGTCGAATGAGAACATCGTCCAATCGTGATTTGACGAACAATGACTTGCGCGCTTCCCGTGTCCGTTCACCTATCTGTTTATAGAGATATCGAACCTGTGTATCGGATGTATCCACAAGTCTTCTCGCACCTGATTCAGCATCGCGTAAATGTATAAGACCAACGTTGGGAAGTTCATTCTCGCGAGGATCCTGCAAAACTACACCGATTAAATCGTGGCGCTTCCCGGCTATCCTCAGAGCCGCCTCATACTTACTGTCCATAAAATCGGAAAGGACAAAAACGATACTGCGTTTTTTCTGGACATGATTAAGATATTCCAAGGCGGTTTTAATGCTCGTTGCCGGTCGTGCAGGTTCGAACGAAAGTAGTTCTCGTACAATTCGCAGGGCATGACCGCGGCCTTTGCGGGGAGGTACAAATTTTTCAATCCGGTCGGTAAAGAGAATCAATCCAACTTTATCATTATTTTTCATTGCTGAAAAAGCGAGGATAGCACTCAATTCAAGAGCCGCGTCCCGTTTCAACGCGGATTGCGAACCGAAGAACTGCGAGCCGCTCATATCGACCACAAGCATTACCGTCAATTCGCGTTCTTCCTCAAAAATTTTAACGAACGGATGATTGAACCGCGCGGTGACATTCCAATCGATCATCCGCATGTCGTCGCCAAATTGGTACTCACGCACTTCCGAAAATTCCATTCCGCGTCCTTTAAAAACGGAATGGTATTCACCGGAGAAGACTTGGTTCACCAGTCCCCGAGTACGAATTTCAAGCTGCCTGACTTTTTTGAGAAGTTCTTTGGTTTCCATGTATGTATCAGCAGCCGGTTGTCCGCAATGAGTTATCGAAAAGCCGTTTCTGCAATCTGTCAACTTTCATCATTCAATCTCTGAATCAAAAATCACGGGTGTTTATGGAACTTCCACGTGATTCAAAATTTCCATCACCACTTGCTCCGATGTAATCTCTTCCGCTTCGGCTTCGTACGTGACGGCAATGCGGTGACGCATGACATCCGGACAAATAGCACGCACATCTTCAGGAATGACATAGCCGCGCCGTTTGATGAATGCGTGCGCTTTCGATGCAAGCGCAAGATTGATAGACGCCCGCGGCGATGCACCATAACTAATGAGCGGTGCGAGTTTATCGAGTTTAAAATGCTTCGGTTCCCGGGTTGCAAAGACGATATCAAGAATGTACCGTTCAATCTTCTCGTCCATATATACTTGTTTTACCACTTCGCGTGCGGAGAGTATATCTTTCGTCGATACGACATGCTTCACAGCTTTGTCGCTGCCCGCTATATTCTGCCGCATAATTGTCAGTTCTTCCTCGCGCGATGGATAACCGATTTTTACTTTCAACATAAAGCGGTCGACCTGTGCTTCGGGTAGCGGATAGGTTCCTTCCTGTTCAATAGGATTTTGCGTTGCGAGCACGAGGAACGGTTCTTCTAATTTGTACGTCTCTTCGCTAATGGTTATTTGACGTTCCTGCATCGCCTCGAGCAATGCGCTTTGTACTTTCGCCGGAGCGCGGTTGATTTCATCGGCAAGAATGAAGTTGGCAAAGATAGGACCTTTGCGTGTAAAAAATTTTCCATCTTTCTGGTTGTAAATCATCGTGCCGATAAGATCTGCCGGCAGTAAATCCGGCGTGAATTGCACGCGCTGAAATTTTGCATTGATCGCTGCCGCCAGCGTTTTAATGGCAAGTGTTTTTGCCAAACCAGGCACGCCTTCCAAGAGAACATGTCCGTTGCAAAGCAAGCCGATGAGCAATCGATCCACCATATTTTTTTGGCCGACGATGACCTTGCCTACTTCCGACGTCAGCAATTCGACAAATGCGCTTTCGCGTTGAATCATTTCGTTGATGGTTTTGATATCCACGCTTTTTTCCTCCAGCTTAATTGACAAATTCTTAACTTACTTGAGACGAAGAAAAGGCTTCGTCTGTTCCTGCATTTTCATACAAAAATGAATCGAGCCACACAACAAATTCATGAATGAACCTGCGGGCGGCCCGGCGGCACTCTCGTTCAGCAACCATAAGAAAGGTACAAAGAAATCACTCTCGATGCAACGAAACCTCTGCGGAAGATTATTCCGAATTGGAACCATCATGGTGTATCTTACGTTCAGTATCAATGGGATATACTTGAGTGTAATATATTCGGCAGATCAATGTGAATTGCATCCATGGCTACAGAAAATAATCGTTCACAAAAAGTAGGATTGATTGGAACGGGATTCGTAGGTTCATCATTTGCATACTCCTTGATGCAGCGTGGAATTGCTTCAGAGCTTGTGCTCATTGATGCAAATGCAGATAAAGCTGTCGGTGAAACGATGGACCTGAACCACGGCCTTTCATTTACTAAACCGATGAAAATTACCGCAGGCAATTATTCCGATCTTGCGGGTTCGAAGGTTGTTGTAATCTCAGCAGGCACGTCTCAAAGGCCGGGCGAAACGCGGCTTGATCTTCTTGCACGCAATGCTGCAATCTTCCGTTCAATTATTCCTCAAGTGGTAAGGCATAATCCGGGCGGTATCATTCTTATTGCAACAAATCCTGTCGATATACTCACCTATATTTCATTGAAAGAATCCAGCCTGCCGCCTTCAAAAGTAATCGGCTCCGGCACAATTCTCGACACAGCGCGCTTCCGGTTTTTATTAGGGCAATATTACGAAGTTGATACGCGGAGCGTACACTCGTACATCGTCGGCGAACACGGGGACAGTGAGATTCCATTATGGAGTATGGCAAATATCGGAGGAGTACGGCTGCAGGAATTTGCCCCGCTCAAGAACAAGCAATACGATCAGGAAGAAATGAACAGGCTTTTCATCAGCGTGCGGGATGCCGCATATGAAATCATCAAACGCAAAGGCGCAAGTTACTATGCCATAGGACTTGGATTGCTTTCCATCGTTGAATCAATTCTTGGTAATTACCGTTCCGTGCTCTCCATCTCGACATTGATGACCGGGCAGTACGGCGTCCGCGATATTTGTCTCAGTCTTCCCTCGGTGGTCGGAGAAAACGGCATCGAGGAAATACTGACGTTACCGATGAACGCTGAAGAGCAGGAAGGGTTCCGCGTATCTGCAAATAAATTAAAAGCAACATTACACAATTTACATTCTTGATAATGCTTGACTGAAACATTTGTTAACCTTCTTGCACGGAGCCCGGCCTAATAATTGGCAGACATGTAAACTGCTGCACTGAACAGAGATATCATTGAAACCAAAATCCGGCAACCTTGCCGTCTTGCAGACCTAATCTTGCGAGTATATCATCACCGCCATCCTTGAACACAAGTTTCCTCAAATAAATTTGGCACCCTTGCTGATTCAATGTTCCGAGTGGGATAACTTTATATCCATTTTTCAAGCGCGGTGAAATCATGGCATTCAAACCATCAAACATCTGTTTCGTTATCGCTGCTTTGAATTGATTGTCACCATCCGCAACGAAGCTGTTGAGATCGTTGTTTTCGACAGCATTGAGGATTTTGTTTAAAATAATATCCGCCTCTGAACTATCCTTTTCTGCATTGGCAAATCCGGTTATAGAAATGAATGAGAGAGCAAGGATCATAGCGGTAAAATATGCTTTTTTCAATATTGTTTCCTCTTTCTACGATTATTATGACTCATGCAATTGAATGCAGCTAATAATTTTGGGACAAACTTGCCATCCGCTTGCAGAGGCTTATTCCTTACTCGCTACAAATTATTCATACGTTTGCTATTTCATTTTAGCTGCAGCTTTAGAAGTTTTATTTTTAGGATATTTTTGTTCACATCCCTTTCGCATGCAATACCAGCTGGTTTCGTCTTCTCTTACCGGAGAGACTATACGATTGACGAGGCAGGAGGTACAAAAATATTCGTCCGTTGCTTTATGCCGAGAAACTCCCGATACAGGATCACGCGAGTACTCAAACACATCAATATATGTTTTAGATTTTTTCCAGAATATAGAGAGGACCGTCAAGGAAATCAGGAGTAATAAAAATAATATAACGATTATTGCCAATAAGGTTTCTTGAGCCATTGCAGGCAGTACTTTTTGGACGATGGGAACGACAAGAGCTGTATTGAGTATTTGCAGAAGATAACCGACAACACCTCCAACCACTCCTATCAGAAATGTTATGAGTGTTATCCTGGGTTGTCCTTTAATACTCATCATAAAAGAATTATTCTATAAAGTGCCTGTCTCTATTTAATTCGTTTCAACACTACGAGAATAATCTACCTTTTGATGAATCAAATATCAAGCTCTCTATGGAAGGGATTGCAGAAAATTCGTACCTTCTTTTCATGAAACTTCCATATTGGTATCTCCTATGTATAATTTTGGTGCTTGTATTGTACGGCTGCAGTTCGTATATACAGCGTACTGTATGGCAATCACTTACAAAAATCGGTGAACCGGTTCCGCCGCCGCCGCATTTGATCACAACACCGGTGTTTCAAAATGTGAAGCTGGCCGTATCTTGGGCGGGACATGCAACGGTTCTTATTCAAATGTACGACAAGATTATTATCACCGATCCGCTTTTTACCAATACCATCGGCATGGTTGTAAAGCGTTTTGTTAAACCCGGACTCGATCCGTCTCTCCTCACCAATGTGGACTTCACGCTTATATCTCATATGCATTTTGATCATCTCAGTTATGGCAGCCTTGACATGCTGCCCAAAAACGGGATTCTGCTTATCCCATACGGCATTGCCCGTTATGTCCCGGATTTTGGTTTTATGAAAACCGAGGAATTGCAACCATGGGAATTTATTGAGAATGATAGTGTCCGTGTCACTGCAGTTCCAGCCCAGCACTTTACCGGCCGGTACGGTTTCGATCGAGATTGGCTGGGAGACATCGGATATACAGGTTATATCGTCGAATATCGAGGTATAGTTGTATTCTTCGCGGGAGATACTGGTTACAACTCTGAATTCTTCAAAGAAATCGGCCGCCGCTTTAAAATCGATCTTGCAATTATTCCTATTGCACCGAGTTCTGGTAACGGCCTTGGTTCACAAGTGCATGTCGGTCCTCTTGGAGCGTTGACAATTTTCAAAGATGTCGGTGCTGCGTTTATGATGCCAATCCATTTTGGTACAATGCTTTTTGGATCTACTGCAAACCCGAACGGACCGCTTGAGCAGCTTCTTGCTATCGCCGCAAGCGAAGGAATCTCCAATCGGATTGTCGGACTGGAAGCCGGTGAGCAGCGTATTCTTTATTAATGCAAGAACACAGTGCTCTTCTTATTCAAAAACATAGTTTATTAAAACCTCAGCTATTCAATCTATTACCACAAAGTTGCATATGAAGATTACCAATTGATTTCTTCCTCTTTCTTCATAAATTGCTGTGCATCATGATAGTATTGTATCTAGAAAAGCCAGAACTGGTGGAATTATTTGGAGAAAGAAATGACAATCATCAAACCGACAAGATTGCATAAAGGCAGCACCATCGGACTCGTTGCACCGGCAAGCACTCCTTCCTCAGAAGAGAAAATTGAAAAAGGCGCCGCCTATCTCGAGCAACTTGGTTATCGTGTTAAATTTGGCAAGCACATCCGCAAGATACACGGCTATCTTGCCGGAACGGATGAAGAGCGGGCGGCTGACTTAAACACGATGGTGCGTGATAAAGATGTGAAAGCAATTTTCGCCATTCGCGGCGGTTACGGTACACCGCGCATTCTCCGGATGATTGACTACCGGTCACTGAGACAAAATCCTAAAATCATTGCCGGGTACAGCGATATCACAGCGCTGCAGCTTGCCATCTTCCGCAAGACCGGATTGGTTACATTTTCCGGACCGATGACCGGTTCAGATATGTGGAAGGATTTTGATCCATACACAGAAGAACATTTCTGGCAATTGCTTACATCGACAAAAAAGATCGGCGTCTTGAAGAATCCAATCGATGAACCATTGAAAATATTAAAGACCGGTAAGGCGCGTGGACGATTGCTCGGTGGGAATCTCTCCTTAATTGCATGCCTCATGGGAACTCCGTTTCTGCCGAACATGCACGGTTCGATTCTATTTCTGGAAGACGTTGAAGAGGCTCCGTATCGCGTTGATAGAATGCTGGCACACTTACTCAACGCTGGGGTTTTGCCTGAACTTGCCGGATTGGTGTTTGGAAAATTTACCGATTGCAATCCGGACAATCCTTCCGAGCCGCATTTTGTTATTGATCATGTACTCGATGAATATGCAAACACCATAAAACGTCCCGTTGCCGCTAATTTTCAATACGGCCATATTCCCCGAAAGCTTACAGTGCCAATAGGACTTCAAGCTCTGCTCGATACAAAGCGCAGTTGGATTGAAATTTTAGAAGGTGCCGTGATATAAAATATAATTCAAAAAATTAGCAATCCTCGACAATTATGAGACTATAAACCCATGCGCACCTACCATCATCTTGGAATACCAACAAAAGAAAAACGCGAAGGTGAAGAATACTTGCCGCAATTTAAAATGCACGTTTACGTATTTGATAAAAATCCTTACGGCATCGAGTGGATGAGGTACGAACCTGACGCTCCGTTTCCGGAGTTAGTCAAAACAGTTCCGCACGTCGCATTTGAAGTTGATGATCTCGCCAAAGAACTCGAAGGAAAAGAAATTTTAATCGCACCCAATAGCCCGTCGGAAGGAGTGACGGTTGCGTTTAAAGTAGACAATGGTGCACCGGTTGAGTTTTTACAGTTTCATAAACATTGATGGGAATAGGTTCCATATTCGAACCAATGAAAACAAAATAAAGTCTAACAATACGAATACCCAATAAAAATCAAAAGTCCTATCGTTATGAATTACTCAGCAAGGCCACCGTTCTCAAAAGCTGACAAGTACTTTGGATCCCGAGCTGCGATTGATGCAATGTGACCTCCATCGGGTATTTAGATAACAAGGAAATCTAAATGCTTTTTTTATTTCAGTGGAAACGCCGCTGTGAGTACGAATTTCAACGTATCTTCCACAGGAATAAATAACAGGGCAGGCCGTTCCACTTTGAAGGCCGTCAAACTTATATACATTGTCGCATGAACGACCAGTTTATCACTTCCCCACTCCGGAACGGCAAGCGCGGTAACATCATGAGTCACTCCATGGAATGTCAGCTTGCCGCCAACCATCAGCGAATTCTCCTGCGGAACGATACTGGTGCTGGTGAACGTCGTTTCCGGAAAACTCATTGCATCGATCACTTCCATTGCATGCGAGTCCCGATTTGAATTGCCGCTGTCGAATGATGTCACATCTACTACCGCAGTCACTGTCTTGATGGTCTTTGCGCCGGGATCAAGCGAAGCGGTGAACACAACTTCCTTGCTGGTCGCATCGAACTTATGCATTGGATGCACCATAAAATATACCGCCGAAGATTCGCCTTTGATGGAAGATAAGGTTTTAACTTGAGCAAATGTACTTGCTGCAAAAAAGCAGCCGATACAAAAAAGAACAATATTCTTTTTATACATAATCTCCTCCGATTTCAAAATGTAACCACGATTATGGATGCTGTAAATGCCGCAGTCGTGATATATGCTGATATCTGGTGAATTCGTAGTATGGACATATCAGTTGCTCCACGTCCTTTTTTTGCTATTGCAGCAATGATAGGTGTAAGAATCATTCCTGTCACATGAACCCATGCCAGTGCACGATGGATACTCACCGTGCTGATCTCATCACGCCGGATGACCGGAGGAGGAGAAAGGAGGGACAATAATGCGGTGATAGAATAGGTTGCAATAGTTGCATCTACAAATTGTGTATGCTTGCGCAAAAGAGGACGGTAATTACTAGTATTAAACTCATTAAGCACCTTCTGACCGTAATAGACGGTGGTAACCATCAATCCTAATGTCACAAAGCCGCTTACTTCATGCGCCACGAGCATCGTACGGCGAAGCTTCAGTTCGCTTTTACGGCTCTCCGGTGTTAATGGAGAAGCGATCCCCATCGTGCGGAATAATCCATTTTCAGTCCAAAGATTTCGTTCAAAAAAACCGAGATTCTCCGGCAACAGTCGGGGACGGCGCACAACAGAAACAGGAAGAGTATCTGGCTGAACAACAGAAATATTAAGAGAATCCTGCTGAATAAACGGCAATTCCTGGCTGAGCAATACTGATGTTTCAAAAGATACATCATATGAATCTTGTGCACGGCCAATCTGCGAACCTAAAGAACATATGAAACAAACGAAAATAGATGATTTTACCCAACGCATGGAATTATTCATACTTGCCTCCCCAATTATGCAATAGTGATTATGAGTTGATTACCGTTGACTGATGTTTGATACTGTCTTAATGCAGATGAAGCAGGGCCATTCGTCACAGCGCCCGCAGCACTGAACGTGCTTCCATGGCACGGACAAACGAATTCTTTACTGCCTGAATCATATTGATTTATTATGCATCCCGCATGAGGGCAAATTGTTGTCATAGCATAATACACGCTGCCACTCCCGTGAGCCGCCAAAAGTGATCCTCCTGAATATTGAACAAATGCAAATCCGCTTTGAACTAAAGGTGATCCAGAGCTGATATCGACAGTTACTTTA
>Ga0182011_10000311_pt1 | contig 41755 bp, 25 predicted proteins | sample 711E1DmetaG_FD_120481 | JGI IMG/M metagenome (GOLD analysis project Ga0182011, IMG submission 120481) | Permafrost microbial communities from Stordalen Mire, Sweden - 711E1D metaG | ecosystem: Environmental > Terrestrial > Soil > Wetlands > Permafrost | place: Sweden: Stordalen | collected...
GATCGAGCCGAATGGCTGGACATGCTGCGGATCGACACCGGCACACCACACGGATAAGAATCTTTCAATAGCGCTTCCAGCCGCAAACCTTCTTCTGGCAAAAAAAATGGGCCTCGATATGGTGGTGTTTTGTGCGGCCTGCTATAACAGGATGAAAGTTGCAAACTATGAAATTCAAACAAATCCCAAAATCAGAAAAGAAATATCGGACTCATTGGGAGAGGGTTATGACGGAAGCGTGGAAGTTCATCATTTTGTAGAAGTGCTCGTGAAATATATTGGAATAAAGAAGTTGCAGGAATCCTTCACACATTCATTGGATGGGTTAAAGGTAGTCAGTTACTATGGCTGTCTGCTTGTCCGGCCTCACGCTGCGACGAATTTTGACGATCCTGAAAATCCCATGATGATGGATGGCCTCGTAACTATTATGGGCGGCGAAAGCGTCGATTGGCCCCATAAGGTTGAATGCTGTGGCGGCGGATTTGCTCTCACGCGGACGGACATCGTCATCGAACTTTCCAACTCTATATTGGGGATGGCAAAAGCAGCCGGAGCGCAATGTATGGCAGTCGCCTGTCCTATGTGCCAGGTAAATTTAGATTTAAGGCAAAGCGATATCAATAAAACAAAAACCACAAACTACGATATCCCGATTGTTTATATAACTCAGCTTGTGGGATTATGTCTGGGCATTTCTCCCGAAAAGCTCGGTATGGATAAATGTGTTGTCTCTCCCAAGCCGATTATCGAAGCTGTTATAAGCAATGAACAGAGAAAGATTTATTCGTGAAGATTGAAAAGAAAAAAATGACAGGCGCTGTCTTAGTGGAAGGCGGAGGTATTGCGGGTGTTCAGGCATCTCTCGACCTTGCTAATTCGGGATACAAAGTCTACCTCGTGAACCGCACTGCAACGATCGGCGGTATGATGTCGCATCTCGATAAAACTTTTCCCACCGGTGACTGTGCAACATGTATCGTTTCACCGAAACTGGTTGAATGCTCCAGAAATCTTAATATAGAAATTCTCACACTTTCGGAGCTGGAAAAAATTGAGGGAGAACCCGGAAATTTTAAAGTCACGGTAAAACAATCACCGCGATACATCAATGAAAAAATCTGCAACGATTGCGGAGAATGTACGAAGGCGTGTCCGGTGGAAGTAAGTGATAAGTTTAACCGCGATCTCGGTACGCGAAAAGCGATACAAAAGTACTATGCGCAGGCAGTTCCGAATAAACCTAATATCTTGAAGCTTGGACATTCTCCATGCAAAATGCAGTGCCCGGCTCATATCAATGTTCAGGGATATATTCAACTCATAAAGAAGAAAGAATATCTCAAAGCGGTCAATCTTATTCGTGAAAGAAATCCCTTTGCCGCCATATGCGGGCGCGTCTGCCCCGCTCCATGTGAGGCAGCATGCACACGCACCAAAGTCGACAGCTCACTGGCGATAAGACAATTAAAAAGATTCGCGTCCGATCAGGAAATAAAATTATATAAATCCGGGAAGCTGAAACTCCCTGAACAAAAAAATCCTCCTTCCGATGCAAAGAAGGTCGCTATTGTTGGCAGCGGGCCGGCAGGTTTAACTGCGGCAGGCGATTTGGCCGAAAGAGGCTTCGCTGTCACTGTCTATGAATCGAAAGACTCGGCAGGAGGAATGCTTTATTGTGGGATTCCTCGATACAGACTTCCAAAAGATATACTGGATTACGAAGTAGAATTGATAAAACGGAAAGGTGTCAAAATTGTTCTGAATAGTACTATCGGCAAGGACAAATCTTTTTCCGAATTGAAAAAAGAAAATGAAGCGGTCTTTATTAGTGCCGGTGCTCATGTGAGCAGAAAATTAGGCGTAGGCGGCGAAGATAAAAATAGTGTGAACTACGGTGTGGAATTCCTCAGGGGGGCATCGAACGAAAAGGACAGGCCGCGGGTCAAGGAACATGTGGTAGTGATCGGGGGAGGCAATGTCGCAGTCGATGTCGCCAGAACAGCACTCAGACTTGGTGCCAAAAAAGTGGAACTCGTTTCGCTCGAGCAGCGCAATGAAATGCCCGCATATCAAGACGAGATTCAAGCGACCTTAGAGGAAGGAATTGTCATTCGAAACGGATGGGGCCCAAAACAAATTCTTGGCAATGGCTCCGTTACGGGAATAGAACTGAAACGATGTGTTTCCGTATTCGATACAAACCGCAAGTTTAAACCGTCGTACGATGAAAATACAACAACAACAATCGATGCCGATCAGGTAATAGTTGCCATAGGACAGATGCTCGACAGCGATCTGACGAAGCATATCGGGATTGATATTGAACGCGGATGTTTTAAAGTGAATCCCGCGACTCTTGAAACTCCGGTGGAAGGAATCTTCGCAGGAGGCGATAATGCAACCGGACCGGCCAGTGTCATAGAAGCTGTTGCGGCAGGAAAACGTGCCGCAGAATCGATCAGCCGCTATTTGAACAATGAAGAAATGTTGCCCAACCGGTTTGAACATTCGCTGAAACCATTTCCGGAAGAATTGCTCCCCTCAGCAAAGAAAGTCGAAAAAAAGAATCGTGCTTCAGCCGACGAACTTGCCGTGGACAAGCGAATAAATAATTTTGACGAGATTGAATTTCCTTTTTCAGAAGAAGATGCACTGGAAGAGACCGAGCGATGCTTAAACTGCGCTCAGTGCTCTGAATGTATGGAATGTGTTTCGGCGTGCGAAAAGAAAGCGGTCGATCATAGTATGAACGACCGGAACGTAGAATTGGAAGTGGGCGCGGTCATCCTTACTCCCGGCTTCGATGAATTTGATGCAGAGAAAAAAGGTGAATACGGATTTAACCGTTATCCAAATGTCCTTACCAGCGTACAGTTTGAGCGTATGCTTTCCGCTGCAGGCCCGTACCAGGGCCATGTCGTGCGGAGAGATAACGGAAAAGATGCAAAACGGATAGCGTGGATACAGTGTGTGGGTTCCCGCGAATCAAAACCTGGAAACGAATACTGCTCATCTATATGCTGTATGGCGACAACCAAACAGGTCATGATTGCTTCCGAGCATTTTAGCGGGCTGCAGGGAACGATCTTCAACATGGATATCAGGGCGCATGGAAAAGATTTTGACCAGTATTATGAACGCGCGCGTGCAATGAAGAATGTTGAATATGTCAAGAGTATGCCTTCCCGTATTATTCAGATGCCCGGATCGAACGATTTACGAATAGTCTATGTCGACCCTCAAAAAGGTTATACGGAAAAAGAGTTTGATCTCGTAGTGCTGGCTGTCGGTCTGGAACCAAAAATATCTGTTACGGAAAGTATACGCAAACTTGGAATTGAAATAAACGACTATGGGTTCTGTAAAACAGACAGATTGTCGCCGCTGGTGACATCAAAGCCCGGAGTGTTTGTCGGAGGTGCGTTCCAGGAACCAAAGGATATTCCTGAAACAGTTATGCAGGCAAGCGCTGCTGCTGCGATGGCTATGGAATTATTGTCGGCTTCAAAAAATACGTTAGTGACATCAAGAGAATATCCGTATGAACACGATGTTACCGATGAAAAACCCAGAATAGGTGTATTTGTCTGTCATTGCGGTATCAATATCGCCGGAACTGTCGATGTGGAGAAGGTAACAGAATCGATCAGGAATGAGCCCGGAGTTGTATTTGCATCACATACGATGTATACCTGTTCCGATGCTAGTTTATCGAATATTAAAGAGCAAATAGGAAAGGACAGGTTAAATAGAATTGTCGTTGCTTCCTGCACTCCGAGAACCCATGAACCCATCTTTCGCGAAACCTTGCGGGAAGCGGGACTGAATCCCTATTTGTTTGAATTGGCAAACATCAGAGATCAGTGTTCATGGGTTCATTCATCGGAACCGGAAAATGCGACGTTCAAAGCAATCGAGCTTGTCAAGATGTCCATCTCGAGAGCTTTCAGGTTAACGTCACTCGAGGGAGAGAAAATTCCGATTCATCAAAATGCCGTTATCATCGGCGGCGGTGTGAGCGGAATGTCCGCAGCGCTTTCGCTTGCCGAGCAAGGGTATGATGTCGATTTGATTGAAAAGGCTCCGCAGTTAGGCGGGAATTTGGCTCGTGTTCATTCCACGCTCGAAAACGAGAATCTCAAGAATTTCCAAAATGATCTTATTGAGAAAATCAGTACGCATAGAAACATCGACTGTTACCTGAATTCTATTATTGAACGCGTTTCAGGCCATATCGGGGAATTTAAAATCAATATTACCAAGGACGGCAAACTAAAAGAATTTACTTGCGGAGCTATCATCATTGCAACAGGTGCAATGCCCGCCGAGACAAAAGAATATTCCTATGGAACCGTCAAAAATATAAAAACACAGATAGAATTAGAGAGTTCGCTCAACAGCGGTATCAAGGAAAAAAGCGGCCAGACGTATGTGATGATCCAATGTGTCGGTTCGCGCAATTCTGAAAATCCATACTGCAGCAGAATTTGCTGTTCCATGGCAGTCAAGAATGCATTAAAAATTAAAAGGGGAGATCCGACTGCGAAAATTTATATCCTCTACAGGGATATAAGAACATACGGATTCAGGGAAGCATTTTATAAACAAGCCCGTGAAGCCGGTGTTGTATTTATACGATATGATGAAAATAATTTGCCGGTCGTGTCGGATGTCAATAGCATGTTGAGTTCGGTAAAAGTGGAAAGCCCGGATTTTCCGGAACCTCTGGTTATTGAAGCCGACCAGCTTATTTTAAGCACCGGAATCAAAGCGAACAAGGACAACAAAATACTTTCGAATATGCTGAAAGTGCCGCTCAATGCGAACGGATTTTATGTCGAAGCCCATATGAAATTGCGGCCTGTGGATTTTGCCACAGAAGGATTGTTCTTGTGCGGATTGGCGCATTCGCCAAAAATGCTCGATGAGAATATTTCGCAGGCGAAAGCTGCCGCTGCCCGTGCTGCAACAATTTTATCAAAGACCCATCTGGAAGTGGGGGCACAGGTTTCGATCGTCAATCAAAATAAATGCATATCGTGTATGACATGTGTGAAGGCTTGTCCGTACGGTGCTCCGTACTGCAATTATGATCATAAAGCGGAAATTGAGAGAGCGAAATGTATGGGATGCGGGATATGCGTATCCGAATGTCCCGCTCGTGCAATACAACTTAATCATTTCAAGTCGGACCACTTTAAGGCAATGATAGATAAATTATTCAGTGTAGTAGAAACCGTAGAACATGAACGATAAAACATTTGAACCAAAAATTATAGCTTTTTGCTGTCATTTCTGCGCTTACGCATCGGCCGATCTAGCCGGATCGATGCGGCTGCAATATCCATCGGGAGTACGTATCATTCGTACACCCTGTACGGGAAGGCTCGAAGTAGAATATTATATGAGAGCATTTGAAAATGGCGCCGACGGCGTTCTGGTAGCCGGTTGTCTTGAAGGCGGCTGCCATTTTATCGAGGGAAATTTAATTGCAAAAAAGCGGGTCAGCGCCATCAGGGACATCGTGGAAGAATGCGGTATCGAGAAAGAACGCCTGCGCATGGTAAATATCTCTGCGGCCATGGCTACGAATTTAGCGGCAATCTTAAACGAAATGGTCAACACCATAAAAGAGCTCGGTCCCAATCCTCTTCGAAAAACAACGACCGGACCGGAAATTGAATTTAAAGAATTTGAAGCGCTTAATTCACGGCAATAAATTATTACTCACAATATGGATTAGCAATGATCGTCGCTCAAAGAAAAAAAATACCGGAAATATTTAATGTCATTCAAGAGCACAAAAATGTCTTGGTTCTCGGATGCGGTACGTGTGTTACCGTATGCCTTGCCGGAGGCGAACGTGAAGTTTCCATTATATCCTCAGCGCTAAGAATTGCATCGCGCAAAGCAGGCAAGAAAATTAAAGTCAACGAATTTACTATTGAACGCCAGTGCGACAATGTTTTTATCGAGGGTGCTGCTGAAGAAATCAAGAAAAACGATGCGGTTCTTTCATTGGGCTGCGGAGCGGGAGTGCAGGCACTAGCAGAACGTTATCCGGAAACACCGGTCTATGCAGGCCTCGATACGGCATTCCTCGGTATTCTTGAATCGAGAGGAGTATGGACGGAAAAATGCGCGCAATGTGGAGAATGTGTTTTATCTGATTTCGGAGGAATATGCCCGGTGACACGTTGTGCAAAACATTTACTCAATGGACCTTGCGGCGGATCGCGTGAAGATAGATGTGAAATCAGGGCCGATCAACCTTGTGCGTGGCAGCTCATTTATAAGAGGCTCAAAAGCATCGATCAGCTGGATAAAATTGCTAAGGAGTATCCTCTGAAAGATCGGAGCAAATCACATGATGGCGGCAGCCGGACACTTATTCGGGAAGATCATAGGATATAAATTGTGCCTTGTGTTCCATGAATTCTGTGGTATGAAATCCAAGTTTATTTTGCATGAAAGTTCGTTTTCACTATCACAGTTGAATTCTCTAGAAATTGAGCACAGTGTCGGTTTGAAAAACAACGGCTCTGGGTTTCAATACCCTCCCAGTCTGTATAAAGGTATTCGATAGTATCGGATACCTTTATTATTTTGTTCGCGATTCCAATAATACAATAATAGCCGTCGTCCCGCTAATTAAAAAATAATCGCCAGTCGACTACTTCTTACCATTCAATTCCTACCTGCTTCAGAATTCCTTCCAACGATACCCAGTGTATGCTTTTTGAAAAATGCTGCGTCATGGAGTTTGGGTATTGCCCGAATCTCATCCGCCAACTGTCGAAGCGATTTGTTCTTGTTCTCAAGAATTAATTCGGGGATGTTAAAATCATAATGTGTCTCAAAAAGTGACACGGCTAGTAAAAATCTAACTTCATCCAAAGTGCCGATAGGAGCATCAATATCGATATGCCCGAGGTCCTGATCTTTGAATTGAAGAAATGTTAAAAGCGATTGCAAGATGTGGTGTTCAGATGGCTGACCGATTGGCGGGTCTTCTAATATATTCGGCATAATCTTCCTTTCATGTATATCATCGTTCAAATTAAATCAACTTCTGTGCCATTGCAATTTTGCCGAACATGACAGCACATGGCAGGAAGAAAAGGACAGCAATAACTCGATATTGTTATCAAGACTTTTCAATTCTACAACCTCTGATATGTCCATGCATTGAACACACAAAGCGATAGAGCAGTATAAATACTACAAAGTGCACATCAGCTACCCTCGTTTTCAAGTAATATTATTGTTTTCACAATCGAACTTTTTATTTAAACAGTGTGTTACAAAACATAGAGGAATTTATATAGGAACTATCTCCAGGAGTAACAACGATGAAGACGATTTTGACTCTTATCGCTTTAGTATGTGCAGGCACCGCTTATTGTTTCTATCATGCCAACAAGGAAACGCAAAAGGAACTGGCGCGGATTCGATTTGAAAAACAAATCATCGGTATTTCCAGGGAAAAGGAAGAAGAGATGGCCCCGCTTAAGAGCGTCTTTGATGCGTTAGAGGCTGACTTCAAAAAGGAAATCGATGGGGGCAAGATCAAAATCGTCCGGTCATCCGACCGTATGTCGATTATTCTGGTTGATAAAATATTGTTCACTTCCGGCGAGGCAGTCATCACGCCTGTTGGATCAATCGTGCTGGAGCGGGTCGGTATCATTTTAAAAAATACGCCTAACGAAATGATTCGTGTCGATGGTTATACCGATACTACGCAGGAAACGATGGAGTCACAAAAAAAATATTCGACCATCTGGGCGCTTTCCACCGCTCGCGCAGCAAATGTTATGCTCTTTTTGCAGGAGAAGGTCGGAATTGAAGCAAAGTTCTTGCAGGCTATCGATACGTTGGAACCACAAACAGGTACAAGCAATGAATCACAAGGGGATATCGGTCAGGAGAGCAGGATAGAGATTGTTCTTTTGCCGCATGTTGCTCATCAAGCGCCATTGGTTTCGAAACAACTTTCCATGCGGTGAATATGTTTCAGGATGGAGAAGGAAGATTTGGAATAGTTACCATAGCTTCTCTTGATAAAGTGCCCGCCCACGAATTATCTGCCAACGCATGATGAGAAATCTCATCCAAAATAAAAATGTCCCCAGACATTGCTGGCTGGGGATTTCAAGCCCCCGTCTCTAAATAAAAAGCTCATCGGGCAATGGTCGTTTTTGGGAGACGGGGCTCAATGCAGAGGAAAAGAACTTTGAAAATAATAAGGCGGAGAATAAGGCGTACAGCATTGTTTGTTTCATGGGAACCTCATGTAAAGTATTGTACTCAAGAAATGCTCAAGAGCTTTTGAGCATGATTTCTTAATGCCAATTTAAATTCATAAACCAAATTGTAAATGAAAAGAGCGCAAGAATTGCAGAAATTAATAATTGATCTGATAGTTTTTTCTGCCAGATATAATACTTTTCCATTTTACATCTCCTCATGTTGAATAAGAGATACGTCGTTTCTTATTAATCAAAATCTGTTATAAAATGTTGTTAAAAGTGTGCAAATGATATCAGCAGAGGGATGATTTGTTAATAGGAAATGCCTTATTCCGTTTTTAGCTGAAAAGTCCTCAAAGCGGAAATGGAGTCTGGAAATAAATATCCATGCCGGAGGACGAGGCCTGATGTGTTAATACATCCCTTGGAATAATGATAGATATGCCCGCAACTGATTATTCCTTGATTCACTGGACAATACCTACCGGTCATAGGGATATCCGGAGAGAATAGTAATTATTCTCTTTCTTAGGTATCTTGCAGTATGAAGAAACGTAAAAAGCTTGCAGCAGAACCAATCGATAGTAATCCCAAGACGTCCAAGACCCAAAAATCGCCGGCCAAATCGTCGCGGAAAAGTAAGAAAATAGTCTCATTCGCCCAGGTAACGGGCATTCCTCCAGATTTTCAGTTAACTCAAGAATTTTGCGACACGTTTGGTCGTTTAGAACATTCCGGGCATCACTTTTATATCACAGGCAATGCGGGAACAGGTAAGTCGACGCTTCTTCACTATTTCAAGGAGAACACAAAAAAGAAAATTGTCGTACTTGCACCGACAGGCATCGCCGCCATTAACATCGGGGGTTCAACGCTCCATTCATTCTTTCATTTCCCGCTCCATCTCATTACCAGGACAGATATCAGAAAGATTCGGGACAAGGAAAAACTGTTTGCAGCTCTTGAGACACTGGTCATCGACGAGGTCTCAATGGTTCGGGCGGATATGATGGATGCTGTCGATCAATCGCTCCGGCTCAATCGCAATCGTCCGTTTGAGCCGTTCGGAGGCGTGCAGGTGGTACTCATCGGCGATTTATTCCAGCTTCCGCCCATTGTGGACGAAGACCTTGCCGAATACTATAACGATTTTTACGAAACGCCTTTCTTCTTTAGCGCGCATATTTTCAACGAAGTTCGCCTCCAGAAGATAGAACTGCAAAAAGTATTTCGTCAGAACGATCCTGAATTCATCAATCTTCTCAATAATGTCCGCAATAACACTCTGCAAAAATCTGATCTCGAGAAAATCAATCAACGGTACCGCTCTTCGTTGGAAATTGGCAGGCATGATCTTGCCATTACTCTTACCAGTACCAACGCTCTTGCATCGGGGATAAATCTTCAAAGACTTTCCGCACTCCCGACCCGTGAGTATATATTTGATTCGATCGTCGACGGTGATTTTGATGAGAAATCCTATCCCACCGACAAAAAGCTCAAATTGAAACAAGGCGCCCAGGTCATGATGGTGAAGAATGATCCAAACAAACGATGGGTGAATGGAACGCTGGGTGTCATTCACCGTCTTACGGATGAAGCGATAGAAGTTTCTTTTGGCAGGGATATACATACTATCGAGCCGTCGACGTGGGAAAAATTGGACTATGCGTATGATCGTGAGAATGGCAGTATTGAACCCATCGTGAGCGGTGCTTTCCGGCAATATCCTATTAAACTTGCCTGGGCAATGACAATACACAAGAGTCAGGGAAAGACCTTTGACAACGTCTTTGTAGATCTTGGAAGAGGTGCATTTGCACATGGGCAGGCATATGTTGCCTTGAGCCGATGCAGGTCCTATGCGGGGCTGCATCTCAAGACGCCATTCAGGTCTTCAGATATCATTCTTGATGAGAGAGTGCGAAATTTTCACACTGTAGTAGAAATTGAAGCACCTGCCAGCGATTTTCAAGAGTAAAAGAATAATCCGGTATGACATATCCATTCAATATTTACCATTGAATCTTTACCAATAAATTTATAAATGAGTAAATTGATACTGTCGAATAAATTATACTACGAGCAAGTACAAATGAAAACATTCATTCAATCCTTCACGTTAGTTATTATAACCGTTTTTATTTTTGGATGTTCGCCCAAACACGACGAACCTCAAGTAGGTATATCCAAGAGTGAGCATCTTGTTATGGGTAATCCCAGCGGCGCGGTTGACAGTGTTTCATACGCGGCGAACTATCTTATGGAGAAACATCAGTATGTAGTCTCGTACAATCGTGATCGTGGTATTCCTAATTGGGTAGCCTGGCATCTGGAAAGCACATGGCTTGGCAACGTTCCTCGAAAGGATACATTCCGGCCGGATAGCAATTTGCTTGCAAGCTGGTTTCACGTAAAAAAATCGAGTTACAATAAATGCGGATATGCCCGCGGGCATCATTGTCCCTCAGCAGATCGAACAAATACGGTAGAAGACAACTCGGCGACGTTCCTGATGACGAATATGATGCCGCAGGCGCCAAATAATAACTCCGGGCCGTGGGAGAAGTTGGAAAAGTATTGCCGTACTCTCGTTTCACAAGGGAAGGAATTATATATCTATGCCGGCGGATATGGGTCTCAGGGGACTATCGATCATGGCCATGTCACTATTCCTTTTCATTCATGGAAAGTGATAATGGTTTTAGATAAAGGTTCAAACGATCTAAGCCGTGTTAGCACAAAAACGCGCCTCATTGCCGTTGACATGCCGAATAACAATAATCAAATCAGCCAAAAAGAAGATTGGCGGTCTTTTCGTGTTTGTGTCGATAGTATAGAAGCAAGGACCGGTTATGATTTCTTTTCCAACGTTCCAGCTTCAACCCAGGCAGTGATTGAAAGTGTGATCGATAGTTTGTAAGTTCATCATTACCAATGAAGGTGTGATTCTTCCGGCTTCGCTTGTGATGAAAGTGGAAGTGGATGGATCATTGAATATTTCGGCCGGAGAGATTACAGAAAATAAATTTTAAAAAGGAAAAAGGATGGAAAATTTTCAAAGTGTTTCAGCAACAATGATTACTGAAATGGAAGTTCATGCAAGAAAAATTGGAGTGAAAGGAGTTATAGTGGTCGCGAGTATGGATGATTCCGGTTTATCATGGGAATCTCATATGAAAGCTGTGGGTGCCATCAAGGTCCTTGACGGCAGTCCTGAACCGCATCAATATCCGGGTTATAACTTTATTGGGATAGCCTACTCGAAAGCAGCTGAAATGGCCGATACGAAGTTGGACAGCGGAAGCAAGGTAAGACCGGCATATCAGGGAGAATTTGGTTATCAAGGTGGTGTAATAAAAAAAGTTCAGTCGGGATATATCGTGTCGGTTTTTAGCGGCGCTACCGGCGAACAGGATTTGGAAATAGCCAACATTGGGATGAGTGCGTGTCAGATAAAATAATATTTATCTATGATAATCCTCCAGTCCCCGATGTTTGGTAATGTATCAGGGAATTTCATTACTGAAATATGAGTGATGCGCTTTAATATTATGCTAGCATCAATCTCAAAATTCGCACTTCATTTGCATCAAGCGATAGATTATTTTCAACCACGCTGCCGGTTTTAAAATCGTTGATACTTTTTGGTTCTTGTTCAAATATCAACATCAAGGATTGTGGAGACGGTTCATGGTTGATGAGAAATAAAAGATTTTCGGAACCTGTGCCTTTCATCAAGCCGAGTTCGACAAAAGGATTATCGGCACTCACTTCCTGTTTTATATTTGAATATTTCAGAGCTGCAGAATAAAATATATACGCAGGAATATTTTGAAACGCGTCATCGGTTCGTGCCATAACCATTTCGACAGGGAACATACAAGCTATCGCGCAGCCTTTCCCGTATGTATTCACGCTGATGACCGGTTGATCATTTCTGTCGCGAGCAATTATTTCTGCACTTTTCGGTTCGATCTTATAATACGTATACGTCGATGGCGGTGGTTCCATTCCTCGAAATACAAGGCAATTATCTCCGTTCTCCGGTGTGTTTTCTTCATTCAAAAAGACCTCGAAAATATTCGGCATTCTTCGGTAGTCGAGAAGCTTGAAGCCGAAGAGATTTTGCAGATACCCGGGTGCCATTGCATGGATATTCTTGTTAAACGACATATAAACGGTTCCGCCTTGTTCGACAAATGAAGTGATTCTGTCCATTTCTTCTATCGTCAGGAGCCCGTTAGGAATAAATAATAATTTATACCGTGATAAATCCTCGTCGTGCCTGACAAAACTCACAGGGATGTTTGCAGCCCGCGCCAGCATGTAAGCGTTCGGGTAGATATTAAAATTTATGGAGAGACGGTCGTAATACCCTTTTTCGACATAAATAGCAGCTTCAGGTTTTGCAAAAGAATATTTATCGAGATCGATTGCGTTGATGGTGTTGATAAAATCCTGAAGTTCCTTTGCTGCCGGTTTTGGTGATTTATCGGCGCGGAGGAGGCCGAATTCCAATTCCTGCTGCGCGTAGTTATTGTACAGATGCCGCACGTTCGGATCAATATCACAAAATGCCCATGGGAGCAAGCTGTTTGCACCGGCTACGAAGCAGGAGTAAGATAGAACTCGCTGGTAAATTGCCTGGTTCTCTTCCGAGATTTGCATTGTGCTGTTGCCGAATTCAAAACATGCGAGCGGTTTATCGTTGTGCTGACTAAATTTCATTATGTACGTTCCGAAATATGTATCCCGGAATGAATTGATCTCTTCGAATTTAAACATATCGTAATTATATTTGCTGTAGAAATGTGAGCTCACAAAATCCGAGACATCCATGAGCCCAACGATATCAGCGCCAACCTCTTGAACAATGGAAGCATGATCGGCCCCGAACGTGAGTGGCTGTTTGAATCCTAGAGTGTGAAATTTTGAAACTAATTTTTTTGCATACGCAGTCATAATGGTTCTATCAGGGACGCCGGAACTGTTTTTTGCCGGAAAACCGGCATGCCAATAGGGTTCGTTACCGACATCCCAAGCGAATATACGGTTGTCGGATGCATAATACTTCGAAAGAATCTCCATGTATTTTGTTATATACATAAACGATTCATCGCTCGTGTAGTAATGATCGGCTTTAGTCCATTCCGGCCTTGCGGCCTTCGGGTCTTCCTGGAATGAAGCGAGATGGAAAAACGTGGGGATGACTTTTAATTTGTTGGCATCGCATAGCGAAATAAACTTTTCCAGGTTTGCTGTGATAACCCTGTTTTCATTTTTGTTGTTGTCGACCATATCGTACGGCAGGCCGATTCGAACCACTTTGAACTGCATCGAAGCCATGAGTTTACAATCCGCTTCGATTTCCGTGAAATCGGGTTCTGTGTAAAACTTTATGGAATGGCCTGTGGATGCGGGCAAATAGTTTATTCCCATGACGAATTGTTTTTTGTTATCTATGAGCCGGTAACCGCCTTGAAAGTGCATACTCGAGGTTTCTTTCGTTATTGTTTAAAGATATACTCTTTTCATATTCATATAATATCGCATAATGATTGAGAGTGCAAGAAAATTTGTTCTCAGGTTTCTTTGAAGCGATAAGAATTCGTAGGCATAAGAGTGAAATAAGTTTCTGTCTTCGTTGAGATTATCGTTTGAGATGAGTGATGATAGAGAATAGGGATATGACCTTGTTGGCCGCTGTTAACTTCAGGCGATTTCGCGGACGCAGGGAAAAAATGAAAAATAGCTTATGTCCCTATCAACCGCCAACGGTTCTATTATAAAAGCGTATCATAATGCGTCTGGTTTCATAAGATTCCCTGGGCTACTTTTTACCGTGGGCGCTTTAACCTATAAATATGATTATACGACTGCCTGACGGCAGGAAAGTCGAGCGTATGATTGAAACGAGCCTCCGGCTGCCCGGATCCATGAGAATGGCGTGATATCATGGATACTTGGAGGGAGGCCGGAAACCGAAGTATAATCTTAGAATATGAAGAATTTAAAATCCTTTTTCATCTGCCGATGGGCCGTAGATCTGCGGGACAAGTATATTGTTCAACCGCATATAGACAGTTAATTGCCCGCGGTGATGAACGAGGTGGTTGATCGATTGTCCGACGCTTTCCCCCTTGGGAGAACTCATAAGTACCTGTCCTTTCATTTTAAGGAAGAAAGGCTTGGTGAAGTCTTCATCGGAAGTGTTCTGAAGTGCCTTCCTTGCGCCGATAAGGTTCTCGTCAAAGTGTTTCACAAGTTCGGCTGTTGTCTTCGGATGGAAATGTTCGAACGTTGCAAAATCGATTTCAGATTTTTCTATGGTCACGGAAATCCATTTTGGAATCTCGGCAACGAGCAATGCCAGATAGCCCAGTGTCATCGACTTCTCATGCGGCTTCCAGTCAAATAGTTTTTCGGGAATTCTTTCAAGGCATTTGCGGGAAGAAGTCACCTCCGCTTCCAGTTCCTTCAGAAACCACCCGCACAATATTTTTGATGTATCCATGTCCTACTCCTTTCACCCAATTGTTCCTCTTAATTATTGAAAACGCCTATTTTCCTAACATATTTATCCCGGATAAAGTTCATCCATATTGTTTCTTGACATGCAAAAAAGGAACACCTTCCTATGTTGAAATCTTGATACAGGCTGTCTCGGAACCTAGAATGCAAGGAAACAGTAATGAGTATTCTGAATGCTATCTCTATGTATTTCGCGGGCGCTGAGAAAATAAATGAAAGATAATGTATGATCCTCGCAGCGCACAGCATTAAAAGATGAATACTGTTGCTATAAAAGTTCAAGAAACTTATATGAGCGATTGGCTTAGTCCTTTGAAATTGATTGAAATTGGGATGCGAGGATTTTGGATGCATGGGAAGATGGAGTAAGGAAAATTCATTCCAGCGTTGAAGCAGCGGGTGTTGAGGAAGGAAAAAACATCCGGTTTTCTTGGTTTATTATTGCTTTTTTCATTCTCCTCTCCTACATTGGTCTTATTCACTATGTATTGGCAAGACGCAGTGGTTATGCGCTACCACGAAAAAAGAACCCCTTTTCCGGGATTGCAATAATGAAGTTGAAGAAACTTCTGTTGTACTTACTTGCTGCCGCGTGTATGCTCGTCTCCGTATTTCTCCTTGTCTCTTTTATATTTCCGCTGCCTGCACCGAAACCATGTTCACTTGTTGTCTGCGACCGGCATGGAAAGTTTCTCCATGCTTACCTTACCGATGATGATATGTGGCGGTTCAAAACGAGTGTGGGGGAAATTCCACCGCACTTCAAAGAACTGCTGCTCTTGAAAGAAGACAGGTATTTTTATTATCATCCCGGCGTCAATCCTTTTGCTGTCGTCCGTGCAGGGATGCAAAATATTCTTTCAGGAAAAAGAGTATCAGGCGCATCGACCATCACCATGCAGGTGGCGCGACTGCTCGAACCGAAAAACAGGACGTGGGGTAATAAGCTGATCGAAATATTCCGAGCACTGCAGCTCGAATGGAAATATTCCAAAGAAGAAATTCTCTGTATGTATCTTTCCATGATTCCATTGGGAGGAAACATCGAAGGACTGCAGTCAGCTGCGATGTTGTATTACCAGACACCGCTCGAACGCCTTAACACGGCACAACTCTTCGATCTTATTCTTATTCCCAATAATCCGAACGGTTTGCGCCCAGATAAATATCCTGAACGGCTCCATGAAGAGCGTCTCGTGCGGTCCCGTCCGTTTTTTCAAAAGCACATACTCACCAGTGATGATTCTCTTGTGTTCGTTCAGACACCGACAGGTGCTGTACGCAAACTGCTGGAACAGTATGCTCCTCACTATTGTCTTCACATCAAACAGCTTGTTTCAAAGCAGAACACGTATTGCGCTTCGCTCGATCTTGATATTCAGCAAAGCGTTGAACGGCTGCTAAAAAATCATCTTCGTACGTGGAGAATGCTCGGAGTTCAAAACGGCGCTGTTATGGTCATTGAGAACAAAACCATGCGGGTTACTGCATATGCCGGTTCTGAAAGTTTTGAGGATTCGGCCTCCTTCGGCCAGGTCGATGTAGTACAGGCGCTTCGTTCACCCGGTTCAACGCTCAAGCCGTTTCTTTATGCATTGCACATGGATAAGGGAACCCTGACACCCAAAACACGCTTACTCGATGTACCGTATGATGCCGAAGGATATGCAGCGGAAAATTATGACGGCACGTACTCCGGGATGGTTTTCGCTGATGAAGCATTAAGAAAATCACTGAACGTTCCGATGGTGCGTCTGCTTAAAAATGCCGGATTGACCTCGTTCGAATCACTGCTGCATACTCTTGGTTTTGAATCTCTGGAATCGCAGCACGGGAGGCTGGGACTCAGCATGATCCTGGGCGGATGCGGTATAACGCTGGAAGAACTCACGGCAGCGTATGCAGCGATTGCCAACAGCGGAAAGTATGCGCCGCCGAGGTATCTGAACGATACGTCCGCCGTCCAAAGAACACGGGTTTTCTCCGATGCATCGGCATACATGATTACAGAAATTCTTTCCGGCATGAACCGTCCGGATCTGCCAAATAATATTGAATCGGCACTCAACCTTCCGGCAATTGCTTTCAAAACCGGGACCAGTTACGGACGGCGTGATGCATGGACGATGGGATATTCAGCGGAATATACGGTAGGCGTGTGGGTGGGAAATGTTACGAATAAAGGTAATCCCGACCTTGCGGGAAGCAAATCTGCGGCGCCGCTGCTCGTCGATATTTTTAATTCCATTTCCCGGAAGAATCAGAAATATATTTTACCTGTGCCTGCTGATGTGAATATACGCGACGTGTGTGTTGAAAGCGGAAAACTTCCCACTCCTCGCTGCAGGCATACGGTTGAAGATTTGTATTCCATGACGAATACACTCGGAATATTTTGTGATGTCGACAATGAATATTTGATCTCTCCTGACGGGAAAAAACAATATTGTACATCATGCGTTGGAAATCATAATTACCAATCTGTCGTCTATCAGGATTATCCAAAAGAATTATTGAACTATTGGAAGAAGATCGGGAAAAGTTATGCTCTTCTGCCGCCTCATAATTCTGTATGCCAGCGGGTATTTACCGGTGAAGGGCCGAAGATTATCAGCCCGACGAATTCCATGACATATCTCCTGACCTCCGAGGATCAGCAAATTGCCTTTCAGGCGAGCTCCGGTGTCGATGTGCGCGATCAGTGCTGGTATCTCAATAATCATTTTATGGGGCGCGTGAAAGCAGGAGCAAAAATATTCAAGGTATTGACAAGCGGAGAGTATATTGCAAGCTGTTTGGACGATAAAGGCAGGTTATCGATGGTAAAAATATTGATCAAACATCTGTAAGAGTTTTTCTTTTTCGAAATGGTGAGTCATTCATGGTACGCACTGCATACAATTTTCTACAGCTTTTATTTTCCATAGTTTTCAACCTCTCCTATATACCCTTTGGAGTAAAGAGGCGTGCTGAAATAACGATACAGAAGAGTTGTTTTTCATATGAATTTGCATAACATCAATCATTCATTCCTTATAAGAAGGGGTATCCGTATGCATACACGCTTTGTTGTTTGTTCCATGCTGGCAGGGATGATATGTTCCATCGCACTTTTTTCGTGTTCAACAAAGGATTCTGAATCATTATGGGTTACGAGCAAGGTGCCGGCAGGGATTGTTGCACAAAGTGGAGTTTTGGAATTTGCATTTTCCCGCAGCGTTGTTCCGCCGGAATCCACCAACGTCTGGCTGAATACTCCCTACATCGTCTTTACTCCAGCTCTCGAAGGAAAATTCGTATGGCAGGATACTTCACGTCTTATTTTTAGTCCCGATGCCGCCCTTCCGGGCGATACGAAATTCACAGGCAAACTAAACGGAACCTTGTTGGCAGCTGCTGCACATGCAAAGCGGTTTGCCGGCGATGAAGAATTTTCTTTTGCAACAGAACCGTTTACCATCAAGAGCGTCGATTTCTTTTATGACCGTATTGATAACAAGCGTACGGTCGGTATCAAGGCAAATATCGAATTTACCTACGCTGTCAACCCGGCAGATGTCGGGCCGTATCTGAAGATCACTCTTGACGGAGATGAAGTAAAATCGTATCACGTGATGTCTTCTTCCATCACCAAGACCGTACCTATCGAAATAGGGTCGGCAATCCAATATGGAAAGGAGCGCGAGATCAAACTCTCCGCCGACGATAAAATCATTTCGTCCGAAACAAAAACGCATTTACTCCTTGAAAAACCGTTTGTGTTTAAGCTGCCGCCGCTGGAAGATTTGAAAATTTACGGGCATGAATTCGGATTTGACGGAACAGACGGCTGGATACGGATCAAAACATCCCAGGAAATCGATGCCGCCTCCATCAAACAGTTCATCGACATAGCGCCTGCGAGAAATTATACGATCGAGGCGGAATCGAAACTTTCGTTCCAGATCAAGGGAAAATTCGAGCCCGGTACAACATTCCATCTCATGATTAAAAAAGGCATGGAAAGTCTGCTGGGAGGAAAGACACAGTCTGATTATGAAGCAGATGTCATCGTCGGAAACGTTACGCCTTCTTTTCGGTTCGCTTCCTCGTCGGGGTCGTATATGCTGCTGAGTGGTATGAAAAGCATGGAAATAAAAACCGTGAATATGGACTCCATCAAAGTGCGTATCAGTCAGGTATTCCAGAACAACCTCGTCCATTTTCTTGACGGCGGCAGGTCGTACGACTATGATTATGACAATGAGGAGGGCGAAGGAGGGTATCACCGAAAATTCCGTTTTTATCTCGGCAATTACGGCCGTGTGATTGAAGAGACAACACTGCGGATTGCGAAAAGTTCAAACCGCGAAGTGACAACACTTCTCGATCTCGCACCGTACCTGAAAACGGATTACAAGGGATTCTATCTTATCGAAATAGCGAATCACAATGAATCATGGAAATCGACTTCGAAGCTGGTCTCTCTTTCGGATATCGGACTGATTGTGAAAAGGAGCGAACAGGAACTGATCGTTTTTGCCGTGAGTTTGAATGACAACCGGCCGATTTCCGGCGTCACCATCAATCTTATTTCATCCAATAATCAAACGATGGCGTCTTTGAAAACGGATGTCGATGGATTGGCAAAATTCTACAACTTTGCAAAGCTCAGCGAAGACTTCACATTAAAAATGGTCACGGCTGTGCATGACGACGATTTTAATTTTATCAATCTTTCTGATTACCGGATCGAAACATCGCGGTTCGATGTATCGGGGAAAAACGATATTCAGGGTCTCTACGATGCATTCTTCTATGGAGATAGAAACCTGTACCGGCCCGGTGAAAAAATTTATGCAAGCGGTATTGTCCGGAGCTTGACAAACACCTCGCTTGAAAACATGCCCGTGAAAATTGAAATCTTTAATCCGCGGGCATATAAAGTTACCGAATTCCAACGGACATTAAACGAGCAGGGCTCATTTGAAATTAATTACCAGACTCTTGAATCAGCACCGACCGGAGAATACCGTCTTGAAATGCACACGGGCGATGGAGTGTTCCTGACTGCATACAAAGTGAGCGTCGAAGACTTTGTACCGGATAGAATAAAAGTCAGCGTTAAACCATCCAAAGAAACGGCACGGCCGGGGGATAAAGTCGCGTTCGATCTTCTAGCCCTGAATTTCTTCGGCCCGCCGGCTTCGGATCGTAACGTAGAGTTCGAAGCGACCTTTGAGCAGCAGCCGTACCGATCGAAACGGTTTCCCGAATTTTGGTTTGCCGATCAAAGCGCAAAGGCGTACACATTTCAACCGTACGTAGAGAAACTGCAGACCGATAAAGAAGGTAAGGCAAGCACATCTTTTACAATTCCAAAAGAGGCAACGGCTTCTGGAGTCTTGAGTCTCAAAGCACTCTTTTCTGTTTTTGATGAGTCGGGACGTCCGGTTCACCAGGTAGCACGAACGACAATGTTCCCGAAAGAATACTTTATCGGAATTCGCAATCTCCTTGATTATTATGTCGCACCCAATTCCCCCTTAAAAGTTGAATTGGTTGCCGTCGATCCGTCCGATAAGCCTCTCAAGGATTTTAAGTCGCATGTGGAAATTGTCCGGCGCGAATGGCATTCAGTTCTCAGGATGAGCCAGAATAACACGCTGAGGTATGTTTCCGAACAGCGGGAAATCGTTGAGCAAACACGTGATATCGTCCTGAGAGATACTTCGACAGATTTTGTCTTCGATGTGAAACGATCAGGCGATTATCTCCTTCGTGTTTATAAATCAGGGCAAGAGGGATACAACCAAATCTCCTTTTATGCATACAGCTGGGGATCGACCGATATGACTTCCTTCGAGATTGATCCGGAGGCGCGTATCGATATGGTACTCGATAAACCGTCGTATGCACCGGGTGAAAAAGCTAAGGTGCTGTTCCAAACACCGTTCAGCGGCAAGCTGCTGGTCACTGTTGAACGGAATAAGATTTACAGTTATAAATACCTGGATGTAGAAAAAAATTCAGCGTCGATGGAAATAACCATTGACGATCAATATTTACCGAATGTGTACATCAACGCTGTACTGTTCAGAAAAGTCAAAGACCTGAATATACCGCTTATGGTAGGACACGGTGTTGTGCCGCTGATGATCGAAAAACCTTCGAATAAGCTCAATGTTTCCATTGATGCACCGGAGAAAATTCGTCCGCGCACGAAACAAAAAGTCACGGTGACAATTCCGAATGAAAAGAATGTCTATCTGACTCTGGCAGCCGTCGATGAAGGAATTTGTCAGGTGAAAAATTACCGGACACCGGATCCCTACGGATATTTCTATGCAAAGAAAGCGCTGGAGACTGAGACATTCGATTTCTTCCGCGATCTGATTCCTGAACCGCTGAAAAAGAGCAGTACCGGAGGAAGTGACTTTGAAAAACAACAGAGCCTTCAAGTCAATCCGCTCAGCGTCAAGCGCTTTAAACCGGTGGCCCTCTGGTCGGGTATTGTGAAAACGAATTCCGACGGAAAGGCGGAAGTGACGCTCGATATTCCGGATTTCAGCGGAGAGCTCCGGCTTATGGCTCTTGCATATAAATATGAGAGGTTTGGATCGGCACAAAAAGGTATGAAAGTCGCAGATCCCGTCGTTCTTTCTCCGGCGCTTCCAAGGTTCCTTAGTCCTGGTGATGTGATTACGATGCCTGTGACGGTCTTTAATACAACAGAAAAATCGGTTTCGTTGAACTTGGATGTGACGACAACCGGTGGAATCAGCGTCGTGCAGCAGTCGGCTTCACTCGATATCGGAGCGAATCAGGAAAAGTTTGTCGCGTTTACACTGAAAGCTTCCGACCAGATAGGTAAGGCAGTTGTCAAAGTGAGGACGCAGGCTCTTGGTGAAAAACTTGAATCCGTTACAGAAATTGCCGTGCGTCCCATTTCTCCATTTGTCATTGAATGCATGAGCAGTATAGCCGACGCCGGCAAAGTTGTTACGGCGGAAATTCCGGATGTATTCCTGCCGTACGGAAAACGGGGTCATGTTGTTTTGAGTCCGTTTCCGGTTGCAAATTTTGCAAAAGAATTGACGCATCTGGTTGGTTATCCGCATGGATGTCTTGAACAGACCATATCAAAAGCCTTCCCGCAGATTTACCTTCGCGATATAGCGATACTGCTCGATCCTTCCATCCTCGATAAAGGAAGTCCGTCGTATTTCGTGAATGAAGCGATTACGAAAATCAGCGGAATGCAGTTGGCGAACGGATCCTTCAGCTACTGGCCGGGCGGTGATTATACCAATGAATGGGCGACCGTCTATGCAACTCATTTTCTTATTGAAGCAAAGAAAGCCGGGTATGCCGTTGCCGATGGAGTTCTCAATCCTGCTCTCAACTTTATTAAAACTGTCGCTCGGGATAGAAAAACATACGATTATTATTATTACGGAAATAATCAAACACTGGTCAAACGCATTGCCGATAAAGAATCCATGTATGCATTGTATATTTTGGCATTAGCCGGACAACCGGAACTGACGTTAATGAATTTCTATCGCACGTCGAAGAATTTGCTTGTCTATGATACCCAGTTTTTACTCGCCGGGGCGTTTGCCCTCAGCGGCGACCGTAAAGCATATCTTGAAATTCTTCCACCCCAATTTGTTGTCGAGGAAGCAGGAAGAACAAGCGGGGGATGTTTCGATTCGCAAATTCGTGCTACGGGCCTTATGCTGAATGTCCTTCTCGAGACCGACCCCAATAACCCGAACATCGGCCGCTATATGGAATATTTATCAGGCCTCTTTAAGAAAAATTATTGGTACACCACCCAGGAGGAAGCATTTGCACTGCTCGGATTTGGGAAAGCGGCACGGCGTGCCGGAGGAGTAAAGTTGAAAGGGATAGTCACCATCGGCGGTAAACAAATCTCCTATGACGGCGGAAATAAAAAGATTTCCATCGACCAGTTCGGCGGAAATGTGAGCATTGCATTGCAGGGAGAAGGAAGGCTCTATTATTCCATCGTGCAGGAGGGAATACGCAAAGACAATAAAGTTAAAATTGAAGATAGAAATCTTCGTGTGCGCCGGCAATTTTTTGATCGATTTGGGAATAATGCCAATCTCGACGCAATAAAACAAAATTCTCTCCTGATAGTAAAGCTGACGATTCAATCCGATATCGATGATCTGGAAAATGTGGCCATATCAGATTTGCTCCCCGCAGGATTCGAGGTCGAAAACTCGCGGCTCAATGAGAATTCTCAATACTCTTTCACGAAAGATGCCGACCAACCGGTGTATGTCGATATTCGTGACGACCGCATTAATTATTATACAAATTTCTCCGGTAATCGCGAAAAGAAATATTACTATCTCGTTCGTGCGGTCACGCGCGGCGAATTTAATTATGCGCCTGTCGTAGGAGAAGCTATGTATAATGCAGATTATTATTCTGCATCGGGCGGCGGGAAAATTCATGTCATTGAGTAGTTTTATTCTGCAGGGGTGAGGGCATTCCAGCCCCTGCAAAGGTTTTATTTTTTCTCGAACCCAAACCGAGCTTGGAAAGGTGATAAAAATATCGTTATTTTTAAACACTGGTTACGTTGGAATGATGGATTCCCTCAAAGATGATAGTGTAGACGGTATGGTGATTACCAGGTCATGAACGTATCATTTCAACGCAGGGTAAAAATAACAAATAGCCAAAATAAATATTTCTAGAGGAATAACGCATCATGAAAAATCGTTTGTTTCTGTCTGCAGCATTCATTCTTTTCATTCTTTCTTCATTGGGAATTTCACAGCAGGAAAAATATCGAAATAAGAATTTAGCTCTGGATGTACGAGTGGATGATCTTTTGAGCCGAATGACTCTTGATGAAAAGATTCATCTTATCAGTGGAACGGGATTTGCCACGAAACCCATTGAACGATTAGGTATTCCGGAATTGCGGATGACGGACGGCCCGCTTGGCGTACGATGGGAAAAGTCAACCGCTTTTCCCTCGGGTATTTGTATTGCAGCAGCATGGAATCCAACGATTGCAAATAACGTAGGTGCTGCAATCGGACGCGAGGTGAAGGGGCATGACCGTCATGTCATTCTAGGACCTTGTGTGAATATCGCCCGAATCCCGCAGGGAGGACGAAATTTCGAAAGTTATGGTGAAGATCCTTATCTTGCTTCCCGCATGGCAGTCGAATATATCAAAGGAGTTCAAAGCGAGGGCGTCGCGGCGACGGTAAAACATTTTGCGTGCAACAATCAGGAATACGAGCGAGATTTTGTTAATGTCAAAGTAGATGATCGGGCACTGAATGAGATTTACCTGCCTGCGTTCAAGGCAGCTGTGCAGGAAGCAAATGTCCTTTGTGTGATGAACGCATATAACAAGATCAATGGGCACTTCGCAAGCGAGAATGATGCCCTCCTCATCGATAAATTGAAAAAAGAGTGGGGCTTTCATGGGCTGGTCATGTCCGATTGGGGTGCGGTACATAGCACTGTCCCAACTGCCAGGAGCGGCATGGATCTCGAAATGCCGACGGGCGCATTTTTAAACAACAGTACTTTAGCAGGACCGTTGAAGACAGGGGAATTGAAAGAATCCACCATTGATGATAAAGTGCGGAGGATCTTAGGTGTCATCATAAAGCTTGGACTCTTTGAAAAACCAAACCTCAAGGATGAAGGTCTCATCGGCTCTCAGGAGAATCGCAAGGCGGCATTCGAAGCAGCAAAAGAGGGGATTGTTCTTTTGCAGAACAATGACAATATCCTTCCTTTAGATTTTTCAAAACTTAAATCAGTCGCCGTTATCGGTCCTAATGCTATGATATGCAGATCCGGCGGTGGTGGGAGTTCCAAGGTTGATCCGCTGGAAGCTCCAAGTCCATTGAAAATATTGCAAAACAAATTTGGCGATAAGGTCAAGGTACATTATGCTGCCGGACTGCAGCTTGAAAGTACCGGCTTTCCTATCGAATCACACTATCTTAAAACGAACAAAGGAGAGACAGGTTTCGTCGGCGAATACTTTAAGAATATGGAGTTCAAGGGAAAACCAGCCTTCTTTCGCATTGACACGATGATAGATTTTAATTTTGGTGAAACCGGTGTACAAGCAGGGTTTCCCCAAAACGATTTCTCCGTGAGATGGACAGGGAAGTTAACAATTCCGAAAACCGACAACTATATATTGGAATTTATAAGTGATGACGGTGTTCGTCTCTGGCTGGAGGACTCATTGTTTATTGATTACTGGGGCGATCACCCGGCGACATCAAAAAGCGTGAGTGTAACCTTGGAAGCGTCGAAGGAATACAAGATTCGGATTGAATATTATCAGCATAACGGCGGTGCCGTCGCAAAACTTCAATGGTCGACACCAGGGTACGATCCTATGAAATCGGCTCTAGAAGCCGCGAAGAATTCCGATGCGGTAATACTTTTTGTAGGAGATGATGCTAACACAGAATCGGAAGGTATCGATAGAGAAAATTTATTACTGCCGAAGAATCAAGATGCGCTCATTGAAGAAGTGACCAAGGTAAACAAGAATACGATTGTCGTTCTCAATACCGGTTCGCCTGTGTTCATGGATCACTGGCTTGGAAGCGTCAAGGCAGTTGTGCAGGCATGGTTTGGCGGACAGGAAATGAGTTACGCTATCTGGGATGTACTCTCAGGATCGTATACTCCATCAGGAAAATTACCGGTCACATTCCCGAAACGCTGGGAAGATTGCTCAGCATTTGCCTCATACAAAGCAAAGGACAGTGTATCGGAATATTCAGACGGTATTTATGTCGGTTATCGATATTTTGATAAGAAAAACATTGAGCCGCTCTTCCCGTTCGGTTACGGATTGTCGTATACACAGTTTGGATATAAAAACCTCAAGGTAGCACATGCTGCCGGTGCAACCCGGCCTGAATTTGAGATGTCGTTGGATGTCTCCAATACAGGCACATACGATGGAGCAGAAGTTGTTCAACTGTATATTCGAAGCATAGCATCGGTAGTTGATAAACCGGTAAAAGAGTTAAAAGCATTTAAAAAAATATTTCTCAAGAAAGGTGAAACTCAAAGCGTCCATTTTAACATAGATAAAAATGCTTTCGCCTATTATCATGCTGAAAAGAAGGAATGGACTGTTGATCCTGGAAAGTATGCAATTCATATCGGCAGTTCATCGAAAGATATCCGGCTTACAGACATCATTGATTTAAAATAGCTGAGCTATCGGTTATGCAATTCTATAATTTCATTCCGGCAAGAGGATTGAAGTATTTTCTCCCTTCGCTTATTGTGAACCGATAGCTTTCATAGAGAATGACGATGAGGTAGTGTATATACAACAATCGTTCACATCTTGTTTTCTTCATGAACATGAGATGGAACTATACAAGAATGAGCATGCGAAGCTAAAAAGATATTGTTATGGTCGTACGCAATTCATTGAAAGACAGTATCGTCGTTTTATTGAAATAATTGATTGAATCAAAAATAACAGGATATTCATAAGCCGATCATCGGGTGAGAGGATACAAATAGTTGGATAGAGCATCTACGATAAAAGTTGCAAAAGCAATTATATCGACACCGCGCATCGTATTCGCAAAACCATCGGTGAATTGGTTTTTCCGCAAGTACTTGACGAAGTTCAAGACGGCAGAGGTTGGCGATAATTTGATCGTTCATTCACATCTCCCACCGCTCAATAGTAAAGCGTATGGTCGATTTGTCAAAGAACATTTGATCGCGAAATCTGCCGGACCATCCCACGCCCAAATCGGAATCACGAATGCCTGCCCGCAGAATTGTGCATATTGCTATAATAAGTTACTTCTTTCATAAACGTTGGATGTTCAGGCCAGACGATACATTGGGGATCATGATCAAACTTGCAGATACAAACACTGGGTCTGTTTCAAAAATAGCCGTCAAAAAAAAATTGACCGTTCAGGATAACGAGAGATTGAAGGGTGCTGTTCATGAATGCCGCGAGATATTTTCGCGTTAGGGGATTCGCCAATCCTCACGATTATGGCTATGGCTAAACGCATAAGTAAAATCTGCATAAAGAATGAAAGCAGCGTTCAATAAAACTGCAGTACTTGTTCAGAGAAACCTGCCGAGTACGATTATCGAGATGAATACTTCTTTCGCCGGTTACGAAGGTAATCGACGAAGACAAAATCGCCGAGATTGTTGAGTGAAGTATAATAGGCCCTGCCTCGATTGATCTTTGTTAGTTCTTCGATAAACTCCACTAAGGAAGGATCCTGTGCGACCATAAATGTACTGATGGTGATTGTTTCACGGCGGCATTGCATTGCTTCATCGAGCGTTTTATTCACAATGCGAGGATCGAGACCATATGGATTCTTATAGAGTCTTCCTGCGTCGTCAAAAATAGCCGAGGGTTTGCCGTCCGTCACCATAAATATCTGTTTATTGACGTTGCCGCAGCGGCGAAGGAGGCTCCTTGCCATCTGAAGTCCGGCACGCGTGTTTGTATGGTACGGACCGACGGAAAGGAAAGGAAGTTCGTTGAGGCTCACCAGCTGTGCATCATCACCGAATGCAACAAGCGATAGATAATCCTTTGGGAATTTTGTGCTGATCAATTCTGCAAGCGCCAGGGAAACCTGTTTGGCCGGTGTAATTCGGTCTTCGCCGTACAATATCATGCTGTGACTGATGTCCAGCATGATGACCGTTGCACAATTGGTCATGTGTTCGGTTTCATATACTTCCAGATCTTCTTCTTTCAATCCGAAGTTGTCAATGCCGCTGCGTCGAAAGGCGTTGCTCAATGTTGCAGTAAGATCGATGTTGGTCGGTTGATCGCCAAAGGCCCATGGTTTTGTTTCACTCAGCCGGTCAACACCCTGGCCCGTGTTGGGCAGCTCGTGGGAACCGTACGGCGCTTTTTTCAGTGAAGAGAAAATTTGCAGCAATGCATCCTGGCGGATTTTTTTCATGCCGCGCGTTGTAAGATTCGGAATACCGTTGACTTCTTCGACAAGTCCCATCTCTTTCATTTTATCGATTAAATCTTTCAAGCTCAGCTCTTCATCGAAGATACCATGTTGTTTGGCTAATTCCTGCAGCCACTCGATCGCTTCCTGGACATCGCCGTTTGTCTTTAATGTGAGGAAGTTCAACAGCCGTATCATATCCTGCAAACGCTGTTCATCGGTCTTGGATATTTCCGTCCAGCGACTATAGGCATGCCGCATGGTCTATTGATCCTCCTCAAAGGTTTCTTCGTGTCTCTGGAAAATGCTGCCGACGAGATCTTTGTATGTTGTTCTATGTTCGACTTCATCTTTTGCAATTCTTGAACTTTGATGAAGTGCATCGAGAATGAATTCCATTGCTGTTGCAGCCTCATAAATATCGTCTTTTGCTCCCGGCATGTATTTCAGCGTCAGTTCCCGCAATCCCTTAACCTTCTCTAATTCAGAACGGTACTCTTTGAACGGCATGTCATCGGCAATTTCAATCTTGTTCCCTGACTCGAACCACTGAACGACGGACTGATATTCCGACCGGTCTTCGCTGCCGCCGCTGGTGCGTGCTTTCCGATAGAGCGGGTCAGGATAGTATTTCTGAAAAATTGTGCGTAATGCTTTTCCTATAAGTGCCCTGCCGACTTTCATTGAACCTTCAAGTTCACCTTCGAGTACAAGTTCCATTTTCCCGGTAATTGCAGGGAGCGTAGCATGAAGATCAGAAATGCGCGGGAAGATCGCCGTTTCTCCGGTGAGAAGAGAGCGCCGTTCGACATTGCTAACAAGATTTTCCATGGCCGAAATAGTCAATCGTGCACTCACACCGGATTTTTGATCGACAAATTCACTTCCGCGGGCTTCGAATCCGATCTGTTCGATAATTTCTGAAAAGTACAATGGGATTCTGATCTTCTGACCATTGCGCTGGATCCATGCTTCCTGCTGTGTGATAGCAATTGCATCTTCAAGAGTTTTAGGATAGTGCGTTATAATCTGTGAATCGATTCTGTCCTTTAAGGGTGTGATAAGATTTCCACGGTTTGTATAATCTTCAGGGTTTGCAGTAAAAACAATCATGATATCGATAGGTATTCGGATATTGAATCCCCGGATCTGAATATCTTTTTCTTCCATAATATTGAACAGACCTACCTGAATTCTAGGCTGGAGATCGGGTAATTCGTTGATGGCAAAAATTCCACGATTGGTTCTAGGTATGATTCCATAATGAATAGCTCCTTCATGAGCATAATGCAGCCGCAGCGTTGCTGCTTTGATCGGGTCAATATCGCCTATGAGATCTGCAATAGTAACATCGGGGGTAGCAAGTTTTTCTGAAAACCTGTCGCTTCGATTGAGCCATTCAATTTCTACATCAGTGCCATGTTCCTTGACAAGATCAATACATCGTTTGCAGACCGGTTGGAAGGGGTTGTCGTTGATTTCGCACCCTTTGATAACAGGCAGGAATTCATCAAGCAATTGGGGTAGGGAACGGACTAATCTCGATTTTGCCTGCCCGCGCAGGCCGAGAAGGAGAATATCGTGTTTCCCAAGGATTGCATTGATAAGAGAGGGAATGACCGTCTTCTCGTATCCGATGATGCCCGGAAATAGTTTCTCTCCATTTTTAAGCTTCCGAATAAGATTCCGGCGGATTTCTTCTTTTACGGGAACGGGTTTATAGCCGGATGATTGTAGTTCGAGTATTGTTTTTTCATTTTTCATACGATGGCGCTCGATTTCGATAAATATGTATCGTGTATACTAAAGTACAACATTGGTCGCTGGATTTAGTTCCTTTCTGATCATGAGCTGACAAGGTTTCTTTTAGATCTGATTTTTACATACTCGATATGTTTTCATGAAGCAGTGTGATTGGGATTACGATACTGAACCATGAGCATGAACCATTCCTCAAGCAGATATTGCTGCCTGGAGCATTCTCTTTATGTAAGTGTCTACCTGCTCATGATTATTAAAAATGCCGGACAATACTTGCCCGGCACTCGCATTGATGTTTGGATGATGAAAAATAGTTGTTAAATCAAGAGCGCCAGATCATGAAAATGATAACGAATATCATAAGCGCTGCTACCTTCAAAATGATCATCGTTTTCATAGAGATCGCACCTTTCTTCAAAATATCCATGAATGGATGAGCTATTGTAAGAAAATCATTTTCCTGGTTAAGTCGATCGATTGACTGTGCAGGCGATAGAAATAGATTCCGCTGGCAATACCTTTTCCATTGAATTCAACCTGATAGATTCCGGCTTTTTGAAATCCATTGGCAAGCGTTGCTATTTCCTGACCGAGAAGATTATACACCTTCAACGAGACCGGACCGGAGGATGCTAATGTATAACGAATCGTCGTTGATGGATTAAATGGATTCGGATAGTTTTGCGCAAGCTCGAACGAAGCCGGTTGCGAACCGGTGATTTCTTGTGCAACATCCGTTGCCGTCTGATTCAGTGAGAAATTTGCAGTTGCATCATTTGGAGCACCTGCGCCAGTGTAAGAAATGGAAACACTCGATGATCCGGTTTCGTCTGATCCTAAATTATCAACACTCACAGAATATTTACCTGGAGCAAGGCCATCGATTGTGTATGCACCGGATGTGCCGCTGATGGTATATCCGGCGATTTGATTGTTTATTGTTGCATAGACGACTGCGCCGGGAATCCCTGTGCCCGTAGATCCTTTCGTAATTATTTTGCCGTTTATACCGGCATATCCGCTGAAAGAAAGAGGAAGTTGATGAACATAAATATTGATATCTTCGGCGGTGTTACCATTGACTATGACTTTTGATGCCCTCTTCCAGTGAGTGCTGACAGTATCATTTGAATAATATGCCGGAGCATAATTGCCAAGAGGCAATGCAAATACGAAGTAGGAACCGGAAGGAAGACCTTGGAGGATATAATTGCCAAGGGTATCGGTGTCAACGACATACGAGCGAGCACCTTTAAACAAATCTCGTATGTTCCATCGATCTCTTGTTGCAATAATGCGTGCCGGTACTCCAACATCTGTGGCTGAATCCGTGACAGATCCTTGTATTGCACCGAGAACAACCGCCGGAAGCGGGGCAAGTGTAAAATTGATGCCGGTCGTTGTGTCCTTTTGAATTGTGATTTGAGTTGCCAGGAGCAAGCTGGATTGGTCTTGAAAATATTCTGCCACATATCCCTTCGCTTTCGCAAAAGCAATATACGATCCGGCAGCAACAGAGAACTTATAGTTTCCTGCTGAATCGGTTTGCACGTGAATGACACGCTGCGAATTACCATCGAGCCTGCAATCGAAAAGGCCTGCATTGACATCAAAGTATTTTCGATAATCGTCAACGGTATTGTTCGTATTCAATGCAAAATCATACGGGACGAAGTACACATCTGCTTTTTTAAGTGCAGCATTCAAAGTATCGGAAACAGAACCGAAGACCCATAATTTTGGTCGTGCGGCTGGTCCATTGCTTAAAACAATATTTACAAAGGTAGGCGAAGGATGCAATAAATCAACCGCAGGAACTTTAACTACGGTGGCAGAATCCGCATTTTTTGCTCCATCATACCACTGGCTGAGATATTGCTTGGAGGGAGAGATTGCATGAACCTTATAATTTCCTGGATCAACACCGGTCATACGGTAATTGCCTGTGGCATCGGTGATTGTCCAGAAGGCAAATCCGCCATTACCCTGAAAATCGTTGTCGACGCTTCCCATCGGTTGAATGGTGGATATTGTATCTGTTTTAAATAAATAAATAATAACATTTTTTATGGGGATATTATTCGGGTCTTTTACCGACCCTTGCACGATTCCGTTACCGCCGGTAACAGTTATGATAAATACCTGTGCGGCAGATCCGCCTTTGGTAGACCGTGCAATCACTTCCAGAGTGTACCAGCCTTTGACTTTTGGTGTAAATGTGACCATACCGGTTGCTGAATCAACGGATATTGGATGGACCAAGCTCGCATAGAGTGGAGCAGATACATAATAAATCTTTGCTGTAGAATCATTGGAGACAGCTTTTGCAGTATAAGTATATACAACACCCGTCTGACCGGTTAACGGCGGTTGAGAAATAAATTTGACATGATCTTTCAAGAATATCGGCGGCATAGTTTGCGCGACAATACTCCCGCTGACAATGACCAAGAGAACCAACAGAATGTATCCGAATTTCATATACCCTCCAATGTATTGCGTAAACTGAAATTACTTATAATGAACTATCAATTATTATGCAATCCATATGCCACTATCGAAAGACGGATTATTTTAGGGAATAGCGGATTTTTAAACCGATCTGTGCAAAATATGCACAGGCATGCATTGTTTGCGCGTCAGAATCTGACATCAATTGTCAGCGTTGTTCCTCGTACTGAAGAAATAGCAGGTTGTATTGAAACGGAAGGGGAGTGATCAAATGCGAAGATTTCCATTTCGGATGCAACATAGATGAAGGCAAAGGCAGCGAACGATGCGATCTCTGCTTTATAATAAAAGTTGTAGATGTCATAGTGAGAACGTATATCGGGCGGATTTGTCGAGGCAAGATATTTCTGACGGGCGGAACTTCGAAGGAATTCAAATGTTATTCCAGCACCAAGAGTAACAAATCCTGCTCCGAGAAAGAGTGAACCGGTGGTTGTTCGTCCTGCATGTATTTGTTCCCATCCCGGAAACACAATAGCCCGATACGTGATTGAAGGTAGGCTGTTTTTCAATGAAGGAGCGGAATCATTATTTATAAATTTTCTGGATGAAAAAAAACTCTGCTTCGTTTCATGAAATACGATAAGTATTTTCGGTGAAGTATAAACAGGGTCAAGGGAGAAGTCAGGATCAATCGCGAGTATAGATTTGAAATGCTCCCTGGCGATATCCGGCTTTCCCTGCGCAATCAAGCTGAATGCGATATACGTTTGGAGAGTGATGATCGAGCTGTCACCGAGAGGTGTATGTTCAAGAAGCCGACGGGCTTCGATTTCTGCGGAAAGATATGCCCCGGAATTGTATTTTGACTTAACTGTTTGTAGAGCCGTACGGACTGAATCTGTTTGTGCACGAAGAGAACCATGCAGGCATAATGCGCAACAGAAGATGATCAAGATGTCTCTCTTTTTCATTGTTTCTCCTGAAAGCTCACTGAGAGGGAGCATGTGTCCTTGGTCTTGATCGTTACTTCGCGGACGATATCGGTAAATGATGAATTCTTGAAGCGTACAAGGTGGAATCCCGGCGAAAGCGCAAAGGGTTTTTCCAGTGGAGTCGTATCTTTATATTGTTCGTCAATATAAATCTCTGCCCAGGGCGATGCGATACATTTGAGGTATCCGGTGTTCTCTATGAAGTTTCCGGCAACATGTAATTGCTTATGGGGCTGCACATTAATGGTCTTGAGAATCGGCTCGAATGAAGGATGCATAAACATAACAGAATGCATTCCTGTCGACAATGACAGCGGTTTACTGAAAGGTGTTTCTCCGATTAAAACGGTATCGATGTACACCTTAGCCCATGGCGTGCTTGTAATAAGAACGAAGCCTGAATTTGCTATTGCTGTTTTTTGTACTTGAAGATTTATTTTTCGTAGTGGCTGCTCTCCAGGATGGATATCGTTGTTCTTCAACGGTTCCGTTTGGACGGTCATAAAAGACTGTGTCGTATCAGAAGCAGCCATTTCTTGAAATGGCTTGTGAATATGGGATTGAGAATAGTACAGGAAAAAAGATGTCACTATCGCGCATACCATGAATAGAAATACGCCGATGATAACTGCACGTCGTTTCTTTGATGAAGATGCCTGCGGCCGGGAAATGAGGATGTTCGAATCATTCTTATCGAGTGCATACAGTGCATCGTTCGATGAGGCGAACCTGTCCTTTTTTTGCGGACTCATCAGGAGCTTGAGAAACTGCACAAACTCGGGAGAGGATTGGTCGGTATAGTGATCGAGTGCATCCGCTTTAAATGTCAAAATCTTTTTTGCGCATTCTGCATAGGAATTTCCATCGAACAGGCGGTCTCCTGTCAGTACTTCAATTAACGTTGCGCCAAGAGAGAATAAATCGCTTCGCTGGTCAATATCCTCTTGACGGATTTGCTCGGGAGACATGTACGCAGGTGTTCCGAGTACCATGCCCTGTGTTGTTACTGTAGGAACAAATGCCACAGAGGCTAAACCGAAGTCTGAGACTTTCAAGGTACCGTCGCCTGTCACAAGAATATTCCCAGGTTTAATATCCCGATGAATAATCCCTTTCGCATGGGCCGCAACCAATCCTCGAAGCGTATGAAGCGCTGCTTTCCTTGTAAACTTCAGAGACTGGGTTTTTCCTTCGGCAATAAGATTCTTCAGTGATGCTCCTTCAACATACTCCATGAGAATTGCCGGCGCACCATCGTATTCGATGAGTTCATAGACCTGCACAATATGTTCGGATCGAAGAGCCGCGCACGCACGTGCTTCCCGGAGAAACCGTTGATGAAGATCATGGTCGGAAGCAAGGTGTTTGTGCAATACTTTGAGCAGAACGCGCCGCTGCAGGACTGTATCGAATGCTCGGTACACGCACGTAAAACTGCTTTCGTTGATTTTTTCTTCAACGGTTAGCTTCATGACTCGCTATTCCATTCTTTCAAGCGGTATTGAAGCCACCGCAAAGAGACTCCGAGCTTTTCTGCTGTTCGCCGCCGGTTACCTCCCATCTCATCCAATGTTGTTTGGATTATTTGCCGTTCAATCTCTTCCAGGGTCATTGTATGAGGTAAATCAGCAGTCTGTTTCGTGAAATCGAACACTAGATCGTCCGGCATCAATTGGGTCCTACGGCAAAGTACGACTGCCCTCTCAATGATGTTCTGGAATTCCCGGACATTTCCCTGCCAGGAATTTGTGAGCAGCATCTGCATGGCGTCAGGGTGGATTCCATCAATCGAGCGTTTGTACATCTGGGAAGTCCGGTGAATAAAATAGTTTGCGAGAAGAGGAATATCATCTTTCCGATCACGGAGCGGAGGCAGGTGAATACCGACGACGTTTAAACGAAAATAAAGATCCTCCCGTATTTTGCCGTTTTTGATTTCGTTTTTAAGATTTTTATTTGTCGCTGCAATGACACGGATATCCGCTGTCCGGTTTATTGTTTCTCCCACACGCCGGAATTCTTTTTCTTGCAGCAGGCGCATGAGTTTTGATTGAAGGGCAAACGGCAGGTCGGCAATTTCATCCAGGAATAATGTTCCGCTATTGGCGAATTCCACCAATCCTTTTTTCATGACAGCCGCACCGGTGAAGGCTCCTTTTGCATAACCAAAGAGTTCGCTCTCAATGAGTGTTTCAGGAATTGCAGAACAATTGACCGCAACAAACGGAAAACCTTTTCGCTTGCCATTTTCATGAATAGCCCGGGCCATGAGCTCTTTTCCTGTTCCGCTCTCACCGGTGATGAGGACGGCGATATCAATATCCAGTACTCGCTGTGCTATCTCGAGAGCGTTTATCCAAGATTTGCTTTTTCCGATCATCGAAGAAAATAAATGAGTGACATCGGCTTCATTCTTTAATCTGTCGTTTTGCTTCTGGAGTTCGGTGTACCGGGTTGCATTCTCAATGGCGATACCGGCAAGGTTGCCGAAGATCGTCAGAAATTTCAGCGATTCATCGGTGAATTCCTTTATCATGGTACCGCTGTCCAGGTACACAACGCCGAATATCCGTTCGCCGGTCCGCAAGGGAATGCAGATGATGGACAATATTTTCTGGGCAATAATGCTCGTGGATGATTCGAACCGTTCATCATTCAAGGCATCGTATGTTAATACCGATTCGCCGGTCGTAAGCACATTCTTTACGACAGATGAGGAAGCGGCAAATTCGGCAGTAGACTGCCGGGAAGAAAAATTATTTAATGCGACAACGCTATATCCTTCATCGTTATTTTGATCTGCAAGAATGACGAATCCGCGTTCGGCAGAAAGATGCTTCATGGCAATTTCCAGCACGCGAATCAGAAGCTCATCCGGTTCGAGAATAGAATTAATCGAGCGGGCAATTTCGTACAATGCATTATAATTATCTTGAAGAGATTGGTCCATAGTCACCGCACAATAAATGAAGCTTCTTTTGATCTGGAATAATTTCCAAAATCATCGACAACAGAGATCATCCAGACATATTCACCTGCAGAGAGAGTATCACTGCTGTTCATCCCGGGATATTGGACTTGTACCTCAGATGAATTCAACTGTGAATATGTCCATACCACAGTTCGTATTTCCGATTCAACCCTTGACAGGAGAAGAGTGTAGGTATAATTAAAAGTAACATCCGGAGGAGTCCATTGAAAAATCGGAGTTATACCGGTAGTGTCTTGTTTTTGTGTCAGTGGATTCGTCGTGGGATACGACGGAACGGCAGTATTTTCAATAATGCGCGATACATAAAACGATGGACTCAGGTTCACTGCGTTTCTTCTATCTTTTGAGCGGATTTTCAATGGCTTATTGACAAGCCATTGAATAGTATTTGTCGGGAGATCGTATTTATAAAGTGTGGTTTGAAATTGTTTTGTTGAAACCGAATATCCCATCGGAAAAAGAAGAGTATCCACGGCAAACCAAACTGAATCGATGTCTATAATTCCATTCGGATCGGTGACTGATGCCGTAATATCAACAAAATACTGCGGACTAGGATAATACTGATCGATCTTTCTTGTAAGAATATTTTGCGATAGAACGTAGGGAGCCCCGTTTAAAGAGAAAGCTACATCAACGGGCGAGCGGCTTTGCAATAACACGTGCTGCGTGTCTGACACAAAGTTGTTTTTCGAGCAGACAAGTGTTTGCGGCCCAACACCGAGATATGGAAATGAAAAAAAACCGTTTCCATCGCTTATAACGGAAATTCCGTTTTCGACTGATTGAATTTTCGCAGCAGCAAGACCATTGTTTACATCAAGTACGTATACATGGCCTGTTACCGATGTAGTATTGCTGTACGCCGTAGAGGATGGATCCATGGGATTATCCCGTGGAGCGTCCCTGCATCCGGATAAAAAAAATATGGCAAAGAAGGAAATTATGAGTTTGGATTGCCCTATCATAGACTCAATATAATTGATTTTATACGATAGTTACAAGATAAGCAATGGAGAAAATATACACATTGAAGGTAGATCATATTTGAGCAATACAAGAAATATGAGAGAAATAATTAAATTTCGATTGATAAGCCTTTTATCATTTAATGGGTGAAATCATGAAGAACGAACTCTCGTGCAGAAAAAAATCATACCAGCATATAGTTGATTGACAATGGACCATGAAGGAATGTGATGTATTCCTTAGCAGAAGAAGCAATCTCCCGGTTCTTATGTGAAACGCGGGATACTATTGCCGAAGGTACATTATTCCTTCCTGAATATATACGGATAGCCGGTCGTATTTTTTACACAGGTAGTGAACAAGCCATTCATCCCGGCAGAAGCAGCGTAAGTGTTTGTATTATAATAACATCGGACGGAATTTCACTCCATGATTCAGAATGAATCCATTCTGGACCTCGATTCATCCATCAAAACTTCATAGAATCCTATCACGTGATGGAAATTATTGATCGTCAAATTGCTAAATGTGCGGAATTCATTTATCTTGGTCAAGATGAACATTGTTACCTTCGATTTGACTCGTGAGCGCGCTTGATTTTCCTCTTAAATATAATCACTGATTATCAAGAAAAGAAAAATCGATTAACAATCGAAGAGGAAAAACGACTTCTCGAGAGAGTGCATCATGGCGATTCAGCGGCATTCGAAATAATTTACCGGTACCATGTGAAGGAACTCTGTTCTTTTACTGCATATTATGTGAAATCCTTTGCCGCTGCTGAAGATATTGTTCAGAATTTATTTCTCCATCTCTGGGAACTTAGGGAAACTATCCAAATCAAAGGATTCATTAAGACATATCTTTTTACTTCAGCACGTAATCATTCGTTAAACTTTTTGAAACATCAAACGATCGATCGAAACAGTTCAGATGTATATTCAAAGCTGTTTTCTATCCCCTCGGCGACACCTCACGAAATTGCTGAGCATCAGGAATTGGATGTACTGATAACGCAAGCACTGGAAAAAATACCTGAGCGCTGTAGAATTGTCTTTATCTTAAGCCGGTATTTTAATATGAAATATTCAGAAATTGCAGAAATATTGGAAATATCTGTAAAAACCGTGGACGCACAGATGGTGAAAGCAACAAAAATTCTTCGAGCTGATCTCCGCTTTCCGTAGTCTCTTTTTTTCGTCATTCCCAATAGGGAATTCTGCCAATTCAGTTGTCTTACCAATGTCAATGAATCGATAATTCAATACTAATGAGATGGGAATCCTATGAGCAAGAGTCCACAAGCCCTTCGCCTTTTGATCAGATATATTGTGAGCGAGGCAACCGATGAAGAAAAACAAAAAGTAGAAAAATGGCTGAAGCACAATATCGCTAATCAGCAGCTCCTGCGATCATTGGAACAATTGCTTCATGAATCGCAATTCGATTTTGCACAATGGAATGAAGATGAACTTTGGAATAAATTCGCATCCAAAGCAGGCATAACACTTTCTCAAGCTGAATCGCCTGATGAAGTGCCGTTAAAACAACACAGGAATATTTTCCTATGGCTGGTTCGTTCGGTGATGCACTGGTATTTTGGTATCAACAGGTCCTCATCTCAGTATGTTTTTAGGCTTGCTGTTTTTGTTCTGTTGATTCTGGGCGGTGCAATTGGGACAGCTGTCTATTTCAAGCAGCTTCAACAGAAAAGAGAATTAGCGTTTCAATCGACATTTCAGGAATTTTGCACGCAAAAGGGAGAGAGGTCTACGGTTGTACTCAGTGACGGGACAAGAATCCACTTAAACTCTGCAACGACGGTTCGGTTTCCAGTACTGTTCGCAAAGGAGAAACGTGAAATCCTTCTCGACGGAGAGGGATATTTTGAAGTTGCTCACAATGAATCTTCTCCTTTCATCGTGCGCACTGCCAATGCAAATATTCGTGTAGTAGGGACAATGTTCAACGTCACATCATATTCAGAAGACAATAAAACACAAGTTGTTGTGTCTGAAGGACAGGTTGCATTTGCAGGAACTCAACAACAAGATGTTGTATTGCTCAATCGCAATCAGATGAGTCGTGTTATTAAAGGCGGCCTTCCAACAACCGCAGAAGTAATCAGGACAGATAAATATTTGGCATGGTTGAAAAACCAGATGGTGTTCGAAAATGTAACGTTTGCGGAAGTCATTAAGCAGCTCTCGCGTAAATACGATGTGGTGTTTGAAGTTCATGATCAAGTCTTATTAAATCGGCACATCGTTGCAACCTATAGTAATGAATCCTTATCTCAAATTATTCGATCGCTTTCTTTTTCTCTCCGTTTTCAATATGAGCAGCGAGGGAAAGTTGTGTCTTTGTACCGCCATCGAGATTCCAAAGCGTTCTAAGAGGAGGAGCAGATGAAATTTCTCTCAGTATTGTTTTATCGCAGAGAACACAATACGAGAAAGATGATAAAAAGGTTTTTAGTGCGTCCTGAGAATATTTTTTTATAGAGGAGATTGTAATATGAATTATTCCTACAAGTTGTGGTTGATAACATTCGGAATTGTCGTGCTGTCTGCGGGGTCAATATATGCTCAAGAGGAAACTCCTGAACAAATTCAAGCGAGTACATCAAAAATGGTAGAAAAGCCTTTTCCGCCAAACTCCCATATTGTATTAGGCCCTGTATCGATCAGGTTGGTCAATGAACCGGTGATGAGCGCTATAAAAAAAGTGGCTGAAATAGTCAGGCTACGACCTGTATTGGATTATGACTTAATTAAATCGAATAAAAAAATCAACCTGACGATGAATGCCGCATCGCTGTCTGAAGTACTGGATCAAATTCTTGAAGGTATAGATGTCCAATATTCAATTACAGAAAGCGGCCTTCTTGTTTTTCGCCCGGATGAAAAACCGCTGCCTCAACCAGGAACATTACAAGGTACCATTACGGATGCTTCAAATAATGAGACATTAATTGGTGTCAATATTTTTATTCAAGGCACGTCCTTAGGTACGGCGACTGATATTGAGGGTCAATATCGGATTGTTGGAATTCCCCAGAACGTTTTTCATATCAAAATATCCTGTGTTGGATTTGAACCGCAGATAATCGAAATAGATTTTACGAAAACGAAAGACGTACAAAAAAACATAACAATGCGGCCGCAGATTATTCAAGGGGAAGAGGTCGTTATAACGGCACAAATGCGCGGTCAACTTGCTGCGATCAACCAGCAGATTACATCAAACACCATTGTCAATGTTGTCTCGGAAGAAAAGATTAAAGAATTGCCGGATGCCAATGCTGCCGAAGCAATTGGTCGATTACCGGGAGTATCTCTTGTTCGAAGTGGCGGCGAGGCAAGCCAGGTTGTCTTACGTGGATTGAGTTCAAAATACAGCAATATTACGATTGATGGAGTAAAAATTCCTGCGACCGACCCTAATACCCGGGGTGTTGATTTAAGTACGATGTCCCAGGGCTCATTATCAGGGATAGAATTATATAAGACCTTGATGCCGGATCAGGACGGAGATGCGATTGCAGGTACTGTCAATTTAGTTACTCGAAAAGCCCCAGCGGAACGGGAACTGCGCTTCGATCTTAGCGGGGATTATAATAACTTAATGAATTCTGCAAAACAATATGATTTCCAAGTTCGCTATGGGGACCGTTATTTTGATGATGTCCTAGGACTTCAATTACAGGGTAATCTTGAAAGTAAAATCCGAAGTAAAGAAAATATTGCCTACGACTATGTTGACAGGCAAAGCGTTGCTTACATTGCACAATATCCCAACGACCCTCACAACGATTTTTATATGTTAGGCTATTTCAATTCTACCTTTACTGATGAAATGCGAACGAGGAAAGGAATACAAGGAATCATCGATTTTAATACTCCCGATAGCGGATCTGTAAAACTGTCAGGATTATACAGCGGCACGGGGCGAAATATTACTACCCATAGCAGAGTCTATGTCGGTGCCGATCCATCAAGTTATTGGGATTATAATTATGATTACGAAGAATTACAAATAAACACCGTCAATGCTTCATTGCAAGGTAAAAATTATTTCGGCGGGTTTGAGTTCACATGGTGCGCATCCTATGCAAAATCAACGATAGAAAATCCCTACGATTTTGCTCTAAAATTTACCGAACCGGGCGGTGGAAGCGGTGTCATCGTCGGCGGTGGAGGAAACACCAATTTACCTGCTCTCGATGTGAAGAACCAGCTCTTGAATCATGCAGTCAATAATTATACTGCTGCTGCATGCAGCACGGGTGTCTATTCGAAACAGGAAAATTTTGATCAGGAAAAAACTGCCTATGTGAATATATCAAGAAAATATTCGTTTGGTGATGTCTTCGCCGGTGAACTGAAGTTTGGAGGAAAGTATAAAGAAAAAAACCGATGGATGACGGATGAGGAATTGGATGACAACAATTATCTTCATGGCTATACGTATAGCGATGGAATTGATACTGTTGCATTGCTGAACTCAAGGTTTGCATCATATTACAAGAGCTCGATTTCTTCCAATCTCTCGAGTTTCATTGATGCTCCAGCAGGGACACGTAATTTACTTGGAACTTATCCTTTCACTCCGCTAATCAACGTCGATGCGCTCAAGTTATGGTATTCGCTATTTAAAAATGCCAATAATAAGGGGAATGCTGAATTTATCAGGAGTTAATGTCAATAGTTGTGTAAAAATGATTTAAGCGACACGCCGTAACCTGGGTGATGATTTTAGTTTTATTTGGTCAATAGTTTCTGCAACAAGTTTATGAGCATTGATTTTCCTGAA
>Ga0182011_10000314_pt1 | contig 41522 bp, 35 predicted proteins | sample 711E1DmetaG_FD_120481 | JGI IMG/M metagenome (GOLD analysis project Ga0182011, IMG submission 120481) | Permafrost microbial communities from Stordalen Mire, Sweden - 711E1D metaG | ecosystem: Environmental > Terrestrial > Soil > Wetlands > Permafrost | place: Sweden: Stordalen | collected...
TCACGGCAGTGGCCGGAGAACCTCCCGACGGTGGACCTGATAGCCCCGCTTCCCCGGATGCCGACGAGTGAAACGTGGAAGCCAATGCCAATCGATCGTGTCAACCGGCCGGTTGCTACCGCCGGAACCAAACCCCCTGACGGGGAGATGGCGCGGAGGGACGGTCTATGAAGCGTCTCATCTGCCTTCTGATCGGTCATGACTGGATGCGCAACGGTATCTCGCCGCTTCGCGTTCGCGGCCAGCGGCTCGGCACTTCGCCCGACTGGCAGACGTGCTTCCGATGCGGCCACTGGGAACTCGTGACATGACAGGCGCAGCCTCGGGAAACGCATTCTGCGCGGCGTCGCAACAAGACTTCCCGAGTGCGGCTCGGTCGACGGAAACGACGCCGAGGGCGTGCTGCGAAAATGGCTAGACAACCCGGACTCCTCGGGGGTCTGCTCGGCGGTGACTCGCGGGACCGCGACATTGACGCCGACGCTGGCTTCGGGACGGCCGGGCCGATCGACGGCAGACCTCTCGTCCGTCTCGGCGAGCCTGACGAGCAGCGCTTCGACGCCGGCTTCGCCACGCCGCCCGGCTTCGACCCGGTCTGGGGCACGCTCGGGGCACAGCCTCAGGGCGATGACGACTGGCTCGGCGGGGGCGAGGATGACGCCGATGGTGTCGCCGTCGATGTCGAAGTGCTCGGCGACGGTTTCCACATCGCGGGCCAGATCCGCACCGGCCAGTTCGACCGCCTGTCGGACTGGCTCAACATGCAGTCGGGCTTCATCCAAATTCGCGATGCCGTGCAGGTCCACCTCGGCAAGAAGAGCGCCGCCCATGCCGATCGAGGACACGGCATGCTGTGGGTCCGTCTGCATCAAGTGGCTCTGGTGGCCGAACGGTCGACTGTCCAGCGCGATCGGGCGGGAGCACCGGCTGTGGCCAAGCAAAGGCGCAAGGTCTCGATCATCACACCGGGCCACAACCTGCGAGGCAGCATCCACGTCCACGCCGGCGGGTCGATGACCCACTTTCTCGAGTCGCCCGATCCGCACTTCCTGCCGATGACCGACCTGACCGTCCGCTGGCTGTCCGATGCGGCAATGATCGCGCGGTTCCCGTTCGCGCTCGTCAATCGAGAGCAGATCGTTACCGTTCTCGACGAGTCCACCTCGCCGGCCGAAGAGGTGGCTGAGACGTCGGGCCGTCACCGAAAGACCGCATTGGGATAGCTGAGTGCCCGTACGTCAACGAGGAAGAGGCCGTTGCCGCGCCCGTGACGTTCGCCCTGTGGCTCGAACCGCCAGGTTGTCGGGCGTCCGGCGCGATTGCATGGAGGCGCGCCGTCGTGATACCGTCCACTGTAGGTAGCCGATACTCACTGTAGGGTGTAGGCGAGGTCTCGATGACCCTCTCTCTGGGAGTCGCTCTCAAGCGAGCACGAGAGGTTCGCGGGCTGTCGGCCGTCGATGCCGCGCGGGCGGCGGGCATCTCCCAGGCGTACTTGAGCAAGCTCGAGAGCGACTCTGTCAAGAAGCCCTCCCCGCACGTGCTGCATCAGCTGAGCGAAGCCCTCACGGTGCCGTACGCCGACCTCATGCGCCTGAGCGGTTATCTCGTGCCCGGCGAAACGGAACCGACTGCGTCGAATTCGGTCAGCGCGGCCCTGTTCGCCGATCTCACCGACGACGAGCGCGAAGAGCTTCTCGAGTACCTCGCCTGGTACCGCGCCCGGCGGCGATCGGCCCGAGGGAAGAGCGCGAGATGATGCCGCGGGCGACGAGGGACTCGCCCGGTTGCCGGACTGAACTCACCACGGCAGGCGTCGACATCGCCGGCCGCCATACGAGATCCTCGCGGGGACCGATGACGCTGAGTCGCGCACAGCGATCGAGGGCGACTCAATGCCTGCCTGGTCGGCCGCGGCGTGTCACGATCCGCGCATGAGCGCCAGCGACACCGAGCCCCAGGTTCCCGTGGACGCCGGCAGTGCCCGAAAGCGGCCCGTGTCTCGCACTCGCGGCCCGACCGGCGAACCGTCGATGGCGAGCGAGCCCAACCGCCAGACCAGCCGGCCAACGAAGGTCGCCATCGTCGGCGTCGGGATGGTCGGCTCGACCTATGCCTACACCCTGCTTCTCTCGGGCATCGCCTCCGAGATCGTCCTTGTCGACGCCAACCACGAGCGAGCCGAAGGCGAAGCGATGGACCTCAACCACGCGGTCCCGTTCGCCCATCCGACGAAAATCTGCGCCGGCGACTACGCCGACTGCGAAGGTGCGGCGATCACGGTCATCGCCGCCGGGGTGGGCCAGCGGCCGGGCGAGACCCGCCTCGAGCTGGTCAAGCGCAACGCCGCGATCTTCGGACAGATCGTGCCGCGGGTCGCCGAGTCCAACCCGGAGGGGATCATCGTCGTTGCCACCAACCCCGTCGACGTTCTGACATACGTGACGCTCAACCTGGCCGGGCTCCCCGCCCACCGCGTTTTCGGGTCGGGCACGATCCTCGACACGGCCCGATTCCGCTACATGCTGAGCGAGCATCTGGGCGTCGATCCGCGCAGCGTCCACGCCTACATCATCGGCGAGCACGGCGACAGCGAGGTGCCCGTCTGGTCGCTCGCCAACGTGGCGGGCATGCGCCTGCCGAGCTTCTGCGCGGAGAACGGCATCCCGCTGAGCCCCGACACGATGGAGCGAATCTTCCGCCAGACCCGCGACGCCGCCTACGAGATCATCAGCCGCAAGGGAGCGACGTACTACGCCGTGGCGGCGGGGCTGATGCGCATCACCGAGGCGATCCTGCGCGACCAGAACACAGTTCTCTCGATCTCGAGCCTCGTCACGGACTACTACGGCATCGACGACGTCTGCCTGAGCCTGCCGACGGTCGTCAGCCGGCGCGGCATCGAACGCGTCCTGCGCCTGGATCTCAGCCCGCAGGAAGCTCGAGGCGTCCGCAAGTCGGCCGAGGTGCTGCGCGAGACTATCAAGTCGCTCGAAGCAGCCGGCGCCGTCGAGCCAGCCTGAGCGCGCCCGTCGCGGGTGTCAGACCGCGCGGCTTCCGGAGATCCTCCCCAACCTGGACGCGGCGACCCGCTCAGCTGCGCTAGCGCGGCAGCGCGTGCTCCTCCAGGGGCGTGTCCCAGTGGGCCTCGACCAGCTCGAAGCGACGCTGCTCTTCCCGCGCCAGCTTCTCGGCGTCTGGATAGAGGCGGGCGATGATGGCCGGGTCGGCGTGCTCTTCCATCGAGGCCCAGTCGCGGTAGGTGATCGTGACCTCGAAGGTCCAGTCCTGGCGGCCGTCGCCGTGGAAGCGGGGCTCGTAGGCGCGCACGTCGAGAAGGCGGCCCGTGTCGAGCTGGGCTCGGAGGAGCGGCCAGTGGTTCCGCTCGAAGAGCTCGACGAACTCGTCCTGGAAGCCCCATCGGACCTTGTAGAAGTACTGGACCGTCACGGCTTTCCCAAAGTCGGCCATCTCGCTCATTCTCCTCGTCGACCCGACGGCGGCCGGATCTGGAACCGTTTGACCAGCCTACAGCATCGCGCTCGAACCGCCCTCGGCGAATCGGTCGCCCCGAGCGATACTCTGGACAGCCGCCCGATCTCGCCACGCGGACGACGTGGTCGCGACCGGAGCGTCCACCGCGGTCCGTGGAAAGCAGCGTGAAATGGCCCATTTCCTTCCCCCGCGTCCCACCGATTCCCCCTCCTCTGAGCGCACCCCGCTGGAGCATCGGATCGAGGGCCTCGACGGCCACCATGCGGCCGCGCCCCAACTCGGCTTCATGCTTGCCGGCGCCCAGTGGCGCGACTCGATCCTCACTCTCGAAGTCAGCCGGGCCTGGGTTCCCGCCGTGTTGCTGCTCGTCGACGCCAGCGGCAGCCTGCTTCTGCTCGCCCGAATGCGCCGAGCCGCCCTCGGCCTGGGTGATGACGTCCGCTTCTGGCATCGCGAGATCGTTCGGGCCGAGCGCGAGCTTCCGCCGGAGCGGCGCGTGTTCACGCGCTTCAAGCTGCTGCAGCGCTCGCGCAACCACTCCGACACGGGCGAGCTGGCCGCCCTGGCGCTGTCCGAAACCGGGCTGGACGAAACCGGCTTGGATCGGCTGATCGAGCCGTTCAGCGCCACGCGCCGCCTGATCGAGAACCGCGTGCCAATGCTCATCGCGGTGCTTTGGGTGTCGTGGGCACTGGCCGGGATCGGCGCCCTGTGCCTGCGACTCGCCCACGTCATCGGCTGACGGAGCCGTCCGCGCGAGCCGGGCAGAACCGCCGAGCTAACTGCCCAGCACGACCCGCGCCGCCAGAGCGCTGGCGACCGCCACGGTCACGCTGGCTAGCGTGCCGACCAGGTACTTCTCGGCGAACGAGCGCTCGTCGAGCTGCTTGAACCGAGCGAGCGTCTTGGCCGCCACGACCAGCCCGATGCCGATCTCCGCTCGGCCCAAGATCAGGATCACCACGAGCAGCCTCTCGAGGACACCGACCACTGCGCCGACGTTGTCAGCGGTCTCGACCGCAGCGGGACGGTCCGGCTCGACTCGGCCGGAAACGGGCCCAAGCTTCAGGCTGTAGCCGGCTGCCGCATGCGGATCCACGGCCGTGCCCGGCGCCGCCTCCGGCGGGAGCAGGAGTGGCACGAAGAAGCGGGCCGCCCGTCCATTGATCACCGCCAGCGACCAACCCACGACCACGATGAGGGCCGCGCGGTGGACGTCTGCGGGCGCGATCCCCGCCGTGGCCTGAGCGACGCGATCGACGAACCAGGGGTTCAGGGCAGCGTCGCGCAGGAACACCCACCACGCCCCGAAGACGAGTGCCAGGTGGACCGCCTGGTCGATCAGGAAGAGGCCGGCCACCCAGGGCGACCATTCGGTCGAGTCGGTCGCCGCGTGCCACATCTCGGTCAGGCGCGTCTTGGCGGCATCGACAAACGGATGGGGCACGGCGACCACGAGCAGAGCGAGCAAGCCCGGGGTCCCGAAGGCGAGCCAGAAGGGCGCCATGCACGCTGCGACGATCAGGGCGTGAAGCCCGAGGGCCCGCCGCGCCTTCGACCCCGACCCGTTGCGGTCGGCGACGCTCGCATCGGTCTGGAGGACGAAGTCGGCCGTGAGGTGGCTCACCAGGAGCCAGCCGAGCAAGAGCAGCGGTTCGGTCACGACGTTCTCCCTTCGGTGCCCTTTCTGGAACCGTCGCTCGCCTGAGCCCCGGCGCTCGAGTAGACCTTTCGGATCGCGGCCACGAGCCGCTGCAGCGTTTGGACCTTCGCCCGCCCGAACGAGACCGAAATCGTCGCCCGACGCACACCCAACCTGTCGGCGACTTCCGACTGGCGCAGGCCATCGATCAATGCCAGACGGGTGACGACGCGCTGGCGCGGAGTCAAACCCTCGATCAGGTCCACCAGAGCCGGCGTCATGCCGGCCAGCAGCTCATCCGCCTCCGCCCGGCCGGTCCGGATCACGAGGCGGTCGTGCCCGGCTCGGGCAGCCTCGATCGCGTCGCGCGCGGCCACGAATGCCGGCCCCGTGCGCTGCGTCGCCGGCCCCTCGCCGGCATCGACCGGTCCCTCGATGCAGGCCCAGCGTATCGGTCGGGCGGCCGGACCGAGCGCGGCCCGGAGCACTGCCGCGAGCGGGTCCGCATCCGCGGAAAGCAGGCCCTGGAGCTCGTCGCCCTGGGTGAACTCAAAGGGCGCCAGCCTCTGCTCGCCGTAGGCCTCGTCCAGTTCCGACACCAGGTCGCGCAGCCAGGCCGTCGACCCCCTGGAATCCTTGCGCGACCCGACGACATCGCCGAACAGAACCAGTCCCTGAACCTCGTCCACGCCAGGAGGCTAACAGGGATGCGGATAGCCGTCAACGGCTATCCGGGCGCCAAATAGCCGTTCGGGATTGACTCGACGAGTCGAAGGTCACTTTTGAGGAGGTGGCCGGTCCGGGGCGTAGCAGCCGAGGTCATGCCAAATCCGCCCCGGCGCGCAGTCGCGTCGCACGGACGGCCGGCACCTGCCCGATCCGGCGTTTCGCCGACTCGCTATCCTGAATTGGTGACGGCCGAAACGCATGACCCGACTCCGACCAGCTCCTCGATCCCACGCAACCCCGGGCGGCTCGATCTGGGGATGCGGGCGACGCTCGTCTTCCCCAACCGTGAGATCGTCGAGCGCTACTACGTGCCGCTCATCTACACCGCCTGCCGGACCTGCTACTCCGAGCTCGCCCCGGACGACATCTTTGAGCGCGCGGTCGACGGCAGGATCACGCCCGAGAAGCAGCGCGAACTCATCGGTCGGGTGATCGAGTCCGGGCACGGCTCGACCATCGAGCACGTCGTCTTCACCTTCGCCATCACCGGCGTCAGCCGCACCCTCAGCCACCAGCTCGTCCGGCACAGAGTTGGCGTCGCCTTCGACCAGCAGAGCCAGCGCTACGTCTCGTACAAGAAGGGCGCGTCGACGATGCTGCCGGCGACTATCGCCGAGGCCGATCCACAGCTGCGGCACCAGTACGAAGAACAGGTCGAAGGCGCGCTGGAGCTGTACTCGGAGCTGCTCGAGGCCGGCGTTCCCGGTGAGGACGCCCGCTTCGTCTTCCCCAACGCCACGCGGACGAACCTGGTCATGACGGCGAACCTGCGGGCCCTGATCCACATGTCCGGCCTGCGGCTGTGCACGATGGCCCAGTGGGAGATCCGGCGTCTCTTCCAGCTCATTCGCCACGAGGTTTTCGCCGTCAGCCCCTTCCTTGGCAGCTTCCTTGCACCCAAGTGCGTGCCCCTCGGATACTGCGACGAGGCCGCCAACCGGGACGAGCATTGCCCCATCCGCCCGCACAAGGACAGAGTCCTCGCGGCCTGGGCGGACAGGGCCGGTAGGACCAGATCGGATCACCCGGGGACAGGCGAGACCTGAGCGGCGTCGGCAACCCTCGGTGGGCGCTCTCACGGGCAGCGGCGCCGAGCGGTACGTAAGGGCAATTGGTCCTGGTACCTCCAGCGGAGTGCTGGCGGGCAACGCCCCGGCCATGCTTCAGAAAAGTCCCTGGCCGTCAGGCCCGGGACTTGCAACAATGGGCTGGCGTCTCAAGGTGCCCGGTGTGCCATCGTTTGGCCCGGGCCGGACGCGGGGTAGTATCGTGGGTTCCTAGCCTCCGGTCTGCGAGGACGCGGCCGCTGGGACCATGGAGATCAGCGTGAACGAGTCGGCAGCGTACCAGCAGAACCGATTCATGGCGGATCTGACGCAGGCTATGCGTTCGTCCGCCGAGTCGTCTCAGCTGGCTGACGTGGAGCAGTGTCAGGCCGACGCCAAAGCGTACGTGGAGCAGCTCCACCTCCGAACGCTGGATGAGTCCCAGGAACTGCGCCAGGAAGCCGAGGCCGACGTGGCCACGATCCGCGAGCGATCGCGGGTTAGGGTGGAGCGCGTTCGCCAAGAAACCGAACAGCGCCTTTCGCGACGCCGCGAGCTACTCGATCAAGAGTTGGCGGAGTTCCACGCCGCGATCGAGCTCGAGATCGAAAGCGTTCAGGAACGGGTCGAGGCCTTTCAGACGGAGGTTTCGCAGTTCTTCGAGCAACTCCTCCAGGGCGCGGATCCCACTGTCTTCGCCACTATGGCATCCAAGATGCCCGATCCGCCCGCCTTCGCCGACCTGGACCGAGAGGCGTTCGCCAGTGAGCTCCGAGCAAAACGCGAACGGGCCGAACGGGCCGCAGGCGGCGAACCCGTCGAGGCCGACCTGGCTCCAGCGGTCCCGGCGACGCCCGACGCTTCCGACGCTCCGCCGTCGGCCGACTCCAGCGGTGAGCCGGGCGCAGAGCCTCGCGGTCGCTGGTGGACCGACTCCCGCGCCGGCCGTGCGGCGCGAGGCCACGCCGAAGAGACCAGGTAGCGACGACTTCGGGCCCTACGCTCGATGCATCGCGACCCACCGAACCGCCCCCGACGCGGGCCCGCGACTGGCCGGCGCGCCGTCGCTTGGTGACAACGCATCCCACGGCAGCGGTTGCAGGGCGGTACGGAAGGGCGGTTAGTCCTGGTACCTCCAGCGGGGTGCCCGCCGGCAACACCCGGCTCATCATCCAACAGAGCGAAAGTCTCCGGAATCTAGCCTTGGACCCGCGATAATGGCGCTTGGAGCCCCGGGCCCGTTGCGGTAACGTTCCGGAACCGAGCCCGGGGTAGTAACGTGATCGGGTAGACTCCGGCGCCCGGCCGGGGCCCGGAGAGATGAACGGGGAGATGAGCGTGAACGAGACGCCGGCCGCGCGTCATCCGAACCGATTCCTGGCGGACCTCACGCAGGCCATGCGTTCGACCGCCGAGACGGCGCGGCAGGCGACGATCGATCAATGCCAGGCAGATGCGAAGGCTTACACCGAGAAGCTCCACGCCCGCACGGACGACGAGGCGGCGTCCCTGCGCAAGGGCGCCGAGGCCGACGTCAGCGCCATTCGCGATTGGTCCAAGGCAGAGGTCGAGCGCATCCGCGTCGAGACAGAACAGCGGATTGCCCGGCGTCGCGAACTCCTCGAGCAGGAACTTCAGGAGTACAACTCCGCAATCGAATTCGAGATCGAGCGCGTCCAGAAGCGCGTGTCGGGGTTCGAGGTAGAAGTCGCGCAGTTCTTCGAGCAGCTCCTGCAGGAAGCCGACCCGACCGTCTTCGCCAGCATGGCCGCACAGATGCCGGACCCGCCCACGTTCGCGGAGTCCGACCGGGGCACTCTCGCGACCGAGATCAAGGCGCGACGCGAGAAGATCATGCGCTCCGAGGACCTCCTCGGAGACGAGCCCCCAGATGCGGTCTCTGCTGCCGCCCCTGAACCGTCCGCCGAAGCTGCCGAAGCTGCCGAAGCTGCCGCTGCCGAAGCCGCCGCTGCCAGGGCGTCCCGTCCCGCTCCTGCGCCCAAGCCGGAAGTCGCCGAATCGACTCAGGTCGTTGTTGTCGGGCTGGTCAGCGTGGCCAGCATCGCCACGTTCAAGCGCCAGTTGGGCCGCCTGCCCGGCGTGAAGAACGTCGGTGTCTCGTCCGGCCCGGACGGCGAGTTCATCTTCACCGTCGGTCACGGCTCGGAGATCTCGCTCAGTTCCCTCATCCCGACACTGCCCAACTTCCAGGCCAGAGTGGTCTCTGAGCGCGATGGGTTACTCAACGTCTCCGCACACGATCCGGAGGCGGAGGGCTAGATTTCACGGCGTCGCGTCGGCGCCTCAAAGGGAGACTCCGTCACAGTGCCCCGGTCAGCAGTCGCAATCGCCCTACCTCCTGCAGAGTTGGCTGCCGTCAGCGCGCAACTGGTGGAGGCCGGCTACGACGCGATCGCGGTCAACACCGCCGAAGAGCTCGCGATCCTTCTCGTCGAGCGCCACGACATCGGCGTTGCCATCCTGGACGGGGAGAACGACTTCGATCGGACGATCGAGATGTACGCTCTCCTCCACGATGAGGGCCGCAACATCCCGGCGTTGATGGTCGTGGCGGCCCGAGCCCTCGACCGGATGGGGCTGGCGGGACGAGCCCGCGTCAGCGACGAGTATTTCACCCGCCCCTACTCCGCCGAGTCTCTGCGCTGGCGGGTCGAGGCGATGCTCATTCGCGCCGAGGTCCCCACCGACGATTCCACCGGCGGTGTCATCGATACCGACGATGGACCTCCGGTGGACAACGCCGACTCCCGCCGCGGCCAGATCGTCATCGTGTTCAACCCCAAGGGCGGCGTGGGCAAGACGACGATCGCGGTCAACGTTGCCGCGATGCTTCAGATCCGCAAGGGTCAGCGCGTGCTGCTCGTCGACTGCGACACCGTCACCGGGCACGTGGCCTCCTCGCTCGGCATGGAGAATGTCCGCACCGTCGCCGACGCATGGACGGACGACCTGACCACGGGCGTCGTCGAGTCCTTCGCCGAGATCGCCTCGACACACGAGAACGGCGTAGCGGTGCTGGTGATGGCGGAGTCGCCGCTCCACACGGAGATCCTGGAGCCCAAGCGCGTCGCCGAGGCGATCACCACGGCTCGGCAGGCTTTCGACTGGGTCGTCGTCGACATGCACCCGGACTATGGGCCGCTCAACCAGGTCATCTTCGAGCGCGCCGACACCATCCTGGTGCCGGTCACGCCCGACGTTCCGGCCATCCGCGCCGCGGTCCAGCTCCGCGAGGTCGCCGTCGAACTGGATATCCGCGATCGCCTGGCCATGGTCGTGAACCGCGCCAATAGCGGCGTCTCGGTTGAGGACATGGAACGAACGGTGGGCATGCCCGCGCTGGCAGAAGTTCGGTCCGCCGGCATGCTGTTCGTTCGCGCAGCCAACGAGGGACGCTCCGCCGTCGAGCGCTTCCCCAAGGAAAAGGTCATCGATGACATCGAGGAGCTGTGCGACCGGATGATCGCCACGGCAGAGCCGAGCGTGGCCAAGACGGGCAGCGGCTTCCTGGGCATTTTCGGCGGCGGACGGAACACCAACCCGTCGGTCCGCGCCTCGTAGGCCATCGCTCCGGTCGACGCGGGCGTTGTGCGGGCTTGTTGCGCAGCCTTCGCTTGAGCCTGCTTGGTCTCTACTCCGCCTTGGGCCGGGGCCTGCCGCCGCGCGCCTTCATGCCGGCCAGGACGACCCGCTGCGGCTGCGGCATCTCGATGCCGTTCTCCGCGAACGCAGTCAGGAGTCGCCTGCGCAGCTCACCGCTGACGGCCCACTGCTCCGACGCGCGAACAGTTCCAAGAACCTTGAGCGTCACTCCGAATTGACCCAACTGCGAGACCCGCTCCACTCGCGGCACCTCCAGGATCCGAGGGCTCCAGTCTGGTTCCGACGCCAGCTCACGCCCAACGCGATCAACCACGGCCGTGGCCTTGTCGATGTCCGTGCCGTAGACCACCCGAACGTCTTCGTTCACTCGCGCCCACTCGCGCGTGAGGTTCGTGGCCACCGCGATCAGTCCGTTGGGGACCGTGTGGACGGCGCCGTCCTGGTCGCGCAGCGTCGTCCGGCGCAGAGTGAAATCCTCGACCTTACCCGACACTCCGGCGATCTTGACGACATCGCCGATCGAGTACTGGTTCTCGATCAAGACCAGGGCACCGTTGAGGTAGTCGCGGACCAGGCTCTGAGTGCCCAGCCCGACGGCGATGCCGATGATCCCGAGGCCGGCGATCGCGGGGCCGACATCGAGGCGGAAGGCGGTCTCGAGGACCATCAGGGCCGCGATCACGACAACGAAGAAGCGGACGACGTTGACGACCAGCGTCTCGATGGTGTCCTGGCGCTTCTTGAGCTCGGCGGCAGTCAGCTCGTGGGCGGTCCCCTCTACGTTCTCGCGATTGAGCAGCGCGCGCACGATGCCTCGGACGAAGACGTGAGTCAGTCTGATGATGATCGCGGCCGCAACCAGAATGCCCAGGATCGCCGCGGCGAGGGCCACGTAGGGACCCGCATCCAGCGACCCGCCCCAGGGAGTAGTAACGGGGATGTCCAGGGCTGCCATGCCCATAGCCTACTGCCGGCCCGGCCCGCGCCGCTGGCAGATATGGCGCGGCCCCTCGGGAGGGGGACCGAGAGGCCGCGAAATGTAGACTTATCTGGTTGGCCCCGCCCTCTGGAGCGGGCGCTCCGGAGGAGGGCCGCGGCCTAGACCGCGGCGGCCACCCCGACTCCGCCGATGCGCTCCGCGGCGACCCCACCGATGCGCTCCGTGATCACCGCCGCCGCATCGCGCGCACGCTCCACCAGCTCCGGAACGCGGCTGGGCAGGATCCGATTGCCCGAGGCTCTGACCTCGAGCGCCGCCACGACCGAAGTTCGCTGATCGTAGACGGGCACGGCGATGGCGTTGGCCGACGGCTCGAACTCCCCGAAGGCGGTGGCGAAGCCGCGCTTGCGAACGCGGGCCAGCTCCTCGAGCAGGAGATCGACGCGAACGATGGTGTGTGACGTGTACGGCGTGAAGCCGACCCTCGAGAGCCGGATGACCTCACGTTCGGGCTGATTCGCCAGCAAGACCTTGCCCGGAGCCGTGGCATGGAGCGGCGAGCTACGACCCGATCGATCGCGGCCCATTCCCGAGGCATCCGAATAAGCGATCGTCAAGGCGGTGTCGCCCTCGAGGATCTCCAGCGTCGTGGTCTCCTTGACGCCACGAGCGAGCCCTTCGAGCTCCGGCATCGCAATCGACCGCAGGTCGAGGGTCCGCTCGGCATGACCGCCCAGCCGCACGACCGCCAGTCCGAGCCGGTACTTGCCCGAGTCGTCGTCCTGCTCCACCAGGCCGCGCTTTTGAAGCGTGGCGAGCAAACGCGATGCCGTGGACTTGTGGAGACCCAGGCGCCTGGCAAGCTCGGTAACCCCAGCTTCGCCCTGCGAATCCCCCAATGCGATCAGGAGTGAGGCAGCACGGTCAACCGACCGAACCGCATTCCCGTCGAGCACCACTTCTACTCCTCGCGGGCCGCATTTTCGTTTGCCCACAACTCTGCTTGCCTGCAAAGTGGGCCCTTCGCTCACTCCGCGCCCGAACCGGAGCGAGGCTATCTCTGTCTGCCAGGGGATCCGATAACCGACCAATCCAGGCCCCGCCGACCGACTCGGCTGCTGGTTCTTCGTCTCGTGTAGCGGAACGACGTAATGTTTACATAGTTACTTGGGGTTAGTCAAGTGGCACGTTCCGCACCTGCCAAATGGTCCTCCTTTGCCTACCCTTACTTGTGGGATGGAACGCTAGAAGCCGTCAATCAAGCGTCTCAAGACTTCTCAGGACAATTCGATTTCGTTGCAGCTTTGGGCTGTCCGACCCGGATGCAGGAGGTCTGTCGCACGACTCGTCGGCGGGGCCCCGGTCGGCCGCTCAGGTGGCAGTCGGACGATTTGGGCCAGATCGAGATCGGCCGCCACGTCGTACCATCGGCAAGTCACACCCCACCCCATCGCGGATCACCATGCCGGCCGATCAAATCGCATCCCGTCCCTCTGGTGGGCAATCTGCCGTGCTCGCGGTTCCCGCCGCCAGGCCTCTGACGGACGCCGGGATGGACGCTGTGCGGGCCCAGTTCCCGGCGCTCTCGCGGGAGCACGACGGCCGGTCATATGTCTACCTGGACGGACCCGGCGGAACGCAGGTGCCTCGCGGCACGATCGACGCGATGGTTGGCTACCTCGCTCGTTTCAATGCCAACCACGAGGGCGCCTTTCCGACAAGCGAAGAGAGCGACGCCATGCTGGCCGAGGTCCACGCGGCCGCGGCGGACTACCTGGGTGCGGCCGATGCCGGCGAGATCGTCTTCGGGCAGAACATGACCACGCTTACCTTCGCCCTCAGCCGCGCCGTTGGGCGAACGCTCAAGCACGGCGACGAGGTCGTGGTCACGCGCCTCGACCACGATGCAAACGTGGCGCCGTGGCTCGCTCTCCAGGAGGAGCGGGGCGTTCGGGTCCGATGGGTCGGCGTCCACGAGGAAGACTGCACGCTCGACATGGACGGTCTGGAGCGAGCGCTTGGGCCGCGGACACGCCTGGTCGCGGTCGGGCTCGCGTCGAACGCCGTGGGTACGCTCAACCCCGTTCCGCGGATCGTGGAGATGGCCCACGCCGCCGGCGCGCTCACGTACGTGGACGCGGTCCATGCGGCGCCGCACGTGCCGTTGGACGTGGCGTCGCTGGGCACCGACTTTCTGGTGTGCTCGCCGTACAAGTTCTTCGGGCCGCACCTGGGACTCCTGTATGGGCGGCGAGATGTGCTCGAGGGCCTGGATGCATACAAGGTCCGCCCGGCCACGAGCGAGTTGCCGGGCAAGTGGGAGACGGGCACTCCGCCGGGCGAGTCGCTGGCCGGGCTGCTGGCCACGTTCGGGTACCTGGAGTGGCTGGGCGCGACATTCGGCCCCGGCGGGAGTGGCGGCGGGAGCGGCGCGGCCACGACGCGGCGCGCCCGACTCCGCGCGGCTATGGGCGTCATCGGCGCCACGGAGCGAGGTCTGGCCCGGCGCGCGCTGACGGCGTTGGGCGGAGTGCCGGGCCTGCGCCTGCGCGGCATCGTCGACCCGAACCGTCTGGCCGAGCGTGTCCCCACCTTCGCCTTCACGCTCGCAGGCCACTCCCCGAGAGAGGTCGCCACGGAGCTCGGCCGGCGCGGCATTGCGGTCTGGGACGGCGACTACTACGCCTACGAGCTGATCCGCGCGCTCCGGCTGGCCGAATCGGGCGGCATGGTCCGTGTAGGCTTCGTCCACTACAACACCGCTGCCGAGATCGACCGGCTGGTCGAGGCGCTGGCCGAGATCACCGGCCGATCGAGCGCCGTGAAGGGCGAGGCATGACGACCGACTTCTTCGAGACTATCCGGACCGGCGATCAGACGGCCGTCGACAAGGCACTCGCGGCCGATTCGAACTTGCTGCGGGCCCGCGACAAGGCCGGGCTCTCGCCCGTGCTCGCGGCCGCCTACAGCCATCATCCGCGGCCGGCCGAGCACCTGGCCGAAAAGGTCGGTCCCGATGAGCTCGGCCTTTTTCGAGGCCGCGACGGTTGGCGACGTGGCGGTGGTCCGCCGCAAATTGACGGAGGGATGGGAGGTCGAAGACAGAAACGACGACGGCTTCGCGCCTTTGCATCTGGCGGCCTACTTCGGGCAGCTCGAGGCAGCGAGGCTTCTTCTTGAGCGCGGCGCGGATCCCAACGCCGTGGCGGCCAACGACTCGCGCGTGACGCCGCTGCACAGCGCCGTCTCAGCGCGGCACCGCGACCTCGCGGGGCTGCTTCTCGCTCTGGGCGCGTCGGCGAACGCTGTACAGAAGGGCGGCTGGACGCCACTGCACGCAGCCGCCCACGACGGCGACGAGACGATCGTCGATCTGCTGCTCCTGCGCTGCGCCGACCCGACTCGACCCTCCGACGATGGCCGCACGCCACCCGACATGGCCGACGAAGGCGGGCCCGCCGCTCTGGCCGACGTGCTCCGCGAAGCCTCGCAACCCTGAGCGCCTTAAGACAGCGCCGGAGATGCTCGACCGACTGCTCTCGCTGGCCGGAGGGGTCGCATTCGCCGCCCATCGCTCCGTGACGGCGACTCTCAAGCGGCCGTGGGCAATCCTCGCTTTCGTCGCCCTGCTGGCGGCGATTGGGACGGGGATGTGGTGGATCCTGCTGCTGGCCCTGCCCGGCATCTTCATGGCCGACAGTCGGCGCGAGATCAGAGACACCCGCTTCCGGATCGCAGCTCGGCAGGGGCGGAAGGGCAGCACCTACAACCCAACGCCCGTCGGCGACTTCTCGGCCGCGCCGATCGTGGCGGCGGTGGCACTGCTGATCGTGGCTCTGTTGGTCGATCTGCCGACTCCCGCCCTGACCATTACGATGCGCCTGGCAGTGGCCGCCGTGGCGGCGATCATCCTCCTTGGCTGGCGCGTCGGATTCGTGGTGTTCAGGCCCCGGCCCCTGGCCGACAACCAGCCTTCGACCCCGCTCGACGTCGGCGCATCGGTCACGGCTCGCGCGTCCGGACGATTGCTCTCCCGCGATGTCATCTTCCGCGTCCAGATCGGCAGTGTGGAAACCTGGCACGCGGTCGTGATCCGGTCGGCCAAGCCTGACGCCTACGCACCGACAGCCGTTCGGCTCAGGCAGGTCAGGATGCTGCGGACGCCGCTCAGCGCGTCGACCGGCGGCAGCAGAACGATGGACCAGACCAGGCTGATCGTGGTTACGCCCGATGGCGAAGCCGGCCTGGCGCTGGCTCGGCCGGACGTCCAATCGGTCGAGTCCGGCGTCTTGCGATTACCCGGTGGCGACGTGCCGGCGGTCAGGCTCTCGACAGTCGTTGGGCCGCTGGAGCTCTCGTTCGAGAACCCAATGGCGATGGCATCGGCTTTCCGCGTCCTGACCGAGGAACTGGCCCGCCAGGGCTAGCTCGCCCCGAACGGCCGGCTCTACCTTGGCGTCGCGAGCCATCCCGGCAGCTCCCGGGCCAGAGTGGCCAGCGGCAGTGCGCCGTGGCCCAGCACCGCGTCATGGAATGCCCGCAGGTCGAAGCCCGATCCCAGCCGCGCCGCCGTCTCCTGGCGGAGTCCTTCGATCTGGCGCTGCCCGACCTTGTAGGTCAGGGCCTGAGCCGGCATGCAGATGTATCGGTCGGTCTCGATCAGGGCGTCGGTTTCCGACAGGCCCGCCTCGAGCATCTGCGCGATCGAGCGCTCCTGAGTCCAGCGGAACGCGTGCATCCCGGTGTCGACGACCAGGCGTGCCGCACGCCAGGCCTGGCCATCGAGCATGCCGAACCTTTCGGCCGGATTGAGGTAGAGCCCCATCTCGTCGGCCAGGCGTTCCGAGTACAGGCCCCAGCCCTCGACGTAAGCCATGCCGGCCATTCGGGCGCCCATCCGACGAAAGGCGCTCAAGTTCGTCATCTCGGTCTGGAGCGCGATCTGGAAATGATGCCCGGGCACGGCCTCGTGGAAGCTGGTGCTGGCCAGGCCCATGAAGCTGCGACTCGGCAGGTCGTAGGTATTGACGTAGTAGACGCCGGGCCGGCTGCCGTCGACCGCGGGCGGGTAGTAGAAGGCGGCCGGCGCGTCGGCTTCCTTGTACGGCTGGACCGCTCGGACCTCGACGGAAGCCTTAGGCAGGTGGCCGAAGTATTCGGGCGAGCGGGCCAGGGCCCGCTCGATCTGGCCACGGGCGTGGTCGAGCAACTCGTCGGCAGACTCGGGTATGGCGCCCGGGCTGCTCTCCAGGCTCGCGCGAGCGGCCTTCGTGTCGTCGCCTAGACCGAGCGAGCGGCTGATCTCGCGCCGTTCCGCCTCGATCGACTCGAGCTCCTCGAGGCCGATGCGATGCAGGTCCGCGGGATCGAGCTCCAGAGACGTCCAGGCCTCAACCTGGGTCCGATACAGCTGCTCGCCGTTGGGCGCCGACCAGAGTCCCGGCTCCTCTCGCGAGGCGTCGCGGTACGCGCCCCGGAGAGCCTCGAGGTACGTCTCGTACGCCGGCCTGATGGACCGGCGGATGGCGGCGACCAGCCTGTCCCGGTCAGAGGGCGCGGGCGGCCTCACGGCCACGGCGACCGGAGACTCCTCGTCCGGAATGGCGAGCAGCCGTTCCAGCTGGCCGATGACCCGCTCGGTCACGATCCGGGCCGCGGTCAGCCCGCTCGACAGACCCTCACGAGTCAGCTCCGCGTTGGCGGCCATGTAGCGCGGGTACTCGTCGATGCGCGCCAGAAATCGGTCGAAACGCTCTGGCGTATCGGTCCGCTGGAAAGTCGCCAGCAGCGGCATCACGGTCTGCGGCCCGTCCATCTGGTCGACGGCCTTGAGCCGGTCGATGCGCTGATTCTGCTGCTCCAGCTCGGTCCGGCAAACGACCGTCAGGATGTCGAGCGTGATCGCCTCCTCGACCGGGAGGCCCGGGCCGCCGTCCGATCCCGGGACCGCGCCGGCAGCCGCGGCGGCCTGCTCCTCGATCTCGTTGGTGGCGCGCAGTGTCTCGCGCAGAAGCCGGCGCGCCCGATCTCGCCCCTCCGGGCCCGGGTCGTCGAGGCGATCGTCGGCCTGGTCATAGCCGAGAACTGTGGCCGTGATCGGCGACAGTTCGAGCACGCCGTTCCAGAACCGTTCGGCCAGCTCGTTGACGGCCTCGGCTGGGTTGGGAACCTCGCTCACAGGAACCTCCTGGCGATCTGACATTTCCTGGGACGGGAAAGGCGGAGCCCGCTGGACTGCTGGCGCTAGCGTACCCCCCGCCGCTCAGCCTTCGAACAGCGGAAGCTGCTCGCCGGCAACCGCGTCCGCGTCGAGCCCAAGGTACGGCTCGAGGTCGGCCAGCGACACCTCGGTGCGGGCGGCGAAGGCGGCCAGCTGGTCCCACTTGAGAACGTGCCAGTTGCGCTCGGCGAAGGCGCGACGCAGCAGCGGTGAGCGAGCGAGCTTGTAGCGGACCAGCTCGGCGCGTTCGGACGGGACGACCAGGAAACGGACGACCTTGTCGTCGCTCGGGAAGCGGCTGTGGCGCACCAGGATCGGATCGCCGAGCATGGCCGTCCACTCGACCTCGAAGAGGAAGGTCGCTTTGTGGCGAATGTACCAGGCGCAGTCGACGCGCTCGAGCTCCGCTTCCGGGCCCCAGGCGATCACCGTGGGCACGATGTCGCGCTCTTCCATGTCGAGCCGATCGGCGAGCGGGCGGCCACCGACGCGGCGTACCTGCTGGCGGCGCCCGATCCAGACGCGCGTTCCGATGCGGTGGCCCACGTCCGCGATGACCGCGATCATGGCGTCGTGTTCGGCCGAGCGTCGCTCCAGGCGATCGCCGGTCACGATCGCCTCGGGCGTGCTGCCCGGCGCGCTGTAGCTTGCCAGGCACGCTCGCATCAGCTCGCCATCGGGGGCGTCTCGTTCCTGGAAGAGGCCGGTCGTCCGCTCGAAGACGGCCGCCTCGGTCATCTGGCGCGATGAGGAGAGCAGGCTGAAGACGGCCCACTCGGTCCGATCCGCGAGGGGCTGGGCGGCACCGGAGCGGTCCTCCTCCGAGCCGAGCCAGTACTGACCGGGCTCGATCTGGCGGACCCGTCGGTTCGTGCCGCGGTCGAGCTCGTTGCGGATGAGCGCCAGGAGCTCGTCCACCGGACCGGTGGGCTCAGGCGTCTCTTCGTCCTCGGCGGCCTCGTCCGCCGCGGGTTCCTTCGATGTGGCCGGCCTCGCGGGGGCGGCCGGCGCGGCTCCGGCCGGCTGGCGTGCCGCTGATCCGCCCGGGGCGGCGGGCGTGTCGCCCTCGCTGTCGACCCAGGCGTCCCAGCCCTGGTCGGCACGGGCAGGGCGAAACTGACGCGCAAAGCGGGCCAGCTGCCCCGAGCGATCGAGCCCGACCAGCAGATCGCCGAGCATGTCTTCGAAGCAGGCCGGTTCGCCCCTGGCCTTGAGCAGCTCGATGGCCGTGTCGTTGACTGCCTGCGCGGCCGCCGGGGGGCGGAACGGCCCCTCTCCGAGCTTCTCCGGAGCGGCGAAGACCCCTTGCCCGCTGACCGTGCCCGGATCGCCGGCGCCGCCTTCCAACGGCGGAAGTGGCCGGTTGGCGCGGGTGCGAGGCCCGGGTGCGACGATCCCGGTGGGTGGTATGAAGATGACCACGGCCGGGCTGTCTTCGTCGCTGCGATGCAGGCGCGCCTCAACCAGGCGGCATCCGGCCGCCGCTCCGCCGACCGCGGCCGCGACCAACGTTCGCGGTTCGGCGTCGTCCAGCAGCACGACAGCGCGGCCGTTCGGGGCCAGGGCCGGAGTGGCGATGGCCAGCGACCGTCCCACCGACCGAGCCAGGTCCTCGGACGCGCTCCGGCGGGCACCGCGCGGTGCCGGTTGCCACAGCTCCTCGAAAGGCAGCATCGAGGCGGCCCCGGCCCCCAGAGCCCACGCAGTCTCGTGGTATGCATCCGCCAGCCGCTCGCGGGTCAATCGCAGCGGGACCTGGCCCAGAACGAGCCGGACCCGCGAGGGCGTGCCCGAGTGGGCGATGCGATCGCCCGCCAGGCCGATCCGCCTCAGCGATCCGGGCGTCGCCTCGCCCATGACCACGTTGGACGTCCCCTCCTGGAGCTCCATAAGGTCCGACGCGAAGCGTGCCGCCACCGACCGCTTCTCGTCCAAGTCGAGTCGCACCACGAAGCTCCGCACCGACCGCAGCCCTTCCTCGAAGGCAAGCCACGGGTTCCGCTCGCGCCAGGCGTGAGCCGGCGCCAGCCGGACCACGCCCCTCGAGATGCGGAGCGCCGGCGGTCGGCCCCGGTATGCGTTGAGCCTTCCGGCGGATGCGACGGCGTGGAGGAACGCCAGCCGCAGGGCGGCCGTCATCGGCGCCGACCGGGTCTCGAGCTCGATGCCCTCCAGGATCGCGTTGAGCCCGAGCAACTGCCGGGCCGTGTGCAGGCCGACGAGCTGGCCCGGCAACCCGTGGTCCGGCAGCTCGTGCTCGGGCGCATTGTCGGGCGTCGCGTCTGGACCGTCGGGCGTCGGGAACCGTTTGCGGAGGGCGTCGCGCACGGCATCCGGGAGGTCATTGAAGGCGGCGAGAGTCAGATCCCCCGGGGCGGGCTCCGCGTGGCGCAGCTCCGGACCGCCAAGCTGCTGCTGACACGGGACGCACCGGAACTCGCGACGGATGGCCCGTTCCGCGGCCGTGCCGGCTGTGGTCGCGGCGGCCGGCCTCGCTGCACCCGCCGCCGCCCGCCGAGAATCGGCCGGCCTCGCCGCGCTGCGGCTGGCTCCCGCCCTGGCACGTCCACCGCCCGGCTCCCAGACCAGCGATTCGAGGACGACAGGCCGCCCGCAGACCGGGCACGTGCTGGCGAAGAGCTGCTCGACGGTCTTCTTGACGGTGGCATCGCGGAGTGGCCGGATCGAGATCGCCTGGGCCGCCGCATCGAGGTGACGAACATCGGGCGGGCGCACGACGATGTCGGCCAGAAGGCGCGTCAGCGACAGGGATTCGAGGTCCGCGGCGCGACGCTGCCCGGCGATGGCCGCTCGTGCGACCCACCCACCGCGGCCGTTCAGATCGAGGACGACTTCGCCCGGCTTGGTCCACGCCTCGATCTGGAAGGCGATGTCAGCCATCGAGGCCGGCGGCGCGAGTCGTTCGAAGATAGGCAGCAATGAGCTGCCTTCGCTGCGCCGCTCGGCGCGGTTGGTAACGGCGCGCCCGACCATGGGTCAATTGTGACAGACGCGTGCCGGGTCGGAATCGCCGCGAACGCGGCGGAAGGCCGGGATGGCAACGGATGATCCGGTCCGGGCGCCCGAGCGCGGCGCGCCTGGAGGCGAGGAGCGGCCTACGGCTCCTCGAGCTCGTCGGGCTCCTCTTCAAAGGCCTCGTCGCCGGTAACCTGGGCCGGCAGAACGCGATCGAGGTCCTCGATCTCCTCGTCCTCGTCGTCCTCTTCGAGCTCTTCCTCCATCAGCTCTTCCTCGCGCAGGAGCGTGCCCTTGGTGTACGGGCGCAGGTCCGTGGAGCGAGCCGCGGTGGGGAAGCTGACCTTGCCGTAGTTGCGGGGATCCTGGAAGATCTCGCGGATCACGATGCGGACGTCACGGTCGCCGAGCGAAGTGATCCCGGCCGAGTACTTGTTGCCGTCCGCGAGCAGCTTCAGCAGCCGGGCCGCGACGCGCGGCTCCACGATCCCGATGCGAGTCCCGTTGGCCACGGCGTAGAGTCGATTGCTCTCGGACAGGAGCTCCACGGCGTCGCCCGGGTTCACGTGGGCGAGGGTCCGCGGCGTGGCCAAATCAGTGAGCATGGCGAACCCGGTCTTGCCGGTCTCCTCGACGAAGATGGCGACGGGCGCCTTGCTCGCCTTCTCCGCGGCCACGGTCTTGTCGCCGGCCTCGCTCATCAGCACCCTCAGGCGCTCGATGTTGCGCTCGGCGATGCGATTGGTGGGATCGAGGGCGAGGGCGATCTGGTAGTGCTCACGCGCCTCGCCGAGCTCTCCGAGCTCCCACAGGGCCTTGGCCAGGCGATTCTCGGACTCGGCGTCGGCTCCCATCTCCAGGATCTTGCGGTTGGTGTCAGCGGCCTCCGCCCAGCGCCCGTCCGACGCGTGGGTTATCGCCAGCTCGCATAGCTGGCGCTTGATCCGAACGGCGTTACCGCCGGTGCCCTTTTCGATCTCAGGGAAAACCAAGGATGAGGTTCCTTTCGTCAACTGCGCCGGACCGACGCGCGGCGATGAGCCGGGCTGCGATGGGCTGCGAGACGGCGCTGACGCCGCCCTCGCTGGAGGCACGCCAATTCTGACGGGAATGGCCCCGTCCGGACATTCTTTCTAGCATCCAGGGCCAACCCTGTCAACGCGGGCCGGTTGCGGGGCGGCGCGCGGGTCCGGTCATGAGCTCGGTTCCGGCGCCGCCACCAGGGTCCGGAAAAGGTGCTCGAGCGTGGCTGCCGGATCGTCGGTCAGGCCCGTGTGAGCCTCCGAGCGCTGAACGATCGTGCTGTGCGGCGACGAGATCCAGTGGAAGCGCTCGGACTGGGAGAGGCGCGCTATAGGGCCGGCGTCCGCGTCGCCTTCGGCCACCCGAACGATGGCCTCGAGCTGCGTCCGGATCCCGGCTGCCTCGCATTCGGGCGAGAGCGCCGCGAGACGGTCTGCGTCGAGTCCGATCCGCGCCCCGAGGAACCGCTTCTCGCGGCAGAACAGGACGACGCCGACGTTGATGAACTCGCCGCGCTCCACCCGCGGCACGGCCCGAAGCACGGTGTACGCGAAGGGGCTACGCGACTCGGGCACGTTCCGCCTCCTCCACAAACGCGCGCGGCGCCGCCAGCCGGCGCTCGAGGTATTCCAGGTATGCCGCCCGATGGGCCGCCGGAGTTGCCAGGTCGGGCCTGTTCGGCTCGGGCGGCAGCCAGTCGTCCGGCACTTCCGCGATTATCGCGGTCAGAAGGTCGGGCGTGAGCTTCGGCGCGAGCCGCTCGTCCGCCGCCACGATCGAGCTCGCGTACGGCAGCAGCACGTTCCTCTTGATCTCGACCATCGGCTTGCGCGCGTGGCCGGCCGGATCCCGCCAGCTGTGATGGATGTACAGCGCGGAGCCGTGATCGATCAGCCACAGCCGCTTGTGCCAGACGAGCATGTTCGTGTTTCGGGCGTCACGGTCGACGTTGGTTACCAAAGCGTCGAACCAGACGACATCGGCGCAAAGGTCGGACGGAGGCCGGAAGCCGGCGGCCGGATCGAACCCCAGCGCGCCCGGGAGGAAGTCCAGCCCCACGTTGATGCCGCTGCTTCGCTGGAGCAGTTCCCGGATCTCCGCGTCGGGCTCGGCGGCCGCCAGACGCGGGTCGAAGTCGAGCAGCACGATCTCCGGTACGAGCAAGCCCAGCGCCCGCCCGATCTCGCCCGCGATCAACTCGGCGACAAGTGCCTTCACGCCGTGCCCGGCGCCACGGAACTTGGCCACGTACAGGCCGTCGTCGTCGGCCTCCACGATCGCCGGCAGCGAGCCGCCCTCGCGCAGCGGGGTCACGTAGCGGGTGGCGGTCACGCGTCGGATCATGCGGGCAGTATCGGCGCCGCGAGCCCGCCGCGCACGGGAAGTGGCGCCGGGGCGGGCTTGGTGGAGTGGCGCCGGACCTGCGGCCGCGCGACCCGGGCGGCCGCCCCTCCCCTACTTCACGACCAGGCCAAGAACTACCACGGCTACTCCGGCCAAGATCAGCACCCCGGTCTCCTCGAGCAGGCGGGCGTTGAAGCGGACGGGTTCATCGGATTCGCGCAGCGACGTGAGGATGTACACGGCCAATACCAGCACCGCCGGGCCGAAGAGCCGTGGCAGGGCCAGCACCCGGACCAGGACCCCGACCGGAGCCACGATCATCGAGTACTGGTAGAACGCCACGGCCGCGTGACCCCGCGAGTGCGGCCGCACGGCCGCGATCCGGTAGCCGGCCAGCCCGCCGATGGCCACGTCCAGGACGATCGTGGCCAGGAATGCCGCGACGCTCAGCGGCTGTCCGTCGCCGGCGATGCCACCGGGAACGATGCCGCCGATGGCCGCGAAACCCAGAAACGCCAGCCCGAAGGCGCCGAGGCGCGCGGCGGTCGATCGCGCGTGAGTGCCGTCCCGCGTGACCGACGCGGCCCTACCGCCGGGCGTGGCCGAGGCCGTCTCGATCGAGACCGCCCACGCCGTGACCGCCCACGAGACCGCGAAGACGCCCGCCAGCCACGGCACCGGGTCGATGAGGTGGGCGACTCCCACCGACGCGAACGCGGCCATGGCGGGGAGTGAGACACGATCCAGCGGCCAGCGCCACGGCCGAAGCTCGCCCAGCAGGCTCGCAGTGCCGGCGGCTGCCACGATCACCGTCAGCGCGGTAGCGACCCAGAGCGGCTCATCGGTTACGAACCGGCCGACCGCCGCCAGCGTGGCCACGATCAGCCCAAGCTCACGGGCTCCATTGCGTTGCTGCATTTGGGCATGGTACGCAACCGGGGCGACTCGCGGGCGGCGGCCTCTAAACTTCGGCCGCCCTGTGCTTTCGAAAGCACCCGGGCTCAGGCCCCTACACGCGCCGGCTTCGCCGCCGCCCACGCCAGCAGCTCGGCCCGGGAGCGTGTGTTCATGACCCGGTCCGGTGTGAGCCACGCCCGGCGGGCCATAGCGGTGCCCCACCGCAGGTTGTCGAGCTCCTCGGTCCGATGGGCATCCGAATCGATGGTGAAGACGGCGCCGAACTCGGCAGCGCGGCGAGCCCGGACGTCCGACAGGTCGAGTCGCTCGTCCGAGCCGTTCAGCTCGAGGGCGGTGCCGGTCCGCGCGGCCTCGGCGAAGACGGCCTCCCAATCGAGGTCGAGGTCGTCGCGGCCGCCGATGTAGCGCCCGGCCGGGTGGGCGATGATGTCGACGTGTGGGCTCGCGATAGCGGCCAGGGTGCGGGTCGTCAGCTGCTCGCGCGTCTGGCGGCGCGAGACGTGAACGGAGGCCACGACCAGGTCGTAGCGAGCTAGAAGCTCATCCGGATAGTCGAGCGTGGCGTCGGCGCGGATCTCGAGCTCGCAGCCGTGGAGCAGCCGGAAGCCCTCGGCCGAGGTTTCGGGCGGAGCCGTTCCGTCGGACTCTTCGCGCTCGAAGCGCTCGTTGAGGGCTACCACGATCCGCCGCTGTCGCTCCACGCGTTCCAGGTCAAGGCCTCGGGCGATCGCCAGGCTCACCGTGTGGTCGGTCAGGGCCAGGTAGGAGTAGCCGCGCCGCCGCGCGTCGAGGGCCATCTGCTCGATTGAATGCACCCCATCCGACCAGTCGGAATGGCTGTGGCAATCGCCGCGCAAGTCGGCCCGCGCCACGAGCGACGGCAGGGTCCCGGCCAACGCGGCCTCGATCTCGCCCCGGTCCTCGCGCAGCTCCGGCTCGATGAACGGCAGGCCGAGGAAGCCGTACGCCTCCGCCTCGGTCGGGAAAGCTCGAAGCTCGGCCGGCTCGCCGGACTCCCCCACCGCCGGCTCGCCGTCGTCCGCAAGCCGGAGGTATCCCTTCTCCGAGAGGCTCCAGCCCCGCTCGCGGGCCATGCCGCGTAGCCGGACGTTGTGCTCCTTCGAACCTGTGAAGTGGATCAGGTACGTGCCCGCCTCACCGGGCGGCATGATCATCAGGTCCACTTGCGGCCCGCGCACGAGACGGACCGCGGCCTTGTGCGGACCTTTGGCCAGCACCGTGTCGACCGAACCGAGCGAGATGAACCGCTCCACCAGCTCTGCCGGCCGATCGGTCTCCGCCAGCAGATCGAGGTCCCCGATGGTCTCGCGTCGCCTGCGGTAGGACCCCGCGGGCTGGATCGACCGCAGGCCGGGCACGTCGGCGAGCTCGGCCAGGAGCGTCTCCACGATCGCCTCGGCCTGGCCCAGGCGCATCCGCTCCTGGCGGTTCTCCAGGGCCGCGATGCCGGCCAGGACCTGCTCCTCCGTCTTCGTCGACATGCCCTTGAGGGACCGCAGGGCGCCCGCCTCCGCAGCCCGCCGGAGATCGTCGAGCGTCTCGACGTGCAACTCTTCGTGCAGCTGCCTGACCGTCCGCGGCCCCACACCGGGGATCTCCAGCAGCGCCACCAGGCTCGGTGGCACCTCCTCGCTCAGCTTCTCGTAGAAGGCCAGGTGGCCGGTTCGGGCCAGCTCTTCGATCTTCTTCGAGATCGCCTCACCGACGCCGGCAATCCTGGGCGGTTGACCGTCCAGATAGGCGCGCGAGACCTCGACCGGCGAATGGGCGATCGCGTCGGCGGCCTTGTGATACGCCACGCTCTTGAAGACCAGCTCGCCCTTGACTTCGAGCATGGCCCCGATCTCGTGGAAGATGCGCGCCAGTTCGCCGTTCGAGAGTGCGGCCGGCGGATGCTCCACTGCTGGCGAAGGCTCGACTGAGGGCGAAGGCTCGACTGAGGGCGAATGCTCCACGCTCGGATGGTAGCCCCGGCCGGCCGGATCACCCTTCCGAAGGCCAGGCCTCCACGACCCGGTCGCGGCCTGTGCGCTTGGCCGCGTACAACGCCCGATCCGCTCGCTCGACGATCTCCGAGATGGACTCGTCGGCGGAATGGCCGCAGGCAACGCCGATCGAAACAGTGACTCGATCCGTGACTCCGGCGTCGATGAGATCCGTGTCGCGGACGGTCTGGCGGATCCGCTCGCCGACCTCGAGCGCCACGCCCGCGGTTGGGTTGCGAAGCAGAACGATGAACTCTTCGCCGCCGTAGCGAGCGGGCACATCCTCGTCTCGGACCGACGTCTGTATCGCGTCTCCGATCGCCCGAAGGACCTGATCGCCGATATGGTGCCCGTACATGTCGTTGACGCGCTTGAAATGGTCGACGTCCACGGCCAGGATCGCCGACCGATCGGAAGCCCGCCGGCGACTGGCGACGAGGGTGCAGTACTCGTCGAAGTAGCGCCGGTTCGGCAGCCCGGTGAGCTGGTCGGTCCGAGCTTCGGCCTCCGCCGCCTGATGCGAGTAGACCCGTGCCAGCGCGGCCGTCGTTTCGCCGGCCGCGCCGTTCAACAGCCGCACCGAGGAGTCCGTCCAGGGCTCGTTGGTCCGGCGTGACAGCACGATCGCGCCCACGACCGACCCGCCTTCTATAAGCGGTGCGGCCAGCATATTGCGAAGACCGTAAGCGTCGCGCAGACGATTGGCGATCTGGTTGGCCAGTTCGCGCGCGTCCCCTTCGTGCGCCGGGTCGGGAACGCCGGACCCCTGGGGCTGCCTGGCACGAGAGCGCGCGACTTCCGCGGCACCGTCCGAGCCTCCATCCACGCGGTCGAGTCCGACGCGGTCGAGCGCCGCACCGCTGTCGGACCGCGGCGTCAGGCGCAGCTTTCGCTTCTCCACGGGCCCCAGCTGCTGGATTGGCATGACCGATGTCGCCGTCTGCGATCCGGGCTGCATCGAGACGAAGCTGACGTTGAGGACGTTTCCGCCGGGTCGCTTCTGCACCACCGCAACGTGGTCCGCCCGAGTGGCGGTGCCGAGCTCATGGACGATGGCCTTGATGACCGCATTCGGCGACACCGACCGCGACAGAGCCTGGAGGAGCCGGCCGAAGCTCTCGGCCTCGGAATGGCGCCTCTCCACGAGCATGGCCGAAGCCCGGGCATTCAGAACGGCCGAGGCCACCAGCAGCGCGGTCGCAACCAACAGGGCGAGGTCGGCGAGGCTGTTTCGACCCACCAGGAAACCGATCACGGCCTGACCAAGGAGGAGCGCGATGGCGACCGAAAGCAGCGTCCAGGTCAGCGAGATCGATTCCGCGACGAGTTCGGGCGCAGCGTCGTCGCCGTGAAAGCGAAACCACGGGCTCGCGCCGAGAGCATGCCGCCAGCGGAGGTTTCGCACCCTGCCATGTTGCGGGTAGGTCCGGCGTGGCGGCAATCGTACTTACGTTCCCCATCCCGGGCGAGACGCCCCGCCGGCGTCGTTGACCCTCGCCCGTGCCCGGGACTAAACTCCCAGTTGGTCGAAGGGACACGCAACTGTGCCCCCGGCCGGCCCCAACACGCTTTCGGAGGATATCTCCCTCAGTGGAGACCGGACCCAATACCTGCGGCGCCCCGGGCGCCGACATCCGCTCCCCGGTCCGTTTCGCCCTCTAAGCGGTTCGCGCCATCGCGGCGCGCGCCACCGACAGGCGGGCCGGACCCGCCGTCGAGGTGGCACATGCTCTATCTGAGCCAGGCGATCGGCCGGCCCGTGCGCGACAAGCTGGGCGAGCCGATCGGGACCGTTGCCGACCTGATCGTCGCCATAGGCGATCGGTATCCGCCTGTGACCGGCATCGTGGTCAAGACCAACGGCCGCGAGATCTTCCTTCAGTGGCAGGCGGTGACATCGCTCGACGCCGGCGGCGCAACGCTGCGCACGACGGCCATCGACATCAGCAAGTTCCACCAGCGGCCCAACGAGATTCGCCTCAAGCGAGATCTGATGGACCGCCAGATCGTCGATATCGACGGCCGCAAGGTGGTCCGCGTGAACGACCTGCGGCTCGACGAGGTCGAAGGCGCGCTTCATCTGGTCGCCGTGGACGTGGGCGCCTCTGGCTTGCTTCGCCGGCTCGGCATCGAAGGGCCGTGGCGGGTCCTGGCTCGCGGCTTTCATCGCGAGGTGCCGGAGCGGTACATCGACTGGGAAGACGTCGATCCGCTGGAACGGACGATCGCCAGCGTCAAGCTGCGCGTTCCCCACAAAGGCCTGGCCGAACTCCACCCGGCGGACCTGGCCACGATCATGGACCAGCTCAGCCGCAACGACCGGGTCGGCTTAATCTCATCGCTCGACGACGAGGCGGCGGCCGACGCGATCGGCGAGATGGAGCCCGAATCTCAGGTCGACATCCTGGAAGACCTCGAGCCCGAGCGGGCCGCCGATATCCTCGAGGAGATGGATCCAGACGAGGCGGCCGACCTGGTGGCCGACCTGTCGGACGAGAGTCGCGTCGAAATCCTCGGCCTCATGGAGAAGGAAGAGGCGGACGAGGTGCAGGAGCTCATGACCTACGCCGAGGACACCGCGGGCGGAATCATGACGACCGAATTCGTCGCCGTGCCGGCCAGCCTTACCGCCGCCGAGACGATCGACCGCCTGCGCGAGCTCGAGCCAGACGCCGAGACCATCTACTACGTCTACGTCACCGACGACGACGAGAAGCTCGTCGGAGTGCTGTCGCTGCGGGACCTGATCGTCGCGAAGCCGAGCACTTGCATAGCCACGTTCATGTTCGCCGAGCCGGTAGCCGTCAAGACGGACGCCAGCGAGGAAGAGGTCACCGAGCTGGTGGCCCGGTACAACCTCCTGGCCGTGCCCGTGGTCGACGCCGAAGGCCGGCTCGAGGGGATCGTCACCGTCGACGACGCCATGGATACCCTTATGCCGCAAACGTCCAAGCGCCGTATCCCGCGCCTCTTCAGCAGGTCCGGGACGGCGGAGCGATGAAGGCTCCGGTCCTGGGGTTCACGCCTCGAGTCGTAAACAGAGTCCGGTTCGCCGCCATCCTCGGGGTCCTTGGTCCGGGACTCGTGAGCGGTTTCGCCGACAACGACGCCGGCGGCATCACCACCTATTCGGTGGCCGGCGTGAAGTACGGCTACGAACTGCTGTGGGTGCTCCTGGCCAGCCAGATCGTGCTGTTCTTTACCCAGGAAGTAGGGGCGCGGTTGGGCCTCGCAACCGGCCAGGGCCTCACCGGGCTCGTGCGCGAGCGGTTCGGCGTGCGCTGGGTGACTTTCCTGACGATCACGATGCTCATCGCCAACGTCGGTTCGATCGTGGCGGAGTTCGCCGGGACGGCAGCGGCACTCTCTCTGTTCAACGTGGCGCCCGCGATCAGCGCAGCCATCGCGGCGACCGTCGTGATCCTGCTCATTACCCGCGGCAGTTTCGGCAAGGTGCAGTACCTGTTCGTTGCCGTGGGGATCGGTGTTTCGCTCGCATATTTCGCGTCCGCGTTGATGGCGCACCCCGACTGGGGCAATGCCTTCCACTCTCTCCTCGTGCCCAGCCTGGCGCACGCTGGCTCCACGAACGGCGCGTATTGGCTCGCCGTCGTGGCGACCGTCGGCACCACAATTACTCCCTGGGGCCAGGCGTTCATCCAGTCCTATTGCGCGGACAAGCGCCTCGGTCCGGAGGATCTGGTCGGCGAGCGGCTCGACGTAGGTCTTGGGGCGCTCCTCACGAACCTGATCGCAGGCTTCATCGTCGTCGCCTGCGCGGCCGCGCTGTTCTCGCACCAGGTCACAATCGATACGAACAACCCCAATGCGGTTGCGAAGATCGCCGAGGCTCTCAGGCCGTTCGCCGGAGACGCGGCCCAGTATCTATTTGCCGTCGGCCTGCTGGCCGCATCGTTCCTGGGTCTGGGCGTTGTCCCTCTGACCAGCGCCTACGCCGCCTGCGAAGCGTTCGGATGGGAGACCGGGGTGGACTGGCGATTCCGCGACGCTCCCGCCTTCTACGGCCTGATCATCTTCTTCATCGTCATCGCGGCGTTCTTCGTCCTGATCCCGGGCCTTCCTCTCGTCCAGGTGATGTTCATGGCCCAGGTCGTGAACGCGCTGCTGCTGCCGTTCGTCCTGGTCTTCGTCATGGTCCTGGCATCGGACAAGAAGCTGATGGGGCCGCTCGTCAGCGGCCGTTTCCTGCAGATGGTGGGCTGGACCGGCACGGCGCTGCTGGTCGTTCTCTCGCTGACCCTCGCGGTAAGTTCGTTCACCACGTTCTGATCGGCGCGGGCCTTAGCCGGGCCGCTCGGCTCGCTCCGCTCGCTCGGCGACCAGACGGTCCAGTTGGCGCGCCAGTTCTCCGGCGAGGTTGACCCGATCGAACCGACCGGCCGGGTCGCACGGCGCCGGAGCGGGAGTGTGGTCGAGCAGCCGCTCCAGCGCGTCTGCGACGCTGCCCGGCTCGACGTCCGCGACGATCCCAGTCGGCAGGCCCTCGACCAGCGCCCGTCCCTCGCCGCGTGGCATGACCGCCAGGATCGGCCGGTCGAAGGCGAGGTACTCGGCCAGCTTGCCGCCGACGAAGATCTCCGCGCCGGGCATGTCCGAAACCAGCTGCAGCAGCGCGTCGGCGCCGGCCATCCGGGCCAGGGCCTGCCGGCGGGGCACGAACCCCTCGAAGCCGATGACGCCGGCCAGCCGTTCGGGCGTGTCGAACTCGGCCGCCGCCTTCGCGTTGGGGTCGTTGACCCGGCCCAGGAAGTCGACCTTCAAGCGCACCCTGAGATCGGGCCGCCGGGCCAGCAGCCGCTCGACGCCGAGGAGGAACGCCTCGAGCTCCCTGGGCCGGTAAAGGCTGCCGGCGAACAGGAGATGGAAGCCCCCCGGCACCGGGGGCGGCGCGGGCTCGATGCCGACCAGGTCCGCGCGGTCGTAGCCATTTGGAATGTGCACGAACTTGCCGACTAGATCCGGGTAGCGCTCCTCGAACCGAACGCGCATCAGGTCCACCGCCACGATGACCCTATCCGCGCGGGTCACGATCCAGCGCTCCATGCGGCGCTGCATCCACCGCTTGGGGCGCGACATCGGGGCGGCGAAGGGATTGCCAATCCACGGATCGCGGAAGTCGGCCACCCAGGGCCGGTGGATCCGGCCCTTCAGCAAGCCGGCCGCCAGATGCGTGGAGATCGGCGCCGCGCTGGAGTAGATGACGTCGACCGGGCGGCGCCGATGGGCCTTGCGCCCCGCTCGCACGGCGAACGGAACCCAGGCGATCGCGCCCTCCGGGAAGAGCAGCACGGCCCAGATCCGGTTCCACACGACCGATATCTTGCGCAGCACCTTGAGGGGCAGGCTGCCCTGGGCCGAGCTCGCGGTCAGGTCCGCCGACACCGCCCCTGGCGTAGCGGATCGTCGGCTCAGCAGGCGGGCGGCCGCGGTCGGCAGACGGCCGGGCTCGAGGCTGGCGGTTCGGTGGACCTCGAGATCGGGCGCGAGAGTGGGTACGAGCGAGGGATCGCGGACCGGGAACGCGGGGTCTCCCGGCGCGACCACGACCGGCTCCCAGCCCCACCGCGGCAGGTACGTGACGTACTTCAGCGTCCGCTGAACGCCCACGCCGCCGACGGGCGGAAAGAAGTAGGTGACGACCAGGACGCGGCCGCTCACGATTGACCGCCCGCCTTCGCGCCGGCGCCGCGGCCACCGGCCATTCTCCGCGCCCGCGCCAGGCCGCGGCGGGCGCCCGAGACCAGCAGCCTGACTTCCTCGCCACGCGGCACGATCAGCTGCCAGACAGGGTGATGCGAGATACGGCACGCCACGAAGAGCAGTATCACGGCAGAGGCCGTGTACGAAATCAGCGACGCCAGCGCCGCGCCGACGATGCCGAAAACGGGGATGAGAACCAGGTTGGCGGCGATGTTCAGGCAGACCGCGACGACCGACCCGACGGAGATCGGCCCGGGCCGCCCACGGCCGGCGACATAGGACGACATGACCTTCGACACGCTGAGCGAGATGACCGCCGGAAGCAGGACGTAGAACGCCGGCAGGCAATCGTTGAATTTCGGCAGAACGAGATGGATCCCGATCCATGCCGTCGGTATCAGCGCCAGCGCGACCAGGGCGGTCATCAGAACCGTGAGCCTCGACACCCGCGGGAGCAGTGCGTCGGCTTCCGCCTGCGGCAAACCGGCGACACGGGGCAGGAAGATCATCGTCACCGAATCCGGCACGTAGAAGATCAGCTCCGCCATCGTCACGGCCATGCTATACAGGCCGAGCGGCGTCTTGGGCGCCAGCATCACTGCCTGGATGATGTACGTGTCGATCCGGTAATTGAAGTAGCTGGTGATGCTGGCCGGGTAAACGCGGATGCTATAGCCGGCGATGCCACGGAACGAGACCGGGTGGCCGCCGGGGTTGCGACGAGATAGCAGGCTCACAGCGATCACATCGGCCAGCGCCGCCAGCCAGGTGACGACGATGCTCGAGGCGACCGCGCCAGGAACGCCGAACCGGAAGACGGCCACGAGCAGAATGGAGAGGGCGAACGTGACCGCACCCTGGCCGATAAGGATGGCGCTGTATGTCCTGACCTGCTGGCGCCCGTACAGGACCGACATCGCGAAGGTGGTCAGCAGAGCGGCCGGAATCACGATCAAGACGACCCGCACCAGGTCCGCGGTCGACTGATCCAGGCGGAAGGTAACGACCTTCCCGCCGCCGGGCACGTACCAGTTGTGCAGCGCCGTCGGCTGAACCCAGTGGAGAAGTTGCTCAAGCCATGGCATCGAGAACCACACCAGCGAGATCAGGAACGCCGACAGGATCCCGGTGAGGAGCAAGCCGACCAGGAGAAGCCCGCGAACCGACGTGCCGCGCGCGCTGAAGTAGTTGACCGCGCTTGGCAGGCCGAAGACGCCGATGCCGCCGAGCAGCCCGGGCACGGCGAGAACCGCCACGTACTGGCCCTTGCCGTCCGGCCCCAGGATGCGCGAGATCACCAGCGTCGTCGTCAGCGAAATCGCGAAGGCCACGACCTTGGTCGAAAAGACGGCGGTGACTCGCCTGGTGAAGGAGCCGCTCCTGGCGGAAGACACGGTCATCCAGCCTCCGGCCGCGGTGGTGCTCCGACACACGATACCGGCGCGTCGATGCTACTCACGGTCGGCTCCTTCGGGCTCTACCGCGGTGGCTGCCCGCCGCCAGCTCGCGGTACAGCGACTCGACTCTGGCGAGACTCGCGGCCTGGTCGGCCCTGGCCTCGACGATTGCCCTGGCCCGGCGGCCGAGCTCCGCGCGTTCCTTCGGGTCGCGGTCCAGGGCACGGGCCAGGGCCGCGGCGGTGGCTGGAACATCGTCGATCGGGACCAGGGCCGAGCTGTCCAGCTCCCCCAGCCACTCGCGCACGCTCGGCAGGTCGCCGGCCACGACCTGCTTCTCGCAGGCGAGCGCCTCCAGGATCGTGACGGCAGTCGAGTCCGAGGCTGGGATCGACACGACCACATCGGCGAGCCGGTAGAAGTCGAGCATCTCGGCGTGAGCGATCTCCGGAACGATCACGACCCGATCGGTCAGCCCCAGTTCCTCGACTCGCCGCTCGACCGCCGCCAGCTCGTCCTCCTGGGCCCGGTGACGGGAGAAGACCACGGCCACGTCTCGCGGCAACGTCGCGACCGCCTCGACGACCACCTGGTGGCGGTACAGGGGCGTGATGTTCCGCGGCGAGAAGACCACCCGGCGCCCCTCCAGGCCAAGATGGGCCCGGAGCCCGGCCGGCGCCGGCCCCGGCGCAAAGTGTGTCAGGTCGACGCCGAACTGAACCATCTCCGTTCGGTCGGGCGGCGCACCGACGGCCAGGGCGCCGCGCAGCAGGGCGTCGGAGTTGACCATGACCATGTCCGCCGCACGCAGCGTGGTCCGCGCCACCAGCGCCGCAAGCCGGGACTTCTTGGGCGTTATGAAGACGTCCGAGCCCCACAGCGTCACGACATACGGGTGGAACCCGGACAGCCAGGCATGGAGGCCGTTGACCGTCAGGTAGTGAGCGTTGAGAACGTCCGGCTTGACCCGCGCGATCACGCGGCGCAGCGACCGACGTGCCGCGATGACCCCCCAGGGTCGGAACCGGTGGCCGGTGAACGGCGTAAAGCGCTCGATCGCGATCGTCGCGGGCAAGCCCGCCCCGATCGGCTTGCCATCGGCGACGATCAGCGTAACGCGGTCGCCGCGCTCCGCCATGAAGCCGACCCAGCGCCGGAAGTGGATGCTGTTCGGGTCGCCGAGGTAGGCGATACTGAGCGGCCGGTCGGCCACCGTCAGCGAAGGCGCGCTGCTCGTCGTCGCTTCCTCGCCACGCTCGCGCGCGGGCAAACTGGACCGGGCAGGCTGCTGACGGGCGCGGCCGGCGACCTCGTGCGTTGAGGCGGACATCGCGGGCGATTGTAGCCGAGGCGGCGGGCCATCGCCCGCCCGCGTCCGGCCCGCCGGACCACGACTCACGCGCCGGCCGCGATGCCCGTAGACTCCACGCAGGCTCGAATGCCCGCTCGAACGCCTGACGGGCAGGCCCCCGGAGGAACGGTCCTTGGCATTCTCGGACGATCCGGTCGTTGTCGTCACGGGTGGCTGCGGCTTCATCGGAAGCCATCTGGTGGGCCGCCTGGTAGCCGCTGGACGGCGGGTACGGGTTCTCGACGACCTCTCCAGCGGCGACAGGTCGCGCGTTCCGTCAGGAGTGGAGTTCCGCCGGGGAGACGTGGCCGATCCGGATTTCATCAGGCCCGGAGTGGTCGGCGCCGGCGTCGTGTTTCACCTGGCCGCGGTCGCCTCGATCACTCGATCGAACGAGCGCTGGCTGGCCAGCCACATGACGAACAGCGGCGGCTCCGTGGCCGTGATGGAAGCGATTCGCGACGAAGCTCCAGACGCTGGCTTTGTGTATGCCTCGTCGGCCGCGGTGTACGGCGATCTGCCGCTGGGGCCGGGCCAGCGGATCGAGGAGACCGCCGCGACCCGACCGCTCGGGCCTTACGGCGTGGACAAGATGAGCTCGGAGATGCACGCCGGCGTCGCCGGGTCGCTCTTCGGGTTGCGGTCGTTCGGGCTGCGCTTCTTCAACGTCTTCGGTCCTGGACAGGCTCCCGACTCCCCCTACTCCGGGGTGATCAGCCGGTTCGTGGCGCAGGCCCGCGCGGGCGGTCCGATCACCGTCTTCGGCGACGGAGAGCAGACCCGCGACTTCGTTCACGTAGACGACATCGTCGCGTCGCTGCTCCTGGCGGAGCGGTCCGCCGCCGTGGCGGCGCCCGTGGTCAACGTCTGCACCGGGCTGCCCACGACAGTCAACGAGCTCGCCGCCGCGATCGCCGGAAAGTTCGCGCCGGCCCCCGGGATCGTCCACACGGAGGCTCGACCGGGCGACATCAAGCGCTCGGTGGGCGACTCTTCGCTCGCCGCGCGACTGCTCGGCTGGAAACCCAGCCTGACGTTGGACGAGGGGCTGACTGCCCTCGTGGCCTCAGAGGTCGCGAGGAAGGGCTAGATCCCACGTCCGCGCGATCGCACGGACGGGTGTCTCGAAATCACGACCGGTCCGGGCCATGGGCGGTCTGGCTGCGCCCGGCCAGGGTCAGGTACAACGTTTCCACTCGCCCCAGGCATTTGGCCTGATCCGCCCGCTCTTCGACGATCTCCCGGGCTCGCCTGCCAAGCGCGGCGCGCTCCGCCGCGCCGCGGCCCAGTGCCCGGGCGATGGCCGCGGCGGTAGCGTCCACGTCATCCACCGGCACGAGCGACCGAGGCTCCAGCTCCCCCAGCCATTCCCGAACGCTGATCAGGTCGGCAGCCACGATCTGGCAGCCGCAAGCCAGCGCCTCGAGGATCGAGGCCGAGGTCGAATCCGAGGCCGGAATGGAGACCACGACGTCCGCGAGGCGCAGGAAAGCGGGCATTTCCGCGTCCTCGACGTCCGATACGACGACCAGGCGATCGGCGAGACCGAGCGACTCCGCCTGGGCCTCGACGGCCGCGACCATGGCCGCATCGGAGCGGTGACGCAGCATCACCACCGTTACATCCGATGGCAGCTGAGCCAGCGCCTGGACGACGATCCCCTGACGGTACAGCGGAGCGATGGCCCGCGGTGAGAAGACCACACGACGACCGTTGAGCCCGAGCCGGGCCCTGAGCTCGACGGGGTCCGGGCCGGGCGTGAATCGGGTCAGGTCGACACCCCACTGGACCATCTCGATTCTCTCGGGTGGCGCTCCGATCTCGACCGCGCCGCGCCGAAGGGCCTCGGAGTTGACCATGACCATATCCGCCGCTCGAAGCGTGATGCGCCCCAACCGGGCCACCACTCGATGCAGCCGCGGCGCGATGAAGACGTCGGAGCCCCACAGAGTGACGACGTAGGGGTGACGACCGGACATCCAGGCGTGCCACCCGTGGGGATTCATGAAGTGGGCATTCACGATGTCCGGGCGACAGCGCGCCATGGCTCGGCGGACGGACCACCTCGCACGAACGAAGCTTGCGGGCGGAAAACGGCCGCGAGCGCTGAACGGTCTGAACCGCTCCACCGTGATGGAAGCCGGCAAGCCGGGCAGTATCGACTGGTTCGTGCCGACCAGGAGAACCACGTGGTGGCCGCGTTCCGCGAAGAAGGTCACCCAGCGCCGCAGGTGCGCGCTGTTGACGTCGCCGAGGAAAGCGAGCCTCAGTCGATCGACCACCTCTGCCTCAGGAGACACGCCCGAACTCACAAGACGACCTCTTTGGCGACCGCGTACAGCGTTTGACGCAACCGCGCTGTCGAACTCGGGGAATTGCCGCTCTCCGCGTGGCACGGGCGACTCGGGCTCCGGCCATCGCGCTCGGCGGCCTCGATCTGGGGTGCGGGCATCGCGGGCGATTGTACCGAAGATCGAACCCGGGCACGGACCGCCGGCCTCCCCCGCGGGCCAGCCGGCATTGCCGATCGGGTACCATTCGGGGCGTCTTCGATGAACAGGAAGGAGCCAGACGCTGTCAGCGGTCGCGGCCGTAACCGGAAGCGAAGGCTTCATCGGATCCCACCTGGTCGAGGCGCTCGTCAGGCGCGGCACTCGAGTCCGGGCCATGGTCCTCTACAACTCGTTCAACTCATGGGGCTGGCTGGAGTCGCTGCCCGCCGACGTCCTCGAGTCCGTGGAGGTTCACCTGGGTGACGTCCGCGACGTCGCCTCGGTGCGCGAGCTCGTCGAAGGCGCCGATGTCGTCTACCACCTGGCCGCCCTGATCGCGATCCCATACTCGTATCGCTCGCCCCGCTCCTACGTGGAGACGAACGTCCTCGGCACTCTCAACGTGCTCGAGGCGGCCCGCCAGCTGGCCACGCCCCGCGTCGTCCACACCTCGACGAGCGAGGTCTACGGGACGGCGCGCAGCGTTCCGATATCGGAGGATCACCCGCTCCAAGGCCAGTCGCCCTACTCGGCCTCGAAGATCGGCGCGGACAAGATGGCCGAGAGCTACCACCTCTCGTTCGGCATTCCGGTGGCGACTCTTCGGCCGTTCAACACCTACGGCCCGCGCCAGTCGAGCCGCGCCGTCATCCCGACGATCCTGTCCCAGCTGGCCGCGGGCCAGCGCGAGATCCGACTCGGCGACCTCCGACCGACGCGCGACTTCACCTTCGTCGAGGACACGGCCCGGGCGTTCATGGCCGTCGCCGACGCGCCGGCCGAAGCAGTCGTCGGTCGAACCCTCAATGCCGGCACCGGGGTCGAGATCTCCATCGGCGATCTGGTGAAGACGATCGCGGCCGCGGCCGGCTACGAGGTCACAGTCGCCGAAGAAGCCGAACGTCTTCGGCCGGCCGGCTCCGAAGTGATGCGCCTCGTGTGCGACAGCTCGCGGCTCACAGCGGCGACCGGCTGGAAACCGACCGTGAGCCTCGCCGAGGGGCTGGCCAAGACCGCCGCGTGGTTCTCGCAGCCGGAGAACCTGGCGCGCTACAAGTGGAACGCGTACACGGTATGAGCGCCCGATGAGCGTTCGACACGCCGTCCTGCTGGCAGGCGGAAAGGGCACCCGCCTCCGTCCGTACACGACCAGCATCCCCAAGCCGCTGGTCCCGATCGGCGACGAGTGCGCCATCATCGAGATCGTCCTGCGCCAGCTTGCCCGAGACGACTTCCGGCGGGTAACCATCGCCATCGGTCACCTGGGCGAGCTGATCCGAGCATACGTCGGCAGCGGCGAGCAGTGGGGCCTCGAGGTGGATTACGCCACCGAGGACAAGCCGCTCAGCACCATGGGACCGGTGGTCGCGCTTCTCGACAAGCTGCCGGAGCAGTTCCTCGTCCTCAACGGCGACATCCTCACGGATCTGAGCTTCGCGGCACTTCTGGAGGCCCATGCCGCCTCCGCTGTCCCGCTCACCATCGCCACGTATCACCGCCAGGTCGACATCGATTTCGGCGTGCTGACGGTCGAGGCGGGCAGGGTGGTCGGCTTCGTCGAGAAGCCCAAGCTCGACTACGAAGTCAGCATGGGTGTGTATGCGGTCTCTCGATCGGCACTCGCCGGCTATCCGGCAGGCGAGCCGCTGGGCTTCGATCGGCTGGTCATCGACCTCCTGGCGGCCGGACGCAACCCGGCCTCGTATCGGTTCGACGGCTACTGGCTCGACATCGGACGTCCCGAGGACTACGACCGCGCCAACTCGGAGTTCGTTCGACTCAGATCTCATCTGCTGCCGGGGTCCTGAGTGCCGCTCGTCCTCGTCCTGGGCGCCAATGGCTTCATCGGGAGCCACGTCGCGGCTGCGCTAGGCGCCCAGCCCGATGTCGAGATCGTGGGCGCGGGCCTGGGCACTCCCCTGCCGGGCCTCGAACGGCGCTGGCTCGACCTCGATCTGCTGGCCGGCGACGCCGCCCGCCTGGTGGCCGAGCTGCGGGCGGCCAGGCCGGACACCATCGTCAATTGCACCGGCGCCAGCGCGGGCTCGACCGCCGACCTGATCCGGCTCAATGTCCTGGTCACGGCGCGAATCGTGGAGGCCCTGGACAAGTCCGGCCTCGCCACGAGGCTGATCCATTTCGGTTCCGCCGCCGAATACGGACCCGGTCAGGTCGGCAAGCCCGTGACCGAGTCCGCCTGCGCGAGACCGGTCAGCCCGTACGGCATCGCCAAGCTGGCCGCGACCCAGATCGTCCTGGCCGCGGCGGACCGGGGCCGCGAGGCGGTCGTGCTGCGGGTCTTCAATGCCCTGGGCCCTGCGATGCCGGAGAACTCCCTTCCGGGCACGGCCCAGCGACGCCTGTCCGAGGCCGTGGCGGCCTCGGCGTCGCGCATCGAGCTCGGCCCTCTGGGGTCGGTGCGGGACTTCGTCGACGTGCGTGACATCGCCGCGGCCGTCGTCGCCGCCTGTCGCGTCCCGAGCCTCGACGCCACCCTGGTCAACGTGGCCTCGGGGATGGGCCATACCGCTCGCGAGCTGGTCGAGGCGCTGGCCCGGGCAGTTGGCTTCGCCGGCGAGATCGCGGAAGGCGCGGCGGGATCGCCCCGCTCGTCGGATGTCCCCTGGCAAGTCGCCGACATCGCCCTCGCGCGGCGGATCCTCGGCTGGCAGCCGGTTCACGACCTCCGATCCAGCGTCGAATTGATGACCGGCGGCCGCTGACCCGGTCGGTCAGCCGGCGGCGTCGACCCGCAGCAGCCAGACCCCGGCCTGCTCGTCGACGAAGACCGGCACGAGGGTCAGCGCCACGCCGCCTTTCCCCGTGAGCGACGTCGGCACCGAGTGCTCGAAGGGCGCGTAGATGCCGCCGGCTCCGTCGTCGTCCGCGGCGACGTGCAGGATCCACTGGCCCGGGCTCAGCACCGAGTAGTCGCCGTCCCGGAAGGCGAGCCACGAATCGCCGAGCACCGGCGTGGGAGCGCCTGTGTCCACGGAGATGAGGGGCAGCCCCCAGCGCGGCACGAACACGCGGCACCCGACCGGATCGGCCACCGGGTAGGCGACGCCACCGACGGTCATGGTGTCGCCGAAGGCGCCGGCGACGATCGGGGCGAGGTACGGTTCCGCCTCGCGGATCTCGGCAGTCTCCCGGCCCGCCCGGGCCAGCGCGGGTTCGACGCCTCCCTGCGGGAATGACAGAAACGCTATCCCCAGGGCTAGCAAGGCGGCCACTCCACCCAGCACCGCCTGGCGCGAGCGGGGGCGCGCGGACACAACGGCTGGCGCGCCGCCGTGGGCGATTCGCCCTGCCACCCAATCCGCGGCCCGGCTGACGAGGAGCCCGCCGCCGACGGCCGCCGCGAGCAGGATGGCCGCGTCCGCCTCCTCGTAATAGCGGTCGGAGATGAAGACGGCGTGCCACGCCAGGATCACCAGCGTCGCGAGGACGCCGCCGGTCAGAACGACGAGGGCGACGGAGATTCCCCGCCATCGGGTCGTCAGCAGCCAGGCCACTCCCAGCGCCGCAAGAACCACCAGCGCCAGAAGCGGGATGTAGTGCAGAAGCTCGCGGTGAAGCGTCGACAGGGGCGAGGCCGGGCTCAGGTCCGGGTAGGCCATCGCCGTGTAGCCGCTGGGCACACTCAGCCAGTACAAGGGCTTGCCGGTCAGCAGGAAGTCGTGGAGACACGCGAGCGGCACCGCCAGGACACCCAGGATCGGTGGCAGTACCAGGCGGAGCTGGCTTCGATCGCCGGTTCGCCGGGCTTGAAGCATGACCACCGCGGCACAGCCGGCGGCAGCGGCGACCAGCCAGATCGTCTCGGTACGGGCCAGACCGGCCAGCACCAGCACGAACCCAGCCGCCCAGGGCCGCGAGCGTTCGGCGGTGATCAGCAGGGCCGCCAGCAGCCACAGAGCGAGGCCCCAGACGAACGAGTTGGCGTCGGCGACTTCGAGCCGGAAGCTGGGCCAGGCGAGCAGCCCGACGGCCACGAATGCCGCGGCCGGGAGTCCGCCCACCCGAGCCGCCAGTCGAGCCGCCATTCCGACCGCCAGAGCGCCCACGACAAGGGTCATGAGGGCCAGAGAATGCCAGTCGTGCGTCAGTGACCAGGCCACCCCGTAAACGAGCGTCAGCAGCGGCTTGGGCGTGGTTGGATAGAACGCCTCCAGGCGATGGCCGGCGACGATACGCTGGAAGTACATGACCGAGGCGGCGGCATCGGTGTCGGCGGTGACGCGAGCAAGCGGTTGGATCACCAGCCACAGGACGACCGCCGCGATCGCGGCCACCAGCGCCGACAGACCGGCCGGGCTTCGCATGAACTCGGCGATTCGCCGGAAGAGCCCACCCGCGCCGGCGGCTTCGGTCGACTCGACCGTTGGAACCCCGGTGCGTTCGCTCACTCCCGCGCCTCCCGCCAACTCGTCGCAGATCGTGCCAATGCGCAGCCGCGATCATACCCGGCGTTCGGCGGCAGAGGCGGTGGCGGGCAGGCCGCGGGCGCGGCCGCGGCCTGCTACCCGGCGGGCGTGAAGGCGCCGGCTGCGACCAGACGCTGGTAGATAATCGGCGCCAGGTGCTCCGCCGCGGGA
>Ga0182011_10000316_pt1 | contig 41467 bp, 39 predicted proteins | sample 711E1DmetaG_FD_120481 | JGI IMG/M metagenome (GOLD analysis project Ga0182011, IMG submission 120481) | Permafrost microbial communities from Stordalen Mire, Sweden - 711E1D metaG | ecosystem: Environmental > Terrestrial > Soil > Wetlands > Permafrost | place: Sweden: Stordalen | collected...
GTTGGGGTGTGACGGTTATAGTCGTTGTAGAAGTGTTAACCGTTCCACATGTGCCACTGGTTATTGCACAATAAAACGTGGATGTTGCTGTCAGGTTACCGGGTGTATAAGTTTGAGTTGTAATCCCGGTTGATACTAAGTCTTTATACCATAAATAGGTATAGGAACCAGTACCTCCTCCTCCAGTTGCAGTAAAAGTTCCCGGTGAGGTATTATAACATATTGGTGAAGATCCTCCGCTGATACCGGCTGTTAAAGCACCATTTACTGTTATTGTTGTTGTGGAAGTGTTAACCGTTCCACATGTGCCACTTGTTATTGCACAATAAAATCCGGATGTTGCTGTCAAGTTACCGGGGGTATATGTTTGAGTTGTAACTCCTGTTGATAATAAATCTTTATACCATAAATAGGTATAGGAACCAGTCCCTCCCCCTCCAGTTGCAGTAAAAGTTCCCGGTGAGGTATTATAACATATTGGTGAAGTACCGCCACTGATACCGACTGTTAAATTAGCATCTACTGTTATTGTTGTCGTTGAGGTGTTAAGTGGAAGACATGTTCCACTGCTAATTGCACAGTAAAATGTCGATGTAGTAGTCAAATTTCCGGGATCGTAAGTTTGAGTAGTAATACCAGTGGATAAACCATTCTGATACCACAAATAGGTATATAAACCAGTCTCTCCACCACCTGTTGCTGTAAATGTTCCTGGTGACGTATTATAACAAATTGGTGAAGTTCCCCCACTGATTACAGCACTTAAATCACCTACACACTGAGCTTCCGCCTTACCAGCAAATAATAACATAATAAATATCAAAATGAAAGTTTGTTTCCTCATGTTATTTATTTTGCGGTGTTTTTCACGACTCTGCATAGTACCTGACTACATTAAATTTAAACATACCTATTATGAAAAGGTTCATAAAATTCATTTCGAACAGAATATAAATAATCTATATTACCTCTTATTAAATCATTATCCGTTGTACAATTATTTAAATCCCAATAATCTTCACTATTTCCATTTTCTTAAAAAGATTTTATTCAAATCAGTCCGAAACATAATCAAGATTGATTTGAGATATAAAGGTATGTGTTTAATCTTTGAAAATGGTCGCCACATATAACAATTCAGTCCAATTATATAATTAAATCTTACTCGAGTTATGCTTTCGTCCCGTCAGTCACAATATGATGAACTAACAAACCAAAATAAAATTCCTCTTCTGTTAATAGCAAAAACTTACCTGTCGATAAATCTGCTAATCCATTGACTTAAGAAGATACTGAAAAATAATCAAGACTCTCTTCAAAAAACAGTCTTGAAAAACTAAGATAATTATAATAAAAAGAAATCAGGTTTTTATTTGACCAACTCAGACAAATCGTCCATTAGAGGAGATAATTATTAAATTAAAAATAATTTAAAATTGAAGCTCTTCGCAGCAAGCTACGAAGAACCGGAACGAAGTGGAGCTCAGCGCAGCTAATCTTCGATCCCCTAAAGTAAATTCTTAATGCTCGCTGACTCCGCAGCAAGCAACGGAGAATACGCTTGCGGGGATTCAAGACAAATCGTAAACAGAACTGTGGATTTTTGCATGAAATTGGTTTCCTTTTTAAGGTTACAATACTTAATTTCTATAACGAAGAAAATTAAGTCAGATAAACACATAAGTATCAAATAAAAAAAGCCTGCAGTTCAACTGCAAGGCTTTCCAGGGGTAGCGAGACGGGGGAATGATCCCCGGACCTCATGATTATGAACCCTCTAAATACTGATATTCTGTTTGTTACCTATTTTCTTTCGTTTTCATTATTAGTATTTTAAGTTTACTTGTTTTCTTTAATTTTACTGGGTATTTCTGTGTTTTATTGAAATCCTAGTACAGTTTCTAGAAGAGAGCACTGTTTAAATCAAATAACTCCTCATTATTCATACCACCAATATAATGGTTAATAGTAACGGCCACCGTTGAATGTCCCATAGTCTCTGCAATTTTAACAACCGATTTATTGGCCCTATTCAGCGTTGAAGCATAACATCCTCTGGCTTTATTAATCCTCAAGCATGAAGTGAGATTCAGTTTTCTGGTTATTGCTTTAAGATGTACATTGTGTTCCCCTCTCATCTTGTTTGATTTATTATCAATGGTTTCTTCTGAATAACCTTCTTGAAGTAATCCCAAGACAAATGCAATGTTCTTGTTGCCTATTTTCTCAAGAAGGTCATTAACACCTTTGGTCGAATATTTTGGGTGCTGTCATTTCAAATACTAGACCATCACTCGATAGTGAAAAGATGAAATTGTATTATTGATTTTGCATCAAGTGAACTGCCGTTGCCCTTGACCACCATAAGCCGGAATTAAGTGCTTCTTTTTTAGTTATATATGACCAATGTAATTTGACCGGACAAATGTGGTTAACACGTCCGGCTTTTGCATACTTTTAATACATCAAATCAAATTTATGTCAATTGAATTAAATTTCATAAATTTAATCTGATAAATACTTACGTCATAAAGCTGTTGTTTTTGAATCATGAGATACATATCTGCCAAAAGACCAAAATCTTATTCTGAAAATGGCACTAATCGTGTAATTAATATTGTTTATGGCTACTCAAGTCATAAACTAAACCCTATTTGTCTCCTAGGCCATGGTAAAATCATTAAGTAAAGCATATTTAAACTCACACTTTAATCCTTTCATTATGAAATTAATCCGTTATAAACATAGTCTTCTTATTTATTCTCTGATTGTTATGCAAATATATTTCTTAACATCATGTAATACAAGATCATACAATTCAAAACATCAAGCCGGGAAAATTGGATTTCTTGGGTTTTATCTTGATATGGACTATGTAAAAGTAAAAAGTACAATGGATTCTTTACTTAACATTAGTGATTTACAATATTTTGAAACTACAGATATACTTGGGACTAAACAAAAAAATTTATACCATAATTTTTCAGACATAAATCCTTTTCTTTATGCAAAAATTAATCTTAGAGGGACTTATATAATTGATCAAAGGTTAACCAGTATTCAATTAACTCTATGCAACAGGTTAAATACCGGAGAAGAAGGGTTTTCCTATAATTGTGATCTGAAAGAACTTAAAAGATTATTTGAATTATATAAAGAAAAATATGGGACGCCCATATTACTTGGCCAGGGAGAAAAATATGATTGGTTGTCAAAAAAAATTTCAAATGTTTATTCCCCGGGTCCAAACGGAAGATGGTTTATGGATAAGATATATTTTTGGGATAAGGGAAACTATATAATATATTTTGATTTTGGGTATCCGGAAAGTTTGACCAGCTCAGATAATCCAATCGCAAAATCTGATGTTCATGAATTGCATGATTCGACAAGTGCTCCTATAATATACTATGACTTTACACAAGACTATATAGATAAGCTACTTGATAAAGCGAGTGGATTAAAAGAAAACCAATTTAAATAAAACCAATTGCTTTGTAATACCCTGGTTTAAAATACCTTTAAAAATCATTTACCTGTATTTATCTGTTAAGACATTAAAAGGTACAATCTCAACTGGCAGATTCACGCTAATGGATTCACCCTGGCCCGGAGAATGATGTTTGATCCTTTCCTCAAGATCATTAGTGTATCCGAGATATATTCTCACATTGCTACATTTCAAAATGTAGAGATACCAGATTTGCTGTGAAAGGCCACCTCAAAATCCGGTCATGTTTCACCGAACATACAAAACAAAACAACAAACTTATAACTCAGACTTTGAGTGGTCATTTTATTTCAACCAAAGTTGTTAAGGTCATCGGATTTTGACATTGTAAACAGGTTAACAAAAATTGCAACCCAAAAGGAACTTCCCAATGCCCAGGTTGCATTGTCCTGGTTGTTTAGCAAGCCTGCCATTACATCCCCTATAATAGGAGCCAGCAAACCAGGGCATTTAGAAGATGCCGTTGCTGCATTAACTGTAAAATTAACACAGGATGAAATCACTCAACTGGAAGAACTTTATCAACCGTACCCGGTACTTGGACATTCATAAAGTTATTTAATTATGAATGTTGCTATTAACAGTTAAAGTTAAAGCTTGAAATAATTTATTAAAAATAAAATTGTAGCCAGTTTTACGTATTGTATATTCGAAGTGGCTTTCTCCCGAAACAACTATTTTGCTTTATCCATAAAAGCATTGTTTAACATAATGCTAATTTGTATTTTATAAATGTAAATTTTAATTCAATTTTTTTCATCCATCTTTATTGATTCCAAAGCGAAATAATTTCTTCTGATTTTAATAGGATTGTCATACTTTTTAAATTTTCAAGAGACCGGTTATGCGCTTCCTGATTATATGAAGAAACAGCATCGGTAATAATTACAGGGAAAAAACCTCTGTTTGAAGCATCCCTGGCTGTTGATTCTACCCCAAATTCTGTGGCAATCCCGGTTATTGCAACTGTAGTTATGCCAGCATTTCTTAAAAGCATTTCAAAGTTTGTACCAATAAACATGCTTGCCGTGTTTTTGGGAATGACGATATCGCTACCATTTGGCTCAATAGTCAAATCAAGACCATTAGGAACCTGGTTCATTGAGGCAAACCTATTCTTGAAAAAATACTTCCTGACAGGCGATTCAAAATTTTCAGGAAGCGGAGTAATTTTCGAAAATATTACCTGAACGTTGTGCTTTTTAGCAGAAGAAATAACATTTTTGTTAGATTCCAGAAATGACTGGGTGTTAAAAATGTTCTGCACTAACCTGTTTTGAATATCCCAAATTAAAAGGACAGTTTTGGCAGGGTTTAAAATTTCTTTCAATTCGTTATTCATTTCCAAGTTTAATTATATTTTGAACTGGCTATTTATTTTAACTCCGTAATAAAACGAGCTTTTGGGGTTCGGACTTTTTTCAGGTTTACCAACCAATCATTTTCGGCATCCCTATAGCCAAACGCAAGCAATATAACGCTTCTCAAGCTCTTTTCTTTAAGATTTAACAATTTATCCAAAGCTGTATTGTCAAAACCTCCGATGGGGGTTGAATCAACCTTTAATTCAGCAGCTGCCGCTATTGCTATGCCAAAACTAATATATGCCTGGTATGCTGCATGTGTAAAATATTGTTCAGCTGAAAAAGAACTGAACCGGCTTGTTAACCTGTTTTTGTAATCGTCCATTGAATCAACAGGCACACCACGCTCTGAAACTGTTCTTGAAAAAACTTCATTGATACGCTCTTTTGTATAATTGTCCCATGCTGCAAAAATTAGCAAATGTGAACAGTCAGTAATTTGCGACTGATTATTGGCAATTGGTTTAATTTTTTCTTTTAGCTCGGAACTGGTTACCACAATAATCTCAAATGGTTGCAAGCCTGATGATGAAGGCGCTAGGTGAGCGGCTTCTAATATTGCATCTAACTTGTCCTGTGAAACGGCCTGGCCGTTCATTTTTTTAGTGGCATATCGCCACTTTAAAGCATTTAATAATTCCATATTTTCTAATATATAAGTATCAAATATTTGGCTGAACACGTGCTAATAAAGTTGAGAAATTTGTGTCATTTATTTACCAATGGGGGGAAAGCCGGTGACCGTGACCACCTTTGGCCGGAGTTAAATACATATCAATTAATAATTTTCACCAAAGATATGCATATCGGCGTAATGTGGTCAATATGCACGGCTTTTGCAGCTGATATAACTGGAAAGCCTGGGCCCCTGATCCCTTTTGGCTGGATTATATTGACCACCTCAAAATCCGGTCATCTTTCACCGAACATACAAAACAACAATGGTTTAACTCCGGGTTTGGTGGTCATTTTTTCTCAGCAAGAAGTGGTTAGATCACTGGCTTTCCCAAGTATATTATTAAATTAGTTGCATCATAAAAATACAGGAAGTAATTTTGATTACGCGAAGGATGGGTCTGATCAAATCTATTGGATTTAATCTGTTTGATCATATCCTTTAAGTCTTAATTTATATAAAACGACTTTATATGAAAAAATCATGTCTATTTCTGATAACGTTTCTCTGTCTATTTTCGCTTAGCGCACAGGTTCCTGATTTTGGACAGAATTGTTCAACAATAATTGTAGGAAAGGATGCAAGTGCTTCTGGTTTTGTAATTATTGCCCATAATGAGGATGATGGTGGCAATCAGATTGTGAACTTCTATAAATTTCCATCAAGGGATCACAACCAGGGGGAAATTCTTAAATTCAGGGAAGGAGCAGCAGAACAGCAGGCATCACATACAAATTCTTATTTATGGATGGAGATGCCCGGGCAGGATTTTGCTGATAGTTACCTGAATGAATATGGTGTTCTGATAACCTCTAATTCGTGCCCTTCAAGAGAAATTTATGGAGAGATTACCGATGGTGGCATCGGATATGAGCTGAGGAAAATCATAGCAGAAAGAGCTGTTTCTGCAAGAGCCGGAGTAGAACTTGCCGGACAGCTTATTGAAAAGTGGGGATACAATGCTTCAGGAAGAACATATACAATTGCAGACAAGAATGAAGCCTGGATGTTTGCGGTGGTCAGAGGCAAACATTGGGTCGCTGAGAGAATCCCAGATAATAAAGTAGCATTTATACCTAATTATTACACAATTAAAGAGATTGACCTAAATGATAGCAAGAATTTCCTTGCTTCAAAAGAACTTGTTGCTTATGCTGAAAGAAGGGGATGGTTCAAGTCTGATATAGATGGACCATTCAATTTCAGCAAAGTCTATTCTTCGGAAAGAAACCTGAAAAGCATGGCAAATATAGGCAGGATGTGGATTGGAGTGAAAAAGCTGTCAGGCAGGGATTATAAACTGGAAGACAACTTTCCGTTTTCATTCCCCCCATTACATAAAATAACGCTAAATGATCTGTTTCCCGTACTGGCAAATCATTACGAGGGAACTTCTCTGGATGATTCCCAGGAATATAAAAAAGGCACACCACATTTTAATGATACTCAAAACATCTGTGCTTCATCACAACAGCTGTCATTTATTGCCGAGTTAAGACCTGAAATGCCATGGGATATTGGCGGCAGGATCTGGGTTGCTCCCCGAAGAGGTTGTGTTAATGCCTATATGCCAATATATTTTGGGGTGACAGAAATGCCAAGGTCATTAACAATGGATACACCTGAAAAAGCATATGAGCTGCATTTTAAAAGAACTGATACAATTTATAAAAGGAATAATTCAATGACATGGTGGAATTTTGTTGCTGTCGCTGAGTATACAGATAAAGACTTTATAAACAGGTTCCCCAAGCGCTTGAAGATTAAGGAAGATCTTCAGCAATATTATACTGCCTTGGCCGGGCAATTGGAAAAGGACTATATGTCCATATATAAAAAAGAACCTTCAAGAGCTGCTGAAATGATCAATAATTTCGAAAAGGAGATACTCACTAAAACCATTTCTGAGAATAATAAATTTCTTGGAAATTAGTCTTTCAACATCACTTACTTCTGAATTACAGCTGATCAAAAAGTTTCTGAACTTTAAAAGGGAGACTGATATATTTTGCAGGGTAGGTTATTTTTGTCCCAAACATGGCGTAAATCTGGCGTGAAATAAAAGACCAACCATCAGAAAAAAACTCTAAGTGGGTGGGTCTCAAGGTGGGCCCAGTTGGGATCGAACTAGCGACCCCCTGATTATGAGGCAGGGGGTTCTAAAAACAAATGATTTTCAGGATGCAAACTAATCAAAAATCCATCAAAACCTAGCACAAACCTAGCACAAAACAAAAAACACCTACACATCCTCTGTGTAAGTGCTTGATTGTCTTTGTAGCGAGACGGGGGAATGATCCCCGGACCTCATGATTATGAATCATAACTATATGGTTTTTGACGTTTTTGAAAACCTGTTCAATTCACGCTATATTTCAATCTATTGTATAATTTAGTTATTATTATATTTTGCTTGTTTATCATTTATTTATTACTTTTGTATGTACAATTGTATGTTCATTATATGAAAATAACTTAAAAGTTATGCAAGCAACGACACTGATCTATTTTCAAAAAACGAAAGCCAGGAGAACAAAGGATGATCTTTGCCCGGTGAAATTGTGTGTTACGCACAATAGGATTCAGAAATATTATTCAATTAGTAAGAAAATCAGTAATCAGAAATGGCTGTTCTTATCAGTTGATGATATTGAAAAAGTTACTTCAGACAGTCCCAGGGGAAAATTCAGGGATATTGCTTTCGAGTATAAGCGAATTACTGATGAAGCTAAAGTAGTTATTAAGAGAATTGACAATTTTACTTTCAGTCAGTTTGAAGAAAAGTATTTCCAGAAACCTACTTCATGGGATAATGTATTCATGGCAATGATTGACCATATTAAAGGATTGAGAATTGAAGAAAGGTTTGGTTATGCCTCATCATTTGAAAGTACACTAAGGGCAATAAAAGAATTTCATGAGAAAAAGAAATTTGAATATAAATCCCGGCAAAAGGTTGAAACCAGGACAAATGACTACCTTTCAGGAAAGCCGTTATTTTTTGTTGATATATCCGCAACATGGCTGAAAAATTTTGAATTGTGGCTTCATAAAAACGGAAAATCAAAATCAACAATCGGAATTTATATCCGGAATATCAGAGTATTATTTAATATCGCATTGAGAGTGCATAAGATCAACGCTGAATATCCATTTGATAACTATAAGCCAAAGACGGCAAGCGGCCGGAAAACAGCTCTCACAGCTAACCAAATCAGTTTAATTGCAAACTATAAGACAGAAGATCCACAGGAACAGTTTTACAGGGACATATTTATGTTTTCATTCCTGGCAAATGGCATGAACTTATCTGATATTGCACGTTTGAAGTTTTCTGATATTATTGACGGGGAACTTTGTTTCATTCGTGAAAAAACAAAAGGGGAAGAGACAGACGAAAATAAATTGCGTGTTCCGGTTTCTAAAGTCATGCAGTCTATTATTGACAGATACGGGAATAAGACAGTCGGATTTGATTCTTATATATTTCCGATATTGAAACCTGATTACAGCAACGAAAAGAAATATGCTGAAGTAAAGCAATTAGTTAAACAGGTGAATAAGTATGTCAGTCGCATTGCGTTGATTGTAGGTATAAAAGAAAAGGTTTCTAGCTATGTAGCCAGACATTCATTTTCTACCATAGCAAAGAACAGCGGAACTTCCATTGAGTTTATTTCTGAAGCTTTGGGACATAGTTCTGTTACAGTTACAAAAAGATATTTAAAGAGCTTTGAGAAAGCAACCAGAACAGAACATTCTGAGAAAATGGAGAATGAAATTTATAATCAAAAAGCTGTGTAAGATGAAAGAAGAAATAGAAAAGCAGCTAAACGAATATTTTAGCATTATAGATTTGAACATCATTAAATTGAATGCACAATTATTTAGTACTGCATTTGGTACTGATAACCCTATTCCTTATAGTTTGAAGGATGAAATTATTATTAACTGTGATCAAAAAGTAAGATCAATAAAACAATTGTTGCAGGAGTATTTTAAAGGTATACCGGATAAGGATTTTTTCATACTTCCTTTTCGGTCAATTTGTACAAGCATTATCGAACAGCCAATAAATATTTTAAAGGCAATAGAATTATATCCCGATAGCACAAATATAGATCTGAGATATAAATATATAAATGATCAGGTTCAATTTGCAATTGATAAATTCAATTTATTTAATGAGAGTTTGAAAGGGGTGTTTAATCTGAATTTAGCGGATGGAAATAAGAAGCCATTAATTAACATTTTTATTTTTACAGAACAGTTTATAAACGAATTAAGAGACCATAACCCAGCCGGAATAAAATACATTGATTCCCCTTTATTCAAAATATTCTTTGAATCAATAATAAGTTATAAAAGTCTCTATGTTTCAGTATTTGGGGAATTTCACTATCCTAATATCAATGAAGTTGAGGCATATTTAAAGGATGAGCCAAATGATAAATCACCCAAAACCTTTAAAGTAGAGTACACTTCTCCACAACTTAATAAAATCCGGGAAAACCTGATTAATGAAAAGATCATTGATAATATTTCAGAGAATGATTTTATTTATTTATTTACCGGACAGCCAATTTTTAATGGAATGAAGTCTATAAAATGGAAAAAATCCCCCCCATTGGGACATGAATTTCTAAAAGGGGTTGTTTACCACAATGAACAATTCAATTATAAGCAAGTCAATGAATGTATCATTTATCCAAAAGGACATATATTAGATTCAAACGATAAGTCACGATCACAATATAGAAATATAGAAATATTGAAGCGAATACTTAACGTTTAAAAAAACTTTTGCGACCTAAGAACGGCCAGACTAATCTATTGACAGTCTGGCTTTTTTATTGCCATTTGCGACCTATGCGACCTTTTTGCGACCCCTTGAAGTCGCATTAATCCTTTCTATATCAGTATCTTATGTGATTCATTCTATATACTTTTGATTCGTAATAAACGACAAAAATATGAAAACATTAACATTTGATGAACTGCCGGGTGCCATAATGGAAATGAATAATAAACTTGACCGGCTTATAGGTCAATATCAGAACAAAACTGATGATGTAGACAAACTCCTAGATCTTAACCAGCTTATAGAGTACTTACCAGAGAGACCTGCCAAACAGACGATTTACTGTAAAGTAAACGACCGACGCATTCCTTATGAAAAACACGGGAAAAAATTGTATTTCCGTAAATCTATTATAGACAAATGGTGTGACAATGGTAGACAAATGTAAGCAATGAAAAACCTAAACTCAAAATCAGAACTTTTCGAAGGTAAAACTTTTGATTATTCGACCCATCACCAAATGCCGAAAATAAAAGTTAATCCGAGAAAGCGCCGGAGAACAGCATATAAAGGAATTTCAAATAACAACAATAATGGAAGTAATTGAAAAGATTCCGGTAGCTATTGCCGAAGGAACAGACCCGACACAGATAAAGGATTTTTTGATTGTCAAAACAGCGAATCAATGGCTCAAAGAGGCCAGCCAAAGGCCGATACCAAAAATGTTATTTTCTGAGTTATGGCATGAAGGGGAATTATGTATCCTGTTTGCTTCTTCCGGTTTAGGCAAATCAATTCTAGCGGTGCAAATCGGGAACAGTATCAGCACAGGTGAACCGATACCAGGCTTTAAAAATGAATCAATATCTCAAACGGTTTTATATTTCGATTTTGAACTTTCAGACAAACAATTTGAAGGCCGTTATTCCGCGGAGTTTAAAAACCATTTTGAATTTGATGATAATTTTATCAGGATCGAGTTAAACCCGGATGCGGATAAACCGGAAAAAATAACCGAGGAAGAATTCCTGATAAATTCAATTGAAAAAGCTATTGAAGACACAAACGCAAAGATTCTGATTATTGACAATATAACATATTTGCGCAATGATACTGAAAGGGCAAAAGATGCTTTGCCATTAATGAAAAAACTGAAAGCACTCAAACGGAAATACGATTTATCTATTCTTACACTTACACACACACCAAAAAGGGACGCATCCAAGCCAATTACAAAAAATGATTTATCAGGTAGTATAATGCTATTTAATTTTTGTGATAGTTCTTTTTCAATCGGTGCCGGGACTTCTGATCCAAATGTGAGATATATAAAACAGATTAAAGAGCGATTCACTCAACAAATGTATGATGATGAGAATGTAATTGTTTGCGAAATTACGAAGCCAGTAAACTTTTTACAATTTTCTCATGCCGGGTATGGAAAAGAAATTGATTACCTAAGGAATATATCTGAATCTGAAAAAGAGGTAGTAAAAGAAATGGTACAACAACGGTATCGGGAAGGTAAAAGTTACCGTGAAATTGCAAAAGAGTTTAATATTTCACATATGAAAGTCCAGAGAATTATAAAGGGAAAAGATGAAAATCCTTCTTTTTAAAGTGTTACAGTGTTACACTATATATATTATTATATATCATATAGTTAAGTGTAACAGAGCTGTAACAAAGTGTAACAAAGTGTAACAAAGTGTAACAGTTAATACAGTGATTAGTGTAACAGAGTGTTACAAAGTGTTACAGTAGTGTTACAGATAACAAATTGAATATTAACAATATAACCCAAAAGTGTAACAATGTTACAGTCAATTTTAAATATTAAAGTATCCTGTTTTGAGAATTGTAACGGCACCGCCCCCCAGGATGTTAAACTTTTAGATTGGCTTACTTCAGATAAATACCGGGAAAAGGTTGAACGGTTACGAACAATTCAAGATGAAAACCTTCAGAAAGTTATAAAGAAGTCACTTCCGGCAATTACCCCGGCTGGCCTGTTTAGTTACCGGGATACAGAGCATTTAATAAGTCATTCCGGTTTTCTGGCATTCGATATTGATTTTTCAGACAATCAACATATATCAAATTTTGATACACTTAAAGAACAGATATCGCACGTTGTTTGCGTTGCGTACTGTGGTTTGTCTGTTAGGGGTAAAGGTTTTTGGGGTCTGGTACCAATACCAAAAAGCACATCTGAAGAGCATAAATATAGATTCAATGCTTTATCAAAATTCTTTAAAGACTATAACATTAACCTAGATTCATCCGGCAGTAATGTTGACAGATTGAGAATATATTCATGGGATTCTGAAGGTTACTTCAATCATAATGCAAAACTATTCACCAATATATTAAGGCCGAAGAAAAAAACTTCTTCCCGGCCAGCTTTCACCGATACCCGGGAACGGGTTGAGGCTATTATTTCACAGATTAAAGAGAATAAGATTGACATTACAGAAGATTATAAAGAAGGCTGGCTGAAACTTGCCTCAGCGCTTGCAAATGAGTTTGGCGAAAGCGGAAGGGTTTACTTCCATATAATTAGCCAATACCACCCTAAATATGATGCGAACGATACGGATCGAATGTTTGACAATGTTCTGAAGCATGACTATAAAATAACTATTGGATCATTCTTTAAAATTGTTGCGGATTATGGTATCAAATTGCCATTAAAAAAGGATAAAAACAGCCAGAAGGATGATAATATAAAGGTCATAAATCAGAAGTTTGACAATACTATTCAGGTAGTCACTCTACCGAAGCCAGCCCCGGCACAAGTTAAACCCGGGATATGGTCAAATGAAATAACCGAGCTGGAACAGTTTTTTAATACGGTCAAATTACCTGATACAATTAAATTAAATCAAAGTTCAAAGATTACGGATTTGAACCTATTCATCAAAAGTCACATGGATATTGTAAAAGCTCAGAATGGAAATAAAAGATACATACCATATTTAGAACGGTTGCAACAATTGAAAACTAATTTGAATTGAATTATGAATACGCGACTAATGTCACAAGCTTTAATTTATTGCGGTCAAAAATGTACTGTTAATAAATATGAGATGAATGTAAACGGAATCCGAATGATTGTAAGGGATAATACTATTTTCAGTGATTCTGGCATGACTTCTTTTCATGGTGCCGGTCAATTCTTAACACTCATGTTTTATGAAGGGATCGTAATCGGTGCGGATAGAGATAAGATTCTGCTTTACTATAATAGCCTGGTTAATCAAAACTCATTCGCTACAAAATGAAAAATATTATTCTGGTAAAAAAGAAAACTCAGGTTGAAATTAAAACTATTGACAATTGGATCTTTGATTTGCGATACCTGGTAAACGGAAAAGAAAAATACTCCGCTCAGATTATAAAGACAGACCTTCAGGGAAGGATTAAACGGTTACAAAACGAAGGATTTACACGTCTACTGAATAAGGCAGAAGCGAAGGAATTTTGAAGATTGAAGAGTTTGGTAATGCATATACGCGCGCGAAAGAATTTATTGAAAACAACAATTAAAAACAACAATTAAATACAATGGCAAAAGGAAAAAAGGATTTGAAGCGGGTTTATCTGGGAACCCTAGCGGACGACCGGCAGGAACTCCAAACAAAATTACCAGGCAATTAAGAGAGCTAATATCAGATTTTATGGAAGCTAGATTTCCGGAAGTGATTCAGGAATTTGATAAGCTGGAAGGGAAAGACAAAGTACGGCTTTATTGTGATTTATTGCCGTATGCTGTTCCAAGACTACAAACCACTGAATTAAAGACCCCGGAATCTGATCCTGGCGAAGCTCAGCGAATGATCGCAGAAATTGAAAGGATACAAAAAATAGTTGACTCCGAGTATGTAAATTAAGTTTTGAAAACAACAAATAAATACAAAACATGAAAGGACCAGGCAAAGGAAATACAAACAATCCGGCAGGAAGGCCGTTAGGGAAACCGAACAAAATAACCAAACAATTAAGAGATCGAATATCAGATTTTCTAAATGAGAATTGGGAACAGGTTGAGGCAGATTTTAAAGGACTTGATCCTAAAGATAGAATCATATTGTTTGAAAGGCTATTGCAATATACAACGCCCAGGCTACAAAGCACTGATTTAACTATTGATGAGGTGAAACCCGATTCAGGACTATTAAAACGAGCCAGGGAAAGAGCTGATCAAATAGCAAATGAAAAAGATTAATTAATCATAAACACTAATTTAAAACATTAAAAGAATGGAAGTACAAGATTATTTTGAAAATGGAATCGGAGATACTTTAACAAAGGTTGAAAGCAATGAAAAGTCCGCATTGTATCAGGTCATCGGAAAAGATTGCATTGCGAAGGATATCTATTTTGCAATAGCTTTGGAGCCTAAAACCGATTCGTTCGGCACTAAGAAGCTTCACATGGTCGGGGCGCAAGACTGGGAAAAAACAGGAGGAAAATACTTCAAGGGATTACCCGCCGCGAAGGCATATCTTGAAAAACTTAACCCTGATAAACATGACGATTATTACAATAACCAAATAAAATAAAGACATGAAAAAAAGACTATTATTCTCAGATGAACACCGTGTTGACGTTGAAACCCAGAAGCTCGGAATGTGCCGAAGTGAACTGAATCAGATCAACGATTTTTTTAAAACTCATAAATTAGGTCAATTAAATGAGGGAATGATTAAGAAAATTCTCAAAGATGGCCCTGGAGCATTAATCAGGGATATATATAAAGACCGCATTCCTGCAATTGATGAGCGCACGGGATTGAGAAATAACAAAGACGCAATTCTTGCTCAAACAATTTTGCCCGATGTTGGCGCGTTTGAAACGGGTTATATCGCGCTCAGTTCAAATGATCTTGGATTATTTGATTTTGGAGAGACAGTAGAGCTCAATGAGGAAAAACTGGAAAAATATCTGGAGAGATTCAGGTACAGCTCCGATGATCCCGACATTCTAAAAGCTTATGATGATTTAACAGAAATCGCATCATTGCTTAATAAATTAAATGCCAAAACTCGATTTTTCCCGCTGGGGCACAATATCGGGGGAATCGCACATAATTTTAGCCTTGATGATTTGTTTGTAATTTCACCGACAGGCTTTCAAATAACTCTGGAAAGCTTCAAAAATGCGATAAAAACATTATCAAAATAAAACGAGTGTTAGTTTTTATTTAAGGGGTCGTTTGCGGGTTAACCAGATCCGGCGACCCTTTTTTATGCGATTTAAGGCAGTCAAATATTTTAAGGTATAATATTGTCAATTCAAAAAGATAGTTTAAATTGCATTCACAACAACGACGCACAATGAAAAACTATTCTTTTTATAAACTGGCTCCCTGGTTAATCTTCAGGTTATCTTCGTCGTTGTTGGTTCCTGATCCTTAATTTCAGGGAGCCTTTATTTAATACTGACAACGACATGAAACAAAAAACTATCTTCTATTATTTACGGACGGCTCAGGCTGATCCGTATCTCATTGAAACCTGTTACAATGTAATTACCTGGCTCGATTGGATCGGCTCGGACTGTATTGCAAGCCCTGATCTTATTGTTCTGATTGAACAGTTCTATTTTGAGAATTAAGTCATGCAGAATAGAATTGATCGCGCCCTCAGGACAATGTTTCTGAGGCGCAAACTTCGTGCAATCGAAGCCAGAAGGATTAAATATCCTGCAACTGATGATGGTCGTCGTCGATTCATGACTGATTCTCTAAGGCCTAAAAACCAGCCCTTGTTTTACATTCTGATCGGAATAGGTATCTCAGGAATGACAATTGTCCTGCTAATGTGCTTTGCCGGTCATCCTAGTTTTTTGCTTGCCATTGCGAGTCTGGGTCTGTTCGTGCTTGGCGTGCAAGGCTTAGAAAGGCGGTCATGAACAACCTCAGACTAACGAGGAGGTATCTGCATGGCAGGTCTATCTTCAGAACTGAAAAGTTTATAGTAACAATTTTGGTAATATTATTTTTAACTATTTTATTCATCCTATTATGAAAAATCCTGATTTCACATTCAATGACGTGGGTACAATCGTATTCCTGAGACCGCTAAGTAAAAAAGCCCTTAAATGGTCATCTGATAACATTAATGTTTCAAGCTGGCAAAATCCTGTTTGCATTGAAATTGAGCCTCGAATGTTTGAAGGCATTAAAGAAGGTATCCTGAATGAAGGATTAACCATTGAGAAATACTAGGTTTTTGGCTTCAAACATAATTGAGTATGTACTATTGTATGTACATATAAAAAGCAGCTATGATTTATTATTTCATAACTGCTTGATTTATTGAGTAGCGAGAGGGGGGAATGATCCCCCGACCTCATGATTATGAATCATGCGCTCTAACCAACTGAGCTATCTCGCCAACAAATGATATTGTAACTCTTCTTTTTGCGGGTGCAAATATAATCAGTTTGTTACAAATTAGCAATAAGGTTTTTTAGTTTCAATATTTTTTCTATATTGCAGAAATAGTAGATAGGCCAGAACTAAACCTTATCATGAGATCAAAGTTCGAATTGGAATATAATCTTAACTGCTCAGCGAAAGTGCTCTTCTCACGGCTCAGCACACCTGAGGGATTAGGTGAATGGTTTGCCGACCAGGTGAATGTTGATGGAGATATTTTTATTTTTTACTGGAACAGCTCCGAATCAAAAGCGAGACTTTCAGCCCTGAAGGAGAATAAAATGGTCAGATTTGAGTGGATTGGAATGGAAAATGAAGAATCAAACTATTTCGAATTCAGAATTAATTTTGAAGATCTTACAAATGAACTGGCTTTGATTATTACTGACTTCGCCGAAACGGAGGAAAAGGAAGATTCGATCTATCTTTGGGATTCACAGATCAATGATCTGAAAAGAGCATTGGGAATCTAGTTATTACTTTTTTCTCTTGATAGAAAAAAGTAACCAAAAAAGATCAAGGCTGCAGATAATTTTGGGGCTCCTGTTTTTCAGCTTGCCCACGCAATACAACTCGTTCTCCGCCAAATGGCGGATCACTCAAACAGTATTGCTTTCAGCAGGCCTCCCCAGCAATCTTCAAAACAGTTGCTTTTTCCCAAAATTCTCTGAGGCCTTTTAAATCCGAAGGTCATAATTTTGACATAATATAGTATTCTAAGTCGCGGTGCAAAGGCAAACCGGAAATGGCGCGAACTTCAGGCAAAATTGTTGCGCCAATAAGGCCAGCGTTGCAGGCGCCCGTTATGCCTGAATTTGGCATTTCCGGCGCCTTTTCTTTCGTCCTTTCTTTTTGCGTAAAAAGAAGGGACAAAATAAAAAAAATCAAGTAGTTTTGCACTTCAAATGCAAATAGTCAATGAAAAAGGTTGACAAGTTTTTATTAAAATCATTTATAGGACCATTAATATTCACATTTTTTATTGTTCTTATCATTCTGATACTGCAGTTCCTGTGGATGTATGTGGATGAACTTGCCGGGAAAGGTCTTGATTTTAAAATACTTAGCGAGCTTCTTTACCACTTTGCACTTACTTTTGTACCTACTGCTCTCCCTCTTGGAATACTTCTGGCTTCACTTATGACATTCGGGAATATGGGAGAGTTCAGTGAGCTATCAGCACTGAAATCTTCAGGAATCCCGCTCCAGAGAATTATGCTTCCGCTAATGATACTCATTGGATTCATTGCGATCATATCTTTCTTTTTCTCAAATAATGTCCTTCCATATTCAACCGAGAAAGCAAGAACTCTGCTCTGGGACATCCGACGCAAGAAACCTGATATTAATATTCAGGCAGGTACATTTTATAACGGAGTTCCTGATTTCAGTATAAAAATAACTGCCAAAGATCCGGCAACCAACCGGCTGGACAATCTGATAATTTATGACCATCGTGAGAGAAGAGGCAACTATGCTGTTATACTGGCTGATTCAGGCTATATGAAGCTTACAAGCGATCAGACAGGTTTGATCATGACCCTTTATAATGGATATGGATATAATGAGTTGGAAGAAAAAAACGTTAACCCCTCATTAAGAAAATATCCTTCCAGACAAGACTATTTTAAAGAGCAGAGTATTGTGATACCACTTACAGGATTTGATCTTCAGAGAAGCGATGAGGGACTTTTCAAATCGGGTCCTGCGATGCTAAATATTTCGCAGTTAACATTTACTATTGACTCTCTCAATAAAAAATATGTTGCAAAACTTAATAATGAATTCAAAGATTTCAAGAATATAAAACTTTATGTTGTAAGAAATTTAAAAGTTAAAAAAACCGAACAGAATTCACTGGCAGAGACTAAATATGCAATCAGAAAATTTGATACAAAAGCGCTGTTCGATTCACTTCCGGTGTTAGAAAAAAGGACAGTTCTGGCTAAAGCTATCTCAAGCCTGAAAGAAGGGAACAATATCCTGATTGAGAAAAACGAATCGCAACACTATGAAATTAAGACAATTAAAAAGTATGAGGTAGAATGGAACAAGAAACTCACAATGTCTTTCGCCTGTCTTGTCTTCTTCTTCATTGGTGCTCCTCTTGGTGCAATCATCAGGAAAGGAGGATTAGGCACTCCGGCAGTCATATCTATATTCTTCTTCGTCGTCTATTATGTTATATCAATTTCAGGTCAGAAATTAGCGGAAGAGGATGTTGTAGGTACTTTTGCCGGAATGTGGGCAGCATCATACATTTTATTGCCTATCGGAATTTTTCTTACATACAAAGCTACCACCGATTCGGTTATTTTGAACATTGAAACCTATCTGATGTTTTTCAATAAGGTTAAGGATTTTATATACAGGCTATTTATAAAAGAATCAGACTCTGATTCTGCAAGGATTAAAAATGATGATGATGAATAATATTATTCTGAATACTGTTGAAGAGGCAATTGAGGATATAAAACTCGGAAAATTACTGATTGTTGTTGATGATGAAGATCGCGAAAATGAGGGAGATTTTATCTGTGCTGCTGAACTAATAACGCCTGAAATAGTCAATTTTATGGCTAAACATGGCCGTGGACTTATTTGTGCCCCGCTTCCGGAAGAAAGATGCGAGGAACTCGACCTGAACCTTATGGTTGGTAATAACACTTCGCTTCACGAGACCCAGTTTACCGTCTCGGTTGATTTACTGAATGAAGAGACTTCTACCGGGATATCAGCTAAGGACCGGGCTCTAACTATCAAAGCTCTGGTTGATCCGTCGACCAACCCTTCCGACCTTGGACGACCCGGACATATCTTTCCTTTAAAAGCAAAATCAAAAGGAGTTCTCAGAAGGGCCGGACATACTGAGGCAGTTGTTGATCTGACACGATTTGCCAATCTCCGTCCGGGTGGAGCACTTGTTGAGATAATGAATGATGATGGTTCAATGGCGAGGTTAAACGATTTGGTCAAGCTCAGAGAAAAATTTAATATAAAGATTATTGCAATTAAGGACCTTATCACATATACTCTTGAAAGAGATTCAATTATTGAGAAGGGCGAAAGGGTTAAACTCCCCACAGAAAGCGGAGATTTCGAATTTATCCCATTCCGCCAGACAAGCAATGGAATTGAACATGCAGCTCTAGTAAAAGGCAGATGGACAAAAGACGAGCCGGTACTAGTCAGGCTTCATTCATCCTGCTTTACCGGGGATATTTTTGGCTCCCTGCGATGCGACTGCGGGCCTCAGTTAAAGAAAGCGATGGCGATGGTTGAAGCTGAGGGAAAAGGAGTTGTCATTTATCTGAGCCAGGAAGGAAGAGGAATAGGTCTGCTTAATAAGATAAAGGCTTACAGGCTTCAGGATGAAGGAATGGACACAGTGCAGGCAAACCTGAAACTGGGTTTCGCAGAAGATGAAAGAGACTATGGTGTTGGGGCAAGCATTATGCGGGAGCTCGGACTTGGAAAGGTGCGACTCATTTCAAATAACCCTGTAAAAAGGGCAGGATTGGAAGGTTATGGTATTAAAATTGTTGAAACAATTCCTCTTATAATCGAATCAAACCCTCATAACCAGTTCTATCTTGAAACCAAGGCTAAAAAAATGGGCCATAATCTTTCATGTTATAAAAATATTCCCAGGGACTGAACTTAATTATTTTTTCATATGATAATCAACTATTTATGAAAAATCTTCGGATTATATTCATGGGGACTCCTGAGTTTGCAGTAGCTACTCTTGGTTCATTGCTGATGAATGGGGCTAATATTGTAGGCGTTGTTACCGCTCCAGACAAACCCTCAGGAAGAGGCAGAAAGATAACAAAATCAGCTGTAAAGAAATTTGCCGAATTCAGTAACATACCAATCATAATGCAACCTATGGATCTTAAGAATCCTGATTTTGTTAGTTTTCTGAAAAACTTAAATGCAGATCTTTTTATTGTTGTAGCATTTCGAATGCTCCCGGAGGAAGTCTGGAGGATTCCTCCACGAGGTACGATAAATCTTCATGCATCATTTCTTCCTGACTATCGGGGAGCTGCGCCGATAAACCGGGCTATAATGAACGGAGAGACAACCACAGGTGTAACTACATTCTTCATAGATGAAAAAATAGATACCGGCAATATTATTTTAAGGGAAGAAGTGCAGATCTTCCCATTTGAAAATGCAGGTGATCTTCACGACAGATTAATGAAACTTGGGGCAAGGCTTGTAATCAGAACCCTTGCCGGTATATCTGAAAATAAAATAAAGACGCTGGCCCAAACGAAACTCATCAAAAATGAGGGAATAACGAAACTCGCTCCGAAGATTCATCCTAACGACTGCATTATTGACTGGAACCTTGAGGCCGTAAGGATTCACAATTTAGTGAGAGGACTTTCCCCCTACCCTGGTGCAAGATCATGGTTCAGGTGTGATTCTGTTAACCTTTCATTTAAAATCATTGAAAGTCAACCCAAAATTGAGAAACACTCTTTCAAGCCGGGCACAATTAGTTCTGACGGAAAACAATATATCATGATCAGCTGCAAGGATGGATTTCTGAGTGTGATAAGCCTGCAGCTGGAAGGAAAGAGCCGTATGGGTACAGAAGAATTCCTGAGAGGTTTCAGAGTATCAGATTTCAATGTTGGGACAATTCAACCGGTTTGATGCTTCTAAGCCATATTTTCCCCCCTGCTCCGGGTTCTGAACCCTCTGCCATCCTGTTCATCTCGTAAAGTCTTTTTAGCTTAACACCAAATTGCTGGGAAATAAGGTACATGGTATCGCCATCCTTAGTATTATAATACTCTTTCCCCGGTTCTGCCTTATCCCTTTTAGGCTGAAGATAGAGCATTTGTCCGGGCATGATTTGAAAATCATACTTAAGTTCGTTATATTTAGGAAGTTCCCATCTCAGCAATTGAAATTCATTTTCAAGTTTTTCTCTTGTATCCCCATCTTTTACTATAATATATTGTATCCTGTTGTTCTCCATAACTCTCTGAGCATGTGCATAAACAGCATTGTTTCCATTTGAAAATTTCAAAGTCTTTTTTAAACTGTCGCGCGAATGTGCAATAAAAGTGTTTTTTACAGTATCATTCGGTGGCATAGGCAGATTGACTGCAATATTTCCGCGATCAAAATTCCAAAGATTATTTTCTTCAATAGTTCTGATAAGCATATTTGCATAATCAGGATTTGTTGCATACCCAGCTTTCTTCAAGCCTTGGGCCCATGCTTTATAATTAGTTGAACTCAGACTGAAAAGGAAACTATACCTAGGTACGGATTTTAAAAAATCCGAATGATCATAAAAAGAGTCTGCAGGTTTGCTGTACTTTCTGAAACACTCATTTCTTTTATTATCATTATGCCGAACGGAAGGGCCAGTCCAGTCATCATGACATTTGATACCGAAGTGATTATTTGCCTCCCTGGCCAAAGTACTGTGTCCACAATCAGATTCAATTATGCCCTGGGCAAGAGTGATACTTGCCGGAATACCCGTTCTTTTCATCTCTGTGACAGCCAGGTCCTTATATGAATTTACATAATCTTGTACTGAATAATCAGGTTTTGAACTGGAAATCAGTGGTTTATATGTTCTGCACGAAAACAGACATGATAATAAAACCAAATTGAAAATGACATATAGTCTGTTGCGCATCCAATAATATTTTACGACAAAAATAGAAAAAATCAAAGTGAGGAGTTACTAAACTGAAATTAATGCCAAAAGTTATTTTCAAAGTTGGAAATATCAAGCTAAATCAATTTCACAATTTTAGATTCTTGAAACTGTAATGGCTTCCAAATTCTTCCCAACTTCGGCCAACTCAAATTCAGGCACTCCAATCTATTTTATTACCTTTATAACCCATACTTACTAAAAGTATTATGATAAGAACGTACAATATATCATTTTCATATAAAGAGTATGAAAAAACTGAAGAACTCGATCCGGAGGATTATAAACTTATTTTAGCTGCACGTGACGCAGCTCTGAATGCATATGCTCCATATTCAAAATTCAAAGTTGGTGCAGCTGTGCGGTTGATGGGTGGTAAAATAGTGTGTGGAGCAAATGTTGAAAATGCTGCATTCCCTTCCGGAATATGTGCTGAAAGAAGCGTCCTGTCCAACTCCGTTTCAAATTATCCGGATGATAAAATAACTGCTTTGGCTATAGCGGCTTTTGCACAAGATGTGTTGACTGAAAATCCGCCTTCCCCCTGCGGAAGTTGCCGGCAGGTCATTGCCGAGGAGGAATCAAGAACAGGTAAAAAGATAAAAATAATTCTCTCAGGGAAAAATAAAACACATATTATTGATGGGATAGGTAGCCTTCTTCCATTGCAATTCAATGGAGACAATCTCAAGATCAATCTTCCCTGACAATCAGCTGGAAACCGGCTCCATGAATATTTTTAATATTCAGATCGGGATCATCAGATAAAAATTTCCTAAGTTTTGTGATGTAAACATCCATACTTCTGGCCGTAAAATAATCATCAGAACCCCATATTTTTTTAAGAGCCATCTCCCTGCTTATCAAAGTGTTCGGATTAACACACAACAATTCCAATAACTGGGCCTCCTTTGGTGATAGTTTTTTTTCTTCATTGCCAATCGTCAGGGTTCTCAACTTTGAGTTAAAAACAAACTTCCCAATCTCATAAAAATCTTTAGTTCCAGCCTGAAAGTCGCGTCTTAAGATTATAGCCCTTATTTTTGCAAGAAGTATATCGGTATCAAATGGTTTTGTGACATAATCGTCTGCTCCTACTCCATAACCTTTAAGGACATCTTCTTTCAGCTTCTTTGCCGTAAGGAAAATAATTGGAACTTCATTGTTAATTTTTCTAATCTCATTAGCTATGGTGAACCCATCCACATGGGGCAGCATAATGTCGAGGATACAAACGTTGAATACTCCTTTCCTGAAATGATCTATTGCATATTTTCCATCGTCGATCCACTCAACAGCGTAGTCATTGATTTCAAGATAAGACTTAAGAACTGATCCAAAACTCAGATCATCCTCAACAAGAAAAATCTTAACAGGTTTGTTGCTCATTTTTAATTCTCCCAGTTAAATGGTAAAAATATCTCAAACCGGCTTCCTTTACCCGGTTCGCTGTAAACGGTTATATTGCCCTTATGGGCTTCAATTATGGACCGGACATAATTTAAACCAAGTCCGAATCCCTTTACATCATGCACATTACCTGAGCTTTGCCTGTAAAACCTTTCAAAGATTTTACTCTGAACTGCCTTGGTCATGCCAATGCCCTTATCCTCAACCGATAAAATTATACCTTTTTCATTATTACCAGTAGTAATAATAATTTCAGGTGAATCAGGTGAATATTTAATAGCATTATCAAGAAGGTTGTTAACCAGATTCGTAAGATGTTCACCGTCTCCATAAATAAAAGGCTGTTCGGCACTGAGGCTAAGTCTTATTTTGCCGTTTCGCTGATGAACCTGAATTTCAATTGTTTCAAGTGCATGTTCAATAATGGTATGGATTGAGACATTTTCGTACTTGAATTCAATTTCCTTTTTATCGAGAGAAGCTATCTGAAGTATTGTTTCAACCTTCTTATTCATCCGGCTGTTTTCCTTTTTGATCATTCCGATGAAATGTCTTATACTTACCTCATCCTTAATGACTTTAGAATTTGTTATAGTATCAGCAGCAAGTGAAATTGTGGCGATAGGAGTTTTAAATTCATGAGTCATATTATTTATGAAATCTGATTTCATCTCTGATATCTTTTTCTGCCTTATGATAAAATAGAGACTCAAGGCAAATGTTGCCAGAATGAAAAGAGAAAACAGCATCGAACCACCCAGGATCCATATCATGGACCCAAGAACATAATTTGTCCTTTCCGGGAAAATAACTGAAAGAATAAGATCCTGCTGTCTAATAATATTGTCGGGAAATAATCTGACCATATATTTACTTTTCAGGAAATCATTCTTTTGTGATTTTTTAAATGTCCCGTTCTGAACAATTCCATTTTTGATTACTGCATATTCATAAGGGGTTTGTATTCCGCTGTATGCCAGAGCCTGTCTGAGAGTATAATCGATCTCATTACTATCCAGTTCAAGAGTTTTTTCCCATTGATACACCTCGTTTATCATTTGGTCGCTCATATTTTGAAATTCAACAGATCTTTTTTTCACCCAACTCAGAAATTCATTTTGCTTTACAAATAAAGATCTCGAATTTGCACCTCCGTCTTCCCTTTTTCTGATTATGTTCATCTTTCCGGATTTATCAGGGGCCGAAATTACATAGTTAACAGAGTCAGAAATTATTGAACCATCATTATTGATAGTGTATGATTTATTTACCGTTGTAATTTTACCTGTGTCAAATCCACCAGTTATTGCCTGGTTTGTAATATTGATACTCAGTTTATTTCCTGGTTCTGAACTATAACCCCCGATACTCAGATAACCTCTTACATCAGAAGATGAATTAGTAGAAGAAAGAGGGTCGACCGGCATGAAGTTATTAAAAAAGTTCATCTTTCTCGATGTTTCTATTGTATTTGCAGCGTTGATCAGACTTTGTCTGGCTGCGTTGTTGAAACCGTCATTTTGTATATCGACAGCATTTTTGATCCACACGATCTGAACCCAGATGATACCTATGATTGACAGCAACATCATTATTATAAGCCCGGTGAATTTCTTCCTGTTCATTCTACAAAAATATATCATAAAGTCGTTAATAAAGAAGTATTTAACTTTTCATTAACTCTTATTAACCGAATATTAACTCTGAAAAACACCGATTAGAGTAAATTTGAGCCATTATTTATTAGTAAATTTCTCATGAGAAGAAACAGAAAATACATACTTCCTCACTGTTTCTGACAATAAGGATGATTCGACAATTGAGAAAAGTAGATATGTTATTGCAAAGGATGGATTAGTGGTTACAATTGAAGGAAATGATGAAGCCAGGGCAAAGGAGCTTGCCAGAGAAATCGAAATCAAACTTGGTGTGAAAAGTGAGGGGACTGAAAAAAAGGAAACAATAAAAGTCGAATCAAAGAAGATAAGTACGAAATAACAACTCTGATATAGTTCGTTTTTTCAACTCCCGAAAAGTGAGCCGGATATAGGTTCACTTTTTTTATGCAATAGAATCCGTAAAGACCGACCATATATCTCCTTCAGGAAAATGAGCGGTTATTGTAACAACTTCTTTTTTCACAGGATGAACAAACTCAAGCTTCCTGGCAAAAAGACTAATCCCCCCATCTTCATTTGACCGCGGGAAACCATATTTCAGATCGCCCTTTACGGGACATCCTATTTTTGCAAGCTGGGCTCTTATCTGATGGTGCCTTCCTGAATGAAGTTCAACTTCAAGAAGATAATATTTTTCCGATCTGCCTTTTAATCTGTAAGTAAGACTTGCCTCTTTTGATCCTTTCACTTCAGTATCATAAACATAACTTTTGTTCTGAGCCTCATTCTTTTTAATGTAATGCATTATTGTGGCTTCATCTTCAGGTGGTCGTTCTTTAACAATTGCCAGATATATCTTTTTTACCTGCCTTGCTTTAAACATTTCATTAAGTCTGGATAATGCTTTTGATGTGCGTGCAAAAAGCATAATGCCACTTACCGGCCGATCGAGCCTGTGAACAATGCCGAGAAAAACTTCTCCCGGTTTCCCATACTTTTGCGCAATATATTTTTTTATTTCATTTTCGATAGGAGCATCACCTGTTTTATCGCTCTGTGACAAGTCAGAGGATCTCTTATAAACAGCGATAATGTGATTGTCTTCGTATAATATTTCAGCCATTTCAGATTCTGTTAATACTGCTCCTTTTCGTTTGGAAAGTCCTGTGATCTTACATCGGTGATATAAGCCTGTACAGCACCTTTTATTTCCGCATAAAGGTTATGATATCTGCGAAGAAAGCGTGGAGAGAATTCCTGTGTTATACCCAGCATGTCATGAAGAACAAGTACCTGTCCGTCGGTTTTTCCTCCTGCACCTATTCCGATTAGCGGAATTTTCAGACTATTCGTAACTTCTTCAGCCAGCTTAGCCGGTATTTTTTCAAGGACTATGGCAAAACAGCCGGTCTGTTCGAGTAACCGGGCATCTTCCATAAGTTTACGGGCCTCCTCTTCTTCTTTCGCCCTGACGACGTAAGTCCCGAATTTATGTATGGCTTGTGGTGTCAAACCTAAGTGCCCCATTACAGGGATGCCTGCTGATAGTATTCGCTCAACAGATTCAATAACCTGAAGGCCTCCTTCAAGTTTGACGGCATGAGCACCTGTCTCCTTCATAATCCGTATTGAAGAGACAAGTGCTTCTTTTGAATTTCCCTGGTATGTACCGAATGGCAGATCAACCACCACCAGGGCCCTCTTAACTGCTCTTACAACTGACGCAGCATGATAGATCATATTATCGAGGGTAATCGGTAGTGTGGTATCGTATCCTGCCATTACATTTGAGGCAGAATCGCCTACAAGTATTACATCTATCTCTGCTTCATCAAGAATTTTAGCAATTGAGTAATCATAAGCTGTAAGCATGGCTATTTTTTCACCTTTCAGCTTCATCTCGTTCAACACATGAGTTGTGACTCTTCTAACAGATTTATGTATTGGCATTATGATAAATGTGTTAATTAATGAAAGCAAAGTTACAGATTTGAATTGGATGATACATCTTCAGACTATTATCTTTTTAAATTGGCAGGCTCTAACAAATATCATGTCGTTTTGTCATAAAAACCACTAAAATCTTTAATGGCATAATCATTGCTCATTCATCTAAGTATAAATTCTTAAAAACTGGCATAAAACAAACTCAGATAAACTGGAGGGTCACTAAATAAGAATGAAATTTTTAAAATTATTATAAAATGGGAAAAATAATTGGAATCGATCTGGGAACAACAAATTCTTGCGTGGCAGTAATGGAAGGTAATGAACCTGTAGTAATTCCCAACAGCGAGGGGAAGAGAACTACACCTTCAATAGTTGCTTTTGTCGAGAACGGGGAACGCAAAGTCGGAGATCCTGCAAAACGACAGGCTATCACCAACGCAAAAAAGACTGTTTTCTCGATCAAGAGATTTATGGGAGAAACCTATGATAAAGTTACAAAAGAGATTAAAAGGGTTTCTTATACAGTTGTTAAAGGCGACAACAATACTCCCAGGGTAAAAATTGATGATCGCATGTATTCTCCCCAGGAGATTTCTGCAATGATTCTTCAAAAAATGAAGAAGACAGCTGAAGATTATCTCGGACAGGAGGTTACCGAAGCAGTGATTACTGTACCGGCATATTTCAGCGATTCTCAGAGACAGGCAACAAAAGAGGCCGGTGAAATTGCCGGATTGACTGTTAAAAGGATTATAAATGAACCGACAGCCGCATCACTGGCTTATGGGCTTGATAAGAAGTCGCAGGATCTGAAAATAGCTGTTTTTGACCTTGGGGGAGGAACTTTCGATATCTCAATCCTGGAACTTGGAGATGGGGTTTTTGAGGTAAAATCAACAAATGGAGATACTCATCTCGGAGGCGATGATTTTGATCACCTGATAATTGACTGGATGGCAGATGAGTTTCTAAAAGAAGAAGGTGTTGATCTGAGAAAGGATCCAATGGCATTGCAGAGACTGAAAGAAGCAGCCGAAAAGGCTAAGATTGAACTTTCAAGTTCTACAACAACAGAAATTAATCTTCCGTATATCATGCCTGTAAACGGCATTCCAAAGCATCTGGTAAAAACTCTTACCCGGGCCAATTTTGAAAAAATTTGTGATAAATTGATACAAGCTTGTATTGAACCTTGTAAGATAGCATTGAAAGATTCGGGTTTGTCAGTGTCAGATATTAATGAGGTACTGCTCGTTGGAGGATCGACACGTATCCCGGCAATCCAGCAGCTAGTCGAAAAATTCTTCGGACGTGTACCATCCAAAGGTGTCAACCCCGATGAGGTTGTGGCTGTAGGAGCTGCAATTCAGGGCGGTGTGCTCACAGGAGAAGTGAAAGATGTCCTTCTTCTTGATGTGACACCTTTATCACTGGGCATCGAGACAATGGGTGGTGTAATGACAAAGCTGATTGAATCGAATACAACAATACCAACAAAGAAAACTGAAGTCTTCACAACAGCCGCTGATAGTCAGCCGTCAGTAGAGATCCACGTACTGCAGGGTGAAAGACCCATGGCAGTAGGCAATAAAACTATTGGACGTTTTCATCTCGACGGATTGCCACCTGCCCCCAGAGGAGTTCCTCAGATTGAGGTAAGCTTTGACATTGATGCAAACGGTATTTTACACGTGGCAGCCAAGGACAGAGGCACCGGGAAAGAACAGAGAATAAGAATAGAAGCCTCTTCAGGTTTGAATGACGATGAAATCAAAAGGATGAGAGAAGAAGCCAGGGCTAATTCTGAAGCCGATAATAAAGCTAAAGAAAAAGTGGATAAGATTAATACTGCTGACAGTATGATCTTTACAACTGAAAAACAGCTTAAAGAATTTGGAGATAAACTTCCGGCCGACAAAAAGCCCGCAATTGAGAGCGCTCTTGCCAAACTTAAAGAAGCACATAAGGCTCAGGATATTGACGCAATCGATAAAGCCCTTGCTGAATTAAATTCGGTATGGCAGGTCGCTTCGGAAGAGATGTACAAAACTGCTCAGAATCCTGGAGAGTCAGCTTCTCAACCAAACACCGAACAACCATCGGGCAACAATAATAAATCAGGGAACGAAGAGGTAACTGATGTTGATTTTGAAGAAGTAAAATAAATTATAATTTACTTTATGATAAGAGGTTGAAAGTTTTTCAACCTCTTTTTTTATTTTCTTTTTAATGATATCCGTCTTCAAATTAGCCTCTTTGAACCTTTGTGAAAATCAATGTATCACAAACGGAAACCAAACAGATAATTAAGAGCAGAGATATTTCCATTAGAAATCATGCCCTACTTTTTGTATTTTTATACCAAATTTCGCGTTTCCTTTATATGAGCTTTAAAATAATTACAATAGCCTTTCTTTTAGCTATTTCTGTTTGCACAAAAAGCCAGACTGAATCGAAAATTAATATAACTGACCAGCATGGAATGAAACAAGGGCACTGGATAAAGAAATATCCCAACGAATCTGTTATGTATGACGGTTATTTTAAAGACAACCATCCAGTTGGTGAGTTCAGAAGATATTTTGAGGACAAATCTTTAAGTTCAGTTCTTATTTATAGCAACGATGGCAGAAAGGCTTTTGCAACTATTTACCATCCCAATGGCAGTATTTCTTCTAAAGGAACCTATTTTGACCAGTTGAGAGAAGGCAAATGGCAGTTCTTTTCCGCTTTTACTGAGGATTATCTGATCTCTGAGGAAACTTATTCCAAAAATCTTAGGAACGGACCATCAGTTAAATTCTATCCTGACAGTTCCATAGCTGAAAAAATAACATATTTAAACGATATCAAACAGGGAGAGTGGATACAATATTATCCTTCCAGAATTGTCTCATTGAAATCAAACTACCTGAACGGCAAAATAGATGGAAAGTTTGAAATGTGGTTTGATAACGGCAAAATTGAAATTTCGGGACAATACAAAAATGACTCAAAGGAGGGCCCATGGATAATTTATAAAAATAATGGAACGATCAGATACAAATTAGAGTACCTGCAGGGTATCCCAAATAACCGGCAAATGGATAATGATGGATCTGACTTGTTAGACTCCCTTGAAAGGAACAAAGGTAAATTTGCAGACCCCGAAAAAACCGGAGTAATCAAGTAATGAAGGAATTCAACTTTCCAGTCAGGTATTGTGTGATAATACTAAATACTCTGGTACTATCATTTTCAACTCCTTATATGTATGCTCAGGAACCTGTCTTTCCATATTTTTACAGGATCTATCTGAAAGATAAGGGAGCCAATATTAACAGTAAATATTCAGCATCCGATCTGCTTTCTTCCAGGGCTGTTAACCGAAGACAAAAAGCTGGAATTCAGGCACCTGATTTCAGTGACCTCCCTGTCTACAAAAGTTACCTTGATCAGATATCATACTTAGGACTGAAGCTTCATACCACTTCAAAATGGATGAATACGGCCCTTTTCAAATCCCAATCAGCATTTGATATAAAAATATTACTTAACCTGCCATTTGTAAGTGATGTAAAGATTGTTAAAACAACAGGGAGAAAGAGCAAGTTTAATGATAAACTCAACTTTACTGTAGAACAGGCTGATATCCATTCCTACGACAGGCCTGTTAGTATGGTCAATGGACAACCTATGCTTGATTCGGGATATGACGGCAGGAATGTTCTTATTGCAATACTTGATGGAGGATTTATGAATGCCGACAACATATCTTCATTGAGAGGGTTACGGTCGAGGAAAGGAATTAAGAAAACTTATGACTTTGTAAATAAAACTGACTCTGTCTATAACTCCAGTTCTCATGGTACTGCTGTTCTTTCTGTTATTTCAGGAAATCTGCCCGGTCAGATTGAAGGAACCGCACCGGGAGCTGATTTTCTGTTACTGAAGACCGAAGATGTCAACTCTGAATTTCCGTGTGAAGAAGATTATTGGGTCGCAGGTGCTGAGTTTGCTGACAGTTCAGGAGCTGATATTATTTCTTCATCTCTTGGATACTTCAATTTTGATGATCCCGCTCTTAACTACAAATACTCTGATCTCGACGGGAAAACAGCATTTATTACAATTGCAGCTGAACTCGCGGCTTCAAAAGGAATACTAGTTGTTAACAGTGCCGGGAACGAGAGAACACTGGAATGGAAACGAATAATCTTTCCCTCCGACGGTGACAGTGTTTTGGCTGTGGGAGCAGTTGACGGAAACAATATTATTTCAGACTTCTCATCAGCCGGACCATCTGCAGATGGCAGGATTAAGCCTGATAATGTAGCTATGGGAGTCAGTGTTCCTGTCCAGAGTTCTGAAAATTCTATTGGCAGAGCCAGCGGCACTTCATTTTCCTGTCCGGTGTTGAGCGGTATGGCAGCATGTCTTTTGCAGGCAGTTCCTAAGGCTTTAAACAGCGATATTATTAATGCGTTACATTCCAGTGCAGACAGATATAATTACCCTGATTCACTCTATGGCTATGGGATTCCTAATATCGTTCTGGTTTTAGCCCGGCTTCAAAATAAATATATCAGAATTCCTGATAATAGATCAATTGTCAGTCCAAACCCTACTACCGGAGATATAGAAATTATTTTTCCTTCTCCTACACAGAAAGTGACTGTTGAGATTATTTCAATCACGGGGAAACTTATCTTCAGAAGAGACTTTGCTGATTATGCAGGCAGAACAATTATACTGACAGAATTACGGAACAGAGAACAAGGTGTATATTTGCTTAGAGTAATCTATGATGGAAAAACAGATGTTCATAAGATTATTAAACTAACCGACAGATCATGACTGAAAAAGTTTCATTGACAGAATTACAACTGATCATAAGAGATTCTTTATATATGACATTACCTGACTTTTACTGGGTAATGGCTGAGATATCGGAACTTAAAGAGAATAATGCCGGACACTGCTACATTGAGCTCATAGAAAAACATCCGGATGAAAAAAATGTCAGGGCCCGTATAAAGGCTATAATCTGGAGCACCAGATACAGATTCCTCAAGGCATTTTTTGAAAATACCACAGGAGAGTCTCTCAGAGAAGGACTCAAAATACTTATAAAAACCAAAGTTGAATATCATGAGCTATATGGATTAAGCCTGATAATATCAGATATTGATCCGGCATTTACCATTGGGGAAATGGCTATAAAGAAACAACTTGTAATAAAAAAACTTGAGCAGGAAGGGATATTTTCCATGAACAAGGAAATTGAATTTCCATCTTTTCCTCAACGGATTGCTGTTATTTCATCAAAAAATGCCGCTGGGTATTCAGATTTTATCAACCAGCTTAAAAACAATAGTTTTGGGTATGTCTTTTACACTGCACTGATTGAAGTTTCATTACAAGGTACAGAAACAGAGCAGGATGTAATAAGCGCTCTCGACAGAATTGCTTTAAACTCTTATATGTTTGATCTGGTTGTAATAATACGAGGCGGAGGTTCACAAACGGACCTCAGCTGGTTCGACAGTTATAATATTGCATATCATGTTACCCAGTTTCCGCTTCCTGTGGTAACCGGGATTGGACATGACAAGGATATTTCAGTTACTGATATGGTTGCACACAAATCGCTAAAAACGCCAACGGCGGTGGCAGATTTTCTTGTTGATTCCGTAGCACGGGCAGAAAATCATATTCTTGAAATTAGTTCTGAAATAATCAAAACATCACAGGCTATTATTGAAAATAACAGGACGAGGATAGAAAGATCAGGAAGTAAGCTATTTCCCCTTGCACAAATTATGATCTCAGATGTAAAAAACAGACTTTCTGCCGGATTAATTGAAATAATAAATATAGGGAAGGCAAAAATTATCAGAGCAGGGTTGATCCCTGCAAATCAGGAATCCAGGCTCGCATCAGCAGCAAAATCTTCTTCTTCGGGAGCAGAATTAATGCTTATGCGGAATATTAAACGGCTTAACTCCGGGTCAAATAATTGCTTTAGTGTAAACCATTTAATTTTGAATGGAGTGGCAAATAAACTGCAACTTCTGAATCCGGAGAACGTACTCCGGCGAGGTTTCTCCATTACAACAATTAACGGCAGGATACTCAGGAATTGTGATCAGATAGTAAAAGATGATCTGATTGATACACAACTTTATGAAGGAAGTATTAGAAGCAGGGTTATGGATAAGAGGAATAGAAAGTGAGACGAAGAGGCTAAGAGGCTGATATACAAAAACTAAATACTTAAAAACATGGCTAAAAAAGAGTTTTCATTTAATAATGCGGTAGCAGATATAGAGAAGATACTTCAGAACATTGAAAGCGGTGATCTGGATATTGATAAGCTTTCTGTTGAAGTTAAACGGGCTTCCGAACTGATAAAAGAATGTCAGAAAAAACTCAGATCTACTGAAGAAGAGATAAATAGTATATTTAAGGAACTGGTAAAGCAGTAAATCAGGACCGAAATCCTGATTTACTGCTTTACTACCCTAAACCTAAATCCATGAAAAAAACTCTTATAACTTAAATTTGCTAACTTCTGTGACGTTAAACGATTACGACATATAAAATGTTTCGATTTATCACAATTATTTACCAAATTGATTCAAATATTTGACGAAATCACTATTTTTCTACACCAAGTACATCTTTGAATGCTTTAATAAAGGTTTCTTTTGGCAATGCACCCATAGCCATCTGTGGCTGACCCGTAGCAGGAATAAACAGAAAAGAGGGAATGCTTCTTATACCAAACACTGACGCAAGTTCTTGTTCTTCCTCCGTATCTACTTTGAAGACATTAATCTTACCATCAAAGTCATTTGCAAGTTCTTCCAGAACAGGAGCTACAACTTTGCATGGACCGCACCAGTCAGCATAAAAATCAATTATACAAGGCTTTTCACCTTCAAATTTCCAGTCCTTGTTCTGTTCATAATTGAATATTCTATTCAAAAATGTTTCTTTTGTAAGATGCTCTATCATATGAGTTTTATTTAATAAACATTAAAAAAACGTGTTTGTTTAGACATATGTCAACCTTTATGCCAAAAGGGTGCTTTTATCAGTACTGGTTAATAATTGACTATTAATTGTAACTTTGTCATGAATAATTAACAGATTGTCATATCTATATATGAATATATGTCTTAATGACAAAATCTTCAAAACTCTTTCCGAAGTGGTTACCTCTGAGAATGTACAGGCATATGTTATAGGAGGCTGGGTAAGGGATTGCCTTTTAAAAAGGGACCATCCCGAGAAGGATATTGATATTGTTGTAATTGGAAACGGCATTGAGATCGCACGGAAAGCAGCCAGAAAGATAAATCCGGAGACAAAAATCAGTGTATTTAAGAATTTTGGGACTGCAATGTTCAGGAATAAAGAATATGAAATCGAGTTCGTTGGTGCAAGAAAGGAGTCGTACGACAGGAATTCAAGAAAGCCGATCGTTGAAAATGGCACATTGAAGGATGATCAGGCCAGAAGAGATTTTACAATTAATGCTCTGGCAATAAGTTTGAATGAAGAAACATTTGGTAATTTTTTAGACCCTTTTGGAGGTGTTGATGACCTGAAGAAGAAAATTATAAGAACGCCACTTGATCCGGACAAGACTTTTTCAGATGATCCTTTAAGGATGATGAGAGCTATAAGATTTGCCTGCCAGCTTAATTTCACTATTGAGGAAAACACATTCAATTCAATAAAAAAAAATGCAGACAGAATAAAGATCGTATCAGGGGAAAGGATTGTAATAGAACTCAATAAAATAATAATGTGCAATCATCCCTCGAAAGGTTTCTTACTCATTGAAAAATCCGGGCTCCTTAGAATAATTTTTCCTGAGCTTGATAATCTCAAAGGAGTTGAAACAAAAGAGGGGAAGGCTCATAAAGATAATTTTCATCATTCAATAAAAGTTCTCGATAATATCAGTAAACGTACCGATAATTTATGGCTCAGATGGGCAGCACTACTTCACGACATTGCAAAACCAGTTACAAAAAAATATCTGCCTGAAACAGGATGGTCCTTTCATGGTCACGAATTTGCCGGATCAAAAATGATTCCGGTGATTTTCAGAAAAATGAAATTTCCTTTGAATGACAAGATGAAATATGTCCAAAAAATAATTGAGCTTCATCTACGGCCAATTGCATTGTCTCAGGACCTGGTAACAGATTCAGCTATCAGAAGGTTGCTATTTGAAGCAGGTGATGATATTGACGACCTGATGCTCTTATGTGAGGCCGATATAACATCAAAAAACGAAGAAAAAAAAACAAAGCATCTTGAAAATTTCAGGCTAGTAAGAAATAAGCTTAAGGAGATTGAAGAGAAAGACGCTGTAAGAAATTTTCAACCGCCTGTTGACGGAAGTGAAATTATAACGACTTTTGGAATAGAACCTGGTAAAAATGTCGGATTAATTAAAAATGCTATCAGGGAAGCTATACTCGACGGGATAATCCCAAATGAGCATGACGCTGCCAGAAAACTTATGCTTGAAAAAGGAGTCGAACTGGGACTCACCCCAATCAATGCATTACCTGAGTTTAAAATCGAGTAGTACCGGCAAATGATCGCTAAACCCGCCTTGGTATTTATATCCGCGATAAGTTGAAAATGGAATAAATCCCGGATACTTAGGATCTTTTTTCAATAGGAAATCAGGTTTGAAAATCTTAAGCATTGTCGGCGCAGTATAGAGTCCACTTCTGCAGTTTAAAAGTAAATTTGAAACAATTACCTGGTCAATCATTTCCCATGTCCCCATATATCGGTAAGTCCCAAGACCTCTGTCATCGGGCATCTCAGAAAGATTTATCATTGCTCTGGATGAGTCGTTGGAGATGGTAAGTACTTTAATTGCCTGGTCATCGGGTGTAGCGTTAAAATCACCTAATATAATTATTCTCGCACAAGTTTGATTTCTGTCAAGAATAGAGTCAGCTTTCTCTCTGACCATTTTAGCGATCTGCAGTCTGAAGTTTTCTCCTGCAAGTACTCCTCCCCTTCTCGAAGGCCAATGATTCGCAAATAAGTGAAGCGTGTCGTAACCAATCAAAAGTTTAGCATAAAGAACGCTTCTTGTATTAAAATCCTTCCGACTGATTTCATTAGGGATCAAGTACTTGTATGAGAGAACATCAACAATATCCTTCCTGAATATAAGACAAACATCTATACCTCTTCTGTCGCGCGATTCCTCATGAATTATACTGTAATTATATTTCGACAAATATGTACCATAGATAAGGTCCTCGAGAACCTTTCTGTTTTCAATTTCACAAAAAGCTATTACTGCAGGTGGCTCCCACTCCCCTGCTGCAATAATAGTTTTATATATCGAATTTGTTTTTCTTTTGTACCTTTCACTATTCCATCTCATCAATCCATTTGGAAGAAAGTCATTGTCATCTGTAAGCGAATCATCATAAATATCAAAGAAGTTTTCAACATTATAGAACATAATTCGCACTGATTGAAATGCAGTGACTTGTGAATAGCCTGATTTACTGAAAGAAGCAAGAAGCAATATTACAAATGAAAATTCTGCGAAAAAACCGCTTGACATAACTCTTCTGAAATTAGTTTCCTGCATATCTTTAAACTATTGATTGCAAATGCAGCACAACTAATTTAATATATACCGGGGCCAGTTTTAAAATGCAAAAAAAAGGCTGATCTCAAATCAGCCTTCTCAACTTATCATAATCTTTAATATGCATTAATCCATCGGTATCTCCTGGCACTCTCACCAAATTTGACAGCAAGTGAGAGTTCATGCGTACCGTAACTTTGTGTCCTGATATCAGTTAAAGTGAAGTCAACAGCATATGCGAAATAAAATCTGTCGTATTTCAATCCAACCATTCCTATTATGGCATCGCCCGTTCTCCATGACACTCCGGCCCAGTAGTCTTCTTTATAATACATTCTTAAAGTTAAGTCCATTTGCGCTGATTTAAAGAACATATCTGAAGCCTTAAGAAAGGCAGAAGGTTCAAGGGTCCAATCGGGGGTCAATGGAAATTTAATACCGCCAGTCAGATAATAATTACCTAATTGAGATGTTTTGTTTTTTGATGTATCAGCAAGCACTAAAGAACCCCTTAGCAAATTAGTCATTGCAAAACCCACATAATACCTCGATGTCGTAAAACTCGCACCAAAGCTGAAATCAGGAATAAAGACTGATCTGTCGTATGAGTTCAATAAAGGATCATCCTGATTATTCAAAATAGCTCCAGTAGTATTAACAGCAAACTGGTAAGCAGTCATTGCGAGTCCAAATGACAAGTCATTGGGTATTCCACCTGTTCTTCCCATTGCAATGTGGTAAGCATACGCAAGTGAAAAGCCTGTACGGTGCATAATACCATTGTTGTCGTTGAATACATATCCACCCAGCCCTACCTTGCCTCCCTTTGTAGGTTTGATGATCTTCTTTCTAACCGCTGTGGATTTAGATATGAAGCTATTTTTAAGAATACGGGTCTGAAAACTTACAGCATACGTGCTTGGTGCTCCTGCAAGCCCGACCCACTGCTCTCTAACTGTAAGATTAACAGTAGTATATCCGTCCCGACCCGCGAACGATGGGTTTATCAGAAATCCATTCATGATGTACTGGCTGTACATTGGAACCTGTTGGGCAAAGGTTCCTGCACAAATGAAACTGAGAACAATTCCTGGCAAAATGCTTCTTAGATACCTCATATATTATTCTAAATATAGTAATTATTATCTGATTATACTTATTACACCTGACCTAGGTTTAGACCCATCATTAAGATGTAAAACATAATGATATGAATCTGTTGGCAGGAGAGCGCCTTCATATGTACCATTCCATGGATTTGCAGATAAGTTTTTAGAATGGAACACAAGTTTTCCCCATCTTGTAAAGATGAATACTTCAGCATTCGGGAATAGATCAATATTCTTAATCTGCCATGTATCATTAACCCCATCATTATTTGGAGTTATAATAGTAGGTATTACGAGACATTTTTCAGAACCACCGATGCCAACAACGATATCCAGTGATGCAGCACATCCATTTTTGTCAGTAACAACAACACTGTAAGTTCCACCGGTAATGTCCTGTCGGTTCTGAGTAAGTATACCATCAGACCAGATAACATTGTACGGCTGAGTACCACCAGTAATAGTGAGAGCAATCGAGCCATCCGGAACACCCGGACATGAAGCGTCTACTTTTGTACTGGCAATTGAAATTGCCTCAGGTTCAATTATAGTCGCAGTAATAGCCGCAGTACACAGATTAGCATCCTGAACTGTTATTGTATAGTTGCCTCCGGCCAGATTATTAAAAGTGCCGGAAACCTGGAATGTTCCTCCATTCAGACTGTACGTATATGGAAGAATTCCCCCCGAACCAGTTATTGTCAAGGATCCGTCTGTTGATAAGGAACATGAAACATTAGTCTGACTAGCAATACTTCCGGATAACCCAATTGGTGGTTGAGTAACAGTAACTGACACATCAAAAGTACAGAGATTTGCATCCTGAACTGTCCCGGTGTAGGAGCCGGCTGCAAGAGTACTAAAGATTCCTGATGCCTGATAGGAACCTGCACCTAGCTTGTATTGATATGGTGGTATTCCTCCTGATCCTGCAACTGTCACACTGCCGGTATTGCTTCCAAAACAGAGAACATTTGTCTGAGAAGTAATAGTTCCTCCGACAGATGAAGCAGGCTGAGTAATTGTAACACTTACATTAAAAGTACTTAAAACAGCATCTCTGATTGTTATAGTATATGTACCAGCCGCTAATGACCCGAATGTATCTGACACCTGATAAGTTCCGCCGTTCAGAGTGTACTCGTAGGGTGGTACTCCACCTGCTCCATTTACGATAACACTTCCTGTTGATGTACCAAAACATGCAACATTGATTTGTGAAGCCACACTTCCGGATAGAGTAGCAGCAGGTTCTGTAATATTTACTATTACATTAAAAGTACATAGGTTATTATCCTGTACAGTAACTGTATAAGATCCAGCAGATAGTGAGCTGAATGTACCTGTAGCCTGGTAAACGCCTGATCCAAGTTTATATTGATATGGAGGAGTTCCACCAGATCCTGAAACTACTACACTGCCATCATTACCTCCAGGAATAGATACATTTGTTTGAGAGACTATGCTTCCTGATAGCGCAGTAGCCGGCTCTGTAATTGTTACACTGCCTGTTGCAGTACAATTATTACCATCAGTAATGGTAACAATATACGTACCTGCAGTGAGTCCTGTTGCAGTTATTGTTGTTTGCACAGGTACTGTATTCCAGGAATAAGCATAAACACCGCTTCCTCCGGCTGGAATAGCAGTGGCTGTTCCATTAGTCCCTCCAAAACATGCAACATTTACCTGAGTTGTTGTTACTGTTGGTAAAGGATTGACCATTATTGTTATTGCATTTGAAGTGGCAGGACCTCCGCTCTGACATATCACATTCGATGTCAGTATTACAGTGATAACATCCCCGTTAGCCGGGATATACGAATAGATAGCACTATTGGTACCTACCGGTGTTGCTCCGTTATACCACTGATAAACCGGTGTTGTTCCTCCGTTGGTCGGAGTTGCTGTGAAATTAACTGATGTGCCTGCACATACCGGGTTAGCATCTGCTGCTATTACAACACTTACCGGAAGTGTTGCTGCGACTGTCAAGGTTCCTGTTGTGGTTATTACTCCGCAACCTCCTGAAAGTGTTACTGTATAGGTAAATGGTCCGGATGCTGTCGGTGTACCGCTGATGGTAACAACATTAGCTGCCCATAAGCCTGTTATTCCTGCCGGTAGTCCTGTAACTGTTGCTCCTGTGGCTCCCGTAGTACCATAGGTGATATTGGTTATTGCTGTATTGATACACACTGTCTGTGCATCTGTTCCAACAGGTGAGGTAAGAGATGTCGTATTATCAGGAGTAACTGTTATTGTTCCTGTTGTGGTTATTACTCCGCAACCACCTGTCAGTGTTACTGTATAGATAAATGGTCCGGATGCTGTCGGTGTACCGCTGATGGTGACAATATTGGCTGCCCATAAGCCTGTTACTCCTGCAGGTAATCCTATAACTGTTGCTCCTGTGGCTCCCGTAGTAGTATATGTGATATTCGTTATCGCTGTATTGATACATACAGTCTGTGCATCAGTGCCAACAGGTGATGTAAGAGATGCCGTATTATCAGGAGTAACTGTTATTGTTCCTGTTGTGGTTATTATTCCGCAACCGCCTGTCAGTGTTACTGTATAGGTAAATGGACCGACTGCTGTTGGTGTACCGCTGATGGTGACAACATTGGCTGCCCATAAGCCTGTTACTCCTGCAGGTAATCCCGTAACTGTTGCTCCTGTGGCCCCCGTAGTAGCATAGGTGATATTGGTTATTGCTGTATTGATACATACCATCTGTGCATCGGTGCCAACTGGTGAGGTCCTGGCTACTGTATTATTAGCTGTAACCGTTATTGTTCCTGTTGTGGTTATGACTCCACAACCTCCTGTAAGTGTTACTGTATAGGTAAATGGTCCGGCTGCTGTCGGTGTGCCGCTGATGGTGACAACATTAGCTGCCCATACGCCTATTACGCCTGCCGGTAACCCTGCAAAAATCGCTCCCGCAGCTCCCGTAGTGGCATAGGTGATATTGGTTATGGCTGTATTGATACATACCGTCTGTGCATCTGTTCCCACAGGTGATGTAAGAGATGCCGTATTATCAGGAGTAACCGTGATTGTTCCTGTTGTGGTTATTACTCCACAACCTCCTGTAAGTGTTACTGTATAGGTAAATGGTCCGGCTGCTGTCGGTGTGCCGCTGATAGTGACAACATTAGCTGCCCATACGCCTGTTACTCCTGCCGGTAACCCTGCAAAAATCGCTCCCGTAGCTCCCGTAGTGGCATAGGTGATATTGGTTATGGCTGTATTGATA
>Ga0182011_10000317_pt1 | contig 41462 bp, 34 predicted proteins | sample 711E1DmetaG_FD_120481 | JGI IMG/M metagenome (GOLD analysis project Ga0182011, IMG submission 120481) | Permafrost microbial communities from Stordalen Mire, Sweden - 711E1D metaG | ecosystem: Environmental > Terrestrial > Soil > Wetlands > Permafrost | place: Sweden: Stordalen | collected...
AATAAAGTAATATTTATCATAGGGCTAAGTTTTTTAATTATGGTAAATTAAAAATATAACCTTCAATATTATTTTGCAGGTTATTACTTAGTCCTATTTTTTTGTTTATTTTGGACGGATGTGTTATTTTATAAATTTTCCGAATTGTTTCTAACTTTTTTTAGTTTTTATAAATACCTATTTTATTTTTTGCTTTCTGAATTTTATTACGACACGTGGCGGAAAAGTTGAGACATCCGAAAGGTTTATTCCTCCTTTTCTTTACAGAAATGTGGGAAAGATTCAGTTTTTACGGGATGCAGGCGGTGTTCTATCTTTATATGATAAATGCCCTTACGTTTGATAAAACTTTCGCTGATTTAATCTACGGAAATTATACGGGCATGGTTTATCTGACTGCACTCATCGGCGGATTTCTTTCAGATAGATTTATGGGTAACAGGAAATCCATAATCACGGGCGGTTTCACGATGGCTTTCGGTCAGTTACTACTTTTTACAAGCGGAATGCTTTATGCGGATAAACCGGTAGCGGCATTTTTTTTATATGCGGGGTTAATTTTTCTCTGTCTTGGCAATGGATTTTTTAAACCGAATATCTCTTCTATGGTAGGTCAGCTTTATCCGGAAAATGATAAACGAATTGATTCCGCCTTCACAATTTTTTATATGGGTATAAATATCGGTGGTTTGATGGCGCCAATTATCTGCGGATTCGTCGGCAATACAGGCAACATTGCGGATTTTAAATGGGGATATTTTGCGGCAGGAATCGGGATGCTGTTGAGCCTTGTAATTTTTATTCCGCTGAAGAACAGATATGTTGTTACGCCTGAAGGGAAGCCGATTGGAGTTGTGCCGCCGTATAGGGAGAGTAGAAACAGTGGCAGGAATCTTATAAAGTATTCAGGTTTCTTCGTAATTGTGTTTGCACTTTTCTATTTTATTTTTAAATCGGATATAATTGGCTCGTTTATTTTTGCAACATTTTTCACTGCACCGCTTTCGATTATTTTAGATAAATCTCTTGGTAAAATCGAGAAGCAGAAAATTATTGCGATGTTCTTATTGATAATGTTTTCAATGGTATTCTGGATAGCATTCGGCGAAATCGGTTCGTCGCTGACATATTTTGCCGATAAACAACTCGACCGCTCACTTTTAGGATGGTCGATGCCGCCGGCGGTTTTCCAGGCATTCGGACCAATATTCATAATTTCGTTTGCACCAATATTAGCTGTGTTATGGTCTGCACTTGCTAAAAGAAAATCTGAACCATCGATTCCATTTAAGCTTGCAATCGGACTATTTTTAATTTGCATCGCTTATCTGATACTTGCTCTGGCTGTGAAATTTCTGGACCCGAATGTGAAAACCGGAATGCAGTGGCTGGTTATAATGTATTTTTTCCTGACACTCGGAGAACTGTCGCTTTCGCCAATCGGACTTTCTATGATGGTGAAACTCGCACCTTTAAGGTTCGGTTCTGTGCTAATGTCGGTATGGTTTCTGTCACTCGGTACATCTTTTAAGTTATCGGGTGTGCTGAGTACATTTTATCCGCATGATAATATTAAACCTATTTTTCTTGGAATTCAGATTGCTACAACGTATGATTTTTTCATGATATTTGCAGTTCTTACGGGTCTAAGTTCTCTTATATTGTTCTTTCTGATAAAACCGTTGTTAAAATTAATGAATGGAGTTCGGTAGAGAAATTATGAATTATGAATGCTGAATTCTGAATAAAGAGCGGAAAATAGAAAATGATGGTATTTGTTTGCAAACTTTACTGTTACAGATATTTAATTGAATATGAAAGTGTTGAAAAATAATTTAAATATAATCATTAACAAGCTGAAGAATTATTCTCCCGAATATATTCAGAATGAGCATAATCACAGAAACGTTCTCGATGTTTTAATTGCCACAAAGTTATCTCAAAACACGACAGATAAAACAGCTTACATTGCTTATAAAAATCTTAAAAATGATTTTAAGAATTGGGAAGAATTAATCGATGCTCCTATTTCTAAAATAAAACGGGCCATCAAGCCCTGCGGTCTGACCGAGACAAAAAGCCGGGATATAAAACTGATGCTGAAACAAATGAGAGATGATTTCGGACGCCTGAATTTGAATCATCTGAGGAAATTAAATAATGAGAATATTTATGAAGCATTGCTGAAATACAAAGGCATCGGAGTTAAGACTGTTACTTGTGTGCTGGCATTTGCATTGAACAGGAGTGTTTTCCCTGTGGATACACACGTTCACAGGGTTATGAACAGGCTCGGGATTGTAAAGACGAAATCGGCGGAGGAGACTTTTGAAATGGCGAAGAGAATAATTCCGGATGAGGAGAAAGTATTTTTGCATAAAGGGATGATTAAATTCGGTAGAAATGTATGTAAGGCGGTGAAGCCTCTGTGCGGGGAATGCTTTTTGTATGATGAATGTGTATTCGAAGATAAAGAACTTTTTTACCACGGAGACACAGAGAAGAGCAGAGAAGAACATAAAATTAAAATGTTTAAAAGCAAAGAACAAGATCAAGAACTTAAACGCAAAGTTCGCAAAAAAGAGATTAAGAGCAAGATACACAAAGAAAAGCATAGTAGCAATTTCACAGAGAAACATAGGAAAGAGCAGAGCAAAAAATATAAATCTGAAAATATAATTAAAAAAGAAAATAATTTTATTATACTTGAAAATATTTAATTTTGGTATTTCATAAAGAAAAAATAAAGAAAATATTAATTATTAAATTCGGAGGTATTGGGGATGTTCTGCTTTCCACACCTGTGCTCCCTAACTTGCGTGAATTTTTCCCGGATGCAATTATCAATTTTCTGACTTACCAGAATTGCATAGACGCAGTAAAAGATAATCCTTACATAAACAGGGCATTGTCTTTCAAACTGGGCGACGATACCTCATATTGTTTTCTGAAAAATATTAAGAAACAAAAATATGATCTTATCATAGATTTATTCGGGAATCCGAGAACTGCATTTGCTACGTTTTATAGTTTTGCAAAATACAGGGTGGGATTTAAATTCAGGCATAGAAGATATGCATATAATATAAAAGTGGATGGAAGAGGCGGAGAAGTTCATAATGTTGAATTTAATCTCGATGCAATACGGAAAATTAATTGTCCTGTAAATTCAAAAAAACTTTTTATTGCGACCAATAATTATCACGAAGAATTTGCGGACATATTTATTAAAAATACAGGATTAAATAAAAGTCCGATTGGAATTGTGATTTCAGGCGGGTGGGAAACAAAAAAATATAAAACGGATGATTATAAAATTCTCATAAAAAAGATATTGGAGAAATATGATGCGGAAATTCTTTTGATGTGGGGAATTCAGCCCGAGAAAGAGCAGTGTGAAATAATAAAGAAAGATAATGCAGAAAGAATATTCGTGACACCTGAATGTGATATAAAATATCTTTCTGCTATTATGAAAAAGTGTAAGTTCGTGATTGGAAATGATTCGGGGCTGATTCATCTTGCAGTAGCATCGGATGTACCTGTACTCGGAATTTATGGTCCGACAAATCCACTGCTGCAGGGACCCTTTGGAGAGAATAATATAACCGTGGTGAATGAGAAAATAGATTGTTTGAATTGTAATTTGTTGGAATGCCCGATTGGGAATATTTGCATGACGGAGCTTTCGAAGGATGTGATAATGGAGAAGATTGAGGAGTTGATATCGAAAAATAAAATAGAGATTTAAGAACAAAGAGCATTTCACAGAGAAACACAGAGAAAGCACTGAGAGACACAGAGATTTTAAATTGTTAAATCAAAGAACAATAAATTGTAATATAATTTGAGCAGAAGAATTTTAATAGTGAGAACGGATAGAGTCGGAGATGTAGTTATGATAACTCCGATGTTGAGAGAGTTGAGGAAGGCTTTCCCTGATGCATTTATTGCCACATTGACTCAGCCAAATACGTCCGAAATATTATTAAATAATCCGAACATAAATAAAATAGTAATTGACGATTTAAAGAAAGAAAATTTCCGGAAAGTTGTAAGAGAATTAAGAAATTACAAATTTACCGACGGGCTGATGGTACTACCGACTGAGCGCGCGGCATATCAGATGTTTCTTGCCGGAATCGGAAACCGGATAGGCGTGGGCAGGAAATTATATGAAGTGATTACGTTTATGAAAAGTGTTTCGAGAAATAATTATATTCCTCTCAGGCACGAAGCTGATTATTGTATGGATTTGGTAAGAAAACTTGGAGTCATTACGGATAACATTCAGCCTGAAATATTTATTTCAGAAGAGGAAAAAAAATGGATAAATAAATTTTATTCGGTAAATAATATAGACAGAAATAAATTCAATATAATTCTGCATTCGGGTTCTAAGAATTCAGCACCTAACTGGAGCGAAGAAAAATATTTTGAATTAATTAAAGGAATTCACAATAAATTTACAAAAGAAGATTTTAACCTGATGCTGACTGCTTACGAAATGACGGAAGAATTTAAGAATAATATTTTATCACTGAATGATAAACGTATAATTGATATTTCCGATAAATTAAAAGATTTACGGGAATTAATAAAAATAATTTCCTCGATAGATTTGATGCTTTGTTCTTCAACAGGTCCGATTCATCTTGCTGATGCACTGGATATTAAATGCATCGGAATTCATTGCTACAGGCGAGTAAGTTGTGCGAAGCATTGGGGAGTTTTAAATAATAAATCTGTTAATCTCGAGGTTACAAAAGAATATTGCGATTCGCATTGTAGTAGTGACAAAAAAGTTTGTAATTTTGAAAACGGGATATCTATAGAGGAAGTTTTAAAACATATTGAAATTAGAAAAGATTTTTTTAATAATTAAAATGATTTTATAGATTTATATTAATTATATATTTTTTTATTATTTATAAAGATTAAAACCTCGCCCCTGCCCCTCTCCTAAAAGGAGAAGGGGTGAATTTTGAAAAAAATAACTAACTAAATGGATTTTAAAGATTTAAAGATACCAAAGTGTAAAAATTACAGCGGGTATAAACCCTGCAAGCCGTATTATAATTGCCTCGAAAACGGCTGTTTTGAGAACAATAATATGGGTACGAAAATACTTATAATTTCGCTTGATGCTCTTGGCAATGTTCTCGATAATACGCCGATATTACATTCAATAAAACGTAAATTTCCTGTCAGCACGATTTACTGGATTACTCTCAGCAATGCGGAAAAAATATTATTGTATAATCCTCTTATAGACAAAGTTTTCACGTGGAATGATGAGAACAGAATGATTTTAAAAAACATAGAATTTGATTATGTTATGAACGCGGATAAATCAGATTATGCCTGTGCATTTGCAAACGAAGTGAATGCAAAAATTAAGCTCGGATTTTTGCTGAATGAAGACGGTAAAATTATTCCTGCGAATGAGTCCGCAATGTATAGTTATAAACTCGGAATTGATGACCAGTTAAAATTCAGAGAGAATACAAAAACGGGAATTGAAATCATACACGATGTATTCGAGCTCGATTATCAAAGGGATGATTATGTATTTAATTTTTCTCCTGAAGAAGAAAAATTCATTGGTGATTATAAAAAGGAAATTAATTTCGATGATAGTAAATTATACGTTGGATTTAATACAGGCTGTTCGGAATTATTTCCGAATAAAAAAATGACGGTGGAGCAGCACATTAAGTTAATTGATGAGTTGCTGAAAGAAAAAAATATTAAAATTGTTTTGCTCGGAGGAAAAGAAGATACTGATAGAAATGAAAAAATATTCAACACATTTAATGATGTTCAAAAGAAAAATATTATCAACACGCCATCGACTCTGGGGATGCGAAAGGGCGCTTGTTTTATAGATATTTGCGATGTTGTGATCACGGGAGATAGTTTTGGAATGCATCTTGCGATAGGATTGAAAAAATTTGTGATAGCGTGGTTCGGGCTTTCGTGCTGGAGTGAAATTGAACTTTTCGGAAGAGGTGTGAAACTTTACCAGAAAGACCTTTTTTGCTCGCCCTGCTGGAAAAGAGTATGTCCGTATAATCTTGAATGCATACAGATGATAGACCTCGAGAAGATTGTGAGTATTGTGAAGGAGCAGGGGAAGATTTTTGTAAGATGATGAGTATGTAGAACGTTTTAATTTAATGTTCTTGCACATTTGCCACGACTTTTAAGTCGTGGGTTAGATTACTCTTTTGATTTAGCTTTAGCCAAAAACACTTTTCCATTTATGAGCTAAAGCCGAGTTTAGTGTTCATTAGCCACGAGCTAAAGCTCTTGGCAATTGAGCGAAACAAATTGAGTATATAACTATTTTATTTTTGTCGGGGAGTCCCTTTAATGAACAATAGAGACTCCCCGACACAAGAATACGCTAAATAAAATATTTTAATTAATAGAATATTATGAAATACAAAATACCGATTTACCAGCCGTTATTAGACGGGAACGAAAAAAAATATGTTAATGAATGTCTCGATTCGAACTGGATTTCTTCAAAAGGAAAATTCATTAAAGAATTCGAAGATAAATTTTCCGAATTTCTCGGAGTAAAATATGCTACCGGAGTTTCAAACGGAACTACAGCACTGCATCTTGCAATCGAAACTCTCGGAATAGGCAGAGGAGATGAAGTTATAGTTCCGACATTTACATATATTGCTTCGGTTAGTTCTATAATATATACAGGTGCAACACCCGTATTTGTTGATTCTCTCAGTTCAACATGGCAGATGGACCCCGAAGATGTTAAAAGAAAAATCACTCCAAAAACGAAAGCAATAATGGTCGTACATCTCTACGGGCAAATGTGTGAAATGGATGAGATTATGAAAATTGCAAATGAGTATAAACTATTTGTCATAGAAGATTGTGCCGAAGCATTCGGCTCGAAATATAAAAATAAATATGCGGGTTCATTCGGGAATATTTCTTCATTTAGTTTTTACGGAAATAAAACCGTCACGACCGGAGAAGGCGGAATGATTGTAACAAATGATTATTATCTTTATGACAAGGCGTACCATCTAAAAATGCACGGAGTCTCGAGAGACCGTGAATACTGGCACGACGTGATTGGATATAATTACAGGATGACAAACATTTGTGCCGCAATCGGTCTGGCGCAACTCGAAAAAGCGGATGTTCATATTTCATTAAAAAGAAAATTAGCAGTAAGATACAATGAACTTTTAAAGGATTTGCCTGTGATTCCGCTTAAGGAAGCAAAAGGTACGATAAATACTTTCTGGATGTATTCGATATTGGTTGAGAATGTAAAATTAAGAAATGAGCTTAGAGAATTTTTATCAGGTGCAGGTATCGAGACGAGACCGACATTTTATCCCGTGCATACCATGCCAATGTTCACGCATCAGTATCAAAAATTTTCTGTTGCGGAAGATATTGCAATAAGAGGAATAAATTTACCAAGCTGGCCTCAAATTCCGGATGAATCTGTCGTAGAAATCTGCAATTGCATCAAAGAATTTTTCAAAAAATTGAAATTGATTTAGTTTACATATTTTCATAATTTAGTAGTACAAATTTTATTCTCAAATATGCCAAATTTAAAAATTTTCTCGGGAACGAATTCTCTTGTTTTAGCAAAAAATATTGCACAAAAATTAGATATGGAAGTCGGCGATTGCGACATCAAAACTTTTTCCGATGGTGAAATCTGGATGCGATACAATGAAAACATCAGGGGTAGCGATGTATTTATAATCCAATCCACTAATTCGCCTGCAAGCAATTTGCTTGAACTTTTGATTATGCTTGATGCTGCGAAACGTTCATCTGCAAACAGGGTTACCGCTGTGATTCCATATTTCGGTTATGCACGGCAGGACAGGAAAGACCAGCCGAGAGTTTCCATCACTGCTAAATTAATTGCGAATCTGCTGGAGAAAGCCGGTGCAGACAGAATCATAACTATGGATTTGCACGCCGCACAATTACAGGGATTTTTTGATATTCCCGTAGACCATTTATATTGTTCGGCAATTTTCCTGAAATATTTTATGGAATTGTACATTCCAAACCTGGCAATCGCCTCTCCTGATGTTGGAGGAATTAAAATGGCGCGAGCTTACGCGAAAAGATTACATGCTGACCTCATCGTTATCGATAAAAGAAGACCAAAACCTGATGTTGCAGAAGTAATGAACATTATAGGTGAGGTGAAAGGAAAAAATGTTCTAATTGTTGATGACCTTATCGATACAGCAGGAACATTCGTAAATGCAGTAATGGCTCTTAAAGAAAATGGTGCAAATGAAATTTACGGAGCCTGCACACATCCAATATTATCCGGCGAAGCCATTAACAGAATAAATAAAGCTCCTTTGGAAAAACTTTTTGTTTCGGACACAGTTCCGCTTCATATCACATCTGATAAAATCGAGGTAAAATCTGTCTCTTCAATTTTTGCCGAAGCTATTAAAAGAACAAATGAAAACGAATCAATAAGTTCATTATTTGAAATTGTATAATTGAATTTTTGTTTGTTGAAATTTGTTATATAATACGGAGTTTAATTCATCTTAAACAGATGAAAAATTGTAGCTTTGTTTTCCTGTTGATTTAATAATACATAAAGAATAAAGGAGTAATTAATATGCTGGTTGACATCGTTATGCCTAAAATGGGCGAATCCATTATGGAAGGAACGATTTTGAAATGGTTGAAAAAGCCGGGTGAAAAAATTGAAAGGGATGAACCATTACTTGAGATATCTACCGATAAAGTAGATACTGAAGTGCCTGCACCGGAAACGGGAATCATTTCGGAGTTATTATTTAAAGAAGGTGATATTGTTGAAGTTGGAAAAGTTCTTGCAAGAATGGACACAGATTCGAACGGAGTTGTTGAACCTGTAAATAAAGTTGCTGAAGAAAAAATTATTGCTGAACCGGTGAAAACTGATACGCTAATTAATAAAGCTGAACCGGTGAAAGCTGATACGCTAATTAATAAAGCTGAACCGGTTAAACAGACTGAAAAAGAAGTTGAAACTTCGAAAGAAGAATTTACCGCGGAATTTTATTCGCCACTTGTATTAAATATTGCGAAGCAGGAAAACATACCACTTTCGGAACTTTCAAGCATAAAAGGCAGCGGACAAAATAACCGGGTTACAAAGAAAGATATTCTAGATTATGTAAAAAACAGAAGTTCTGCTAAGCAAGCGGGACCTGCGTCTGAAACTGTTTCTCAAATTAAGAAAACTGCAGAGCTCCCGAAGCAGAATATTAATTTTGATGAGGAAGGTTTATCGGTTCTGGAATTTGATAACATCAGGCAAAAAATGGCAGAGCACATGGTTGCATCTATGGGAATTTCTCCGCATGTAAATGCTATTGCAGAAGTAGATTTAAGCAGGATAGAAAAAATACGTGCAAAGATGAAAGATGAATTCGAAGATAAAGAAGGATTCAAAATTACATATATGCCCTTCATAGCTGAAGCTACAATCAAAGCCCTGAAAGATTTTCCCCTCGTGAATTCAATCATAGATGATTCCGTCGTCCCGTTCAAAGCAATTTCAAGAAGCAGGATAAATCTCGGAATAGCTGTAGCGATGGATAACGGTGGATTGATAGTTCCTGTTATACACAATGCTGACGGAAAAAATCTGGTAGGACTTGCAAGAGATATGAACGACCTTGGGAAGCGGGCAAGGATTAAAAAATTAACTTTGGATGAAATTCAGGGAGGCACATTTACAATATCCAATTACGGAGTTTTTGGAAATATTATAGGCACGATGATAATAAATCAGCCACAGGTTGCGATACTCGGCATTGGAGCGGTTAAAAAACGTCCTGCGGTTTTGGAAACTCCCGATGGTGATTTTGTTGTCATCAGACCAATGGTATATCTGACTTTATCATTTGACCATCGCCTGATTGACGGTGCACTTGGCGGGAAATTTGTGATGAGGGTTGCCCATTATCTAGAAAATTACCAGGGATAAATATGATAATTATTAAGATATTATTTTAAAATCATTATCGCTAAATTAATTTATTGTTGAATTTTTATTTTAATTAATGATAAAAAAATATATCCGGATAAAAATACTTCTGTTAATATTTATCCTTCTTTCGCAAACCACTTTATACTCACAGGAAATTGCCAACACAAAATACTGGATTATATTTAAGGACAAAGGTGAATTCAAATCGGATGATGTTATCGAGCAGAATTCGAAGGCATATAACAAAGGAAAAGAACTGCTGTCTGCAAGGGCAATCCAAAGAAGGCTGAAAGTTTTACCCGAAAACAAATTAATTGATTTCGGAGATTTACCTCTGAATGAAGCAAACATTAAACAGGTTCAAAAGCTGGGAATTAATCTGATTGCAAAATCAAGATGGTTCAATGGGGTAAGTGCATATTTAACTGAAACGCAGATGGAAAAAGTCAAGAAACTTGAATGCGTTTCGTTCCTGAAGGTTGTAAACAAACTTTACAAACAGGACATAAAAAGCTTAGCACCTATAGAATGCGGAGACAGGTATGATGATATGGTATTTAATTATAATATGAAAAGAAATGTTTATAAATACGGAAAATCATATGACCAGCTTGCTTTAATCGATGTACCGAAAGTTCATAATTTAGGTATTACGGGTAAAGGAGTATTAATCACGAGTCTTGATGACGGTTTCAACTGGCGTGAACACGAAGCTTTGAAAGATTTAAATATTTTAGATGAATATGACTTTGTGAATAATGATAATATCACTTACAACCAGCTAAATCAGACATATGAAGATAAAACTGAACAAAGTGCACATGGAACCGCTACTTTATCTTCGATGGGCGGATTCAAAGAGGATAAATTAATCGGTCCGGCGTTCGGTTCGGATTTTATTCTTGGTAAAACAGAATACGTTCCGACTGAAACACCTATGGAAGAAGATTTCTGGCTTGAGGGAGCGGAATGGGCTGAAGCAAAAGGAACTGATATTATAACGAGTTCACTTGTGTATAAAACATTTGATCATCCTTATGAAGCAAATTCTTATACATATAAAGAATTGGATGGTAAAACTGCAATCACAACTCTCGCCGGAGAAAGAGCCGCGTATCTCGGCATAGTTGTTTTGAATGCTATTGGAAATTACAATCAGACTGCTATTCCATCTTTAGGTTCGGCTTCAGATGGTGATTCTATTATTGCTGTTGGTGCCGTTTCGGGAGACGGGAATATTGCATTCTTCAGTTCTAACGGACCTACGAGTGACGGACGGACAAAGCCGGATGTATGTGCACAGGGAGTATACGTTTATGTTGCAACAAAAGATAAAAGTAATGGTTATGAGTATTCAAACGGAACTTCATTTTCATGCCCCATGACAGCGGGTGTATGCGCATTGATTCTTTCTGCACATCCTGAGTTAACTCCTATGCAGGTGAGAGATGCTCTGAGGAATACTGCAAGTAATTCAAGTCTGCCGAATAATATTTTAGGATGGGGAATCATAGATGCTTACCAGGCTATACTTTATTATGGAATGGCGTGGAGTAACGAACCGAAATTTGTTCTTGCGGATAATAATGCAATGGTAACAATTTCACTTGGTTCTAAATATTTAATTGATGAAAGTGCCGTAAAAATATTTTATTCTGTCGATAATGGTTTAACATTTCACGAAAGTTTTCTTAAATATATAGACGGAAATAATGATGGAAATAAATCGGGTGAATATTCGGGTACATTGACAGACATTCCGGCGGACTGGAATGCATTATATTATTTTTATGCACGAGATTTATCGAACAACGAATCTGTTTATCCGAAAGGTGCGGATAAGGATATCAGGAAATGTAAAGTAGTAAAATTTTAATATTATTTTTTAGTTTCAAATCAGTGATTTCGGATAGAGATAAAACCTTGTGTTTCGAATGGATTCAATGACAGATTATCGGGTGAGTTATATGATTAGAACAATTCCCGTTCTGTTATTTCGCACAAAATATGACCAATTGTAATATGCGATTCCTGGATGCGCTGAACATTATCCGAAGGGATACAAATAGAATAATCACATAAACTTTTTAATTTTCCGCCTGTTCTCCCGAGGAAACCTACGGTAATAATATCTTTTTCTTTTGCTTTATTAACCGCACGAATAATATTTTCTGAATTACCACTTGTAGATATTCCGATTAGAACGTCAAATTCTTTGCCGATTCCTTCTACACTCCTCGCAAAAATATTTTCAAAGCCAATATCGTTACCGCCGGCGGTCAGATTAGATGAATCTGTAGTTAATGCAATAGCACCAATTGCGGGTCTTTGAATATCGTGAGATAGCCTTATCATAAATTCCGTTGCAATATGCTGGCAATCCGCTGCACTTCCACCATTCCCGCATAAAAGTAATTTTCCGCCTGTTTTTACGCAACGTACAAAAACCTCGGCTACCCTTATAATATCTTCATAGCATTCATTTAATACATCTAATTTTATTTTAGAACTTTCTTTCAGAGATGATTCAATAAAACTTTTTCTGTTAAACATGTCAGTATAAATAATTTACGAAAATCAAATTTAATTTATTAAAACTTTTTTAAAATATTAACTGTCAAATAAATATTCAACAATTTTTTTTGCGGTTCCGAGCTTTTTTTCGAAAACAGATTTACATTTTCCGCCTATCCTATCCCGCAGTTCCTTATCATCAATAATTTCTTTGAAAATTTTATAAAATTGTTTCTTGTTTTTAACCAGCAAGCCGCATCCCGAACTCAGCAATACTTCATCTTCATCTGAATTTTTTACCAGGTTCGAAAAAAACACAGGCATATTAAAAATAACAGGTTCCAGAATATTATGCAGACCGGACCGGAAACCGCCCCCCACATAACTCACATAAGCTTGTGAATAAAGGCTCATCAGCTTACCAATGCTGTCTACAATTATTAAATTTTCGTTTTTATAATTTTTAATATTCGAATACCTTATAGAATTAAGTTTTTTATATTTTTCTTTTATGTTCCGCTCGATGAGAAGCAGTTTTGTTTCCTTAGGTTCATGCGGTACTAGAACTGTAAGTAACGATGAATCATTTTCAGCTATTTTATCTATTACGGGAAAAATCATCTCCTCATCATCTTTCCAGGAACTGCCAATCACAAACACTTTTTTATTCAAAATAATTTCTTCTTCCAGTACATTTTCTTTTTTTATGTTCTTTGATGCTTCGAATACCCGCTCGAATTTTGAGTCGCCCATCATAATAACGGAAGAACTTTTCTTGTTCAAAATTCTCTGATAATTATTTTTATCTTCATCATCTATTACGAACAATTCGTCAATCAGGCTAAACAGAATTTTTTTAAAACTTCTAAAAACAGGAAATTTCCAAAAAACATCCTTTTCGTCAAATCTTGCGTTAGCTATTATGGTTTTGACATTTAATTTTTTCGCCCTTATCAGAAAATTCAACCACAGGTCATACCGGATTAAAATTATCAAATCGGGTTTCAGAAGTTTAAAGAATTTTTTCATCTTAAAATATGAATCGAAAGGCAAATAAAGTTTTATTGTATTTTCATAAGGTATCTTCGAATTTTTGAATCCTGAAGGGGAAAAGAATGAAACGATAATATTAACATTTCTTTTTTTAAGTTCCTGAATAATCGGGATAGACTGCTGAAATTCTCCGAAAGAGGAAGAATGAATAAGAATATTTTTTTTACCGTTAGTAAATAAAGAAGAGTTTTTTTCAAGTTCAGAGAAAGTTTTTTTCCTGCCTGAAAATCCTTCCCTTATTTTTGAATTGAACAAGGAATAAACCCTGAAAAATCCCCATAAACAGGGGATGAGTATTACGTTATAAATTAAAAACCATAACTTAAGCATAATAAAGAAGTCATTAAACTTCCATTATTTCCTTTTCTTTTTTTGAAAGTACCTCATCAATTTCTTTAATGTATTTATCTGTCAGTTTTTGAATTTCATGTTCTCCGTTTTTTCTGTCATCTTCAGATATATGTTCTTCCTTTTCGGTTTTTTTTAATTTTTCTATCTCATCACGCCTGATATTCCGTACGGCTACTTTTCCTTCTTCCGCCATTTTTTTAACGAGCTTAACAAGTTCTTTTCTTCTTTCTTCATTAAGCGGGGGAATAGGAATTCTAATCAATGAACCATCATTCGTAGGATTAAGCCCTAAATTTGAATTAAGAATAGATTTTTCGATTGCAGGCATTATGGATTTATCCCAAGGTTGAATCGCGATTGTATGATAGTCCGGAGTGCTTATATTCCCTACCTGGTTTAAAGGTGTAGGTGTACCATAATAATCTAACTTTATTCCTTCAAGCAATCCGATGGATGCTTTCCCGGTCCGGATTTTAACATATTCTGCAGCGATATGATCTACTGCTTTTTTCATTCTTTCGCCTGTATCTTTTATTATCTCTTTAATCATATATTAAAAATTAATTTTAAAATATTAATTAATTTATCAAATAATTATATTATCTTTAAATCTAATCAGGATAACTGTAATTGAACACAAATAATCTATATTTAAAAAAAATATAAATTTTATTTAAAAAATCAGTGTGCGCTGCTTAACTAATCAGTGTACCGATATTATGACCGGTAACAATTTTCTTTAAATTATCTTTTTTATCCATATTAAAAACCATAACCGGTAAATTATTTTCTCTGCATAGAGTAATTGCCGTCAGGTCCATTATCCTCAGATTTTTTGCGAGAACATCGTTATAGGTTAAACTCCTGAACATTTTCGCTTTATGGTTTTTTTCGGGATCTGAATCGTAAACACCATCGACACGTGTACCTTTAATAATCACATCTGCTTTAATTTCAATCGCTCTCAAAGCTGCGGCGGTGTCTGTAGTAAAATAAGGTTCGCCCGTACCGGACGCAAAAATAACAATTCTTCTTTTTTCGAGATGCCTTATCGCCCTTCTCAGAATAAGCGGTTCGCAGATTTCATCCATTTTAATTGCAGACTGGACACGTGTATGAATTCCAATCTTTTCAAGTGAATTCTGTAAAGCAAGAGAATTAATTACGGTTGCCAGCATTCCCATCTGGTCACCGGTTGACCTGTCGACTCCCTGTTGTGAAGCCGATAGTCCGCGGTAAATGTTCCCTCCGCCAATTACAATACCTATTTCAATATTAAGTTTTGCAATTTTAAAAAGTTCGGACGAAATATGTTCAAGAACATTGTTATCAATACCAAAACTTTGTGTTCCCATAAGGGACTCACCGCTGAGTTTTAAAAGAATTCTTTTAAATTTTGATGGCATAAAAAATAAATAAAATTTATTAACCCAATTGGAATCTTACCATATCAACAACTTCAACGGTCTCACCTGTTTTTTTAGTATATTCTTTAAGCAGGTCGCCTACGGATTTGTTTGCTTCCTGAATGTATTCCTGCTCGAGGAGACAATTTTCCTGATAAAATTTTTCTACTTTGTTTTGTACAATTTTATCAATTATTTTCTCCGGTTTATTTTCATTCCGGCACTGCGTGACATAAATTTCTTTTTCTTTTTCGATGGTTTCATTACTAATCCCGTTTCTGTTTATCGCAAGAGGGTTCATTGCTACAATCTGCATCGATATTTTTTTCCCGATGTCATGAATCTCATCATTGAATTTTCCCTTTATGCCGACAATAGCACCTACTTTACAACCAAAATGAATATAAGTGGCAACGAATCCATCAGGAACAGAAATGTATTTTGCTCTTTTGAATTCGATTTTTTCACCGACTTTTCCCATCATCGCATCTATTGTTTCCTGGATTGTAAGACCATCCGTTCCTTTGGCATTTAATAATAAAGGAACATTGTCGGATTTATTATTTAAAGCTGTATCCGCTATGCTTTGTGCGAAATTCTGAAAATCATCACCTTTTGATACGAAATCCGTTTCACAGTTGATTTCGACAATAATTCCGTTCGTTTTATTTTCGGATATACCCGATTTGATTGCACCTTCTTTAGCAATTTTATCTGCACGCTTCGTAGCCATAGCAGCACCTTTTTTTCTTAAATATTCGATAGCTTTTTTTATGTCACCATCAGACTCTACAAGGGCGGTTTTACAATCAGACATTCCTGCCCCTGATTTTTCTCTTAATTCTTTAATTAAAGATAAAGTTACTTCCATATTCTGCCTTTTGTTTTAAAATTTAATTTTCTGAAATTGAAATACTATAAATTAAGCTTCCATTTTTTCTTTCATTTCATCCGATTCATCTTCTCTTTTAGTCTTTGCAATTTGTAACCCTTCGATAATAAAGTCAGACATAGCTTTTGTAATCACTTCAATTGATTTTACAGCATCATCGTTTGCGGGAATCGGATAATCTATAAGGTCAGGATCACAATTCGTATCAACTATAGCAAAAATCGGAATATTAAGTTTCCTTGCTTCATCGATAGCGATGTGTTCTTTTTTAATATCAACAATAAATAGTGCACCGGGCAGTTTTGTCATACTTGCTATACCGTTCAGGACTTTTTCAAGTTTTTCTTTTTCCCTGGACATAATAAGACGTTCTTTTTTTATAAATTTTTCCATCGTTCCGTCTGTTTCCATCTTCTGCAGATTTGTGAGTTTCTTAATGCTTTTTCTGACCGTATTAAAGTTTGTAAGCATTCCGCCAAGCCATCTTTCCGAAACATAAAACGAATCGCATTTTTCAGCTTGTTCCTTTATTATCGCTTTTGCCTGTTTTTTTGTTCCGACAAAAAGGATTTTTTTCCCTTCAGTCGAGATTCTGGTAAGGGCATTTCCCGAGTCTTCGATTAATTGTTGCGTCTTCTTGAGGTCAATTATATGGATTCCGTTTCTCTCCATAAAAATGTATTTCCTCATTTTTGGATTCCATCTTCTTGTTAGATGACCGAAATGAGAACCTGCAAGAAGCAGATCTTCGATTTGTACTTTTGGCATTTTTTCTCCTATGCTTTATAGCTCAACATGTCTGATAAAACATTTGAATGGTTCTAAACAGGATATTGTGTGAGCTTTTGTTTAACTTCTATTCCCGTCATCTTTTATATTTACATCTTAATAGCTTTTCAGCATCATCATTTTATTTCTTACAAATTTTACTGTTTTATAACAATTCGATTTGTGTAATCAGAATAATAAAATGACTTTCTTCAAGACACACGTAAAATAAAATCAGGAAATATGTATTTTATTTTGTTAATTAAAAAACTATTCGAGCTTTCGCTCTGTAACTATTATTATCTCTTAGAGAACTGGAATCTTTTCCTTGCTTTTGGTTGTCCGTATTTTTTTCTTTCAACCATTCTCGGATCTCTTGTTAACAGCCCGTTTGCTCTAAGAACAGGTCTGTGTTCTTCGTTATTAGCAACCAGAGATCTTGCTATACTCATTTTAATTGCACCAATCTGACCCGTAACTCCGCCGCCTGCAACTTTAACTTTTACATCAAAGGTCCCGAGTGTATTTGTAACTTTTAACGGCTCAAGCAGCATGTCATACAATGATTCCAATTTTACATATTCAATAGCAGGTTTATTATTTATTGTAAAAGTTCCGTTACCATGTGTTAAGAGAACCCTGGCTACTGCAGTTTTTCTTCTACCTACTGTTATAGATGATTTCGATGTCATAAAAAAATATCAAATTAAAATTTTAAATACTTAAAGCAACCGGCTTTTGAGCTGAATGTGGATGCTCACTGCCCTTATATACTTTTAATTTGTGAATTAAACTCTTACCAAGAATCGTTTTAGGCAGCATTCTTTTAACTGCTAATTCAATAACTTTTTCAGGATTTTTTTGCATCATATCCTTATAAGTTCTGATTTTTTGTCCGCCCGGGTAACGTGAATGAGTCTTGTAATCTTTCAGTTCTGCCCTTTTGCCAGTCACTATCACTTTATCAGCGTTGATAACTACGACCCAATCCCCCAAATCTGCATTAGGAGTATATTGTGTATTATATTTTCCTCTGATTCTTTTTGCAATTTCGCTCGCAAGACGTCCTAAAACCTTACCGTCAGCATCAACCAGATACCATTTCCCGGGATTCTCTTCCCTGGTTGCATATTTTGTAGTTCTTACAGATTTACTTATAGCTGTCTTCATAAAAAATTTTCATTAAACATATAAAATACAATTAATAGCAAAAAATGTCAATTCTCTTATTTTTCAAAAAATTATGAATCTTTTCAGTGAAGTGCTGGAAGAATGAATAGTCTTACTTTTTGAAATAAAACACTGATATGAATTTTATAAGATAATATACAATCCGGAAGTTCTAATAAGAAATTTTTTATAAAAAAGGAGAAATCTATATTTAATTTTAATTTTTTCCTGTTTTTTCAATCCAGGGGTATATGAATTCTTTTAATACTTTTTCGTATTGGGACTTACCCTTTGAATCCGCGAGGTCCTGATTAACACCCTGAATTATTCGAAAAGTATAATTTTTCCTGTCTCCATATTTTTCCATAAGATATTTCACGCTTTCACAGGGAATTCGGGAATCCTTTTCACCCATTATATCAAGCACGGGAATATTTAATTTTGCATAATACTTATCATTATCATAATTAATGTAACTGTTCCAGTACTGGTAAGTATGCCCGAGAAAATATTTATTATTGCAGGGATTAAGTTTTATTACTTCCAATAAATTAATTAGACTGTCCATAGTATTAATTCCGTTCGAAGCGAAAATTCCTCTGTATCCCTGGGATTTTTCTTTTTCAAATAATATTTTCAATTTTTCTTCATAAGTCAATCCACCATTACCGATTATAATCATTCGTTTAACTAAATTATCCTCACATGCGATTTCCGGAGCTAATTCAGCGCCCTCGTTTTCCGCATATATTACAATCTCTTTCAGGTTATTTTTATATACTTCGTTTTTTACATAATTTATTGCCATATAAATATCTCTCAATCTTCTTTCGCGGCAGTTTGTTTTTTCATACCTGACAGAATCGAAATAAGCAAATTTTTCAATGAAAAGCATATCGAATCCTAACTCGGTAGCTTTGGCACCCCAAAGAAATCTGCTTGTCACTGATTCTCTCTCCGAACCCTGTAAAAGGACCAGCAGTTTATTATTTAGGGATGTTGAATTAGGATTTTTTCGTCCGAGATAAAATGTAACCGATTCTCCTCCGGCTTCAACGGATTTAAAACAGGAAACAAACATATCTGCAGAATGACAACCCAGAAATGCAATTGAAAAAAAGAAAAATATGATTATTTTATGAATCCCTCTTATCATAACAATCACAATGTGTTTTTTAAAGTTAACAAAATTTTATAATTTATGAAATAGCTATTTATATAATTAAGAAAAAATTGAGGCATGCAAAAGTGCCAAAACTGTTCAAATTTTAAGGTTTTTTCTGTATACGAATTATTTTTTACTTTTTCTTAGAACGATAATGAAAATATTATTTTTTAATAGGTGCCTTTAATAAATTAAAATTTGTTCATATTATGAAAATTTTGTAATTATTTCTGATGGGAAAGATATTTTATATTCCACCGTTTGAATATAAAAAATGATTTCTGAGCCAGGTTAAATCAGGAGATATGGTCTTTGTAAAATTATATTCTATTTCAGAAAATAGTTGTAATTTCCTATTTTTCATAAAGGTTTACTTAATGTGATGCAAATCTTATTTAAAGAAGTATAAAATCTATTTTTTTTGTTTCCAGGTCTGCCGAGATTACTTTAATTTTTACTCTATCACCCGCACGAAACGTTTTACCTTTTCTTAAACCAACGGCATAATGTTTTTTCTCGTTGAATTCATAATAATCATCTTCAATGTCCCGGAATCTAACCATTCCTTCTATTAACAATTCCATTATTTCAACGAACAAACCATAACGAACTATTCCGGAAACAATCCCGTTATATTCATCTCCGATATGCCGGGATAAATATTCTATTTGTTTTATTTTTATGGATTCTCTTTCCGCGGCTACGGCATTTTGTTCACGAGTAGAACAATGCTTACAAATATCGGGGAGAATTTTTTTAAAATTTTGAATTTTATTTAAGGTGGATAATTTTAAATCGTCTGAACGCGAATTTCCAATTTCTAAATAATAAGTCAGCATTCTATGTACCATTAAATCAGGATATCTCCTTATAGGCGATGTGAAATGTGTGTAGTCATCAAATCCTAAACCATAATGTCCTATATTTTTTTCCGAATATATAGCTTTTGCCATAGAGCGAATAAGTAAATCATTAATTATATATTCTTCGGGTTTCCCTTTTATTGCTTCGAGCAGTCCCTTTATAGTTTTTTTATTTTTTATATCGAATTTATAGCCAAACTGCATAACGAATTCAGACAGGTCATTTAATTTTTCTTCATCGGGCAAATCGTGAACCCTGTATATAAACGGGTAATTGGTTTTATCCCGTTTTGATAAATTTACAACAAATTCCGTAATGCATTTATTTGCGAGAAGCATAAATTCTTCTATCATACGCATAGAATCGAGACGTTCTTTGACAAAAATATTTTTGATACTTCCATCCACATCGAATTCCAGTTTCACTTCAGGAGAATCGAAATCTATACTGCCTGAATTAAGCCTGATTTTATTTAATTCCTTCGCAATTTTATTCATCAAAATCAGTTCTTTCTTAAAGTCCCCCTTTTTTGAATCAATTATTTTCTGTACTTCTTCATAAGTAAACCTTCTCTTGCTGTTAATAACTGCTCTGACGATATTATAACTTACTACTTTGCAATTTTTATCCATCTCGATAAAAATCGAGAATGTCAGCCTGTCCTTTAGCTGCCGGAGCGAGCAAACATCCGTCGAGAGTATTTCCGGAAGCATGGGAACAACATTATTCAACAGGTAAACGCTGGTTCCCCGGATGAAAGCTTCTTTATCAAGTTCGGTATTTTCCCTGACATAATTTGATACATCTGAAATATGTACGCCAAGGACATACCCTTTAGAAATTTTTTTAATGGAGACCGCATCATCAAAATCCTTGGCATCATCGGGATCTATTGTAAAGCATATTTCTTCCCTGAAATCAAGCCTTTCATTTGAAGTATTCATTTTCTCATCGAACGCAAATGTAGTTTCTTTGTTGACTCCGAGACTGAATTCTTTTGTTAGATCAAATTTTCGCAGCAAAGAGTTAAATTCCACATTAGCATCGCCGGCTCTGCCAAGAATTTCGATTATTTTACCTTCGAGTTCCGACGTTGAATAATTTAATTCATCGGGATTTAAAATTTCACAGACGACCTTATCACCAACATCAGCACCATTTTGGTTTTTTTGCGAAACATAGATATCTTTTTTTACTATTCTTGAATCAGGAACAACATATCCGAATAATTTACTTTTGAGAAATTTTCCCGTGACAATGATATTGTTCTTTTTATCAAAAGATAATATTTTCGCTTCTTTACTTTTTTTATTTTTCCTGTAAACAATCTGAAAATCAACTTTTTCTCCTTCCGTTAATTTCAAAGAAGAATTCCTGGTTATATCCAGATATTCGACCGTATTATTTTCATTAATATATTTTACGAGATAATTTTTATCCGAGTCTCTGATTATTTCACCTGTAAATTTGTCGGTTTCATTAATATAAATTGAATAGTGTTTACCGGTTTTTGTAATTTTTTTCTCCCGTATAAGTTCATTCAGGGCATTTCGCAAAACGTGTCTCTCTGCACTTCCCAGACTAAGTCTGTTCAGTAAAGAATTAAACTTAATTTGTCTTTCAGGATTTTTTCTGAGGATTTGTAATATTTTATTATAGATTTGAATGTTCGTTTAATTTAATAATTTAAATAAATTTAAAATTTAATTCTGTAAAATACAAGTGCACCTGTCCGTGAGCTACCTGTTAATGTTGTGGAATTTTCCGAATAAGGGTCAACTACACGCTCGAATTGAAAAATAAGATTATTGGATAAGCTGTTAAATTTCCACAATTTATTTATCGGGTATTCCAGTGTAAAATTTGTATTTGTAAGATCTTTAAAAACCTGGCCACCGAATCTTATTGTTGCATAACCAATTTCAGCAGTAAATCTGATATCAGTATTTTGAGCGACATTACCCGATTGATTATCCACATAATTAATATCTGTATTAACGAGAAACGGAATATAATTCTGCAAAACATTTGACAGATATGACGATACAATTGTAGAACCCACATTTGCTCCAACGCTCGAAACCAGACTAATTCTTTGTTCTGCACTAAGTTCATCCTTAAGTTTTCCGAACACTATGAAACTGACTGCTTCATCAGTAGGGTCAGCACCCCCGACAGGAACACCGTTGACAGTTACGGACCAGCGAAGTTTTGGTTTAGCTGTTTCACCTCTGACATTCAATGTAACTACAACTTCCCTCGAAGCATTAGGATCGTTCGGATCTCTTGTTATAACATCATAAACTCCATCTATAAAAAGATCCGGGTTGACCATACTTCCTGTAAATTGAACGTGCCCGGAGGCTTTAAAATTCTTATAAAATTTATAAATAGAATTATCTTCCAGATCAACTCTACCCCTGACCGTCAACGAATCGTTTTCATTATCAAAGTAAAGAGTGGTAAGCACATTTCCGAAAAATTCCTGCCCGGTTTTATCATCTATAACAAGGTTTGTAAATATTTTATCCTGCGTCAGGATTGTTATGTTATAATGGAAATAAGTATTCTTCTTAGCCTGTTTGGTTTCTTCAACATTTTTTTTAACGAAGAAATTATCAAAAGGGTCGAGCCTTTTTTTATCCACGGATTTTAAACTATCCTGCATTTTACTTAAAAAAGTTTTAAGGTTATCGTCATTAAAGCTTGAAGAATCAAAAGCTACTTTATAAACATAATTATCGCTGTATAAGTTGTATGCATCTTTTTTAAACGGGGGTATGTAAATTCTTCCGGCAGTCAATTGCAAGTTTCCTGTAAGGTCCATCCTATCCGGATTTGCTTTGATTTGTAAAGGATGTATATCACTTTTGCCGTATAAGTCTCCGTATACTCCGAGAATATTTTTAGCAACTTCTTTATCGAATATTTTTATTTCCCCGTTCAGAGTTAAATCAAGATCATTTAATTCAAGATTAGAAACATCTAAATATCCTCGCATAATCATATTTTTATCAGGTTCACCGGGGAAATTAATATTCACGTTCTGAAAAATCAATCTTTGGTCTTTCGTCGAGAGATTAGCCAAAAAATTATATCTTGTTCCGGTCATGTTTACTTTAAAAGAACCTTTTTTTACTGTCATATCTCCTGTCAGTACCGGATTTTTTACGATTCCATTAACTTTAATTTTTCCATCTAAATTTCCGTTTAAATCGGACAGAATCGGAATAATTTGTTCAAGAATCTTGATTTGAAAATTGCTTGCCAGAATATTTAAATCCACTTCATTCTGTAAAAATCCGATTTTTTGTTCACCTTCCGCAGTTGGTTTAATCGGATTTTTAAAAGGAACTTCACCTGATATTAAAAGTTTACCTTCATTGTTAGGATTATAAAAAGACAATTCGGGTTTGGCAATATTGTCGCGATAATCGACGATAGCGTCGAGCCTGCCTAATTTAAATTTCTGAAGACTCAGAACATCCGTATTGGCTTCAACGTGGAGATGAGGATCGTCAATCGTACCGTTAAAATCAACCAGCATTCTTCTCATATTGCCTTTTATCAACTGATCATCCTCTATGTCAGGATAAGCTAAATTTTGCAAATCTGATATTTTAGTGCGGTATAATCCTACACTCAAATTACTCGTGTCATTAAATGCATAATTTCCTTTTATAGTTATTCTCTGGTCTTCAGATGATATCAATCTGAAGTTATCAAATCTTAAAAATTTTAAAGTATCATCTTTGTCACCGGGTTTATAGGAAACAGTAAGTTTTTCACGACTCGAAACCTTAGTATCAAAATATCTGAAAATCATAGTATCAAGAGTTAACGAAACAACTTTTCCGCCGACAAATATAGAACCGGCAGTATTAACAAATATATTTGAATCCGCTTTACCAAAACAAGTAAACTTATTTTTACTATCATCAGCTATAAGCGAATAATTTAATGAATCCAGAATAATATTGCCTTTTGTAAATTTATTTGATTTAAAATCTAATGAAGAAATTAAGAAGCCGTTATTGTAAGGATAGTATCCTAGTGTCAAATCGAATTTTAATTTACCTTTTGTGAACCTCAGATTCGAATCACCATATTTAAAATTATTGATGTCCCCTTCTGCCTGAAATCTGAAATTATTAACGTCATTCCTTACTTCGCCGTTAATAACAGCATTAAAAGTAAACGTGCTGTCATTTGTTAAATGAACTAATGGCGTAAGGTCTTTTATATTTAATTTATAAACAAGATTCATATCAGGCAGAATGGTTTGCTGGTCTTTAGAAATTAAATCATCTTTGGAAGTAAATGTTCTTATTTTATCGAGAAACAAGGTATCCGTATCATATTGATTTTTGATTTTTGCAATAATAGCATCCAGGTTTGAAGCTATAATATCAGGAAGAGTTTTAAATTCAAATTTTCCCTTCGCATCAACGTCAAGAAAAGCTGATGATACCGAAATCGTTCTCTGTTCGCCATTAGTTTCAAATTTAGCAACAAGAGGTGTTGAAGGAATAATAAAATCAGCATAGTTGGAAGGAAAAATATTAAACTGAAGGTTTCCTAAAATCTTATCAGGGTCATACCCGCTTCCATTAATATTGAAATCAAAGTTCAAATTACTCTTTGAACCGGGATTATTCGTAAAAGAGGAGATATCAAGATTATGTGCAGTTCCTTTGACATCATATTTGATATTGGATAAATCACTTATATTTATATTGCCTTCAACTTTTGTATTCAGTGAATTTGACTCATAATCAAAATTCACATCAAAACTTCCATTATTGGAGTTTATCACACCATTTGATTTGGAAATATTCTGTCCCAGGAAAGAAGTATTTGTAATTTCAAAATTAATTTTATTTACCATCGTCTTATAGTCAACGCCTTTACCCTCTGCAACTATTTTAGAATTTATTACACTTTTTAGCTTATCATCTTTAACAATTTTCCCGATATCGATATTTGTAGTCGAGAAGTCGGCTTTGTATACTATTTCTTTATTGGATACGTCGAGAAAAGATTTTCCGTTTACATTCCCCGCAGAAGTTCTGACATCAACCACGGCATCGAATTTTACGGGTTCACCTTTAAAATTAATATCCGCATTAATTATTCCTAAATTAGAGTAATCCGGAATGTTTAATCCCGGTATCATAATTTTTGTATCATTTGGGTCTATCTGTACATTGTTAAGTTTTACATCCAGCAATAATTTAGAAGGGTCATTTAAATTCATAACCCTTCCGTTAATATTCATACTCGTTTTACCGGTATTCAATTCAAGTTTACTGATAAAGAAATTTCCAAATTTCCCCTTGGCATTTAAATCCATAAAGACCCTTCCGCCCAGGAAATTCACATCTTTTGTAAAAAATTTTAAATCTTCAGCATCAAACTCATTAGTCAGAATATTTACATACATTTCTTTATCTTCAAATTCTTTGATATCAATTTTATCTTTCAAAGGATTTAAATTCTTTATTCCGACTTCATTTATAATAACATTACTTCTATCAGTTTGCAGGTTTAAATTATCAATCCCTGATATTTCTTTTTTGTCAACAAAAGCCTCACACGAAAAAGTTCTGAGATTCAAATCTGAATTTGATGTAAAATTCATTGATTTAATTTTAACATTTTTTTCGTATGGCGAATAATGCGCGGATAAATTGACATTAAAATTCTGAACGTCAAGATTTGATAAATCCAGATTTTTCAGAAACGGCATATCTATATTTCTTATCGGAATGTCTTTGCCTTTATTTTCAAGAATCCTGAAGTTGCATCTGAATATTATGAGGTTTTCCACCCTTACATCCCAGTCAAATTCTTTTTTAGAAGTGTCAATTTCTTTCGGTTTTTCGGGTTTCAGGACATATTCAAAATTCCAGATTAATGAATCATTTCGGTCACGTACTTTGGTTAAGTTTACCTGGGGTCTGAAAATAATAAGATTATAAACTGAAATTCTTTTATAAAGAATCGACGGTAAAAAATAATCCAATTCAATCTTATCGAATTTAATCAACGTATCTTTTTTTGTTACCACACTTACATTAATAAGACTTAAATCCCTGAAGATACTTCCTCCGATGGATTCCGCAGATATTGTGGTCTCCTTCGTCACAAAGCTTTCATTTAATTTATCAACCGCATAATGTAATGCCCAATTTTTAAAAAATGATGTCTGAATAAAAATAATGAAAGTGGCTAAAATAACGACAAGAATAATGGAAAGAATAAAAACAAATTTTGTTAATTTTCTGAAAAAACTTTTTTTCTTTTTTATTTTCGGTAATTCATAAACATCTTCTTTTTTAGAATCTTCATTTTTGCCTTTCCTGGTAATATTTTCAATATCTTCAGCCATTAATAAATTATAATGAACATATTTTCTTTAAAATTTCCGTAGTAGAATAATTTTTAACATACTTCAGACTTTTCACTACGCCTCCGTTATTTTTTACGATATCCGCGCCGACAATTTCAGATTCTTTCCAATCACCACCTTTAACAAGAATATCCGGAATCACTTTTTTTATCAATTCATAAGGTGTTTCTTCACCGAATATTATTACATAATCGACACTTTTAATATTATCGAGTACGGCAGCTCTGTCAAGTTCTTTATTAACAGGACGTTTTTCACCCTTTAAAATACGAACAGAGTAATCGGAATTTAAACCAACAATCAATATATCGCCAAGGGATTTCGCTTCATTAAGATATTCAATATGCCCCCTGTGGATAATATCAAAACATCCGTTTGTAAAAATGATATTTTGATTTTTTTCTTTAATTTTTTTCCTGATTTCTAAAAAGTCTTCAATGTTAGTAATCAAATGATTATATATTTAATGCTTTAACCTGACTAAGTAAAGATTTTTTTTCAATTGGAACGATACCCACTTCCTCGACAACTATACCGGCTGCAATATTTGAAATTTCAATCGCTTCATCCAGGGAAGATCCTCCTGCGATACACACCGCCATTGTAGAGATTACCGTATCGCCTGCACCCGAGACATCAGCTACATTTCGTGCCCGTGTATTGAACGAACTAATTTTTAAAGATGAATTTTGATTTTTTATCATCTTAATTCCTTTTTCACCGAGTGTAAGTATGAGATTATCACATTTAATTTTTCTAATTAATTCGCCGCAAATTGATAACAAATCCTCATCATTCTTAGCTTTTCTGCCAAAGGCATCTTCTAATTCTTTGCGATTTGGTTTAAAAACGAAAACATTTTTATATTCAAAAAAATTTTCAAATTTCGGGTCTACCAATACTTTAATATTATTATCATTGGCAAATTTTATAATCTTCCGAATAAGAGATTTTGTCAGCACACCTTTATTATAGTCCTGAAGTACGATTATATTATATTTACCGGAATTGGATTTTATGTTATTAAATATTCTATCTTCTGTGTCTTTTGATATTTCTGATTTAGATTCGCTATCTATTCTTAGTAAGTGGTGAGATGAGGCAATTACTCTTGTTTTGCAGGTTGTCGACCTGTCATTTACAGCAATCAAACCGCTAATATCCTGATGTTGTTCACTCATAACCCGTTTTAACATTTCACCCTCAAGGTCATTACCTATCACGCCGATTAAGAATGGTTCAACGCCAAGAGTTTTGATATTCAAACTTACATTTGCCGCTCCGCCGAGTTTTAAAACTGTTTCCCGGATATCAAATACCTGAACCGGAGCTTCAGGCGAAATTCTTGTAACGTCGCCAACCATATATTTATCGAGCATAACATCGCCTATTATACAAATTCTCTGCCCGCCCGCTACTGCCAGAATTTTTTCAATTTTGTTTTTAATCATTATTAAATATAAATTTATTAACTTAGTTATTCAATATATATAGAAATATGAAAATGAGCTAAAAATATGTAAATACGAAATTGAGAAAATGGTCACCCTGGTAACGTTGTGAAAAGAAAATCTGTAATCCGTTTTGAGTAACAATTTTATAGAAATCCGAATTATTTTTTTTAACTAATTTTTCTACATTAGTATTTGGAAACATGGCTACTATCTTTCCCAGATTATAAGAGTATACATTATTATCTTTGTTCACAGGAATATTTTTACTTTTTATTTTTAAAGAATCAATGGCTTTTGATTTTAAGGTATCGGTTAAAGTTGCTTCTGAATGTTTAAATAATGAGTCTCCCTTAAAAATTATTAAATCTTTATTAGTCTTACTATCAGTAACTTTGATGGATAAATTATAAACCCCGCTTTCAAAAGGACTCGAGTTGATTTTCTTTGAATAATAAAGCAGTGCAAATGGTTTTAAAACAATAATAGATTTCACTTCATTTTTTTCTATAAGGTCCTCAATATTTCTGTCACCAAAGATTCTTTTACTATCATAATAAACAACCGAATCATTATCCATTGTTTTAATCTCAAGAACAGATTTATACCTGTCAAATTCAAAGTCATCATAGTCGAGGCTGTCTATAATATATTTATTAACCGCGCACCAATCGATAGATACCGTTTGAGGATTAAATCCGAAATTTGAATTATCAATCCTGATATCTTTGATTGCAATTGTTTTATTAAAATTTATCATATCGGGATTTTTTCCGGGTGATTGAACATTCCGGGCTAAAATAGAAATCGTCGAGTCATTCAGGTTAGATTCAAAATCTTTGATATAAAAAATCTTATAATCTCCGATTTCTTCATTTTTCAGATTCATTTTTCTTAGTTTATCCGCGTAACCGTCACTTTTTACAATAGCGAGGGAAATTTTATTTTTTTCCAGAAATTTTTTAATATCGAGAATATTCAGGTCTTCATCTGAAAGTTCATTTTTCTTTTTTCTTTTCTTTTTATCATCTATTTTTAACGATGGAAAATTTCCAAGAATAAATTTTGACGGGTTGTCAGAAAAAGCTTCGATGGCGAAAACATCATAGTACCCTTCTATCTCTTCGAAATAAACTTTATCTTCGCCTTTAATATAATTTTTTGCAATCCTGTTTTTTACTAAATTTCCTGTTTCAAATGTATCGTCCCTGAACGGATGCGGGTAATAAAAGCACCAGATTATATTAATAATAATTATTGATGCTATGAATATGATCGACAATGATTTTCTATAATTATATAACTGAATTACTGAAAACGGGAGAATAAGAAATCCATTTATAACAATATACCTTGAAATCATATTCGTTCCACCCGTACCCATCATCCCCTGTATCATCAACAAAGCCAATTCAACCAGATTAAAAAGAAGAAAATATATGACTAATGAATCTTTACAGTTTTTATTTTTAAAAATATTTTTCAGTTTAATAAAAATTATTTTCAATGAAAATATTGTTGTCAGCGGCGCAATATAAAATATAAAAATCGGATATTGAATAACTCTTTGAATCAACTTTGCTGAGTTGATTTCGTCATAAATTTTAGTTGTTTCCTTGGCAAAAAAGAATGCATCTTTATAATCAATATAATTTAAGATCAGCCAGAAAATTATTGTTGAAAAAGAAATAAAAGTTATTGTAACAAATAAAATATTTTGCCTTATTGATTTTTCATTGCGGAAAGCATCAAATAAAACAAGCAATAATAAAACTATGCTGAACAGCCATCCTTCATACCTGAACAGGTTTGAAAGGGCAAACAGAACAGAACTGATGATAAGATAAATACTCCTGTTATCCGATATTTTCCACTTCAGGAAATAATAAATGCCTGATATAATGAAAAAGAAGAAAATGGATTCCGGAAGCCCCGAAATGCTGAGCCACACCTGGAACGGAAAAATGCATAAGAAGAGTGAAGATAAAAAAGCTATTTTCCTGTCGAAACACATTTCTAAAATTTTATAAAAGTATATCAAAGTAATATTTGAAAAGACGAAATTCACTATTAAGGCGGCAAGAAATAAATCTTTAATAAAATACATTACAATACCGTTAAGCCAAAAATGCCCGGCGAGCCAGACACCTGAATAAAGGTGAGGATTTTTCATCCATTCGAATGATTTTACTGTACGGCAGAAATCATCGGCAGACAACCACTTATATCCGGAATTCAGGAGTATGAGTTGTAATAGGATTTTAATAAAAAGCAGGAAACTAATTACGAATATAGTATTAGAAAAAAGTTTTTTGCCTAATGACAAATATTTATTATAAACGTTTTTATTTAAATATTTAAATTTCACTTTGCCAATTTTATTCTGAAAGTAGTCCCTTTATCAAGGATTGAATCAATAAGAGTTAATTTGCCCTTGTGGTAAACATCAATTATTCTTTTCGCAAGACTTAATCCCAATCCCCATCCTCTCAATTTAGTCGAATACCCGGGTCTGAAAATATCTTTTCGGAATTTTTTATCAATTCCTTTGCCGTTATCGGTAACATCGAGCAGAACTTCTTTATCCCTGTTGTGAACCGTGAATTCTATAATGCCCGTTGTTTTATCTATAGCGTCGAGCGAATTTTTTAACAAATTTTCAATAACCCACTCAAACAGGTCTTTATTCATTTTTACGTTCAATTTTTCGGGACTGTTAATTTTAATAGAAACTTTTTTTATGACTTTTCCGTCGGCGTTCACGAAGTTCGGGATTCTTTTCTCAAAATAATTACAGACGTCTTTAATCACTTCCGTGATATTCTCATCCTGTAATTTCGGCTGGGAACCGATTTTGGAAAATCTTCCTGCAATTTTTTTCAGTTTCTCCAGGTCATTTTCAATTTCATTTGTAATATCGCTTAATTCTTCAGGTTTAAATTCGTTGCTCTTCAAAATTTCCAGCCATCCAAGCAATGATGAAAGCGGTGTTCCAAGCTGGTGTGCGGTCTCTTTAGATAATCCTACCCATATATTACTTTGTTCGTGTTTTTTTATTGAAGAAAAACCGATATAACCTAAAATAATGAATAGCCCGCCGATTAATATTTCAAACAGAGGTAATAATTTTAATTGTGTAATAATAGACGATTGACCGAAATTTACCATGTTTAAAATCACATTTTCATTATAAGTGACTTTTATCGGTGGATTAATTTCTCTCATTTCTTTTGCCAGTTTAATCAGGTATTCTTCTTTTTCTTTAGCATTTAGATTTGAATCAAGGTCAACATTTTTATAAAAATCAACTTTTTTATAGTCCTTATCCGTAGCAATTATGGGAAAATCTATCTGAGTTAAAATTTCATTGAAAATAAAATTATATTCCCCTGATGAGCTTGTATCATTTGCTATGTATTCAAGAGACTTTGCGTATAAATTAGCTATCTGGCTCTCACGCTTCTGAATTTTTTGTATCAGGAGCTGGGTGAAAAAGAGTATTACGATTGCAATCAATACTCCGCTGATTAAAAGAGCAATTTTAATATTTAATGAACCAAATTTATTCATTACAAATGTATTTATACTGTTTTATCTTACGGATTATAATAAAATTAATCATTGTCTAAAAAACTTTTAATATTAATTGTTCTATTTTTTATTTTAATAATTTCAATTATTATTTCATTAATTATCGGCAGTTCATCAATATCTCCGGCGGATATTTTTAATTTATTTTCCGTTAACAATGAAATAAACAAAAAAATATTACTGGACATCAGGCTGCCGAGAATAATAAATGCTGTTTTTGTCGGCGCATCACTCGCCTGTTCGGGGATAATCCTGCAATCCCTTTTGCGGAACAATCTTGCTGAATCAGGACTCCTTGGTATTTCTGCCGGAGCAGGTTTGGGCGCCATATTATTTTTCCTGTTACCTTTTTCAATATCTTTTAAACTATTAAATCCTGTTTCATTCATATTTGCAGTAGTTACAACCCTGTTAATATTCTTTATAGCAAAAGGAATAAATAACAAATATACTAATTTTTTATCATCAAATAAAATCATCTTAGCGGGAATAGCAATAAATGCATTTTTATCTTCAATAAATGGTTTTTTACTGCTTTACTCAGGTAAGAGTGTTACACAGATTATTTATTGGTTAAGCGGCGGTTTATCCGGACGCGGATGGAATGAAGTTCAGTTATCTTATATATTCGTAATAGCAGGATTGACGGGAGCTTTACTGATATCAAAAGAGTTGAATATTTTAAATCTCGGAGATGAATTATCGGTATCACTGGGTTTACGTGTAAAAACAGTCCAGAGATTATCGATTGCCATTTCATCTTTACTGGCAGCATCTGCAGTTTCGGTAGCAGGAATTATTTCTTTCGTGGGATTGATAGTGCCGAATATTTCAAAATTGATTATCGGGTCGGATAACAGGTTCAGCATTCCGTGTTCGATTTTACTGGGTTCAATTTTTCTTGTTGTTTCAGATACAATTGCACGAATACTGATAGCTCCTTCTGAAATTCCCGTTGGTATAGTAACCTCTTTTATCGGGGCACCATTATTTATCTGGTTGATTTTAAGAAAAAGCGATGCGAAAAAATATTAAATATTACTGCTTATGAATCTATACGATACAATATCAGCGATTTCAACTCCCTCAGGTGAAGGCGGCATAGCCGTAATCAGAATATCAGGAGACAGGGCATTTGCCATCATAGAAAATATTTTTTACAAAGATATAAAGAAAGAAAAAAAAATCACTTTATCGGAAATTCCTTCGCACACAATTCATTTCGGATATCTGTTCGAAAATGAATATCTGGTTGATGAAGTTCTTATTTCGGTTTTTAAAAATCCGAATTCTTACACCGGGGAAGATATCATTGAGGTTTCATCACACGGTGGTATTCTGGTTTCACAAAAAATACTTTCATTGATTTTAAAAAACGGTGCAAGATATGCAGAACCGGGAGAATTCACTAAAAGAGCTTTCCTGAATAAGAAAATTGATTTATCTCAGGCAGAGGCTGTGGCAGATTTGATAAAATCCAAAACGGATATGGCGCATAATTCTTCTTTAATGCAGCTTGAAGGCTCACTTTCCGAATACGTGCAAAATGTCAGGCAGGATATTTTAAATGTTACGTCGCTTGTGGAGCTTGAACTGGATTTTGCAGAAGAAGATGTTGAATTCGTCAGGAAAAATGATTTAGAAATAAAAATTGAAGAAATAATTACGCGTCTGAAGCAAATAATAGAATCCTATATTTCGGGTAAAGTAATCAGGGATGGAATAAACCTTGTTGTGGCAGGAAAGCCAAACAGCGGTAAATCATCTTTATTCAATTTACTTTTAAAATCCAACAGGGCTATTGTAAGTGAAATATCTGGAACCACGAGAGATTATCTTGAAGAAAATCTTATCATAAAAGGAATCCAGTTTAATCTTATCGATACTGCAGGTTTAAGGACAACGAGCGATATCATCGAATCAGAAGGAATTAAAAGGAGTCAAGAAAAAATTCAAGATGCTGATTTAACACTTTATCTTATTGATTCTTCTGACGATGCGGAAAAAATCATGGAATCTATAAAATATTTTGAATTAAATTTAAATTCAAATAAAACTATTAAAATATTTTCAAAATCCGATATTGCTAATAAACAAATAAACAGGCTTTGTTCTGACGATGAAATAAAAATTTCCATTTTTGAAGAAGAAAGCATTGAAAGATTAAAAGATAAAATGGTGATACGGATATCGGATAACGGTATTAAATTTTACAGCAAAAATATTATTTTAACAAATTTAAGGCACAAAATATGCCTGGATAATGTTGTATTATGTTTGGATGAATCTCTTAAATCAATTGAGAAAGGTTTAAGCGGAGAATTCATATCGGTTGATTTAAGAAATGCTCTTAAATTCTTAGGTGAGATTACGGGAGAAATAACGAATGAAGATATATTAAATAATATATTTTTAAAATTTTGTATAGGTAAATAATATATAAATAAATTATTAAATATTTAAATTGTTTTATTGTAAATACATTATTTATTACTTTTTTTTAGTTTCAATTTATACTAAATTAATCCGTATCAATTTTAGGGATTTGCAATAATATTTAATTAACTCTTTTCATTATAATTTTGATATTATTTTATGCAATCTAAAGATACAAGTTCTAAGACAAAAGTAATTATAAATGAATATGGAGGATTAATTTTTCTGAGTAGAAGAACAGCATTCCTGTTTTTGATATTACTATCGGTCATTTTTATTAATATCGCATGCAATAGCTCAGACTCGCCACAATACGACGCAAGCCATTTGAAGGGATATGTATTAGATTCTGCAACTTTAACGGGTATAAAAAATGTGACAATAACGCTCCCCGATTTATCCAGAACAGCTCAATCAAGCGACTCCGGTTATTTTGAGATACTTAATATTCAAATGCCAAGGGACCAATATGGTACAACCGTCACAGCTTCCAAAACCGGATATGCTTCAGTCACACAGGCAGTATTTTTACATTCAACCGATACAACACATGTTACTTTAGTAATCGCCCCGCAATAATCTTTTTAATTATAAAACGATTTTCGGAAATCTTTTTTTCTTACAATAATATAAATTCACTTTCTTTATTCTTTATTTCAATAATAATTTTATATTTCTTTTCCGGGCTATTTCCCGGCTATAATATTTCTGAGACTTAAAATCTAATTACAAATAATTTTTATTTTTATTTTTAGCAATATTTTATCAAAAGTAAAATTTTTATATTGACAATATAATGAATCATTAAACCGGAAAATATTTATGAAATTCAGATTGATATTAATCTTTCTTTTGTTCATAGTCAGTTGTGGTACTATAATGCTATCGCAGAAAGAATTAGATTTCAAACCCGATAAATCCAATAAATCCGATACAACTGATTTTAATTACAGTGACATAATAAATGATTTAAAAAGACAATTGACAGATAGTTTTTATATAACGACTTACTCATCTTTCGTTATTGCAAGTAACCTCGATGTGAATGAAACGAATACAATTATCTCCAATACAATTTCAAAAGCTCAGGATTGTTTTTATAACGATTACCTTGATAAAAAGCCGGATGAAGTTACAACTATATTATTATTCAAAGAAGATAATTCTTACAGATACTGGGCAAAAAAATTATTTGGTGATACGGATTTATCCAGATTCGGTTATTACAAACCGGGTCAAAAAGTAATGCTGATGAACATATCAACGGGTACAGGCACACTTGTTCACGAGCTGACACATTGTTTCGTCAATTTTGATTTCCCTGATATTCCGGCATGGTTTAACGAAGGTCTCGGCTCACTTTATGAAAGATGCTCTTTGAGTGATAATCAAATTTTAGGATATGTGAACTGGAGGCTCCCCGAATTACAGGAGGCTATTTCCGACAAATCGTATACCGACCTTGAAACTCTGATGAATATGTCCGATAATACTTTTTACGGGAAGAGCAGTTCACTGAATTATTCTCAAGCCAGGTATTTATGCCTGTATCTTCAGCAAAAAAGATTATTAAAAAAATTTTATAAAACCTATAGGGATAAATTCGAAGAAGATAAAACAGGAATAAAATTTATTAAATCGATTACAAAGTCTAATTTAGCAAAACTCGATTCGGATTTTGTTGAGTGGGTAAAGACATTGAAGTATAATCCGTAATTTCCCGGCATTATATCAATTCACTGACAATATTAATTATAATAAGTAATTATTTTTCAATTTAATTACAAATTCATTACACGTATATTAAATAAATTTAAAAATCCAGGAGTATAATATGGCAGTTGTCATTAGCGGAAAAAATCTTAAAATAGAAGATGTTTATAACGTTGCCCACGGAAGAGAAAAAATTGAATTACATAAAGATGCCGTTGAAAGAATTATTAAATGCAGAGCTTTTCTTGAAAAAAGAATCGTCGCAAAAGAAATTATGTACGGTGTAAACACGGGAATCGGAGAACTTGCGAACGTTGTATTAAATGATGACCAGGTTAAAGAATTTCAAAAATATTTAATTTACAATCATGCGGCAGGTATCGGTGAACCATTTCCGATAGAAATAGTAAGAGCCGCGATGCTTGCGAGGATAAACGTGCACTCGAATGGTTTTTCGGGTTGCCGGCCTGAAATCACACAAACGTATGTAGACATGATTAATAAAGGCGTGACTCCTGTTGTTTGTACAAAAGGAAGTGTTGGTGCCTGCGGAGATTTAGCCCCTATGAGCCAGATTGCACTTTCATTAATGGGTGAAGGCGAATCTTTTTATCAGGATGAAAGAATGCTGACAAGCAAAGCTTTGGAAAAAGCAGGTATTCCTATTCCCGGATTGCAAGCACGTGACGGATTAGCAGCAATAAACGGTAGTAATGTTATGAACGGAATGGCGTGTTTACAAGTTTATGAAACAGAAAGACTTTTAAAGCAGGCAGAAATCGCTGCCGCAATGACACTGGAAGCATTGATGGCAAATATGAAACCGTATGATGCAAGACTTCATCAGTTAAGAGGTTTCAGAGGTGCAGTTACATCTGCAGAAAATATTAAAAAAATGATTGAAGGTTCTGACCTTCTCGGGAAAGTGAAAGTGAAAGTTCAGGATGCATATTCGATGCGTTCGACTCCGCAGGTAATTGGTGCGGCGAGAGACCATTTAAGATGGACACGCGAACAGGTTGAGACTGAACTTAACGGAGTCGGTGACAACCCGATTTTCCTGCCTGATGATGAAGTTGTTTTGACCGGAGCAAACTTCCAGGGTTCGCCAATCAGCGTACCGCTTGATATGCTTGGCGCCGCGGTTACAATGGTTTGTGTTTTGTCCGAACGTCGTCTTAACCGTATGCTTCATCCTGCATTGAGCGTTGGACTTCCGGCGTTTTTAACAAAAGGTGCGGGAATGTTTTCAGGACATATGCTCAGCCAATATACTGCCGATATGCTTATTGTTGAACAGAAAATTCTTTCTGCTCCGGCATCAATCCAATCAATCCCTGCAGCTGCTGATCAGGAAGATTTTGTAAGTATGGGAATGAATACAGCGCTAAAGACAAGACAGATTATAGATAATGCATACGGAATTCTTGGAATCGAATTTATTGCTGCAACTCAGGCAATTGATTTCAGGGACTACAGTGTAGGCAAAGGTACGAAAGCCGCCCACGCCGCTGTGCGTAAGGTTGTTGAGCATCTTGAAATCGACAGACCATTATTCAAAGACCATAATAATATGATGGCGTGCGTAAAATCCCGCGATATACTCCACGCGGTTGAAAATGAAATCGGAGAATTAAAAACTTACTAATTTATAATTGTCATTCCAGCGTAAGCTGGAATCCAGAAAACTTGACAAGAATAAAAATCTTTGTACACAGATAGACACAGTAAGAACAGATGAATACAGATAAAAAATTACTCCTCGTTCCCAAAGTCCTCTTTGGGAACGTTTTTTTAAAAATATTCAATACATTAAGCTATATGAAATACGCAGTGATAATAGAAAAAGGTGAAAAAAATTACAGTGCATATATTCCCGATTTACCCGGATGTGTAAGCACGGGAGATACTATAGAAGAAATCAAAAAGAATATTCTTGAAGCTGTTGAATTTCATATTCAAGGTATGAAAGAAGACGGAGAACCAATTCCCAAACCTACAACACTAAGCGATTATATAGAAGTAGCCGCATAATAAAATTATAATTCCTCGTTCCCAAAGTCCTCTTTGGGAACGTTTTTTTTATCTCCCGACTTTCCTTAAAAATTATTCTCACTTACAAAATTCTCTTCATCATTTCCGGTTTATTCTTATTTCTTTACCCAAACATTTGTGATTTCCCCAAATACATATTTGCGATAATCGCTTTCTTCTTTGTATGCTTCCCTTATATAATTTTTAGCTTCTTGTGCGTAAAAATCATCCGGATTGGGAGTAGTAATTTCCGTTAATTTACATTCAAAAATTAGTCTGGCTTCTTTGAATGAAATATCTCCGGAAGGAGTTTGAACACTTGTCAATTCAACTTCTTTCATTTTCTCACTATCCCTTCCTGATTTACTTCCCAAAAAGAGTATTTGTTCCTTATATTCATCCGGGAAGTAAGACATTGTATATGTTTGTTCTTTTTGAATCAATTCAAGTGTATAACGGCTTGTCTGAAGAATACACCAGGTGGTGGGTTTCGTGAAAAGCATCCCCAAACCGCCCCCACTTGCTGTCATGGAATTATAATGCTCTTCCTTGCCCGCAGTAATAACCGGAAAAACTTTTCCTACCAGCATAAATACATTGTCGCTTATCTTTTCCGGAGAAATTTGTTTAAATAATTCATCAAAATTCATCTCTTTGACATTTACATAATTTGTTTTTTTCATTTTCCTTAAAATATTAAAATTATTTTTGTTCGTTTTGTTTTTTAAAATTTCCCGTAATATCCGTTTTATTTAGTCGTTATTCCGAACGAGCACCAGTTACAAACGAGCGCCGCCATAATGCTTTAGTTAATCCTCTATTATTATTTGAGGCTTTTCTTTTTTACTTTTAAAATTTATTTATTCTTCTGTTCATCAAACAATTTTTGATACACAGGATACATATTATCCACGGGTTCCTGCTTTTGCAAAGAGTTAATTTCTTTTTGATTTTCAATCCATCTGTAAAGCCAGGAAATCCCCCATTTTTTATAATATAAATCTTTCTGTTGATAAAGAGGGTCTTTCAGTGCTTCATCGAAACTTATAAAAGTATATCCCTTCTTTTTCAGTTCATTCACCAATACCGGCAAATAATCTGCATTCAAAACATTATCGTGGCACAAGTATATGTGCTTAATTTTTTTCCCGTAAACTTTAATTGAAAGGGAATCAAAAAAATCAAAATAAGATAATGTCATCGAGATATAATCTCTTGCTACTGAATTGGCTTTTGCCGAATCATTTTTGCCGAGATAATATTCATAAACATAACAATATGCCCAATCGTTACTCTCTACGGTAAAAGGTGCAATTTTAAAATTCCTGGAGGAAAGGAATCTTTCAATATTGTAGTGTTCAATACTATCCTTACCAAGGTCATTGTACGGGAATCGAAAATAATCCACAGATTTACCATGCTTTTTAGCCAGTTCCCTGATATTGTATTCACCTTTCGCAATATCAATCATAAAAGAATCCAAACCAACGTCAGAATATCTGGGATGTTCCGTAGAATGATATCCGATTGTTGTATAACTTCTGTTCATCCAGTTATTCAAAAGTTCAAAATTCTTGTCTATGTTGTCTCCTTTGTAAACTAAACCTTCGATGACAAAAATAGTAATCGGAATATTCAATGAATCTAAAACATTTAAAAGTTTAGATTTATAGTTTTCCATCAGGGTTTTACCTGTGCGCGGAATATCATCAATAGTCATTGCTACAAATGACTGTCCATAAATCAAATCAGACATACATAGTGCAAAAAAGAGTATGATATATATAAATTTAAAATATTGTTTCATTTAAAATCTATTAGTATTATTAAAAAATATAAGAAATGCTTTTTATTTAATAAAGGTAACCCTGATTGCTTTAAATTCTTCGGAATTATTTTTTCTAATTTGCATTTGTCCTGTTGTTTATTTTTGATATGATTCTTTATTATTGCGCACTCATTTGCGCCGAAACGATTTTTACTTCATCGATATCAGTTTCTTATAAACCAAATTTCCTTCAGCGTCTAAAAATTTCAAATTAAAATCTCCCGCCGGTAAAAATAAAACAGGATTATCATTATTTACCAATGTCTGGTCTACAGGTACTGCCATATCTATATCTTCATCGGCAAAAATTGCCTGAACAAAATTAATTTTATCCAGGTTAAATTCATTTAAATTAAAAATCTTCCTGTATCCATTCATTGCCATCCAGTCAGGTCTGTCATAAATATATTTTGTCGGAGGGTTAAAAATTATTACATCGAAATTTCTTTTGTAATTTAAAGCCAAATTGCCATTACTATCCGCAAGAACAATGGGTTTATCAAATTCATAAAGAGTATTTACAAGTTGTGAAAAATAACATGAATATATTGGCTGGCTATACTCCATCATTTGAGTCTGATTAATTGTCAGCGGTCTTATACCGGATATTTTCTTAAAATTACCTGCCATCCATCGGGGTGTCAAATGGTCATAGCCGCAGTGGACAAATACTTTTGCATTGGGATCGTTCTGAAAAATTTGAAATATGTTTCCCGCTTGTTCGATTTCCCTGTCTCTTGTGGATAAGCGGCTGCGTTCATAAGGAACAACCGTAAAACCGATTTTTAAAGCCTGACGAATCATATCCCCGTATAATGGCTCCATAGAATAAAACCCGGTCTTCATAATAGGATACTTTCGTGTATTCAGATTTTTGTCTTTTGTCGAATCGGAGTTATCAAGCGTTTCGGCACAAAAATACCGGAAACCCTTTTCGTATAACATATTTAATAATTTAGTAGAGAGTATTCTATGCTGCGGGATGTGATGCGCTTCGTTTATCATTACAATTCTTACTGTATCAACCATTTTACTGATAGTCTCAAATGCATCTTCTTTATTTAAGCCAAGTAAATATAATGAATCCTGAACTGAGGTTATTACAGTATTAATACTTTCTTTATCCCTGTAGATTAAAGCTTCGTTATAAGCTCCTAAAAAAGACAAATATGTGGAGATGATTTGATAAATAATGCTTTCGGTTTTAGCATTTACAAATGTGTTTTCATTATTTCTATACCCGATATATTGCTTAATGCAATAATCATTAAATTTTGCTGAAGCCGATAAACCAAGTTCATGCTCGATTTTATCAAAATCACTAATTACATCCGAAATTGTTTTTTTTGTTGTGTCATTTTGAGCCGATAGTAAAAAAGGATTAAACAAATTTATAGCCAAAAACCAAAGCGCGATTAATTTAATATGCTTGTTCATATAAAATTTTATTTTAGCTTTTCACACTTTTATAATTACGGCAAAAGTTGCTTTTTGTTCTTAATCCGGATATTCTGTATCGGGATTGGAATCCGGAGTTTTTAAAATCTTAGCACACAGATGAACACCGTAAGAACGGATTATTACAGTTTTACTCTCGTTACTCTCGTTCCCAAAGTCCTCTTTGGGAACGTTTATTGGAAGTGACTATGCCAAACTTTTACTCTCGTTCCCAAGCTCCAGAGACTGTGTGAAAACGAAATAAATATTTTTATATATTATAAATTATTATATTATAGTATATAAAACTATAAATCAAACGATATGCGATATATAGAAGGAGAGCAAAGGAATCAAGCAAT